>Ga0164310_10002491_pt1 | contig 10602 bp, 15 predicted proteins | sample GuaBasSedimGuay1_FD_121795 | JGI IMG/M metagenome (GOLD analysis project Ga0164310, IMG submission 121795) | Subseafloor sediment microbial communities from Guaymas Basin, Gulf of California, Mexico - Guay1, Core 4569-9, 0-3 cm | ecosystem: Environmental > Aquatic > Marine > Hydrothermal vents... | reverse complement strand
TCTTTCAGTTGTCTTGATTCCGGTCCCCCGATTCCTAGAAGGGACAGAAATTCTGGTAAATTCTTTTAATTTAAAGTTTTTAGTAACTCGTTCGTCAAACTGATTAGCAACATAAATAAGTGGAGCTCCGGTGTTTAATGCATCGCGGTATTCCCCGGGGGTTTTGGTGTTCCCGGGATCTACCATCCTTAATTCAAGGTTTCCTGCTTGTAGATAGTGTATTCCATTTCTTGTTGTAATTGATTCTCGGATCCTTCTCCTAGAGGCTGCGCTTGCTTTTTTCTCTCTGAGTGTTAGGGTTATTTTTTTTTGTTTTTCACTTGCGAGTGCTTCTAGAGGATCTAGAGCAAACAAAGCTGCTGTTGCTGTTGCGATTCTTAGAAAACTTCTCCTATCTGTTTCTCTTTCCACTTTGCCTCCATCTTTCTTCAGAGTAAACATGATCTGTCAGTCCCGTTGGTGTTTGAATTCTTCCTATATGCCTCATTCTTTTCTTATTTCTTGTCCACTTGGGCGGTTTGTGCCCTTTTTCATAGAAATGTGTCGCTCCTCCTGTTGGGTCTGGGATTCTTCCAGATAAAATCCCTTGCGCAATCTCTAGACACTGCGTGAATGCTCTTGGATCGTCTTTCTCAGGGTTTTGTGTCGCTTTGTAATTCTCAATTCCCGCCCCTGGCTTAAAACATTTGTATTGATCTGGTTTTGTTACAACTTCTCTGATTGTTTCTCCGTCCCAGGCCCATCCGTTAGTTGCCCTAGTTAAAACTGTGTGTCCGATTGGTATCCTATCTTGGGGCGAACCTCTTGCTTCCCCGTATATAGTTTGTGCTAGGAGGTATACGTCAGATCCTCTTTTGTAACTTGGGGTTGGATGTTTTTTTGATTCTTCAGGTTTACAACCTGTGGCTAAAGCTAGGACGGTTAAACCTAGTGCAGATGTTGTTCTAAATGTTTTACCCTTCATTTCATAAGATCCGATAAATCAAGAACTTGTTCGCCGTTTTCCCCTGGTTTAATACGCCTAGGATCGATATAAATTTGGCCATTTGGGCCCATGCCCTCTCTGAATGGTTCTGAGGGCATTACCCTTTGTGCGGTTGCTTCATCATATGCCGGCCCAGATGTTGCCTGTTGTGTAGTCGCCACCTCATGTGCTGGTTCTGCTTTTTGCGCTTCGTAAAGCCTTGCGCCACCAATTGATAGGGCGATCCCAACAAGGAGGGCTATTGATAAAGTCTTTCTGTTATCTATTGGATTATTATAGCCTTTCGCTAGTTTTTCACTCCGGGCCTTGCCCGCCTCTCGTTCTGCTTCTAACTGACCATTCCTTTCTTGTAGTTGAGTTACTTCTGTCCTTGTCCTATAGAGATCTTCGTGCGCTTGAAGAAGTGCCCTTGCTGTGCCTGGAGCTACATCATAAGGGTTACCTGCTCCACTAAGCATGCTAGGTCCTGTCTCTGGTTCAATTGCGCCTTCAGATCTATCTTTTCTCATTTTCATCGGAAAAATCCTAAAAAATTACCCTATATAAAGTTAACTGTTTGTTACCTTGCTGAAGTAATAACAATTATTTCTTTTCTTCTAAGAAATAGGCGTGGCCTGCGAAGACTTTCCCTGTCTTTAGGCATTTCCAAATTCCGGCTGCTAGACGCTTTGCCTTGCCTGTTGGGTGGAATGGGCTTGGCTGTGATTTTCTTTGTGAAGATTCTATGGTATTTAATCTAGATCTAACGTTTCTTCCTGCGCCTGTTGAGAATCTTCCGAAGGCCTTGATTTTCTTTTTCTTACTTGCCATGATATTTAATGAAAAAGATACGTTTATAAATTATTCTATTGGCTGGTTTTTATGGGATTTGGGAGAATTGCTCTGGTTGGCTTGTTGAGTTTGGCTGGTTGTGATAGCTATACTACCGGAATTGTCTGGAAAGATATTGAAGGCTCACTAAGAAACCCGACAGAACACTCGGTTAGATACTTTACTCCTGCCCAAAGGATTGAGGGCACTAAGGTGGTTGATGAGAAATTCGACGTGTGGGCTAGAACTGACCTTATCAGTGGACAGGTTGAAGCCAATCCTCTGAATGTATGGGCGAAGGGACATTGGGAGTCGTTTGGTGTGGGCTTGAGCTATTATCCTTTTTCAAGAGATTCTAATCCGCGCATTCGGGGAGACCTTGGTACTAATCTAGATCATATCGGTGTAGATATGAAAGGTAGGATGGGCCCAATATCAACAGATGTCCACGACTCTATTTGGACGTGGGGAGTTAGCGCTGGGGCTACACTTGAATATGACCTTAGTGCAAATACCTCGCTTGTTGTTTCCGGAGGGTACAGTTTAACAGATAATCATACAAACAAGGCCACTGCTGACTTCGATGGAGGATATGGATTTGTAGGGCTTAAGTTTACGCTGCCTTGATGTCTTTGTAGTGAGATAATACTTATAAAGTTGGGATAGGAGGTTTTTTTATGCCTGGAAAGAAAAAACTGAATTGGGCGCAACGGTTGAAATCTCCAGATGTTAAGTTTCCTAAGGGTTTGTTTACATTCTATCTGTCTCACCCCGAGGCGAGCCGAGAGTATATCCGGAAGTGGGAGTTGGAGTTTGAGGCGAAGCATCCTGGAATTGCGTTGATTAATCCTTTTTATGACATGCCTGGAGAACAGGAGAAAAGGGTGAAGGCAGCGGATGAAGGGAAGAGGTATAGTGGGCCTCCTGGAGATGAGTGGAGAATGACGCAGGGAGATTATATTGCGATTTGTTTTTCAAGAGGAATTCTTTGTGTTGTTGATGAGAATGCCGAGAAGAGCATCGGCACGATAATGGAGATGGTTATGGCAAGATCTTTGGCTAAGAATCCAAAGCTTTTGATTTGCACTCATGAGAAGTTAAGGACGCATCCGTGGCTTTACACGCACTTCCATAAGATTTACCCTTCGTTTGAAGAATTTGAGAAAGACGCTGAGAGGCAGGTCGAGAGAGTTAAGAAGAAGTGGGGCTTTTAGTGAGTGAATGATTAGTTGGTTGTTTTAAGCAATAAATTATTAAAACATTTAAACCAATTATGATTATGAATGATGTCAGAAAATACTCTTACCACAAATATTCAGAGATGTACAAGCGACTTTTCAATAAAGAAAAATCTAAATTAAAAAAAGTTCTTTCTGAAGTGAAGATTAAACATGTTGGCAGCACATCAATCCCAGGATTGGGAGGTAAGGGGATAATTGATATTGCAATAAAGACTCCAATAAATAAACTTAATCAATTCATAAAAAAATTAAAGAAACTAGGGTACGAAAATAATTTAGACCACCCAATAGATGATAGAAGGGCTTTTCTACAAAAGAGGATATTGTATAACGGTAAAGAAAGACGAATACATATTCATCTTACTCTGGATGATAACTTTTGGAATTCTTTTATTGTATTTAGGGACTATCTTAGAAACCATGATAAGGAAAGGGACGCCTATGATCAAATTAAAAAAGAAGCTGTAAAACATGCAAAGGGCAAAGCTAAAAAGTATAGGGAATCTAAAACATCTTTTTTAAAAAGAATTCAAAAGTTGGCTTTGAAAGAGTATTCTGAATAATCGCCTGGTTGTCTGTCAGGGGGTAAATTATTCAAAAAACTAACTCAGAAATTCTTTGTAGTTTTCTGTCCGGTCTTGTGTTGGATATTCTTCTAGGATCGCACACTTGGGAATTTCATGCTTATGATCCCTAACGAATCTAACCGAACAGAGAATTCTTGATTTTTCATTGTCTTGTGTGAATGACTCGCCCGGGAATCTTTCTTTTAGTTCTTCGATATCCTGATCTGAATAGATCGCACCACGGAGTAACATTCCAGAGTCTGTGATTTTGTCAGTTGACAGGGCGGCCTTCTTTGCGTAGTTTTTTAGTCTTTCTGTGAATTGGACTTCGTCTTTGAATTGTGCGGAGCAGTAGTGGACACGGACGTGCCAGCCTCTCGCTTTTTTTATTATGTTTGATGCGGTTCTTTCACTACCCTTAATTGTTATTGTGTCCTTGTCTGTTTTCCATTTCTGCTTTTTGAATTCTTCGATCTTTGTTTGGGCCAGTTCTAATTCATTGAGATTGAATGCGTTAACTTTGTCCTTTGCGTATTTGATTAGCTCAAGAATCTCTTTTTCCTTCTTCGGTAAGACGGGTATCTCAATTACTGTTTCCATTTTTGTGGTTTTGAGTAAATCTAGTTTGGGCCAGAGTTCTTTGTTTTCTAAATCTGGATGGACGCGGAATTCGTCAAGGCCTGCTTGTTCTAGTTGTTTTATCTTCTCCGGAGTTAAAAGATCAAGGGAAGTGTAAAGATGAGTGTGAAATTCTTTTCCGAATTCTTTTTTTAGAGCAGAGATGTATTCGCATGTTCTTGCTAGGCGAGCTACTGGATCGCCGCCGGTTATTCCCATGCCAGTAGCGCCGGATATTTTTACTTCTTCGATTAAATCCTTGATGTTATTAACTTGGGATTCATTTGCGAATATGATATCTTTGTCTTTCTTTTCGTCTGACAACGGACAGTATAAGCAGTTTCTAGGGCAGAGTCCGGTTACGAATAAGACGAGCTTCTCTCCTTTTGCGCATCTTTTGCATCCTTCTGTTAATTCGCCGTGATGTTTGGATATCATTGTAGAGAAAAAGGTTTTTTAGTTTTATAACTTATGGCCCTTCTGTTTGTTGAACTTGTATTGAATATCCTTAAATTTCTTTTGCGATTCTGGGGTATTAGTTGTAATGCATCCTTCTACTTCGATAATTTCTGCGTCATTTGTTTTAGTATCGTAAATCGCGAAAGTTGAGAGGCCTGTCTTGTAAGCGCTGATTTCTCCAGGATTCACTAGCAGGCAATCTCCTATTTTTTCCTTGTTTTTTAGATGGTTGTGTCCGTAGAAAACTGCGTCGAACTCTCTTGATTTACACATTGGTTTTGCAAGCATTGGAAAATGAGTCAAGAAAATCTTTCTTCCATCGATCTCTAAAGAATCAAAAGTTGCGAATCCAACTTCTAGGTTGCTATCTTTCTCACTTGTAAATTTGGTGATTAAGCATTTGTCACCGTCATTGTTTCCCCAGATTGCGAAGACAGGTATCGGGCAAGACTTGAGCAGAGCAGCAATAGCCGCGCCTGCGAAATCTCCCAGGAATAATATTTTCTCGACGTTTTTGTAACTGTTAATTTTATCTAATGCTAGAACGAGGTTATGAGCATTATCGTGTATGTCTGCGATTACTGCGATTTTCATCTTAAAAATGGGATTGCCCGGATTTGAACCGGGGTCTACAGGTCCCAAACCTGTAATGCTAACCAGACTACACTACAACCCCATGAAAAATCCAGGATTTGAGGTGTTTTAAAGTTTTCTTATTAAGTTTTAAATACCCCCATTAGTGAGGATCTCTATGTCCTTTATATATCCAAGCCAGAGAACTGTAGATCTATCTTGCGGCATAGTAAGGGGCCCTCTTAGGGTCTATTTTGAGGGAGTTAAAAAGATGGAGGTTAGGGGCCGAGAAAATATCCCCACTCGTGGGCCTTGCATGATCTTGCCTAAACATCAATCCTATGCTGACCCTCTGATTGTGGGGCTTGCACTTGGAGGGATTGCAAATCCAAGATATGTAATGAGACCATTGGGATTTGGCTTGCATGTTCCATTGCGGTTAATAGGAGGCCTAACCTTTTTTCGTCCAGATGGGATAAAGAGAGTAAATCGGAGGGAACTGTTAGGGAGAAATAGTGATTTAGGGATATTTGTTGAGGATGAACTTTCTGGACCCAATGGATATGTTGTTGTTTTTCCTGAAGGAACTAGGAGCCCTGGTAGGATGTCTGAATTTAAAAGAAGGTTTTTTTATAGAGGAGTCGAGGTTGGCAGAAGGACTAAAAGAAGAGTTGCATTTCAACCGGTTGGGATTGAACTTGGAGAAAGGCCAAGTATTACGTTTGGCAAGCCATTATATGATGAGGGAAATGTGGCAGATTTGGTTGATAGATGCTATGATAGTGTTAGAAATCTGTCGAATATCAAATAAGAGAGTGGCAATTGAACCTACTCTGAGAAATTAGCGTTTTAAATCTTTGCTTAAGTAAAAAGCTTCTCAAGAAGCTTCATGCCGTCAGCGATTAGAAAACCTATTGCTCCAAGAATTAATATGCCTATTGCCGAGACTTTTGAGATTGTCTTGAACTCCATACTGGACGGTTTCTTCAGGACGTGCCAGACTCTCTTTGATTGCAATATGAATGATTTTATTCTTCCACCTAATGCCATGTTTATTGTAAAATTGAGAAGTTTAAAAGCTTAACTATTCAACAAAGTCAATCCCTAGCTCTTGCTCGAGTTCCTTTTGGGCTGAGGCCTCGAAGTCGCCTGCACCGAGAATCTGTGAGCTCTTTACGCCTGTGACAATTATTAGGACCTTGATTGATTTCTCCATGTCCGGTGAGATTTGTGCGCCGGATATGAGCTTTGCTTCTGGTGAAACTTTGTTTCCTATGATTTCCATGACTTTCTTGTATTCATCGAGAGACATGTCGTTGCCGCCCACGATATTTACTAGTGCACCAGTTGCGTTTGTCACGTCAACGCTTAGGAGCGGATTATTTATCGCTCGATCTACTGCTTCTGCTGCACGCTCTTGGGAATCTGATTCGCCGATGCCTATTAAGGAGACGCCGCCATTCTTCATGACTGCTTTTACATCCGCGAAATCCAAGTTTACTAAACCAGATTTTGTGATTAACTCTGTGATGCCTTTTACAGAATTTGTTAGAATCTCATCTGCAACTTTAAAGGCTGTGTGAATTGGTAACTCTGGTGCGATTTCTAGAAGTTTATCGTTTGGAATTACTATTAGTGTGTCTGTTACTGCGGCTAATTTCTCTAAACCGTTTTGTGCGTTCTCGATTCTTTTCTGCCCCTCTACTGTGAATGGTAGGGTTACAACGCCAATTGTTAATGCTCCTGCCTTTTTTGCGATTTCCGCGACAACGGGGCTAGAGCCTGTTCCGGTTCCACCACCAAGACCACAAGTTATGAAAACTAGGTCTGACTCGCCGATTTTCTTTTTTATTTCCTGCTCGGACTCTTTTGCTGCTTGCTCGCCTATTTTTGGGTTCGAACCTGCACCCAAGCCAGATGTTAACTCTCTTCCAACAAGTATTTTTGTGTCAACATTTGTGTAAAGAAGGTCCTGAGCATCCGTATTTATTGCTAGGATTTCACACCCCTTTATTCCGATTTCCTTCATTCTAGAAACGCAGTTTCCTCCGCCCCCGCCACATCCTATTACCTTCACTCTGGCGGACTGCTTGTGTAATAAGGATTCTAGCTCCTCATCTATCGATTGGGACTTAGGAGCCTCTTTTTCAACATAGATATCAGCCATAGAAAAACGAAGCAGGGGTTGTTTAAAAGTATTGTTATGTTGCCCTAATCCTTATTTTCGGGCTTCTCGCCTAACTTGTCTTCGAGCTTGCTTTCTTCCTTTTTCTCGGGTTCTTTTTCCTCGAAAACTACATCTTTCCCTATTAGCTCCTTGAACTTTTCTTTGTAAAGGTTTACCGGACCCTCAAGAACCTTGGGACCTTTTATTATTATCTTGTCTTTGACTTCAAATTCAGGAACGAATTTTAGGAGAACCTTTAGAAGAGCTTCTGTTTTTTCTTTGTCATCCTCAACGAGTGTTGTTATGGTGACCGTGTATTTTAGGTACTTGCACGCTAGTGGATGGTTAAAGTCCGTTGTTACTCTCGCGCGAGAAACTGCGATTATCTTGACTAATGAATTGTCTAGGGTGAACATCATTCCAACCTGTGGATTGACCTTTTGTTCTGTGAATGCCTTCAGAGGGATTATCTTAATCATCTCTCTTTTTCTTTCTCCAAAAGCTTCTTTACATGGTACTTCTACTTCGCATTCTTTGCCGACTTCTTTGCCATCTAATTGTCTGTCTAAACCAGGAACTAGCATCTTTTGGCCGATGCAGATTATTGTTTTTTCTGGCTTTGCATCTGGGCTCAGTTTTCTGAGATCTTCCTCGATATTAGAGTCAAATGGGCGGTCATTTGCGTATACAGTATATTTGATCTCTATGAAATCCTTTTCTTTGACCTTTTTTGTGTCTACCATAGTTGGAAGTGAGAAAAAGGGTTTTTAAGAGTTTGGTAGGCACTCAGGAAAGTTTTATAAAAGATATTTTTTTAGGGTCTTTATGGTTTTGAAAATTATTAACGCGACTGAGGCGAAGCCGGGTGCGATGATTTTAGTTGAAGGAAATGCCTACGTTGTTAAAACGAATGATATTTCTAAAACTGGGAAGCACGGGCATGCGAAATGTAGAATTCTTGCGGCTGGTGTTTTTGTTGATAAGAAGAAAGTAATCACTGTTCCAGGGCATGAAAGATTTGATGTACCTCTTGTTGAGAAAAAAAGAGTTCAAATTTTGAGTATCGATGGGGAAAATGCTTCTGTGATGGACATGGAGAGTTACGAGACGATCGATATTCCAGTTCATCCTGACGTTAGAGGCGCGGTTGTTGCGGATAAACAAGCGGAAGCGTGGGATATCGAAGGGAAGAAAATGTTAATGAGGGTTTTGTAAATGGCTGCTAAAATACCTGTGGCTCAGAAGAGAATGTTTCAGGATGTTTTTGTTTGTAAGAAGTGTAGCAAGAAGATTAGATCGCAAGCTGTAAGAGTCACTGCGGGAAAAGTTTCTTGTCCGAGGTGCAAGAGCCGTTCTCTTAGACCAGTGAAAAAGAAATAATATTAAAATGGGGTTTGTGTTTTACGACTTGATATTTTTGGCGGCGTTCATAGTATTCGTAATAATTTTTCTTTCAACTAGAAAAAAGAATTTAGAGAGACAGGGGATTCTTTATCTGTATAAAACTCAGTTAGGTGTTAGATTTATTGACTGGTTTGCTGAGAAATTTAGGCCGGCACTTAGACCATTGCAGTATGTTGTTATGACCTCTGGTTATTTGCTTATGATTGCGATTGTTTGGCTTTTCTCTAAGTCTACTTATATTTACTTGACGACTTCGATAGCTCAGTTCATTAAGGCTCCTCCGATTTTTCCGGTTATACCCTATTTTCCTCGATTGTTTGGATTGGAGTCTTTCTTGCCGCCGTTGTACTTTACGTATTTCATTATAGCTTTAGCGATTGTTGCTGTTTCGCATGAGTTTTCCCATGGAATTTTTGCTAGGCTTTACAGATTCAAGATTCATTCGACTGGTTTTGCGTTTCTGGGCCCGATCTTGGGAGCTTTTGTCGAACCAGATGAGAAGCAGATGAATAAAGCAAAGAAATTGCCTCAGATGGTTGTGCTTGCTGCGGGGACTTTTGCTAACGTAATCATGGCGTTGTTATTCTTTGGGATTTTTGTTTTATTCTTTACGGCTGCTTTTGTGCCGATGGGCGTTAAATTTAGCACCTACTCTCTTGCAGAGATTAATGTTGAAGATATAACTATAATAGGGAATAGCACCGTGGAGAATTATCTTGAGATTGAAGTGCCGGTTGATAGCGTGGAAAACGTTGACGCGCTCGTGTTGTCACCTGATGGTTCTTCTAAGACTTACTTTGTCGGTATGGAATCTTTGCAGAACTCATTGGACAATGGAGCTCCGACTATTTTTGCATTTGAGGACACTCCTGCCTTTAAGGCGCAGTTGAGGGGGGCTATAACTGAGATTAATGGAATGGAGACTAAGGGTACTGAAGAGCTTGGCGAGGTTCTACAGAACTTTAACCCTGGAGACGAGGTTACAATTAAGACTGCGATATTGAACCCTGGACAAGAGAGCGTTGCTGAAAATAGAGAGTATATCTTGGAGTTGGGTGAAAATGATGGAAAGGCGATGTTGGGAATTGTCTTTATCCCTAACGGGGGCAGTGGGTTTGTTGGGATGGTCTTTGATGTTTTCCAAAAAGTGAAGGAACCGTTCACTCTTTATGACTCTAACATCGGGGAATTTGGTTGGTTCTTGTATTACTTGCTTTGGTGGATAATAGTGATTAACTTCTTGGTTGCGTTGTTTAATATGTTGCCCCTTGGGATTTTGGATGGTGGGCGGTTCTTCTATTTGACGGTTTGGGGAATAACGAAGAGCGAAAGTGTTGGCAAGAAGGCTTACAAGGTCGCGATGTGGTTCATTTTGTTGCTTTTGGTTGCGATGATGGCCAAATGGGCGTTCACGTTCTTCTAACAGAAAATATTTATAGTGGTTTGATTTTTGCGATGCATGAAAGCGATTATCTTGGCTGGTGGTCTTGGGGAAAGATTGAGACCTTTAACTCTTGAGAAGCCAAAGCCTTTGCTTCCTGTCAACGGGAAGCCAATCGTTGAGTATTGTTTAGAGAATCTGAAGAAATGCTGGATTGATGATGTGATTCTTTCTATTGGGTACAAGTCTGATATGATTCAAGATTATTTTGGGGATGGTTCGAAGTTTGGTATGAATATTGAGTACAATGTTGAAAAAGAGTTGCTTGGGACTGGCGGAGCTGTTAAGTTTATTGTTAATAAATTTGGTTTGAGGGACAGGTTCTTGTTGGTCTGGGC
>Ga0164310_10002490_pt1 | contig 10608 bp, 10 predicted proteins | sample GuaBasSedimGuay1_FD_121795 | JGI IMG/M metagenome (GOLD analysis project Ga0164310, IMG submission 121795) | Subseafloor sediment microbial communities from Guaymas Basin, Gulf of California, Mexico - Guay1, Core 4569-9, 0-3 cm | ecosystem: Environmental > Aquatic > Marine > Hydrothermal vents... | reverse complement strand
CTCTCAGAAATGATGGTCGAGATGAGCAGTAAACGACTGGGCTGTGTGATAAGTAAAGATAGCGAAGGCAAGATTGCAGGAATCTTCTGCGATGGTGACCTTCGCCGGCTCATTGAGACCTCGCCCGACCGGGAAATCTTTGGCATGAAGGCACGCGATGTGATGCTCAAGAACCCGAGAGCGATTCGCCAGGATGCGTTACTTGAGGCTGCCCTGGCGCTAATGGAAAAAAACAAGATCACGCAATTGCCCACGGTTGACGAGAATGACCGGCTGGCGGGTGTGATTCCCCTGCATGATATTCTAAAGTCGAAGCTGGTGTAAACGCGACAACTTTCACTGACGTTTTCCGGCAAGTCACATGAGATTGAGTAAGAAGATCAAGCGAAGCGTGACTTACGCATTTGTTTCCGGACTGCTCGTTCTTTTCAACGCCATCCCCCGGCGGGTTGCCATTTGTCTGGGCAGTTGGATAGGGCTTGTCCTCTGGCGGCTTTTCGGTCGTGAACGACACCGAATGGTGCGTCATCTTACTCTCGCCTACGGCGACACTCTTTCATTACGGCAGAAAGAGAAAATCGGGCAGACGTTCTGTGTGAACACCGGGCGGAACCTGGCCGATGTCATCCGTTTCAGGAAGCATTTCGAACACAATATAAAACCACTGATTACTGCCGAAGGCATGGAGCACTTTGAAACCGCTAACAAGCGCGGAAAGGGAATCATCGGCGTCACCGGCCATATAGGCAATTTTGAACTAATGGCGGCTTTCATTCAGAGCCAGGGATACAACTGCGGCGTTATCGGAAGGGAGATGTATGACGAACGGTTGGGTCGTCTCCTGATCGAGAATCGCAAAGCTGTTGGACTGACCTGTTTTTCCACGACTGACTCGCCCAAGAAGATTATCTCCTGGATTCGCCAAGGCAACGTGCTTGGCGTTTTGATAGATACGGACTCTCATCGCGTGCGCAGCGAATTCATACCGGCGTTTGGTCGCTGGTCCAACACACCGATCGGCCAGACGATTCTGGGACTCAAAACAGGAGCGACATTCATTCCGGCGGCCTGTTTGAGAACAGAAGACAACAGATACCACGTGATTGTCCGACCTCCGGTCGAAATCGAGCCGAGCGGTGATTTTGACACCGACGTTTACAATACCACCCTGGCCTGCACCAAAGCTCTCGAAGAGATCATCCACGAGCACAAGGATCAATGGATTTGGCTGCATAATCGCTGGCATACAGAACGAACTATTCCAGGCAAACGAGTCTGATGACCATATTCGCTTGACAAGAGGGAATAATCCCGCATCTTGCACGCCGGTTCGGGTGTAAGATTTTGTGTATGAGAATGCTTGTAAGAATACTCACAGTTTTGGTTCTGCTGTTCATGTTGTCCAGTTGTACCGATCAGAGGTCTCCGCAGGATCGTCCGCCGACTGCAGCCGACAGCGCCAGCAAACCGGATACGGAACTTCGCGGTGCCATCATCTACCACTACGAGCATGGTCTGGTGACCACGGAGATTCGCGCGGATTCCATCAAGGAATTCGGAGCTTCCGATTCAACAATGGCTTACAATCTCGACGTAGATTTCTTTGACAGCGCAGGGCAGATTACTTCTAATCTTGTAGGAGACTCCGGCATCTCACGCGAGACCAAGGGCCAGATTACGGTGTTTAGTAATGTTGTGCTGCTCACTTATGACAGCGCCCGCCACGCCAGCTCCAAACTGATCGGCGACTCTATTATCACGCTTGAGAACGGTCAACACCTCACGATATATGATCACGTGGTGGCTATCAGGGAATCCGACAATCTCCGAATCCAAACAGATTCTCTTGTTTGGAACCCGATCCCCGGCGACAGTTTCCCTGTCAAAACCGATGCCTTCGTGAGATTTACGACTTCCACCGGAACATCATGGGACGGCTGGGGTATGGTGACCGACCGGGATTTATCGATAATCCGTACCGGTGAAGGCTCCGGCACGGTCAATATCAGCGATACCGCTGGTCTATCCGAGTAGTCAACCCCTCTTTCGCTTGCTGAGAAACCGTTCGCATGCGGTGGCGTCAGGTGTCTCTGCCTGACGCTCCTTCAGATTCCCCAGACTGCCAAGCAGGGACACTTGGCAGCAATAGTAGGTCAGGTTGCTTGTCAACCTGACACTGCTGGACTTCGTTGTCTCGCGCTTCGCGCGAATGTCAGGATCGCAAGCACTCTCGGAGTGGTTGGTCCTGACCTACAGGAATCTATCCACTCTCTTTCAGGGTACGATCAGAACGGTGTCACACAGATTGGTTTTTCGGCGCATGCAAACAGTTTGTCAACGTCATCCAATCGCGAAATGTCGGATATCCGTGCCAGACCGTATGCGTGCAGTTTCCTGAACCCGACAGCTCCCATGATCATCGAAGAGAACTCCGCTACATCCATGCTGATCTCAACGTCGGAGCCTTCTGAGTCCGCCAAAGTAGCTTTTCCTCCCTCAAAGTGCACAACTATCGAGCCGTTATTCTTGGGGAAGAAACTATCGTGCAGAGTGATCTTGAGTTTCAGCGTAACGTCGCCGAATACCGGGCCGGACAACTGCTCAAACAGAAGCCGCGTGTTCTGAACACGGTACATAACCCCTACCCCGGCGAGGTGTGACTCGTGATATATTGGGGGCATACTGGTTCCGGAATCACGTGCGGGGTTATGAAGCAGAAAGTAGAACTCTTCTTCCGATGTGTGAAGCACCACCCGGTCGATCTGGTCGTGCTGGGTATGCAGGAATGTCAAGAGTTCGGATAACGCTTCAGGAGTGTGATAAAAGAACTCGCTGACGATCAGATCGTTGTCCATAAAGCTTGTCGGATGCTCCGGCTTCTTGAAACTGTAAACGAGATACCCCTCCAAACGTCCGTCAATCTCGCAGCCGACAAATCTCAGTTTCTCGCTGAACTCAAAGATGTTCTCCCAGTATCCCTCGCCATGACGAATCATACCAGTGCGTTTCTCTAACATACGATTGTAACATTCGTCTATGGCCGGGATGTCTTTCCCTGTCAGAAACCTGATATGTTCTTTGGTCTTGCCGCGCGGCAGCCACTCCGGTTTGACCCGGTATTGGAATGTTTTGCCACCCAGCCCATAACCCATCTTACGGTAGAAATCCACCCGGAACGGCCAGAGGGTTGTCATCGCGGCGCCCTGTGAGTCGTAATGCGACACAAAGAACTCTACAATATCTTTGGCCACGTGCTCGCGCTTGTGCATCAGGTCCACAGCTACGTACCCAAGGCCCCCTGCTGGAATGAGATTTCCACGGACATTGAGGGTGAAATCAAAGTTCCGGAATATGCCTACCATTTTGCCGTCGCGATACACTCCGTACGGCGTCCAGCGTTCGTCGCGCCGCATGGTGGAGAAGCGCTCGAGTTGCTTCTCACGGTCGGCTTGAGTCCTGACCTCCATGCCGGGGTAGGCCTCGGCGCCGATACGAATGAACTCCTCGTATTCCTCTTCTGGAACGACCTTGATTTCAGACATTGTCATCTCTCCCTGTTCAGAAAGTCAGATGAAATGATATACGTCGCAAACGGGCAGAAGTTCGCAGTAGTCATATCCTCTATTGCTTGCACACTTTATTTCACAACCAACGGGCGAGCTTCCTTTCGAATTCAGCAGCAAAAAATGTCGCTTTTTTGATGATAAGATGCCCTATCATCTCACGGTTGTGACGCAAGTGGTATCTACTCTATCTATCTTCGCGCCATATTTCTTCATACGATATGTCGTCTTGTCTATCACTAGCTACAACACCATCCTTCATAGCCTTTTGTGCAATTTCCTTAAGCGCAGACTCAAGTACTCCCGTGCTTGAAGTCAAGAATGAACCAGATGTCGTGGAGTTCACACGCCAGATCAACCGCAAGGTGTCCGCCTTGGTTAGGGCGAAGAGGCGAGCATCAAACTTCGAATTGTGCTGTTTCAAGGTCATCCCGGGAATTACTGTTGTCGTCGCTGTTCCAGTAGTCTTGACGCCCAGCATGTTACTGACCAATGACGCATCGGACTTGATATCATACTTGGTCACGTGTTTATCTGGGAGCTTATACATATTCGTCCAGAAGTCATTAAGTGCCACAACTAGCATGGCCTCAATCCTGGCAACCTTGATAGCATTTGCGATCTCATCAGCCGTGTACTCTCTCAAAGGAGGTAGTATGTCAATTGCCTTGTAGACTGTCGTCTTCGTGTTCCTAAGAGCCTTCGCAGCAAGTGTTTCCAATAGTTCCTTCTCCTCCAGGTCGTCGTAAGGTGCAGATACGAGAATCCGTCTGTACTGCGGTGCCCCCATCGATTCGTCGGCAACACTGACCAAGGTTGTTTTTGAACAACCGGACAAAAGGGCGAGCGCCAAGCAGGAAGCCACAAGCAAGCATGCCTGCACTCTCTCGAGTCGCGAGATATGCGACATAGTGCTATCCTCCATCTTCTTCCTCCCTCAACTGCGCCAGTATCTTCGAGACCGGCACTGAGCCCTCTTTGAGATCTTTCATCTGCGGGAAGAAAATCACATCATGTATACTGTGCTGGTTGGTCAGAAGCATGATCAGTCGGTCGATCCCCATGCCCAAGCCCGCCGTCGGTGGCATACCATACGAGAGTGCCGTGATGTAATCATCGTCTAAGGGCTGGGCTTCGTCGTCACCCGCCGCGAGGGCTTTGCCCTGCTGAAGGAACCGCTCAAGCTGGTCCATGGGGTCGTTGAGTTCACTAAAAGCGTTGCCCATCTCCTGCGCGGCGATAAACAACTCGAACCGCTCTGCCAATCGTGGATCATCGCGGTGCTTCTTGGCCAGCGGTGATATCTCGACCGGGAAATCACACACGAAAGTCGGCTGAATCAATGTCGGCTCAACTTTGGCTTCCCAGACAGCCTCGATCACTTTGCCGCGATTGAACAGCTTGTCACCCTCGACGCCGAGCTTCTTCGCTTCGGTCTTCGCCTGCTCAAAGTCAAACTCAGTGAAATCAACATCGGTCTGTTCAGTGATGGAGTCTATCATCGAGACCCATCTGAACTCCGGCTCAAAATCTATTTCATGATCCTCAAACGTGACCTTATAGCCTCCGGTCAGTTCTTTGACCGTGTGCCGCAGAAGCTTTTCGACCAGCTTGGCCATATCGCGATAATCTGCGTATGCCCAGTATACTTCGATCATCGAGAATTCCGGGTTGTGCAGCCTGTCCATACCTTCATTGCGGAAATCCTTGCAGTACTCCCACACCTTGTCGTAGCCGCCGACAATCAGGCGTTTGAGATAGAGTTCGTCGGCGATACGAAGGTACATCGGTACGTCTAACTTCTCGTGATGTGTCTTGAACGGCTTGGCATGGCCGCCGCCGTAGAGCGGCTGAAGAATCGGCGTTTCCACTTCGAGAAAACCATCGCCGTTTAGAAATTCACGCATACTCTGGATGATCCTGGTGCGTTGCGTGAACGCATCGCGCACTTCCGGGTTGACGATCAGATCGGCGTACCGTCTACGGTAGCGCGTCTCTTTGTCGGTCAGACCGCTGTGCTTGTCGGGCAGCGGATGCAACGCTTTGGTGAGAAGTTCACACGATGCCACTTTCAGCGTTCGTTCGCCGGTGCGGGTAACGAACAGGGTGCCCTCGCAACCGACAATATCTCCAAGGTCGAGCAGGTTGAACACCTTAAACGCATCCTCGCCGACATCATTCTTGCGGACATAGATCTGAAGACGTTCGGTTGAGTCGCGAAGATCGGCGAAGAAGACCTTGCCCATTTTCCGCTTGAGCATGATGCGTCCGGTGATCCGTACAATTGTCTCCGACTCCGCAAGGCTGTCGAACTCAGCCAGGGTATCGGATATGTGGTGGGTCCACTCATAGCGATACGGGTACGGCTCTACACCCAGCTCTTTTAGTTGGCCGATCTTGTCACGTCGTGTCTTGATCAGATCCGACAGCGGTATGGTTATCTCGTCAGGGTTCGGATCGGCAGACTTCTGTTGTTTCTTTTTTTCGCTCATATGATTACAGGAATATCCCTCTGTGCGGTAATACCGCCTATTTGTTGGACTGAAGTTTCTGCTTTATTGCCGCAGCGACCTGCGGCGGAACCAGGCCGGAAATATCACCGCCATGCGTAGCCACGTCTCTGACTATTGATGATGACAGATATACCCACGACAAAGCTGGCATCAGGAAAACTGTTTCGACCTCGCGAGCCAGCTTGCGGTTCATTAATGCCATCTGGAATTCGTACTCAAAATCCGACACTGCGCGCAGTCCCCGGATGATGGCATTAGCCTTCTGCTCTATAGCGAACTTAGCCAGCAATCCATCAAAACCGACGACTTTGATCTGGTCTTTCACGTCAAGCGTCGAGACTGTTCTCTCCATCAGGTCGATTCGCTCTTCAAACGAGAACATGGGCGTCTTGCTGTCGCTCCGGGCCACTGCCACAATCAGCTCATCGACAAGACCGCAGGCTCTCTCGATGAGAGACGTGTGACCGTTGGTAACGGGGTCAAATGAACCCGGATAAACCGCTCGTCGGGTAACTCTGGAAGAATTAGTCATCTATAAGCACTCCACTTATTGCACACTGTGCACGCAGAGCAAGAATAGCCCCAAGCACCCCCTATTGCAAGCTAATTGACTGTCAGGCCAAGTGCGACAACGTATCGCTCCAGCGTCCCCGGATCTTCCCTGGCCGACTCCGCAAGGTAACCGGCATGAACACGCGGCGCACTCACCCCGACCGCAAAATACGCCTGAAGCGCATGTCTGAGCTGTTCGTCTACTGCTTCACCGGTGACAATCAAACTTGCCAGGGGTACGTGAATCCCCTGATCCATCAAAGCCGACAGCCTGAAATTGACAACTGTTTTCAGGTCAATCGCCAGCCGATTTCTGACCTCTGTCGATGAGATGTCGCTGCTATTCAGGGGCATCCACGCCAGGTCGGCAACACTGCGATTGTGAACAAAGCAGAGCGACGCGGCCGTATCCGTCAGATCAACGAGACAGATGAGTTCACCGTCTTCTTTCTCACAGAAGCTGAGATAGCCCAACCCAAGAGCCAGCGAACGGACCCGAAACGGGATTGGATTATCGCTATCCGGCAATGTCCGGCCGAAAGTCTCAAACAAGGAACGCAGTCTGTTACGTCTGAATATGAAACCAAGGTACCTGTCCGATTCCCCCGTAGAATGGAAATCAAACGCGAACTCTTGCTCGTCTTCCAGGATTGATTGAGCCAACTCGAACCGGACACGATCCTCCACTGACCCGTTCCCTGACTGCGGAATGTAGAGCCGTTTGATCTGTACTTCGTCATCAGGAACGGACCACACACTGCTGTCTTCCGGAACTCGCTCGTCATTGACATCCTGAGGGCTATCGAGCGTGAACAGTTCCCCGATCTCAAGTCGCCCGGACTCGTTCGCTACTCTCGCGCCCCGGAACGAACCTGAGTGGAAATCAACGCCGACCTTGAAGTCACTCATTGACCACGAACCTTCAGGTATGGACGGATTTTCTCAAACGACTTGGGACCGATTCCATTGACGGCGGTGATGTCAATCTCGGTTTCAAAACGTGTATGCTGCCGATACTCGACAATACGGTCGGACAGCACTCTGCCAATTCCCGGCAGCAATTCGAGGGAATCCGCAGGTGAGGTATTTGGATCGAGCACGAACAATCCTGTTACTTTTTGGTCGGCGTCACCGAGAAAGACCGGCAACGCTATTGCGGTAGAGGTCGGGGCAGCGTACGACCGAATGAACAGATAGACGCCAATGACCAGTGCCGTTCCACACAGGAAAACAACGAACCGCAACTGGACGGTTGTGAAATCGAAGAATCTGTTCAGCCTGTCTATCAACTCATACTCCCGAAAGTGTCAATATAGGTTCAGTCCAGCGCGAATGCAATCAGTCTCCCGGTGGCGGGTTGTCTGGTCCGTGCAGGGGAGCAATCAGGATGGTCGGAATCCTCCCGACTCCGACCATCTCCTTTAGTGTCCTAACTTACCTACAGGCAATCCCGCAAGGGGATTTCAGGATGAATGAACAAGTGGTCGATCAATGCCGACAGATCCCCGCCATCGATTAGTCCGTCCGGAGAGATCATATCAGCCTCGGGCTCACAACAGAGCTCCTCAAAGGTAACGAAGAGGTGGTTAATGAGCACACTCAGGTCACTACCATCGGCAATCTCTGATTCACTGCAATCAACATTGCCGGTGGCACCGACACAGCAGGATGAAGATACCGAGGCATCATAGCAAACAGCTGGTCCAGCCCAATACGGCCTGTACAAGCAAAGAGAGGCATAATCGTATCCTGATACCAAATGACCGTCATTGCCCGAAGTTGTCGTGATAGTATCAATAATAATGGAATCGCCTACACTCCAATCTGTTAGAGTGAAATACCAGGAACACCAAAGTCTCTCTTGAGAGGAGGGTGGCAAGAGATTGTCCACCTTGCGAAGTCCGGTGAATTGGAGCTTTTGGTGAGAGTTCGAACTGTCTCTATCATTCCAGTAGTATAGGATTCGGACAAGGTCAAACACACTATCAGGCAACGGCTGTATCACCGCGCTGTCCAAGTATAAATTGGGATTGTCCCAAGCGTAGCCACCTCCAAACGCCATGAGATTATTGCCGTCGTTAAAAACGTACATATCCAACTGCACCTGCATTTGGCTGGCGGCAGCATCTGGCTGTACCGAGAACACCATCTTTAGTGTATCTGCAGCCAGACTGTCGCAAGCATCTTGCTCAAACACAGCGTGTGTTGTTGTGACCAAGGTCATCATCGCCAGCACCAATATAATCGCGATCTTCTTCATTGCCTCAATACCATCCTTTCCACAGCTTACAGAACAAAGATAATAGTCTATTGTCGGTCAGTCAAATACTAAGGGCAGTCTGGTGGACCGGAGCCCGGGTTGATCAGAATATACTCAATGGCCAAAGTCAAATCAGCACCGTCAACATCCATAGAGGTCGGGTTCGGCTGACCTGATCCGTCAATGTCGGCTTCCTCAAGAGAGCAGAACGCACTCGTAGGACTTACGAACATGTGCTCAGCCATGCACATTACGTCCGCGAGATTCAGTTCTTGACGAGGGTCACAGTCGATATTGCCCACCTTACCTACACATCCATGAGGCGTAGCCTGAACGGCAGCCAATGCATCCAGCTTGCCACCGCTACTGTTATTGACCAATAGGTCTCTGACATCAGTGTATGACAGTTTGGAGTTCTTCTGTAGCATCAGAGCAGCAGTTCCTGTGACGTGCGGAGCCGAGAAGCTCGTACCCCGGGATGACATGTGTACCTGGTCCGGATGGAGCGAAGTGTCGGATGGCGGCGTCCACGACTGATTGTGTGAGCACGTGATCCAAGCTCCAGGTGCGAGCAACTCGGGCTTCAACCTTCCGTCCATCGTTGGACCAGGAGAAGAGAAGCACGAAGTAGCGCCGATTGATACGCCAAGATCACTACAAGTGCCAGCTAGGACGCATGACCAAGAGCCCTTGGTGTCATAGGAACCAACACAAATGGCATCGTGTGCAGTGCTGGGCTCTATCAGCAGATTGCTATTGTCAAAGGACGCGTCTGTGAATGCCTTGGGGTAAGCATCGATGAAATCGCGCGGGCCTCTATCAATAATATAGGCATCCCATCGCAACCCTGGACCACTCAACAAGTCCATCCTTACCTGCCAAACACCTTCATGTAGGTGCCAGAACCTGTTGTTGTGTACAGCATCCTGTATGTAGACCATTATCACGTTGTGATTCGGGTGCCGACCAATAGCCAATGGATCGACCAGGGGAGGTCCCCAAACCTCGTGAGCAATTCTAACCACACCATCGGTGCAATCAGGGACTGTGAAGAGTGAGCCTCCACCGGGCATTCCTCCTGTGTGGGTTCCCAGTGGATAGGGACCATACTCCCACCACCAATTCGGGCAAACAGGATTGGACGAACTGAATGTTGGGCCTGCCAACGTGATCTCATATGAGTCTGCCTTGTCATATACAATATAGAAGCATACGAAATCCGTGCTGTCTTGCCAGTTAACAGTGTTGGGATGGATGCTATCAGGGTAGTTCGTTAAGAGGAGCTCGATGGAATCGGTTCCCGCTCCAGAGGAGTGTATCTTACTGTTTTCAGTATGATTCGGGTTAGTCAGAACCGTTCCATGATTTCCGGCAGACGCCACAAACACGCGACCTCGACCATATCGAGCAGTGTCCCCGAGGCGCAGAAAGAGATCGATATCTTGATCTAGTTCGGAGGAGCCGTCCTTGGCTCCATAAGTGCTAAGCCCCCCACTTAGGTTGGCAACCCAGGGCTTACCCAGTGACGCTGCTCTCCAGGCGATCCATCGAAGTGCCTTAGTGATGGCATGAGGTATTTGACAAGCTATTCAAACGTAGTATAGCACAGTGTCAGGCGAGTGGTTTGATCGAGGGTAAGGTACTTCATGTAGACGCGACGGCGATCCTTGCCGACATCAATGCTAACCGGGTGAATAAGCCTGACAGTTCAGATGAGGAT
>Ga0164310_10002489_pt1 | contig 10613 bp, 8 predicted proteins | sample GuaBasSedimGuay1_FD_121795 | JGI IMG/M metagenome (GOLD analysis project Ga0164310, IMG submission 121795) | Subseafloor sediment microbial communities from Guaymas Basin, Gulf of California, Mexico - Guay1, Core 4569-9, 0-3 cm | ecosystem: Environmental > Aquatic > Marine > Hydrothermal vents >... | reverse complement strand
CTGTTCTAAATGTACACTCAGGCCACCGGGGGGTTCCAAGTCCTCGGTGGCACATGCACTTGACAGCCACGGCGTGCTGTGGTACACTTGCAGCATGAAAAATGCATAATAGCGCTGGGGGAGCTGGGAGAGCCCGGCTGAGAGGGTGGCCCGACGATGCCACCGACCCCTCGAACCTGACCTGGATAATGCTAGCGTAGGGAAGCCTGTCGCGTAATGGACTTTCGAGGCCGCCAGCCTGCTTTGCCGGGTTGGGCGGCCTTTTTCTATAACTGACGGGAGGAACGATGCGAGCAGTAGTGATGGTCGGCGGAGTCATACACGATTCGAGCACGTGTGGTTCGCTTCTGCGACTTGCGGACCTCATCGTCGCCGCCGATGGTGGTGCCCGGCACGTGCTACGGCTGGGATTCACCCCGCACGTGGTCGTTGGCGACATGGACTCCCTGGACCACGAGCAGTCCGAGCACCTGCGCCAGATGGGTTGTCGTTTTCTGACTTACCCGGCCCGCAAAGACGAGACCGACGCTGAACTGGCTCTCTTGTACGCGGTGGAGCAGGGCGCGGACGAGGTCATCATCCTGGGCGCGTTGGGAGGGCGCATTGATCACACGCTGGCCAACGTATTGCTGCTGGCTTTGCCCGAACTGAGGGGAGTACGGGTCAGCTTGGTGGATGGACAACAGGAAGTAACCCTGATCCGGGGCGAAGGTACGATTCGGGGTCAGGTGGGAGACACCGTCTCTCTGCTGCCCATCGCCGGCGACGCCGAGGGAATCACCACCCGTGGCCTGGAATATGCCCTGCACGATGGCACCCTCGTCTTCGGGCGGACGCGGGGCGTGAGCAACGTGCTCACTGCCCCCACGGCACACATCAGTGTGCGTAGAGGTGCTTTGTGGTGTGTTCACTCTAAGTCAAGTTAGAGAAGGAGGCACGAGATGAAAAAGCAACTTTGTCTTCTATTGGCCTTTGTGATTCTGACAGGACTGGCTACCGCGTGCCGGCCGGCGGCTGCAACCCCTACCCCGGCTGGCCCCCGCACATTAGTGCTCATGTCCCACGACAGCTTTGCGGTCAGCGAGGATGTCATCGCCGAGTTCGAGGAAGCGCACAACGCCAAAGTTCAGTTCCTCCCCTCCGGCGACGCCGGAGCCGCGTTGAACCAGGCCATCCTCAGCAAAGAGAATCCTCTGGCCGACGTGTTTTTCGGGGTGGATAATACTTTCCTCAGCCGGGCGCTTCAGGCCGGCATCTTCGAGCCCTACAAGCCCCGGGGTCTGGAGAACGTCCCCGACGAACTGAAGCTGGACCCCGAGTATCGGCTGGTGCCGGTTGACTACGGCGACGTGTGTCTGAACTACGACAAGTCGTACTTCGAGGAGAAAGGGCTTACCCCGCCGCAGACCCTGGAGGATCTGACCCGGCCCGAGCTCAAGGGATTGACCGTGGTAGAGAACCCGGCCACCTCGTCGCCCGGCCTCTGTTTCCTCCTGGCCACAGTGGGCCATTTCGGTGAGAGCGGTGACTACACCTACCTGGACTTCTGGCGCGACATGCGGGCCAACGACGTGCTGGTCACGGAGGGGTGGGAGGATGCCTACTGGGGCCAGTCCACCTGGGCTGGCGAGGGCAACCGCCCTATCGTCGTTTCCTACGCCACCAGCCCGGCTGCCGAGGTATACTTCAGCGAGGGAGCGCTCGAGGAACCACCGACCGGCAACGTCCTGGGCGATGGGGCGTGCTTCCGCCAGATCGAGTTCGTGGGCATCCTCAAAGGAACGAAGAACCGTGATCTGGCCGAGGCGTTCATTGATTTCATGCTCAGCGAACACTTCCAGGAGGACATCCCCTTGCAGATGTGGGTCTTCCCGGCCAACGAGAAAGCTGCCTTGCCCCAGGTATTCCTGGATTTCGCGGAGATTCCCGAACGTCCGGCAGTGGTCAGCCCCGAGGCCATCGCTAAGAACCGCGAGGCGTGGATCGAGGCCTGGACGGAGGTGGTGCTCAGGTGAACGAATGGATGAATGGGCGAATGATGAATGACAAACATTTGCTATTCGCGTATTCGCATATTCGCACATTCACCATTCGCTACTCGCCACTCGCCATTCGCCTGTTGCCGCTGGTTTTCCTGGCGGTGTTCTTTTTCTACCCACTGTTGGCCATCTTCCGGCTAAGTCTGGCCCCGCAGGGCCATCTGGACCTGGCAGCGCCGGCTAAGCTGGTCAGCACGACGTACTACGCCCGCACGTTGTGGTTCACCACCTGGCAGGCCACCGTGTCCACCCTGCTCACTGTGATTCTGGCCATGCCCGGCGCCTACATCTTCGCCCGCTATCGCTTCCCTGGAAAAAGTCTCCTCCAGGCGTTGACCACAGTCCCCTTCGTCATGCCGACCATCGTGGTGGCCGCCGCCTTCAACGCCCTGCTGGGACCGCGTAGCCATCTGAACCTGGCGCTGATGGCCTTGTTCGGCCTCCAGCGCCCGCCGATCAACCTGCAACACACTATCTGGATCATACTGCTGGCCCACGTGTTCTACAATTACACCGTGGTGCTACGCATCGTTGGTGGCTTCTGGGCTAACCTGAACCCGCGCCTGGAGGAGGCCGCGCGTCTGCTGGGCGCTGATAGCTGGCGGGCGTTCTGGCAGGTAACGCTTCCCCTGCTTGCCCCGGCACTGGTGGCCGCCGCGCTGTTGGTGTTCATCTTCTGCTTCACCAGCTTCGGCGTGGTGCTCATCCTGGGTGGGCCACGGTTCGCCACGCTGGAGGTGGAAATCTACCGGCAGACCGTTCACCTGTTCAATCTGCCGCTGGCGGCTACCCTCTCCCTGGCCCAGATCACGCTGACACTGGCCATGACCTCGGTTTACACTCGCCTACAGGCCCGCACCGCTCGCCCGTTACAACTTCGCCCCCAGCAGACGACGCAACGCTGGCCAACGACCTGGCGCGACCGGGCACTGGTGGGCGGAAACGTCGTTTTCATGGTCGTGTTGCTCCTCACCCCACTGCTGGCCCTGGCCGAGCGTTCACTGTGGACCGGCAGAGGCTACGCCCTGACAAATTACAGCGAGTTGTTCGTCAACCGGCGTGGCTCGGTGTTCTTCGTGCCGCCGGTGGAGGCGGTGCGCAATTCGCTGGCCTTTGCTGCGCTGACAGTGGGACTGGCGGTCGTGTTGGGTGTCATCGGCGCTTACCTCCTGGCCGACCGGAAGAGCCGCCTCAGTCGCTGGCTGGATCCGATTTTCATGCTCCCGTTGGGCACTTCGGCGGTGACCCTGGGTTTCGGGTACATCATCGCCCTGGACCGCCCGCCGCTCAACCTGCGCACCTCACCGTTGCTCATCCCGATAGCTCACACCCTGGTTGCGTTTCCCTTCGTGGTCCGTACCGTGCTGCCGGTTCTGCGCGGCATCCATCCGCATCTGCGAGAATCGGCGAGTGTGCTGGGCGCGTCCCCGGCCCGCGTCTGGCGGGAGATTGACCTGCCAATCGTCAGCCGCGCGTTACTGGTGGGCGCAGTTTTCGCCTTCACCATTTCCATGGGGGAGTTCGGAGCCACCTCGCTCATTGCCCGCCCCCAGATGCCGACCATGCCGATAGCCATTTACCGCTTCCTGGGGCAGCCGGGCGCGTTGAACTACGGTCAGGCACTGGCCATGAGCACCCTGCTGATGCTGGTTTGCGCAGTGGGGTTCCTGAGTATCGAACGGTTCAGGTATGGGGAAGTAGGGGAATTTTAGGTGGAGTATCCCATGCCTATTCTGGAAATCCGTCACCTCACCAAATCCTACGGCGATGAGCGCTTCCCGGACGACATCAGCTTCACCGTGAACGAAGGGGAGATCGTCTGTCTGCTGGGTCCGTCGGGCTGCGGCAAGACCACACTGCTGCGCATCATCGCCGGCCTGGAGACGGCCGACGCAGGCCAGGTGCTCTTCGCGGGGCGTGACGTCCGTGACGTGCCCGTGCATCACCGCAACTTCGGCCTCATGTTTCAGGATTACGCCCTCTTCCCGCACAAAAACGTCTTCGAGAACGTGGCCTTCGGCCTGCGCATGATGCACCTGCCCCGTACAGAGGTTGAGACCCGGGTGAGGGAGGTACTGGAACTGGTGGGCCTGTCCGGCTTCGAGGAGCGGGACGTGAACCTGCTCGCCGGGGGCGAGCAACAGCGGGTCGCCCTGGCCCGCAGTCTGGCCCCCCGCCCACGGCTGCTTATGCTCGACGAGCCGCTGGGCTCTCTGGATCGCACCCTCCGCGAGCGGCTGATGAACGAGTTACGCGCCATCCTCAAGGGCGTGGGCGTGACCGCGATCTACGTCACCCACGATCAAGAAGAGGCATTTACCGTGGCCGACCGGGTAGTGATCATGAACCACGGGCGGAAAGTGCAGGAAGGTACACCACAGGACGTTTACCAGAATCCGGCCACGGAGTTCGTGGCCCGCTTCCTGGGGCTGACCAACCTGTTGCCTGGAAAAGTGATTGGTGTGGGCAAGGGACACGCGGAAGTTGAGACGGAAATCGGCAGATTGGAAATTAGCAATTTGGGAATTGGAAATTGGGAGTTGGGAGTTGAGGCAACCGTGCTGATCCGCCCCGAAGCAGCTGGGGTGATAACGGAGAGCCCGCTCGCTGACGACAACGCCATCGTTGGCACCCTGGTGGAGCGCTCCTTCCGAGGCGGTTACTATCGCCTGGTGATCCGTCACGCCAGCGGTCTGCACCTGAGTTTCACCGTCCAGGCGATCAGCGAGAGCCTGCCCCCACTCGGTGCCTCCATTTGCCTTTCCCTCCGCAGCGAGGCTATCTCCCTGCTCCCCCGCGTCCAGAATTAGTAAGACCTCCGGGGGTCTGAGGGTGCAATCCCGTAAGGCGGGATTCTCAGCGCGGCGGGCTGCAATTTGGCGTAGATTCCCTTCTGTGGTATAATACACGCCGGTGAGTCGCCAAGCAGCCCCCTGTCGCTCTCGCCAGGGGAGAGGAAGAGGAATATGGCGGAGACGCCAACGTCGTCCTCCCTCGACGTAAAAATCGGAGAACTACTGGCCGTCCTCAAATCGCTACCCCGTCCCAGGGCGCGGACGAACCTCCAAATTCGCCTCCGGCCATTTCTATTGCGCTACACTTCTCACCTGACCGTCATTGGCTTGGTGGTATTGGTTCTGTCCCTGGGGGGGATACAACTGCCGCGCGCCGATTCCCCCCAACTGCTGCCCCCCACGGCCGCGCCCAGCCTGGGCAACCGCACCTACGCTCCTCTGACTGACCGGGGCAGCCTGCTTCCCGCCGAGCGCTCTACCCTCGTCCGTTTTCCCGTTCCGCACACCACCATCCCCGACCGCCTGCGCCGGGGGGTGATCACCTACACTGTGCAGCCTGGCGACACGGTGTCCGGCATCGCTGCCCAATTTGGCCTCAGGTGGACCACGATCATGTGGTCCAACGAACACCTGGAAGACAACCCTGATCTCCTGCTGCCGGGGCAGATCCTTAACATCCTCCCCATTGACGGCGCATATCACCGCGTCTGCGACAATGACACCCTGGCTAAGATCGCTAAGACATACGATGTCAAGGTTGCAGACATCACTGGCTGTCCATTCAATAATGTGCAAAGCGACGCAGACCTGCGAGTAGGCTATCACTTGGTCGTGCCCGGTGGCAGGAAACCTTACGTGCCGGTGGTGTTTCGTCCCACGTACACCGGCCCCTTCCCGGCCGACGCGCCGCGTGGCTCCGGCCAATTCATCTGGCCTACGCAGGGGCGGTTGACCGATCTGTTTGGGTGGACTGGGACCCGCTGGCACACTGGTATTGACATAGCCAACTCCAAGGGCACTCACGTGTTCGCCGCCGACAGAGGATACGTCCGCCAGGCGGGATGGACCAAGATGGGCTACGGCGTCTTGATCATCATTGACCACGGAAACGGCTACTGGACCTACTATGGTCACCTGAGCGCGGTGTGGGTTCGCGCCGGACAGTACGTGGAGAAAGGGCAATGGATCGGTAACATAGGCAGCACCGGCCGTTCCACCGGCCCACACCTCCATTTTGAAGTACGGCGGAACAGAGAGCCCGTTAATCCGATGGACTTACTCCCGCCCCGGTGAGTCATGCCGGCTTTACGGATGGATGGTAACGAGGATGGCTGTGAACGCGGCGTCTTGCGCCGCGTTTTTACATTCAGGGCCGCTCCAATGGGTTGTTGTCAAAATTGACATTCAAGGGTAAAATAAGGGCCGTCGCGTGCGCGGTCAACTGCGGTTGCATAGTGGAGGACGGCCCATGAGCACAACAGAAGAACTCCGCCCCCTGGTCGGGGCGTTCTCGGATCCGGGCCAAAAGCGCGAGCTGAACGAGGACAGTTGGGGGATCGTCCGTGAGGAGGACCATCACCCGGAGGTGATCGCTCGCAAGGGGCGGCTGTACGCCGTGGCCGATGGGATGGGCGGACATGCGGCCGGCGAGGTGGCCAGCCAACTGGCCATTTCCGTCCTGTTCGAGGCATACTACAGCGATCCGATCCCCGATCTGAAAGAGAGCCTGCGCCGGGCGGTAGTCGCTGCTAACGAGGCGGTATACTTCCAGGCTACCACCGACGAGGCCCGGGCCGGGATGGGCACCACGTTGGTGGCGGTGGTTTTGCACCAGGATAAGGCGATCATCGCCAACGTGGGCGACAGCCGGCTCTACCTCCTGCGCGAGGGGGACATCGAGCAGATCACCCGCGACCACTCCTGGGTGGGCGAGCAAGTCGAGGCTGGCTTGTTGACCCAGGAGGAAGCTCGGGGGCACATCTACCGCAGTGTGATCACCCGCTGCCTGGGGCACAAACCGGACGTCGAAGTGGACATTTTTGAGCGGGATTTGCAGCCCGGTGACGCGCTGGTGCTGTGCACTGACGGTCTCACCAACGTGGTGAGTGAGGAAGAAATCTGGCGGGAGGTCACGTCGCGCGAGCCCCAGGCCGCAGCCGAGGCACTGGTGAGCCGCGCCAACGAGCGAGGCGGGCCGGACAACATCACCGTCATCGTAATCAAACTCACCGCCGAGACGGCCACCGGCGAGACCACCGTCGTCGAGCGATTCAAGCTGCCCGAAGAGCCGCTACGCAAGGAGCCGGTGGAGGAAACGGCTCCCCCGGCGCGGCCCACCATCGAGCTGCCCCCGGCTTCGTCAACTGTTCCGCTACGCCGTCTGCCTTTCCAGACATGGCAGATCGCCCTGGCGGGTGGGGCGTTGTTAGTGATTTTGATCGTCGCTTTCGGTTTGATCTGTGTGGGGGGTGGGTACATCTCCTCGCTGTTGGCTACATCCACCCCGACACCGACGGATACGCCCACCACAACGCCCACTTTCACGGCGACGGCAACCCACACGCCGACGTACACCCCGACGCCCACGGCCACGCCCACCGCGACCTCCACGCCGACGTACACGCCCAGCCCAACGCCAACGCCCACCGCGACGCATACGCCGACGCACACACCCACACCTACCAACACCGCCACGCCGACGTCAACGGCCACACCGACGGCCACCGTCGCAGCTCCCTCCACCGCCACCGCCACCGGGACGAGGGTCGCCGTGGATACGGCTACAAGCGTGCCAACTGCTCAGTCATCGTCGGTATCACCGCCAGGTGGGGGGCTGTGCCCCATCGGGATGGTGATTCTGGGTGGCGCGCCGCTTACCGCCGCAGTTTGTCGCCGGCGGCGCACTCGCCGGGCCGCGGATCAACCATGATTGGCCGGCAATTTTAGCAAATGGGGGCAAGGGTCATCCTGAGCAGAGCGTAGCGAAGTCGAAGGATGACTTTTGCAGCAAATACACACATCATTTCTCAGGAGACTTTCATGACCAAGACAATAGCCGTCGCCGGGAAAGGGGGAACGGGCAAGACCACGTTCACCGCGATGGTGATCAAATATCTGAGTGAGCGCAGCACGGGCTGCATCCTGGCCATTGACGGCGATCCCAGCGCCAACCTTAACCTGGTGCTGGGCATGGAGCTGGAGGAGACAATCGGTCACATCCGCGAGGAGACGATGCTGGACGTGCAGAGCGGCCGGTACGACCCCAGTATGTCCAAGCATGATTACTTCGAGTACCGGATCAACCGGTCACTGGTGGAGGGCGACCGCGTAGATCTGATCGCCATGGGCCGGCCGGAGGGGCCAGGCTGCTACTGCGCGGCCAACAACATCCTGCGCCACGTGATTGACCGCCTGGGCAACGATTACGATTACGTGGTCATTGATAACGAGGCAGGCATGGAGCACATCAGCCGCCAGACCACGCGCGACATTGACCTGCTGTTCATCGTCTCCGACCCCACCGTGCGCGGCCTGATGGGGGCAAAGAACATCGTGGAACTGACCCGCGAGCTGAGCACCCGTATCCGTCGGTCCTACCTGGTGATCAACGGCGTGCGTGGTGAACTGCCCGCGCCCCTCGCCGAACGGGTGAAGGAGATCGGTGTGCCCCTCCTGGGCACCTTGCCCTACGACGAGCAGGTCGTTGAGTTTGACATCGTCGGCCGGCCGATGATCGAACTCGACTCGGATTCGACTCGGGCGAGCGCCAGCCGCGCGCTACTGGATCAGGCAGGGATCGTTTAGTGCACAGCACGTGGCGCGTTCTGCTGCCTCTGAGCACGGCCACCGCTCTCTCTTTGCTGGGCGACTCGGCTCTGTATTCCGCCTTGCCCTCGCACACGACGGCAGCCGGGATCGCCCTGGGTGCCGTGGGTCTGATTCTGGGGGCTAATCGTCTGGTGCGCATCTTCCTCAACTCCCCGGTCGGCGCACTGTACGACCGCGCGGGCCGACGGCGGCCGTTTATCGTCGCCCTGGGCCTGGGGGTGGTCTCTACAGTGGCCTACGCCCTGGCGCGGGGCTTCTGGCCACTGCTCGCGGCCCGTCTGGTGTGGGGCACAGCCTGGGCACTGATCATGGTGGGCAGCTACAATATTCTGCTCGACATCTCCACCCCCGCCGACCGGGGGCGGATCACCGGCGCATACCAGGCGTTGACCTTCCTGGGCGGGGCGATTGGCATGCTGTTGGGCGGTTTCCTCACTGACCTGCTGGGCTATCGCGCCACCTTCCTGATCTGCGCCGCCGGTACGGGCCTGGGGTTGCTGGTGACCCTGGCTTTCCTCCCGGAGACCGGTCGGCCACGCCCTCGCCCTCACCATGAATCAACCACGGTTAACGGTCCCCCACTCCGCTTGTGGAACAGGCATTTACTGAGTGTGAGTTACACCAGCTTTGCCAGTATGTTCGTCGGCAACGGCGTGCTCATGTCCACCATTGGGCTGCTCCTCAAGGAGCGCTTTGGTGATCCGGCTCACGTCGGTCCGCTGGTGCTGGGCGTGGCCTCGCTGACCGGGATTTTCCTCTCGTCGCGCACGCTGCTGGGCATCGCTTTCAACCTGATCTCGGGGTACAGCTCAGACCGCCTGGGCCAGCGCGGGCCCGTGACGCTGAGCGGATTGCTGATTCTTTTGGGCGGGCTTTTGCTTCTGGCGTGGGGAGGGGATACCTGGACAGTGATTCTCGGCTTTGCTCTGGCCGCCATCGGAGGCGGAGCAGTGTTTACCACCCTGGCTGCCATGACCGGTGATCTGGTGGCGGGTGAAGGGCAAGGTGTAGCTATCGGGTTGTTCGCCACGGCGGGCGACATCGGCGCGGCCAGCGGCCCGATGGTAGGCTACCTCATCGCTGAATGGTGGGGCTTGCCCTGGGTCTACCTGACCTGTGCTCTGCTCGTCGGGTCAGCCTGTGCGATCCTGGCGCTAGTCCGCCCCGGGGTGCGGCGGGCGAGCGTTGCTGCCAGCCGGTGATGTTGCGTATCATGCGAGGAGTGCAATCATGAGAAGGTTCGTTGTGTTGTGTCTGGCGCTGACCGCGTTGCTCGTCTGCGTCCCTACGGCTGGCGCGCAAGAGGGCGGGATCACCATCCAGGATAGCGGGCACGAGTTTAACTTTCGAGAGCGCATTGTCTTCCACCTGGACGCGAGCAGCGACAGCGAGATCAACGAGGTGGTGCTCGTTTATCAGATGCAGACCACCCGCCGTCCGGTTGCCACGGAGGTCTACCCGGAGTTCACGCCGGGCACGACCATCCACGCTGAGTACGAGCTGGATATGCGTGCCCAGTATTACCTGCCGCCCGGCGTGGAGATCAGCTATCACTGGCGGGTGCGGGATGCAGCGGGCCACGAACTGGAGACAGAACCAACGGTCTTCACCTACGAGGACAATACCCACGAGTGGAAAGAACTATCCAACGACCGGGTGGCGCTCTACTGGTACCGGGGCAGCGATGACTTTGGGCAGACCCTGTTCGACCAGGCGGTGGAGAGCCTGGACAACATCGAGCGCGATCTGGGCGTGACGGTGAAGCACCGCATCAAGCTGTACGTCTACGGCACTTACGATGTCCTGCACGCAGCGTTGGAAGAGGGGGCCCAGGAATGGACCGGGGGGCGGTCATTCTCCGGCGCGGGCTATCCGATTATCCTCATCGGCATCGCGCCCGACAACCTGGAGTGGGGACTGGAGGCCATCGCCCACGAGCTGACCCACGCCG
>Ga0164310_10002487_pt1 | contig 10615 bp, 8 predicted proteins | sample GuaBasSedimGuay1_FD_121795 | JGI IMG/M metagenome (GOLD analysis project Ga0164310, IMG submission 121795) | Subseafloor sediment microbial communities from Guaymas Basin, Gulf of California, Mexico - Guay1, Core 4569-9, 0-3 cm | ecosystem: Environmental > Aquatic > Marine > Hydrothermal vents >... | reverse complement strand
CTACCCGGCTTACCTGCGCGAAAGGAGCGATTCGGGCGGTTGACCGATCGCGTGACGCTAACTTTCAGCGTGGAGAAGCTTGGCTGAGGGGCATCCAGTGTGATTGCCTGGCGAGAAAACAAGGTGATGCTGGTGGTGGGATTGGCTGGAAGAATCGCACTCGCAGACGACGCTCTTCTGCCTTGTTCATGAGGCTGGCTCGGCGCGTCGGGCTGGCTGCTTGCCAGGATACAGCTTTTGTGCGCCTGCGTGAGACTCTGAGGCTGTGGTTCCCGACCGAGGGGCGTTCAGGTTAACAGGAGCGGTATCGTGAACTTGGTCAAAGTGATGAGGTGTTCGTCCGGGAGGAGGAGGGCGCGCACTCGCCAGCCGTGGACGGGCACCAACCGAGGTTGAGAGGATCGGTAAATCTGTCTCCCCGGCTCACACCTGTCTCCGGGGCCGGTATTGAATAGCCTCCGCCAGGTGCACCGTCTCAATCCGCTCGCTGCCCGCCAGATCCGCTATCGTCCGCGCCAGCTTCAGGATGCGATGATAGGCCCGCGCACTCATCTGCAATTGTTTCATCGCCGCCCGTAGCAGGCTCTTCCCCGCTGCGTCCACCTCGCAGAACTGGCGCACCTCCGCCGGGCCCATGTCCGCGTTGCAGGCCAGTTTCGTCCCCGCGAACCGCTGGCGTTGCCTTTCGCGCGCCCTCTCGACACGGGCGCGAATCCTCGCACTCGGCTCCCCCAACCGGTCACTGGAGAGCTTGTCGTACTCCACCCGTGGCACTTCGACGTGAATGTCAATGCGGTCCATCAGCGGGCCGGAGACGCGCTTCTGATATTTGCTCACCATCCCCAATGAGCAGGTGCACTCGCGCACCGGATCTCCGAAGTAGCCGCAGGGGCAGGGATTCATGGCCGCGATGAGCGTGAAGTTGGCCGGAAAGGTAAGCGTGCCCTGCGCCCGGCTGATGGTCACGACCTTGTCCTCCATGGGCTGGCGCATCACCTCCAGGACACGGGAGCCAAACTCCGGCAGCTCATCGAGGAAAAGGATGCCCCGGTGGGCCAGGGAGATCTCACCGGGACGTGGCCAGCGTCCACCGCCCACCAACCCGGCGTGGCTGATTGTGTGGTGCGGAGCACGGAAGGGGCGATGGCGAATGAGCGGCACGTCTGTGGGCAGCATGTCTGCTATGGAGTAGATGCGGGTGATGTCCAGTGCTTCTTCCAGGGTCAGACGGGGGAGGATGCTGGGCGTCGAACGGGCCAGCAGGGTTTTACCTGCGCCCGGTGGGCCGATCATCAACACGTTGTGTCCGCCCGCCGCCGCCACCTCCAGCGCGCGCTTGACGTGTTCCTGTCCTTTGACCTCCTGGAAGTCGGTGGCATAGGGCGGCTCGTCGCCCTCGTCGAAGTTGAGGGTGGATTGGTAGGGTGGGATAGGCGACAGGCCGCGCAGATGCCCGGCCAGGGAGGCAAGGTGGTCCACCGGGATCACGGTCACGCCCTGGATCAACGCCGCCTCAGGTGCGTCCTCCTGGGGGACAAACATGGTGGTGAAGCCCTGCTCGCGAGCGAGGCTGGCCATGGGCAACACGCCCTTCACGTGACGCACGCTGCCATCCAGCGAGAGCTCGCCGATGAAGAGGGCCTTGTCTTCGGGGGGAAAGATCTGCTCCGTGGCGATGAGCATAGCCACAGCGATGGGCAGGTCGTAGGCGGGACCTTCCTTGCGCAGGTCGGCGGGGGCCAGGTTGACCGTGACCCGGCCGCCGGGGTAGACCATCCCCGCGTTCTTGATCGCTGCCCGTACCCGCTCGCCCGACTCTTTGACGGCAGCGTCGGGCAGGCCGACGATGGTCAGCGAAGGCAACCCACGGCCGGTGTCTACCTCCACTTCGACGATGGCCCCCTCCAGGCCGATCACCGCACAGCTCGACACTTTGGCCAGCATAAGCCCCCCTTGGTACTCTTATTAAAACAGGTCCCCGTTTGTGCATCTTTTGACTTGCCAGTGATCTGTGATGCGTAAGGCGCGAAACGTAACATTACGTTTTACGCCTTACGTTTTACACGCTATTCCTCCGCTGCGCGGGCCAGACCCATCTCCAGCACGCGACGGGTGCGGTCGGGCATGGGATAAGCGTCCAGGTCGCGGGCGTCCACCCAGCGCACGTCCAGGGCATCCGAACCGGCGCGTGGCTCGCCGCCCACGTAGCGGGCCAGCAGGTCCACCAGAACGTAGTGGTATCGGATTCGGCCCGCGTCGTCGCGCTGAATCAGGTCGGTCACGCTCAATGCTTCGCCGGGCTCGATTTCGACGCCGGTCTCTTCGTGTGCTTCGCGCCGCGCGGCCTGGGCCAGCGTCTCCCCCAGCCGCAGGCGTCCGCCGGGCATGGCCCATTTCCCACGGCCAGGATCGTGCGCCCGCTGGACGAGGAGCACGGCTCCATCTTTGACGATCACCGCTCCCACGCCGACCAGGGGATGGTCTGGGTATTCACGCTTCATCCTCAAATTCCTCAGGCGGACTTATGAAACAAACTGTTCCTTTATCAACTGGTGAGCGGCGCTGCCGACCGGAAGAGCTACGGGAGGGGCAAGCAGGCTCACGCCCACCTGCCCCCTGTAATCCGTGGCTTTATGCGCAGTTCTAGCGGATAATGAAGGATAGCACGACGAGTAACCCCATTATAGCTGCCGCCAAGATGCCAATGCGTTTCAGGTCGGAGATGACGTAATAATATTCTTTGCTGAAGTCCACCGTCCGGTATCTGGGAGCCGTGGGCTTCTTTGGTGCCGGCACGCTTGGCATTGGTGCCGCTGCTGCTTTTGCCGTGGGTGTGCGAGCAGCGGTGGGGGCTTTTGGTCGAGCTTGGCGCCGGCGCTTGCGCGCCCGCCGTGATTTTTTTGCCATTCGGAATTCCTCCTGAGGGTTATCTTTGTACCTGGCGTAGCTTTCTGCCCAACATCCGAATGTCGTTGCACAACAGCGCTGCCAGGGAATCAGCTTGTACCCATCTTTAACTAAACTGTGGGGCGGGGGAGCAGACCAGCCTGAGAGACGATCTCGTGTACTGCTTCCTCCCACTCGATGGCCATGATGTGTACGCCAGCCACGCCGGGAATCTCACGCACCTGCTGGATGATCTCGGCGCAAATTTTGATGCCCTCGGCCTGCCATGCCTCACGACGCCGTCGCCGAACCTCTTTCTTCTTCTCCGGATCTGCGATAGACTTGGGACTAGGGATGCCTTTGATGGCAGCGACCATGCGATCCACGAACTCCTGAGGTACGTCCATGCCGGGTACCTGGCTGGCCATGTACCTGGCCGCCCCCGACGATTTGATGGGCGCTACTCCGGCCAGGATGTAGACCTTCTCGTGGAGTCCCAGATCACACACCCTCTTCATGTACTCGCGGAACTTAGGCACATTGAAAACAATTTGAGTCTGGATGAAATCCGCCCCCGCAGCCACTTTTTTCGCCAGCCGGTAGGGACGATAATCGAAGGGGTCGGCGAAGGGGTTGGCTGCAGCGCCGATGAACAGGCGTGGCTCGACTTTCATCTCCTCCCCGCACTGGAACTTCTTCTCGTCCCGCATGTCCTTCACCATCTTGACAAGCTGGATGGAATCAATGTCGTAGACCCCTTTGGACTCGGGATGGTTCCCGAAGGACATGTGATCGCCGCTGAGACAGAGGATATTGTTTATGCCGAGCGCCGCAGCGCCCAGCACGTCCATCTGGAGGGCGATTCGATTCCGATCGCGGCAGGTCATTTGGACGATTGGATCCAGCCCTTCCTCCTTTTGAATGAGGCAAGCTGCCCAACTCGCCATACGGACCACAGCGGTCTGCCCATCAGTGACATTGAAAGCGTCGGCGCATCCTTTCAACATCCTCGCTTTCTTCCTGACTACCTCTGGATCGGCATTTTTCGGTGGACCGAGCTCTGCGGTAACCGCGAAATGCCCCGCACTTAGAACTTTTTCCAGGTTGCTATCCGATTTCATAGTCGCAAATCCTCCCTCACGATCTTGCCCGGGCCGCCGGCATGGCTGGCAGACCAATCTTTGGGTGACTTAACTTCCATCATCAGATCCAGCTTGCCTAAGGCCTTGAGCCGGTCGTAGATGAGCTGCCAGGCACAATCAACCTCCGGGTTGATCTCGCACTTCCCGTTCTGCGAGCCACCGCAGGGACCGTTGAGCAGGCTCTTGGAGCAGCGGGCTATGGGACAGATACCCCCCGTCTTGTACAAAACGCAGTCACCGCAGGCCAGACAACGTTCGTCCCAGACACCCTGCTCGGTTGGCTGCCCCAGGAATTTTGTGTTGAGGCCAGGCAAGGTAAGTTTCTCAGGAAACTGCTCGTTCATCGTCTGCACGCCGATGCCACAGGCCAGGGAGAGTACAACGTCGGCCTCCTTGACCAGGTCGGCCACCTCTTCGTTGAACTCGTACTCGCACTGGCGCTGCACTGTGGCTTCGATAAACTCCTTGTCCTGACCATCCAGTCTGGTGGCCATGCGCAGGGCGGAGGCCAGGATACCTACCTCCTTTTCCCCGCCGGCGAAACAGATAGTGACGCACGTTCCGCAGCCGAGAATCAGGACTTTCTGATAGTCGGCGATCATGCTCTTGATCTCGTCAAGAGGCTTCTGTTCAGCTATTATCATGTTTGTTACCTCCGTTGGTGAAGCTCGTCAGCCGGAATTTCGGTGTTCACAATGGATTCGGCCCCAGTGCGCGAATCCGCTCCGTCATCTCCTGCGCGATGCGGGGAACTGTCCCCCACTCGGCGCTGGGGATGTCGTACAGCGACAGGCGCTCGCTGCCAATTCCAACCTGATCCAGCACCTCCTTAACGAACTGGACCTTCCCCTGGATGCGATTGGCTGCTTTCTCTGTATGGCGGCACTCGTCACCCACGCACCCGGCCACGAAGACGCCATCCGCTCCCAGCTCAAACGCCCTCAGTAAATGCTGGATGTCTATTCTGCTTGTGCAGACCACGTCGAGGGTTCTGACGTTGGGTGGAAGTTGGGCGCGAACCGATTCCGCCCACTCATCTGCTGCGTAGGCGCAATACAGGCAGCAAAAGCCGACGATGAGCGGCTCCGGATTTTCGGCGGGCGCATCCGCGAACAGTGCATCAATCTCCTGATACAACTGGTCCTCGCTATAGAGTTTCATGGTTATGGCCTTAGCCGGGCATTCACTGGCACAGACTCCACATGCCTGGCACTCGGTAGGATCAATGAACGCCGCTCCCTCCTTGATAATTGGCACGTCGTAGGGACAGACGCGCACGCAGGTCAGGCAGGCAGCGCATTTTCCTGTATCTACATAAGCCCCGCCTCCACAGGTGAGACAACGATGGGCCGCGCGCATAGCCATCGCCAGGGTGTAGCCCAACTCGACTTCCTCGTAATTGAAGGCCCGTTCCTCCAGGGGGAGCATGGGCATTGGTTCCCGCGTGAGGGGCTTGATCCTCTCGACGGTCTTGGGGGGCAAGTCGTCCAGTTCTCGCCATTCCCCAAACTGCAACCCGGTCAGGTCTTCCCCGCGCAGGTAGGTGTCAATGGAAATGGCTGCCCGCCGTCCCAGGGCCATGGAGCCCACCACGCTGCCCGGGCCAGTCGTGACCTCCCCGCCAGCGAAGATTCCGGGCGCAGTGGTAGCCAGAGTTTGCGGGTCTACCTTAATTGTCCGCCGGCGGGTGAGCTCTATCCCATCCTCCGGGCGGAGGAAGGAGAGATCGGAGGCCTGACCGATAGCCAGGATGATGGTGTCACCCTCGATGACACTCTCTGAATCGGGGACAAACGTGGGGTTGAAACGACCTTCGGAGTCAAAGACCGAACTACAGACAATGGTCTCCAGGCCCACTACTTTGCCATCTCGCCCCAGAATTCTCTTCGGGCCTAGCGAAGGATGAAGGATGATACCCTCTCGTTGCGCTTCTATGATTTCCCACTCATGGGCTGGCATCTCCTCCCGGCTCTCGAGGCAGATCATGTGCACCTCTTTTTCACTGCCCGGCCTACCCTGTCGCACAGCCGAACGGGCCACGTCCACTGCCACGTTGCCTCCGCCGATGACCAGCACCCGGCGACCCAGCTTGACCGCCCGTCCCTGGTTAACGTCCCGCAAGAAATCCACCCCCAGCAGGACCCCGTCCAAGTCCATTCCTTCGATGCGCAGGGCACGGCTCTGCTGGGCACCGATGGCGATAAAGATAGCCTCATATCCTTGCTCTTTGAGGTCAGAGAGGGTCATGTCCCGGCCGATGCACACATTGGTCTTGATCTCCACATCTGCTTCCAGGATGCCCTTGATGTCCACGTCAATGATCTCTCGCGGCAGGCGGTACTTGGGTAGCCCCACGCGCAGCATGCCACCCGGTTCCGGGAGAGCCTCAAAGACGGTGACAGGGTAACCCATGCGCGCCAGGTCGTAGGCAGCGGTAAGCCCCGCCGGGCCGGCGCCGATGATAGCTACCTTCTGCTCTTTGGGTTCCACATTGGGTTTGGGTGGGCCGTGTCCCAGGGACAGATCGTGCCGTTCGGCTGCGAAGCGCTTCAGAGCGGCGATGGCCACCGGTTCATCCACTTGGCCACGCCTGCATTCCTCCTCGCAGGGGTGAGCACAGACGTGAGAGCAGACGTAGATCAGGGGGTTGGGCTCTCTGGCGATGGCGTAGGCTGCCTCGAAGTCACCCCGCGCGATGGCTGCCACGTATCCCCGTACGTCTGTGTGTAAGGGACAGGCAACCTGGCAGGGGGGACTCATTTCTTCCATCGGAGAGATACCAGGGGTGTTCTCCTCACGATTCATGTTTGCCAGCTCCTTCCTAATTTGTTCCTAAACGGTTCAATGTGATTCTGGATAGACAGCATCCCAGGCCTTGCCTCTGCCCAGGTCGAGGTCCAATTTCTGCAACGAGGTAAGCACTGACAACAAGAAGAAAATATACACCTAAGAATGGGGATTGTCAAGTGAAATGGCCGATGGGGAGCGGATTTGGCTGTCCTGAGGAATTGTGGTAAAATGAGCATGTAGTATTTGTAGTTTCTGGCGGCGGCGAGGAGGAGTGAAAAACTATGGCTCACAAGGATGAATCCTTATTGGACGAAGTCGAGCGAATGCACAGGCGTATGGATCGGTTTTTTGAGGGCATGATGCCGACGGCGCGATGGATATCCGTCCGGCAGCGCAAGACCTGGCGTCCACCGACCGACGTTTACGAGACAGACGATTACATCGTAGTCAAAGTGGAGATTGCTGGGATGTCGGAGAATGATTTCACCATCTCCCTCTCAAATCACGTGCTCACCATCGCCGGTACTCGCCTCGACCCGGTGTCTAAGCTGACCTATCAGCAATTGGAGATACCTTACGGCGATTTCCGTACCGAGGTTTACCTCCCGTGGGCGATTGATGGCGACGAGGTAGAAGCCACGTATCAGGATGGCTTTCTGAAAGTGATCTTGCCCAAGGCCCGACCCCAGAAAATACGTGTGGTGGAGATTGCATCTCAATAAAAAAACGAACCCGCCCGCAGGTTCAGGAAACCCGCAGGAGGGTCAGTATCCCAAAAGGGAGTCATGAGGAAGCATGGAAGATAGATTAGGGATAGGTTGGGACGATCAAGTGATTGCCGCTGCGATCCCCGTCGGGGGTTCTAACACTTCCCCTGCCTCCCAGGACAAACGTGAGGAGAGCGGCATTGACATTCCGAACGAGCTGGCGATCCTGCCTCTCAGGGGAGTTGTGCTCTACCCCATGACGGCGTTGCCTCTCACCGTGGGACAGCCACGGTCCATCCAATTGGTGGACGAAGCCGTGTTACAGCGGCAGATGATCGGCCTGGTGGCCATTAAGAACGAAGGGGTGGAGGAACCCGGCCCCGACGACGTATATCGCGTGGGTACGGCAGCCGTGGTGCACCGACTGCGCAAAGCGGCTGATGGAACAATTCTGCTCTTCGTCCAGGGGATGGAGCGCATCCGCATCGTGGAGTTCACGCACACGGAGCCCTATCTGAGAGCCCGGGTCGAACCTATGCCCGATAAGGTTGAGGATTCCCTCGAGCTGGAAGCTCTCTCTCGTAACATCCTCGACCTGTTCCGCCGGCTGGTGAACCTCGTCCCTCACATCCCGGACGAGATGATGATGATGGTCATGAATATCGAGGACCCTCGCCAACTGGCCTACCTCATTGCCACCAGCCTGCGCATGGACATCGCCGATGCCCAGGAAGTGCTGGAACTTGACGATGTGCGCGATAAGCTGCGCAAGCTGACGGTCATCCTCACCCGCGAGCTTGAGGTGCTGGAACTGGGTAAGAAAATCCAGACCGAGGCCCAGTCCGAGATGGAGAAGGTGCAGCGCGAGTATTTCCTCCGCGAACAGCTCAAGGCCATCAAACGCGAGCTGGGAGAGAAGGACGAGCAGACGTTAGAGGTGGAGGAATACCGGCGCAAGATCGAAGAGGCAGGAATGCCGGAGGAGGCGCGGAAAGAGGCACTTCGTGAACTGGCCCGCATGGAGAAAATGCCCACCGCCGCAGCGGAGTACTCGGTGATCAAGACCTACCTGGATTGGATGACCAGCTTGCCCTGGAACAAGGTCACCGAGGACAACCTGGACATCTCCCGCGCCCGCCAGATTCTGGACGAGGACCATTACGACCTGGAAGAGGTCAAGAAGCGCATCCTGGAATACCTGGCCGTGCGCAAACTGCGCCTGGAGCGGGCCGAGGAGCGGGCCAAAGAGAGCGAGCACCTGACCGATTACATCCGCAGGGAGCGGGAAGGGGTGATCCTCTGCTTTGTGGGCCCGCCGGGCACCGGTAAGACCTCGCTGGGACAATCCATCGCCCGCGCACTGGGCCGCAAGTTCGTACGCATGAGTTTGGGCGGGGTGCGCGACGAGGCGGAGATCCGTGGTTTCCGGCGTACTTACGTTGGCTCGATGCCAGGACGGATCATCCAGGCCCTGCGGCGCGTGGAATCCCGCAACCCGGTGTTTATGCTGGACGAGGTGGATAAAGTCGGTGCGGACTGGCGGGGTGACCCCTCGTCGGCGCTGCTGGAGGTTCTCGACCCGGAGCAGAACCGTGACTTTCGCGATCACTACCTGGACGTACCATTCGACCTCTCGCAGGTGATGTTTATCACCACGGCGAACCTGCTCGACCCGATCCCGGCTCCCCTGCGAGACCGGATGGAGATCCTCACTCTGGACGGATACACCGAGGAAGAGAAGATCAAGATCGCGCAGCAATATCTCATCCCGCGCCAGATACGGGAAAATGGCCTGCGCCCGGACGAGATCGAGTTCACTGAGGGAGCGATCCGCAGAGTGGTGCGCGATTATACCCGCGAGGCCGGGGTGCGCAACCTGGAGCGGGAGCTGGGCAGCATCTGCCGCAAGGTGGCCACGAAAATCGCGGAAGGTGCGACAGGCTCGACCGTGGTGACGGAGGAGGACATTCCCAAGTACCTGGGCAAACCCAAGTACTTCTCCGAGGTAGCGGAGCGCACGGCGATCCCCGGTGTGGCGACGGGCCTGGTGGTCACGCCAGCCGGCGGGGACATCACTTTCATCGAGGCAACGAAGATGAAAGGAAAACAGAAATTGATCCTCACCGGGCAATTGGGTGACGTGATGCGCGAGTCGGCGCAGGCCGCTCTCAGTTACGTGCGTTCCAAAGCCCACGAATTTGGCATTGACGAGAACGTTTTTCTCGAAAACGACATTCACATCCACGTCCCGGCCGGCGCCGTGCCTAAAGATGGGCCGTCGGCTGGCGTGACGATGGCTACTGCCCTGGTCTCCCTGCTCGCAGGGAAACCCGTGAATCCCCAGGTGGCGATGACCGGCGAGATCACGCTGCGCGGCCAGGTATTGCCCGTCGGCGGGATAAAGCAGAAGGTGCTGGCCGCTGCCCGGGCCGGCTTGAGTACGGTCATTCTTCCCAAGCGCAACGAGGCTGATCTGGAAGACATCCCGGCCGAGGTGCGCGAGAAGATGCACTTCATCCTGGCCGACCGCGTGGATCAGGTGATCCAGCACGCATTGCTGGATGGGAAGGAGGATTGAGAAAGTAAATTGATTGGATAGCTGCCGCCAGGTATGGCGGCAGTCGGATATTTCTCGCGCTCGACAGAGCGCACTATTTGACGAGGACCCTGAAGATAGCCCGTCCCAGAGCAGCTAGGACGCCTGATTGGCCATTGACAATTTAACCATCCCGCAGGCTTTACAGTCCGATTCCTCCTCACTGGAGCGAAAAGTTCGAGTTTTTACGGCTTGCAGGGAGGCTGGTAGTTCGGACGCTGGCTGGCGACCGGAGGATTGCTTAGCACGCATCGGGGTGAGGCACGACTTGCGAAATCTGCGAGGAGTTGCCCCATGAACCCAATAGCGGTGCGCGCAGGGAATATTATACCCGGCAATTACGTGTCTCCCAGGATAAACAAATTCCTGGAGTAACTGCTCAGGCTACTTCTGTTAGCGATTGAAATCGCCTCTAGAGGGCTTGCAGCCGAGCGTCCACCTGCGTGGACGCGCCTGTCCACGCAGGTGGACAGGCAGCTTTAGCTCCTCAGGCG
>Ga0164310_10002485_pt1 | contig 10617 bp, 12 predicted proteins | sample GuaBasSedimGuay1_FD_121795 | JGI IMG/M metagenome (GOLD analysis project Ga0164310, IMG submission 121795) | Subseafloor sediment microbial communities from Guaymas Basin, Gulf of California, Mexico - Guay1, Core 4569-9, 0-3 cm | ecosystem: Environmental > Aquatic > Marine > Hydrothermal vents... | reverse complement strand
CTCCCTTCATAGAACGTGAAATTATGTTTCTAACAAGGCTGGAAGACGTCTACATAGCAGCAAGATACCTTCCAAGGAAGTATGAGAAAAAGAAGGTTGAGGAGCTGCTAAAATTCGCAGAAAGACTAAAGGAGGAACTTAAAGATGTTTAAAGCCTACATAGACTATGGAAAGAGAACAATCTCGTACCTGGAAAAATACAGGGAAATAGCAAGAAAGGTCAAAAAATAGTTAAAAACAGGCACAAAGATGCCAAAGTCTACGTGTTCGGCTCAGTCCTGAAGGGAAGAATAACAGCAAGCAGCGACATAGACATCCTAATAGTCTGCAACATAAACCCCACAGAAGCCGCAAAACTAAAAGCAGAAATAATAAGGAAAACAGGGCTAGACACACCACTCCAAATTCACATAGCCACACATCAAGAATATCAAAACTGGTACAAGAAACAGATAGATCAAATGGAAGAGGTCTAAAACAGAAAAAGTTGAAGGCCTACACGGGAATGAGCAGAAAACATGTTGTAAGAACACCCAGGACAAAAGCCGAAGGCGGATTGCAAAGTTAAACTTGACTCAACCGCTTAACCTGGGGCAAAGGCTGAAAGCAAGATAGTGTAGAATTCCATTCATAATTTCTCCTGTATTTTGAGCTGACTTTAGGTATCATGCGATATTATTATCTACTGTTTCACGCTTCAAACATGTTAGGGGGCATAGCTCTGTACGTTACAGTTCTCCCGGGGTCCATGAGGCTAGGTCTCTAGCTATTCTCCGGACCATTTCAGTGCCTACTATTTCTGTCTCATACAATGGTATTACGGCTCTAACCATAGGCCACATTCTCTCTCTTATGATTTGCATATACCTCTTCTGCTCCTCATACTTATTCCTGAGATACTCGCTGCCTTTCTCAGCGAGTTCCCTCTCAAGTACACCATTCACTACAACGCCGCCTACGGCGATGTTAAAGCCCTGAACCATTCTTATAAACCTTTCAACCACGGAGATTGGAAGTGAGAGTGGCAACGTTACAAAGAAGAACGCAGTTTGCCCCGGGTCTCCAAATATGCCTGAAGCCTTAGTTATCTTCTCGTTCATCTCTATAAGATCCGCCATCATAGGATCCTTCTTTATTTCTTCCATAACCTTTTCCTTTCTGAAAGATAGTTTAACCCTTAGTGAAAGGGCTTCCTGTCTGCTTTTTATCATCCTTTTAAGCCACATTCCGTATATCTTGTTAAGCCCTAAAAGTCTAACAGCGTTCGCCACCGCTGCACAGTCAAAGACTATTTTGTCGAAGTTTCTGCCCTCCCTGAGCATTATGTCTATTGTTTCGTCGAACATAGCACTCTCCTCAAAAGCTGGATTTGTAGAAGCTATCTCTATGAACTCATCAGCCCTGACAGAGATGTCAGCCCATTTGAGAAACCACTTTAGCCTCTCGGTAAGCTGCTCCTTGTATCTTCTAACCCTCTCCGTGATGTCAACCTCGATCGCATAAAGGTTCTCTATGCCTGAAACCTCCTTTATAGCCCCTCCTGATAGATCCTGTTCGAACAGGCTGGACAGTGAGTGAACCGGGTTTAGGGATGCGATAAGTGTTTTCCTCCCGGACTCAGCGAAGTAGGCGGCTATCCCCGCGGCCACAACCGTCTTTCCAACACCTCCCTTCCCCCCTGTGAAGAAGTATTTGACTGTTGGGTTCTCCTGGACAAACATCTTGAAAGTCTTATGTTCGCCTTTCACCTTTCAAACACCTCCAACACTGGCTTCTCAAACATATGCTCGGCTACCTTGGCAATCATGTCCAAGCCCTTCGGCTCCCTGTCAAACATGGGTATTACGGCTCTAACATACTCTCCCAGCTCACTCCTGATAACCTTCATGTATTTCTGCTGCATCTCGATCCTCCTCCTTAAAAAGTCTGTTATGTCGCTCCTCTCTAGGAGTTCTGGAGGGTAGACCTGGTTAACTATTACCCCACTGAGTTTTATCTTAAGCTTCCTGAACATTTCAAGCGCCCTCCTAGTGTCTAGAATAGCCATTTTCTCCGGAATAATAACCATGAAGAAGGCGCATGTCCTTTCATTGGTAAGCATGTCCCTGAAGAAGTCAAGCTTCTTCCTAATAGCTGTAAGCTCGTTTATGACCGCATCTTCAGCTTCAGCCGAGATCCCTCTAAGCTTAGCCGCTGCAGCTGCGTACTCTGCAGCCTTTTTTCTCGTCTCCTCCATCTTGTCAATCCATGCATCAAGTATCTGAGCCATCGAGATCATACGGACACCATGGCCGAAAGGCGGCATGTCAAAGATGTAGGGGTTATACTTACCGCTTGCAACCAAGTCTGCCATGGCATCATAGGTGGCAGATTCGTGCATCGCAGGTTCATAAGCGGAAGTCCTTATGTATTCCTCGATTTCATCCGGGATCTTCTCAATCCCGTACATCTCTTTAATCTGCATTCTAATCTGATCCTGGAAGTCGGCGATCCTCTTATCAGCATCTATCTCGACAACATAGAGGTTTGGCATAATCTCAACTATTCCCTTCCCGAATATATCCCTCTCAAAAATGTCGCTTAAAGAAGCTTGTGGGTCTGTGCTAAAGCACAAGGGCTTCCTACCATTCTTTGCAAACCAGTAGGCCGTAGCGGCGCTACATGTGGTCTTACCCAGGCCTCCCTTGCCGGCGTAGACTATAATTTTAATGTCAGGATTCGCCTCGAGGAATTCACGCATGGATACAGGCATTCTAGACCCCCTAGTAAAGCATGTCCGTTATATCTCTCTCCTTAAACAGTCTCCTCTTCCAGCTTTCAATGTTGGGTAGGGCGTACGGTAGGAGTTTGAGAGAGTAGTATGGCGGGAGTATAGGTATTCCCAGCATATCTCCTAGGGTTATCAGCATGAATAGATGTTCGAGATACATTCTGGTCTTCAGCATGTATCTAACCATCTGGTGGGATGCCATACCATAGAAGACTCCTTTTATAGCCTCCTTAACCTCGCCCTCTTCCTTCTTCTCGCTTTTAGCCTCCTTCTCGCTTTTAGCCTTTTTGGGTAACACCATTTAACCACTGTTTAATAGTTGAGAAATGAAATACTTAAAAATTTTGCAATTTAGCCTCTATCCAAGCTTCTCTACCACGTCCATCTCTCTCAAGAGATTTTCCTTCCACATCTGGATTATGGGAATGAAGTAGGGAAGGATTCTAAGCCTATAGATTGGGGGAGCGAATGGTATGCCCAGCATGTCGCCTAGGGCAGCAATCATAATTGCCGAGTCCTCCTTGAATTTCGCCCTCTCAAGCATTTTAATCTGTGGTAGGACGGCGAAGCCGAAGAAGAATTCTTTCATCATCAATTTGACTCTTTCAAGCATAATTCACAATACCCAGGTTACTTGTGTTACATCACACTTTTAATATTTCACAGCAATGCCATGCTAGATGTACACAGCGTATATCGACGCCGAAAATCCTGTCCTCGGCCGGGCAAGGTTTGTAAGCATAAGCCTGCCTGAAAAGTGGCAGATAAAACCTGCCGGCTATACGGACGTGGAGCTTGTAAGGGAGGCCTACGGGGACAAGTGGGTCGCGTCAGGCTATATTACCCTATTCATGCTAAGAAATGGTAAACTCACAGCGTTGAAGATAACCGTTAAGGAGCCCATCTTAGGCTTCAAGCTTGAAAAATGGCTTAATAAAAATTCAAAAAGGTCGATTAAGTCGGGTTTTATAGAGGTCAATGGGCATAGGGCTGGATACATAATTAGAGAGGCCAGTAGAAAAAGGTACCTTATAGTAGGGGATAGAATAAAGTGGGTGAAGATGAACTTAGCTTTAATGTGCAGGGAAACCCGTAGGAGAATAAACATCGTAGTAGAGGGTTCTATGACTGTTGAAGAGGCTGAAGCCCTCTTGGAAATCTTATCAACCCTTAGATGTCACTAGACTTGAAACTCTATGGGCAACCCTAATCATAAGCCTTGCGACATCTGGGTTGGCGCTACACCTCACCAGAATGTTAGGCTCGCTCCTACCAACTACGAGAAGGAATAAGTCATCTCCAATACCACGAACAGCCTCTCTAAACTTTTCATCCCCCAGAATCCTTACAGCCCTAGCCCTACTGTCCGTATAAACTTCCATGCCCACCCACCCCTGCTCTAGCCTCTTCATTTCACCAGGCTTACCACCAATCTGAAGTGTGAAGTCAGGCTTAGCGGTGAATGATGCCTTGAGAATAAACTCGTCTGTTTTACCCATGAGCTTAGAAGCAATGTAGTGGGTTAAAAACTCCCTGTCCATCAGGAGAACCGTCAACTCTACACGCTTTAGGGGAGGCCTCCCAGGGAACGACACCTGGAAAAGGGATGAGCCTAAGCTCCTATAGTTCACCTTTCTCGAATATTCCTTTATAGCTTTAGACAGGACAGCCCAGTACTTTTTCTGAAGCCTAAAGTTTACATACCTACCGTAGAAGTATGAGGATAGCATGACCACTGTTAATATTAAAACAACTATAAGTCCAAGCCCCACATATCGATCTTCCAAACGGCAAATTTTAAAAGCTATTACGACATTTAAAGTAAGACCGAAATGTACCCATTCTGGTTCGTGGTCCTGGGTATAGTCGTTTACATCGCTGCCTACAAGCTCTACGCGAAATGGTATGACAAAAATGTTTGGGAGCCAGACCCTAAAAGGGCCACACCAGCGCACATGTACATGGACGGCATAACATTCTTCCCAGTAAGCAGATACGTACTCTACGGGTTCCAGTTTAAGGGAATAGCGGGTCTAGGTCCGATTCTGGGGCCGTTTATAGCATTATTCTACGGCTGGGTTCCAGCATTACTCTGGATACTCCTCGGAAACTTCTTCATAGGCTGGATACACGACTACTCATCCCTATTCATGTCCGTGAGGAACGAGGGTAAAACAATGGGTCCACTGACATACGAGTACATAAGCCCAAGGGCTAGAAGTATGCTCATGGGCTTCCTATTCTTCTACCTAATCCTGATAATAGCTGTATTCGCAGTACTATGCAGCGTATTCTTCAAAACATACCCGGTCTCAGTGCTGTCTATCATATTCCTAATAGTAGGGGGAGTAGTAAGCGGCCTCCTAATGTTTAAGGCCAAGATGGGAATAGGAACATCGACCCTAGTGGGAGTAATACTAACGGTATTAGGGATAATTCTAGGTAAGCTCTACCCGATAGAGTACGCCAACCTAACATTCTGGATGATATTCACAAGCGTGATCCTATTCGTAGGTGCAGTCGCACCACTAATGTACTTCGCACAGCCGGTAGTCTATGTGGCATCATACCCCGCAATCTTCGGAATCGTCCTCCTAATCCTGGCAGCCCTGATCTCTCCGATAACAGGTGTAAAGATTGAGCAGACTGCGTGGGGAGGAATACTAGGGACAACAGGTAACTTCTGGAGTCCGGGGCCGATCTGGCCGATTCTGACCGTCTCAATCGCCTGCGGGGCAATCTCAGGCTGGCATAGCCTAGTCTCAACTTCCGGCTCAGCAACCCAGCTCGACGTTGAGACGGACGCGCTGCCAGTTGGAGGAGGAGCAATGCTAACGGAAGGACTACTGGCCCTAGCATCCCTCGCAGCCTACATGGTCCTGTCACCGGAAGAAATAAAGACGCTGGGAGGAGTGAAGTGGGAAAGCCTCGTAGCGGGAGCCGCTAAGCTCATATCACCCGGAGGCACCGGGGTTGCATGGGTTAAAGCGTTCTACGCAATGTGGCTTGAGCTATACGCAATAACGATCGGAATAATAGCTGTAAGATTCTTCTGGCTCGTCTGGGGAGACCTGACAGGCGGCGGCCTCCTGGGAAACAAGTACGTGGGGGCACTAATAGGCTTGATAATAGCTGACATATTCGCATACACTGGGGCGTGGATAAACCTATGGCTACTATTCGGAGGCTCAAACCAGCTACTTGCAGGCCTAGCCCTAGCCCTCGTAACCATCTACCTAGCAAAGGTGAAGAAGCCAACAATATACACGTTGGCCCCAGCCATATTCATGATAGTCACATGCGAGGCGGCTCTACTCTTCGAATCGGCAGGATTCTTCAGAGCAGTAAAGATGGGTACTCCAATAGTGAAGGGGTCCCTCGCGAACCATCCATCCGTAGCTCTAGCCCTCAACGGAATATTCGGCCTCGTAGGCCTGATACTGTTTATCCTCGGCGCAATAGTAGCATATGACGCCATAAAAGCGTACAAGAAGGCGAAAGCCTAACCTCTCAACCCCCACACTTTTTTACCAACTTCAAAGGGAATAGTCATATCTGCCGTACCAATTTTTAACTATGTTGCAAACTTAAGATAAGTTGTTTAGCAAGCCATGTAAAAAGGCTTAAAAGTGCGTTTTATGTAATTACATTGGAATGGTTGCTTTAAAGTTTGAAGTTGTGTCTACAAGGATCGTGCCTTTAAAGACTATTCTCAACATGGTGAGAGAGTCTAAACTCGACGGTTTACTAACTGTCGAGGGGGACAAGGGGAGATCTAAGCTTTACTTTATGAAGGGCCTACCGGTTGCGCATGAAGGGAGTGAAGATCTCATAATTGGTATTTTGGAGGGTAAAATAGATGCAAAGGCAAGCTTCGAACCCAAAGGCGAAGATGAGCTTTACAACGAGATTAAAGGTTTAATGAAGACTGTTACAACCGATATAAGCTTAGAGTTCCTTGATAGGAGAAAGCTGTCGGAAATGCTAAGTAAGGAGCCAGGTGTCTACATACTTAAGGTTGACGGGCACTTAATAATAACATACGGGGCCACAACGCTATACCGTTGCGTAGATGACACAGTAAGTGAAGTGGGGAATCTTGACGACGCATTTAAGGGCATAAAGGGAAGATTAACAATAATAAGAGGGGATTTGCACATTGTAAGCAAGATACTATCCCTGTTCAGAAGGCGTCCACCTATACCATCCTTAAGACTAAAGATCTAAACAGTTAGAGTTTTAAAAAGTAAAGGCTCCGCTAAATTATAGAAGCTATCATTGACATAGGCCTTTACACAGTCTCTAATGCAAGTGCGGACAACATGTACCCTCTGACACCTGGAGAATATACTTAGTTCGGTCTCGTACTTCTCCCCAACAGTCTAGCTAGGGAGCTTAACTGTTGGCGTCGAAGTTAAGACTCTGGATTGTAGAAGTAGCCCCGCTACTTAGACCCGGCCACATGTGAGGCAGCACACGTTAATATATCCCTACGCCTTGAATCCTACCTTAAAATCCAAGGAGGTATCAGCCCTTAGCTACAAATCCTACAAGTCAACGGTAGGTGCGCGACGTGTAACATTTTTCTCACTCCCCTAAAACCAGCAGGTACCTGCTACATGCCCGTTTAAAAAATGCATTTTATCCTCCCACCGTCAACCGGAATTAAAGCTCCCGTTATATAGCTTGCCCTCTCGCTCGCCAGGAAAACCACCACTGAAGCAATCTCCTCAGGACTTGCTATCCTTCCAGCCGCTGTTTCACCCGCCATCCTCCCAAATATCTCCTCAACGGCCACTCCCTCGGCCTCGGACAGGTGCATGGCGTATTGTTTAAGCCTGTCAGTCAGCGTGTAGCCAGGCATGACGCTATTAACCGTCACATTGTACCTCGAAAGCTCGATTGACAGCTGTTTTACGAGGCCCGCCAGGCTTAGCCTCAGAATGTTTGATAGTGCTATTTCCGGCTCAGGCTGCTTAATGGCTATCGATGTAAGTATTACGATTCTACCCCACCTCCTACGAACCATAGCTGGGGCTAGAAGCCTACAGAGCTTAACAACACTCATGAGTAGGAGCTCATAGGCTACGTCCCAGTCTTTATCTTCTAGCTCCATGAACCTGCCGGGCTTTGGTCCGCCAGTGTTAAACACAAGTATGTCCACTCCCCCCTGCTCCAAGACTTTGGCTGCCAGCCTTTCAACATCTTCTCTTAAAGTCAGGTCTGCAACGATCCATTCAACCTTAGATCCCGTCTCATCTCTTATCTTTTTAGAAGCTACTTTAAGGTTCTCGCTGCTTCTAGAGGAAATTATAACATTGGCTCCTTCTCTTGCGAGCATCATAGCAACAGCGAACCCTATCCCCTTGCTTGAGGCTGTAACCAGTGCCCTCCTACCCTTAAGCCCAAGCTCCAAGTACATCACCAATCTCGGAAAACCGGTGGTTCTTTAAAAATGAACTAAAATTCAACCTTAAGACTTAGATGGCCATGCATCACTTAAGCCTAACCCTTTAATCCGTTGACTGGGGGCATTGCCGGGGAAAGCTGACGGGTATCGCCCCCAAGTTACTCCGCTCGACGGCTGAACAGCGGTTTACTATTGTTAAATTTTTTGATAAATTCTATTAAATTTGCCATTTCTATATAGAAATGATGGACTTAAGGAATGTTCTTATACTAATCCTCGCCGTGTCACTGATGCCTAAGGGGTTGGAGGGTAAAATAGGGCTCAGAATAGCAATAGTTTATGGAAGTGCCGATGAGGAGGCTTCAACACTCCTTTACAGTAGCCTCTTAAACCTGAGCCTGGGAAACATTACCCTAATCCCTGAAGAAAGCCTCCCCCTCGTAATTAGACCTCTCAGCTTCGACATAATCTATGTTATTGGGGGACCACTCGCCAAGGGCTGGCCTGGAGAAATCTCTAGGAGACTCCTGCCCAAAGAGGCACAGGAAAACCTCACCACACCGGGATACTATGGCTACTGGCCTATACCACTTCTCGACTACATCCAAATCTACGTTATAATAGCTGGCCATACAAGAAATGAAACTCTCAAGGCTGTAGAGGAATATGTCAGGGAAGGCCTAGACAAGACCGAACTCATGGTTGGAGTCACCTCCACCGTACCCATAACCGTCGAAATGATAAGTGAGCTAGAAACATACGGTCTGAAACCCCAACTGCTAAGCATGAATACAACTGTCATCGGCAAGGCAAGCCTGGCTGCCATGATCAGAATAGCCGAACTCCCATACGTAGCCTCCATAAAGCCGATGACAACAGTTGGAATAATACTCGTAGAAGTCTCCCAGCCATTCCCATAACACTCCAGCAAACAACATCAAACAACAGTTATACTTGAACATGAATGCATCCTACAACCGACTGGAAGCCTATACTTTGCATGCTGATCCATGGTAGGAATTTGCTACCTTGGCCTTTTAACCCATAGGATGAGCCTGGTTACTATGTTTACCGGTATGGCTATAGCTACGCCGCCTAGGAACCAGAAGCCAACCTTCAAGGGGAGGTGTAAGGCCTGTGGTGGGAGGAGCGACACGATGGCCCCGCCTAGCATGTCTCCCGTAGTTTTTTCGTATGGTATGAATACCGAGATGAGGAATACTAGCCCCATGGCGAATGACATGGAGCCGTCCTGTAGGAGGTGTGATAGGTCCTTCTAGGGGGCTTTCCTCCAGCTCTGCCTTGTGAATGCGAAGCTGAATATCCCTGTGGTTAGGGCGATGGCGCACATGCATAGCGAGTAGAGTGTCAGCGCCGCCTCTAGAACCTCTATGGAGGTTGGTTCTATGAACTGCATGAGTATTATACGTATTGGTACGGGCATGATGGCGATGAAGAACCCTGTGAAGAAGAGGATCATGTTTATCGGCCCGTAAACTCTGAAATCCTCGAAGTATATGCGTATGCCCATCCAGGATACGAAGATTATGAGGTATGAGAATCCGAAGAACCCGACCGACAGGAAGAGGTTTTTTGCAGTTGTCGCAGGCAGTTCAGTCAGTGAGAAAGCCCCCAGCCCTAGGGAAAGGCCGAAGACGGCGTCAATTATGGTATAGACAGCATGCCGTTCAGCACGACTATGCAGTGATTCCTTCTCAGCTGCTGTTTCCATCTCCAAAACCGTTAGTTATACAGTTAACCAGCAGGACGTTTCAGCTTTAAAAAGATATCTGTAGGCGCAGCCCTGACCGGAATATTTTCATTCTTCAGAGTGTTTTTCCGCCTCATCCCTGACCATGCTCCCCCAACCGCAGAGTTCCAAGCCCCCAAAAGATTCTTTACTCATATCTATCCATCTTTAAATTTACCCTCACCCATTTGATCAGGCTTTCTAAAGTTCGCAGTATAATTCTTTTTCTTGCCATAGCTCTCGACGAATTCAAAACCCTGCTTTTCAGCCAAAAAGCGGACAACCGGCAAAGGTAAAAAGTCAGGGTCTCCTGGCTGTTCTGTGATGGATAATAAACCAGATGGCTTTAGGATTCTGTAGATAGCACCTAAACACCTTTCTTTATTTGAAACTTCACCTAAAACTGCGACAAGAAAGACAACATCGAATTCATTTTCATCAAACGGAAGATTAACAGCATCTCCTTGAGTAAATCCAACATTATGCAACCCTGCTGCTTCAATCTTACGACGTGCCTTTTCAAGCATCTCTTTTTGCAAGTCAAACAATTCTAAATGTCCATGCGGAATGCGTCGTGCAACTTCAACACTGAAGTAGCCGGGACCAGGACCTATCTCGAGTACCTTGAAATCTTCTTTGAGATGAAGCCTATCAGCCAGCTTCTGGGGAGAAAGAATAAGTCTCCGT
>Ga0164310_10002483_pt1 | contig 10622 bp, 6 predicted proteins | sample GuaBasSedimGuay1_FD_121795 | JGI IMG/M metagenome (GOLD analysis project Ga0164310, IMG submission 121795) | Subseafloor sediment microbial communities from Guaymas Basin, Gulf of California, Mexico - Guay1, Core 4569-9, 0-3 cm | ecosystem: Environmental > Aquatic > Marine > Hydrothermal vents >... | reverse complement strand
TTCTACTGCATTATGCTCTAACATATCAGTATTTGAAAATCTTAATCAATAAGAAAATTAACAAAGAATATCAGAGAAACAAGAAAAATTACTTAAAGAAGCAATCAAGAGCAAGAATAAATTGGTGGTCAGGATGGACATGAATTCATCAGTAAAAGAAGAGCCTACAAAAACTACGATGATCATCATTTCACGTATTGAGGATCCTTCTCTCTCGCTGCCAGAAAAATCCCTCACACCGGAAACCCAGAAGAAAACTGGCTTCTTTCGAAGAGCAAAGCAATGGTTACTTGCAGACAAAAATCGTTTAGGTTCTTTGATTTTCCTTCTTTTGTTCTTAATTCTTATTATCGTCTTAGCCTCATTAAATCTAAACTTCGGTTCCTTAATGCAGTCAATAGTTGATTGGTTTGAGGAGAAAATTGGTTTAATAGGGATCTATTTTGGGGTTTTCCTAATCTCCATTTTCGGAAATTTCACAGTAATTTTTCCAATTCCTTATACACTTGCTTTAATCACTGTCGCTGTTAGACCAACTATTGATGCTCTTGACATTTTTATTCTTGGACTCTTTGCTGGCGCAGGTGCGGCATTTGGTGAGACTTCTGCGTGGCTTCTCGGAAAGGCATCGAAAAATGTTATGGAAGATAGCATGGAAAAACAAGTAGCGCGAGCAAAGAGTTGGATAGATAGAGGGCTTGCACCATTGATTATTTTTATTTTTGCAGCAACACCGTTACCAGATGATGCAATTCTCCTTTTTATTGGTTTATTAGGATATGCCCTCTGGAAAACACTTATTTGGTGCCTGTTAGGAAAAATCGTTCTTACAGCAGTCACCGGCTATGTTGCGAAATATTTTGCTTTCACAACTTTTGGGAGTAAAATTCTTTGGTTATTTGGATTAACAATTGAAGATGGCTCAGTTGGTGCTTCAGAACCATCCTCTTGGCTTTCCGCTCTTGTTTGGATTGCTACAATTGTAATTATTAGTATCATTCTCTTTGTCGATTGGGGTGACGTTTGGAATTATTTAACTCGGTCTCTTTATAAAAAGAGACTTTTATTGCTTGTGCCCGAAGAAAAAAAACACCCAAAAAATGCTGCTCTTGTAGAGAAGGAACAAACTGAAATAGGGGGAACAAATGAGAAAAAAGCCCTCTTTCAAAAAGAAGAAGCATTATGGCAATGTGTTATAGAGAAAAAAGAAAATGAAACACCTGAATATCATGACCTCTATGCAATCCCATTTATTGTTCAAGACCATTTAGAGTTAAAATTCCGTCAAGAATGGTTTGAGTCCTTCCAGATTTTTCTCAAGGAAAAAAAGCACCCAAAACTTATAGTACGAAAATTATCTAAAATCATTGTTCCTAAAAATTTGAAAGCATTTTATTTAGAAGAAGAAGTAAAGAACCAGCTCTTACAAAAGAGTTTTTTCATTACTATAAGATTTAAGAAAAAAGGGGTTAAGAAGGCGTTTGTTCTTAAATATCTCCTACAACAGCTGCCAACTAATGAAATGAAAATCACTTGCATTGGAGAAAAAGAAGCTTTAACTATAAAGCAAATCCGAGCTTTTGATAGCTTATTAGTTGTCTCGAGTCTAGTTGAACTTCTTTCAGAACTTCCTAATGCCGGTGAGGATTATCTTGTTATTAATATCGGAATCTCGGAACTCAATGAATCATTCTTTCAAACGGAGCAAGCGGCAGATTAAGCCTTTTTTAGTTTTTCTTTCAAAAATTAATCTTTTTTTAAGAGGTTTTCAAAAGAAACTAAAGCATTTGTTTTAAAAGAATTTAAAAGAGAGATTGAAAGGGTTATATTTCTATGACTAAAAATAGAATTATCTTTGCGACAATTATTCCGATACTTATCCTCACTCAAACAGTACTTTTTACACAAAGTTCTTTAGGAAACCAACAAACTCAAGATTTTACTCCAATGTTAAAGCCAATTGGCACTCCCGGAAAAGAATGGACTCTCAAAGATGTTCTCTCTGATATGCAAATTACCTTTTCAAGTTATAAGGGACGAGTTGTTTTGTTGGACTTTTTCGCTACGTGGTGCCAACCCTGTAAAATGGCAATGGCAGAATTTGCCGAAGTAAAGAGCCATTTTAGTAGTAGTGAATTAGTGATCATAAGCATTAGTACTGACGTCGAGCCAGAAAGTACTTTAGAAAGTTATGCTGCAACAAACGGAATTACTTGGAAGCTGGTAATCGATACTATCTCTCTTTCGGACTACTATGAGGTGGTTAGTATCCCAACAATCTATATCTTTGATCTCGACCAAAAAGTTGGCTATGCAGATTCCGGGGTAAAAGATGCTTCAACATTGATACAGGTTATCAATCTATTTTTAGATGATGATAGTACAATCCAACCCTCGAATAATCATGAACCAACAAATGGTTTTTGGGCGAAGAATTGGTATTGGTTTGGTATTCTTCTCGTATTTACTATCATAGCCGTGTCAATTTACATTCAAAGGCAACGCGTGATCCAATATAATAAAAAAGTCCGAGAAGAACGTTTAGCTCGAGCAAGAAAAAACCAACTAAAAAGAAGACGTTAATAGTATATTGCTCTTCTCGGGCTAAAAAAGATATTTTCGAGGATATTAAATTAATTTATAAATGGGTTTTTGTAGAACAAACGATTACCAGTGATAAGAAATGAAAGAAGAAGTAATTAAATTACTTAAAGAACTCGAGGAATTAGATGCGGAAGAGAGAAAAAAGGGGATCCCAATAGAACTCCGAATGCGCAATATAACTCCTGATGTTGGACTCTTCTTAAATATTTTAATTAAAGCAACGAAAGCAAAGAATATCCTTGAAATAGGTACATCGAATGGCTATTCCACCATCTGGCTTGGCTTAGCTGCAAAAGAAAATAATGGTCAAGTAGTCACGTTGGAAGTGGACCCACGAAAAATAAATATGGCAAGAGCAAATTTAGAACGAGCAGGCTTATCGGATGTTGTTTTAATTATAGAGGGAGATGCCAAAGAAACGATTAAAATTCTCGATAAAAAATTCGATTTTGTGTTTATAGATGCTGAAAAGGAAGATTATAAGACTTATTTCGACTTAATTTTCCCGAAATTACAAGTAGGTGGCTTAATCGTTGCAGATAATGTTGTCTCACATGCAGAACAATTGAAAAGCTATGTGGAACACGTACGAAGCAACCCAAAAACGCAAAGTGTGCTCTTACCCATTGGTCGTGGAGAAGAGGTTACTTTAAAGATCCGCGAATGAATTCTTTTTATTTCAAGTAGAACAAAATGTTAATATTACTATTTAAATCGCTGTAAGGCTAGAAAGTACTGTAAAGAAAGTCATTTTTAAGAGGTAATTATTTTGTCAAAAAGAAGTCTCGTATTGTTTAGTCTTGCCCTAACTTTAACACTCGTTTTAACCAGTATCGGACTGGCAAATGGTGTTACATATTTTGAAGATAGCACAAATGATGTCTTTAGATATGAAGACGGCACACTCATTGCAAAAGGTGATTTTGCAAATGAAATTGACGTTGTCAGTGTTACGCTCATAGGAACAGAGCTTACCCTTAATCTTGCGGCTGACCCGAAAACAAATGATGGTTTTCACAGTTACGAAATTGTCATTGTATGGGATAATATAAGTCAAACAATACAAAACAAGACCGAGATTACGGTCGGAAATGTGGATGGTGCTCCTTTTGTTGATGTTATGACAAATTATCTTGTGAATGCTACAGGGCATCCTTTAGCAAGTCAACCGGCACCAATCTACAACAGCACACAGGTGAAGAACCAAAAACTTGTCTGGGAAATGGATGTTTGTTTGTATCAATACACTAGTTATGTTTCTCCTATGTATGTAAACGTCACCACAAAGTACACAACAGAAATAGAAGGAAAAAATGTCCTCTTTATGGACACCCACTTAAAGGGAGAGACACCCACTCCTCCGGGAATCATCTGGAATTTTAGTACCATTCTTTCTGTTGCAGGAACATTATTAGTCTGTGGGTTTGCGGGCTATACTCTCGGGCAAATTAGTGTCTACTATTTCACAACAAATATCCGCTCAAAGCAAACAAACACAATATTTATGGCAGTATTCGTTGTGGGGTTGGCTGTTCTTGTGAATTTCTGGTTCTGGTTAACACCATGGCAGATACTATGGAATGTCGGCATTTTCCTTATAACCATCGTTTTTGGCTATTATTGGGCCACAAGAGGACTAATGCGCTTAAAATTCGATTCTCCGCTACCGGAAAATCTGCCTATAGACACTGAAGAGCAATTGTCTGCTTGTATCGTCCTTTCAAAAGGCGAATCAGAAGATTACAATCCTTTACCTTATATCAGACGGTTTTATAAAAAAGAGGAGACAAATGTCGAACAGAAAAGCAAGTTCTTGCAACCAATAGAGCTCTACAAGATGAAACGCCAATACAAGAAACTCTTCAAATTACAAGCACAAAAGGCAGTAGAGTTTACTGAAAAAGAAGTAAAGAACCCCTATCGAGACATCAGCAAAGATATTACCGAAAAGTTGGAAGAAACTTTCCTTGATTATGATATGTACATTAATGCCTATGTCAATGACTGGCCGACAATTAATCAAGTGTTGTTAACAGCTATCGCCCGTGGAGCAAGCAATATAACCATCTTGAATTTGTTCACGTCGCAATCTTTTGAATATGAGTTAGCCATAAATGAAATGAAACGCATTGATTATTCAAAAATCGGTTTAAATGTGAAACAAACTGACTTTCTCGGAAAGAGCAAAAAAATCCAGAATTACCTCATCAAGAAGGTAAAAGCAAGCGTTCCAGAAGGGTCAGATCTGGCGAAGGTGGGGGTTCTCTTGATTTCAGAAGGACAACCCAAAGAGTGGGATTCACTCTATCCACTGACTGAGGAAGAAGAGGCCTTCAAAAAAGCCATTACCCAGGGATTACAAAAGGCCGGCTTTCAAGAACAAAACGTACGACCAGTTTGGTTGAACTACCGACCTCCACAAATTGAAGATGCTGTCCAAGAGCTTGTTGCTTCCGGCTGTCAAACAATTATTGCTGCTATCACTTCCGAACCAATTGATGGTCTTCTCACACTTTACACTGTTCCTACAAGAGTAGAAAAAGCGATCAGCGATGAGTCAATAACAGTAATCACAATCGGTGGCTGGAATGTTGACGACGAAATCATAAAGGTCTATCTTAGCTTGATAACCGACGCTAAAGCTTTACCTTTAGAAGAACTCGGGAAAGAAGCAGAAATCGTTCTTCAAGCAAGCAAAGTAGGCGCTACTTTGAAAGAAGCCGAAGACCACGAAGAGGACAAACACGAAGAGAATAAAAGTGAAGATAAAAACGAAGAGCCCTCAGAGGACAAGTAGTTTTTATTAAATGATGAAATTAAATTGAAAGGTACCAGCCGGTACTTCTTTTTTTTCTTTTAAAAACATTTTAATTTGATTTCCAGCTCTTATAAATGAAGATAGAAAAACAATTATTAGCTCCTGGGATAAAATTGAAAGATAAAATGATCATAGATGGACATACGGATGTTTTATTTGCTCTGACCCAACAACGGCGAGTTTTTTATGAGCGCTCAGAGAAGGGGCATGTAGATTTGCCAAGAGCAAAAGAGGGAAATGTCCTGGCAATGTTTTTTGCCATTTGGCCAGGAATAAATCAGTACTACATCCTAAAAGGAACACGACAGTTACTCGAGTTGGTTGAAAATAAGAAAAACAATCTTGTTTTAGTGAAAAAAGTTGATGATTTAGAAAAAATAGCCACTTCCGGAAAACTCGGAGCGATCTTTCACATCGAAGGGATTGGTGGGTTCGACTCAGAATTCCATCTTCTGCACGTTCTTTATCGCTTAGGTTTGCGCTCCTTTGGAATTACTTGGTCAGACGAAAATCTCTTTGGCACAGGGTCGTCTTTCGATCCAAATACTCCCGAGGATACCCGAGGCTTGACTGCTGAAGGAAAAGAATTGATCCACGAAGCAAATAAACTTGGTGTTATTGTTGATGTGTCTCATCTTTCTGATAAAAGTTTTTGGGATGCCATTGATGTAACAAACAAACCACTCATTGCTTCTCATTCGTCATGCAGGGTTCTTTCACCCCATGTCCGAAATCTCACAGATGACATGATAAAAGCCATTGCTGACATTAATGGTATGGTCGGCATTAATTTTGGAAATATGTTCTTACGAGAAGATTGCTCACGTGATGCCAAAACACCTTTCACAAAAATTATTGATCATATTGATCATGTGGTGAATTTGGTGGGACCGGATTATGTTGGCTTTGGAAGTGACTTTGATGGAACACTTGTGCCGGACTCGGTAAAAGATGTAACAGGTTTTAATCTTCTTGTGAAAGAATTAGAAAAAAGAGACTATTCTCTGGAAGATATAAACAAAATCTGTCATGGTAATTTCATGCGTATTTTCAAAGAAGTGTGGAAGTAAAAAATTCCACCTTCAGTTATTTTTTCTTTGGCAAACTAAAGGTTATTTTTGTTCCTTTTCCTTCTTCACTCTCAAGAATCAATTCTCCACCATGTGCTTTGATTATTTTGTAAACAATTAATAACCCGAAGGAACTGTAGCGGTTTGTTTTCCAGGATTCAATGATCGCTTTTTTAGTCTTTTCTGAGATGCCTGTTCCATCATCCTCAATGATAATATAGTGGAATTTCTTATTCTCTTTTGTATATATTTTCAAGTGAGTGGCTTTAGCATGCTTTATGACATTCATTAGAAGGTTTTCAAACACTTGCTTCAATCGAATTTTATCAGCAAGGACAGTCGGGAGTTTTTCACATTCAATTTTGAGTTTCGGATCCAACTTGGCGATCTTTGCTTTTGTTTGCTGTATTAGTTGCTCAAGGTTTACATTAGTAACCTTCCCCAAGATCTGTCCCTTCTTGGCAAGGAAAAGTAAATCTTCGATGAAAGAAGTCATTTCTTCAATGCTTTCGGTAATTTTTTCTGAATATTCATGCTTTGCAAGAGAATTGTAAAGAGATATGACTTGCATCTTTCCACGTAAATCATGGGCAATTGTAGATGCAAAAGACTCCAATTCGTCCCGTTGTTGTTGCAGCAATTTTTGTTGTTCTTTTAGCTTTCCTTCATAGCGCTTTAATTTTGTAATATCAGTTATCACTGCAAAACTACCAATAATTTCGCCGGAAGTATTGCTTATCATTTTCGGCGAAACTATTGTCGGCAATTCTTTCCCATTTTTTGTAATCCACGTTATTTCATAGCTTTTATTGCTTGCTTCATTTGCTAAACGTTTTCTACTTAGTTTGATGTATTTTGAAATATCTTTCTTTGTAATAAACTCTACAACTTCCTTTCCGATAATTTCTTTCAAGCTAAAACCCAACATCTCGCAGAAGCGAGGATTGACATAAATAAATCTCCCATTAAGATCATCAATTGCCAAACCGTCAGACATAGTTTCTATTAGTTGCTGAAATTGTTCCTCTGATTTCAAGAGCTTCTTTCTAGTAAAATGCTTTTCAAAAGCTATCGATGCTTGACTTAAAAATGCCTCGATGAGCTCATAATTCTCCAACTTCCTTTTCTTATGCATAAAAATGTTAATTCCAGCAACAAAGGTGTGTTCTTTAGAGTTGAAATGACGTAAATAAATATGTTCGATATTCAATCTTTTGAGTATACCATCAACAATTTTTTTTGGAAGGGCGTTCTTAATTAATTCCGCATAGTCATCTTCTATTTCAAAAAGTTTTTGTTTCTTAAGGAGAACGATCATCTTAGGTGTGAGTTTAATTTTCATTCCAATAATTTCACGTTTTAGTGCATTCTGCAACAATTTGTGTTGTGAACCTAACCCTGCTAAATATTTGATTGTTACTTCGTTATCTCCATCTGATGCGAAAAGCATTACTGTAGCATCTTTTAAAATGGATATAATCTTATCCCCGACATAGTTGAAAAGATTATCTTCTGTCAAATATCCAATGAATTCCATGGCGGTTTTGGAAAGGAATTGTAAATCCCTAACGTATTTTTTTTGATTTTCTTCAACAATCTTGCGCTCTTGAATGTCACGAATGATCAGCTGGAGTAACTTTTCTTTGCCAATTTTCGTATAGCCGGCTGAAATTTCTGTAATCATTAACTTGTTGTTTTTTGTTTTGAGTGTCAATTCAAGTTTGCTTTCTTTTTTCGTTTCGAGTTCTTTTTTAAACTCTGTAAAAATCTTCAGCTGTTTTTTATCAAGGAAATCTCTAAAGCTGGCTTTAATGAGATTTTCTTTAATTTCATCAAGGAATTCCATTGCTTTTTTATTGGCATTAAGAATATTGTCCTCTTGATCCAAAATTAGGATGCCGTCGCTCGAACTTTCAAATAATAAGCGTAGAGTCTCTTCGTTCTTTTGTAATTGTTGTTCAATTTGGATTTCTTTGGAAACATCACGAATAATTGTTATAACAGAAATTACTTTGTCCTTTTCGATCACAGGATATTTTCTCGTTTCCGTGAAAATTTCTCTCCCGTTAAGTACAGTGCAATCCTTTTTATAGACAGTTTTTCCTGTATCAAAGACGTATTGATATTCATCGATTACTTCTTGAGGGAGAAAAGGAAATGCTTCGTAAACAGTTTTTCCATCTAAGGCAATGTCAAGGTTTAAATTTTCTAGCCATTCCTTCATGGCTTGGTTATAAATAATAAATTGCAAGTTTCTATTAACAACATGCATCGGGTATGGGAAAGCATTTAGAGTTGTCCGCAATTTTCTTTCGGAAGATTCCAAAGCAATCTCTGCCAGTTTCTTTTCAGTGATGTCTTTTACAAGAATATAATACCGGTTAGCCCCATCAGGGGTTTTAACTGAAATAATTGAGTTATGGATGTATTTTTTGACATTGTTTTTAGAAAAAATCCAACATTGAAATTCTTTCGGTAAGTGACCCGTTTCTTTGTAAGTAGCTAGCAAGTCAATAAAACGCTCTTTATCCTTCCCCCGTAAAAATGGCTCTGGATCAAGGTCAATCAACTCTTCCTTTCCAAGCCCAAGAATACTACGCATGTTTTTGTTCATAAATTTTATTTTATTGTCTTGAAGAATAATTAACCCTTCTTCAGACATTTTTGTTAAATATTTATAATGTTCTTCTTCTTGGAGTCGTTCCGTTTCTTTTACAAGTTCATCAGTAATTTCGACACCAGTGCTTAAAACACATTCTATCCCATCAATTTTCTCAGGAAGGATGCTCGTCTTCCAAGAAATCATCACTTCTGAGCCATCCTTAGTGATTATCGGATTAATGTTGACCGAAAGAATCTCCCCGGTTTTAATAATTTTTTTTATTCGTTGTCTTACTTTCTTGCGATATTCTTCAGGTAAAAAGGTTTCAATCCAATTCTTTCCCAATATTTCCTCTTCTGTATAGCCTAAGATTTCACACCCTTTACGATTAATGCGTTGAATAATGCCATTCTTGTTTAACACAAGAACAAGGGCTTCTATGAGATCAAGCATTGCTTGTGTTCGTTCTTTCTCTTGCTGTAGTTGTTCGTTGATATCTTGTTGCATGTTGAACAACCGAGCATTTTGAATGGCAACAGCTGCAACATTGGCAAGGGCAGAGAGGAGCTCAATATCTTGTTCGGAATAAGCATTTGCCTGGTAACTATGCACCTCAATTATTCCAATTGTTTCGCCACCAATTTTCATAGGAACAAAAACAGCGGATTTTGTATATTCAGCCTGGTTGCGGATGGTCATCTTTTCTTGACCAGATTTATCCCTTCTCAAGTTTTCTAAATAAACGTAATTGTTTGTTTCGATGACTTTCTTTCGAATCTCATTTTCCGGGTGTTCAAGTGGCAAGGCAGGAAAAACGGTGATATCTATAACTTTGCGGTTTATTAATGCATACCCGGGGGAAATGATGTTGGATTTACTATCATAAAAAGAAACGACAAAAGTATCTGCATCCATAATCGAATAAATGTGTTTGAAAATGGTTTTGTAGATCTTGTTTAGGTCTCGACTTTCCCCTAAAGTTACGGCAAGTTTGTTAATGCTGATCTGTTGATTTAAAAGATGAAGCCGAGCTTTTTCAGCTTGTTTTTGCTCGACTAATTTCCGAATTAAGTTTGCTAATTCATGAAATTGGGTGTCGGTTTCTCCTCCCTTTTGTAAATAGTAATCAGCACCCAAGTTTAATGCTTGAATTGCCACTTCTTCTCTACCTTTCCCGGTAAAAATTATGAAAGGAATGTCATAGTCTTGCTCACGTAAAATTGAAAGGAATTTCAAGCCATCTATTTCTGGCATTTGATAGTCAGAGATAATAACATCAAAAGGAGTTTTTTTCAGTAATTTAATTGCTTCTTTTGCAGACTTGACTGTATGAATTCGAAAACTTTCATCTAGCTTTTCGATGTAAACTTTCGAAATTTCTAATAAAGTTTCTTCGTCATCTACCAAAAGAATTTTTACTTCTGACACTGTTACTACCTTGGGAAATCTGATTAACTCTTCTATAATTCTGGCTATTTATTATTTTGTTGTGTTTCTATCATCACATGCCTGTTACAAACTGTTGTAA
>Ga0164310_10002482_pt1 | contig 10623 bp, 8 predicted proteins | sample GuaBasSedimGuay1_FD_121795 | JGI IMG/M metagenome (GOLD analysis project Ga0164310, IMG submission 121795) | Subseafloor sediment microbial communities from Guaymas Basin, Gulf of California, Mexico - Guay1, Core 4569-9, 0-3 cm | ecosystem: Environmental > Aquatic > Marine > Hydrothermal vents >... | reverse complement strand
TTTTCCTGCCAGTCCTCCGAGTTTTTCCATATCTCGACCCTTTATTGGATCAATTTGATGCATTAAAACTCCTGCTACCATGAAGAGAAGTCCCTTACATATAGCATGGTTTACTATGTGGAACATCGAGCCAGCGATTCCATATTCAGTAGCTGCTGCTAGTCCTAGGAACATGTAGCCCATTTGTGATATACTTGAGCATGCAAACAATCTTTTAAGATCTTTTTGAGCTAAGGCCAGTACTCCTCCATAAATCATGGTTATGACGGCTATCGTCATAAAAGCTATTGTGTAAGTTACAAATATTGTTCCAAAGAAGGTAAGAAGAATTCTAGCAACTGCATAAGTTCCACATTCGATCATAACACCCGAAAGAATGACACTAATCGGGGTTGGGGCTTCTGCATGTGCATCAGGCAACCAGTTATGTAATGGGAATAATGCCATTTTTACCGCAAAGCCGAGCATGAAAAGAATTACTATTAATCTGAGGGTTGATGCTGGGGCTGCTGCTATACCATTAGTCATTTCCGCTGCATATAAGTCGAATGTAGCTGTTAGACTCCATGTCGATGCGATGCCAAGAATTATACAAAGAGCACCTAAGTGGGTAAACATAAAGTATTTGAATGCTATTAATTGAGCTTTTTCTGACGTTCCCCAACGAGCAATTAGCAACCATGAAGGAATTAACATTATTTCCCAGAAAATATAGAACTGAATCAGGTTAGTTGCAAGAACAACACCAACCATGCCTGCTATGTAAAGGAGTAGAAGAGTGAAATATAGCTCTTGGTTATGTTCATGTGACATGTATTCTATAGAATATAATGTTGCGAGTGTGCACAATAGTAGTATTATTCCCGCGATCGGTGTGCTCAGATTGTCTGCTCGTAGTCCAAAGGTCAAACCCATAATTCCAGCCCATGAATACTCCTTTACATATAGACCTTTCTCAAGAACTTCGGGTACTACATTTATCGAGAATATTGCTAGGGACAGAAAAGAGAAGATAAAGGCTAGCCATCCTGCAGCCTTAGTTGATTTCTTACCTACAGCATAAACTATGGGTGCGCCAATAATAAGCAACACAATCGTGATTAAGAGCGGATCAATCATCTTTTTCCCTCCTTAACCGAAAAGTAATAGTACTAGTAATGCAATTACACCTAGCATTACAGCGATCATGTTATAGTTTAGATCACCAGTGTGTGTTTTTCTAAATACTTGAGTAAAACTACGTACAACCCATGCTAATGCATAGTTAAACCTATCAACTATACCCTGTTCAAAGAACTTGTAAATTGCCAGACTCAACTTTATGAACCCGCCAACTATCACCTTTACATAGAAATCATTAATGTACCACCTGTTATAGAAGAATCTATGTACAGCACGGAAGAATCCATGCTTCTCTAAGAACTCTCCTGGATCAATTTTACGACCCCAATAGAAATAATATGCAGGGATTCCTCCAATAACATAGACGGCTAGAGTCATTAGGAACGTTGGTGAAAACAGTAGTTCCGCAAATATTTCCGTTGAGACATGAATTTCTACCCCTTCCCAGCCCCTGAACATGAACATCTTGAACATAGGAGCGAACAAGCCGCCTATAACCGATATAGCAGCTAGAACAACTAGTGGAACCCACATCACTGGAGGAGCTTCATGTACATGCTCTCCCTTACGTTCTCTTTCTTTTATATACTCACTCTCAGGCCATACAAATATTATAGCTATCATCCTAATGCTGTAAATTAAGGTTATTACAGCAGTTATCACCGCAATAAATAGGAGTACATATCCAATTGAACCAATGAAAGCATATCCATTAGCATACGCCTCATTTACGAGTATCCATGCTGCTTCAAATATTGTCTCCTTAGACCAAAAGCCGCTAAGAGGAATTACACCAGCAAGTGAAAATGCTCCAATTAACATACATTTGTATGTTATTGGCATATATTGTTTTAAGCCGCCCATTTCAAACATATCTTTTGTTTCAGTAGCGTGTAGTACCGCGCCGGCTGAGAGGAATAAGAGGGCTTTAAACACTGCATGTGACATAAGGTGGAAGGTTCCTGCATAATATCCTTCGGCTATTTCTCCAGCGACATAGCCTATTAGTCCTCCTACTCCAAGTGCAAGCATCATGTATCCTATTTGTGAAATTGTTGAATATGCTAATACCTTTTTAACCTCCCTTGCCACCATTCCCATCGTTGCGGCTAGAAATGCTGTAAATGCACCTATACATGCAACTATCAAAGAAAATGTGTATAAAGCACTAGCGAAATCAATTAATTTAAAAACTTCAACAAAGATGGGTAATACTCGTGCTACTAGGTAAACACCAGCCTTTACCATTGTCGCCGCATGTATGAGTGCAGAAACTGTTGTCGGACCCGCCATAGCTTCTGGTAGCCATACATGCAATGGGAATTGAGCACTTTTACCTATGGGTCCGCCGAAAAGTAATATTACAATTGGTATTAATAATCCGCTTGCCACAAGTAATCTAGCCCACTCTATATATTCCTCGCTTCTAAGTTTAAGGAAGTTAAACGTGGGATGCCCTGCCTTCCATGTAAAAGCATAAATTGTTAAAATTGCTATTAAAAGAGCTACATCACCTACACGAGTTGTAATGAATGCTTTCATTCCACACATAGCATTATATTCACCTTCAGTCTTATAATCGGGAACCGGGCTGGGTTCCTTCTTCTTATGCCAAAAACCTATTAAAGCGTATGAACACATTCCGACAATTTCCCAGCCTACGAACATTTGTAAGAAGTTATTTGCCATAACTAGAAGAACCATTCCTCCAATAAAGAAGTTCATGAAGAACCAGTACCTAGTCAAATCGGGATCGCCATGCATGTATCCCAGCGAATACACCATGATTAAAGCGCCAAGACCACTAGCAATATTGGCCATAAAAACGCTTAGAGGATCAACCAGTACTCCTACTTCTATTCCTAAACCTGGGATCCAGTTTATCTTTGATTCATATGGAATACTAGTACTAAGTACCTCACCAGTGAGCCAGTTAACGACTTTCCCAGCAAAAATGTCGGGCACCATTGAAAGAGCAAATATAAAGCCAACGATGCTGAAGAAAACAGCTCCATAATTTCTCACTTTTGGGTTAAATTTTGCTAATAAAGGTGTTAATAATGCTCCTATTACAGGAATTCCCCAACATAGCCACGGTGCTAGAGGCAACATAACTTAATGCTCCTCCTATTATTTTGATTTAACAGTTAGGGTTGTTAAATAAATTAGAAAAATAACTAATGTAACTTCGCTAATAAATTCTACGTTCATTTCTATACCTCGCTGGATTTACTGTCGCATCATGCACTGTCTTATTGTAATTATAACCTAAAAAACTTTCGCCCTAATACTTAAAAGGGTAGAGTTAAAACACAACTTAGTACCTTAAGTTTTCCCCAAAGACATGTATTAAAACTTAATGCAGGGGGTTAAATTGGCTGACAAACTCTTAGAATTGATAAGCGATGTTGAAACAAAAGCAAATGAGATAATTAGTGAAGCAGAGAAAAAAGCAGAAGAAATAATTAATCAAGCAAAGAAAGAAGCAGAAAAAATCAAGGAAAAAATCTTAAAAGATGCGGAAATCGAAGCAGAGAAAATCTGGAAAGATATTTTGGCAAGGGCGGAAGTAGAAGCAAAGAAAATAATCGAAGAAGTAGAAAAAGACATAGAAAAATTAAGAGTAGAAGCTCGCAAACAATTTGATGGAGCTATAAAATTAATCATAGATACTGTAACTGGGGTGTGATTAATTGAGCACACAGGTAGGAAAAATTGAGGAAATCATAATTAACGAAGCAAAAGAAAAAGCTGAAAACATTATTGTCAAAGCAAGAGAAGAAGCTAAAAAAGTTCTCGGCAAAGCCGAACAGGAAGCTAAAAGAGAAGCGGAAGAAATAATTAGCAAGAAAAAAACAGATGCTGAAGCCCAAGCTCGACGTATACTATCAGAAGCAAAATTAGAAGCAAGATTAAAGATACTTAATGCCAAAGAACAACTAATATCAGAGGCTTTCGATAAAGCTCTCGAAAAGCTAAAAGAATTTTCGCAAAGTGCACAATATAAAACAGCATTGGAAAATCTCATCAAAGACGCTGCAATAATTATAAGAGGTGGAGATTTGGAGGTTCTTCTCCCAGAAAACACAAATGTAGATCTTGATTTATCAAAAATAGCAAAGGAAGTTGAAGAACAAACTGGAGTAAAAACTTCACTTAATATATCGAAGGAAAGGATTAGAAGTATCGGTGGTGTAATAGTTAGATCAAAAGACCGACTTTTAACCGTGGATAACACTTTTGAGGCAAGACTTGAAAGGCTACGGGAACAACTTCGTGTAAATGTAGCCAATTTACTCTTTAAAACGTAATTTCCAATTTTATTTACCTTATTTACTATCTTTAAGAGAACCTTCTTTTTACAACTAAATGTCTATCTAAAAATCAGTGCTTTTTCTCTCGTCATATTATTAAATATCAAAGATAAACAAGTTTACATTATAATAGATTGTGTAATATAGTGTAATGCCGAAACAATCATCTTATTAAGTCACTACAATTTCCATGTTGATAAATGGGTCAATGTTAATACTACATCGAGTTTGGGTGTTAGAATGGTCAGTAAATATTGTAGATTCTGTTCTAAGCCTGCTGTCTTAAGAGTACGATATTCCGGTCTTTTATTATGTAAGAATCATTTTATGGAATATTTTGAAAAACGAGTGCTTAAAACAATTCAAAAATATAAAATGATACGAGAAGAAGACAAAGTTTTACTTGGGGTTAGTGGAGGGAAAGACAGCATAGTACTTCTCCACATACTCGCAAATCTCCAAAAAGTCTTGAAGTTTGAAATTACACCTCTCTTCATAGATTTAGGAATCCAACAAGATAACTACTCACAGGTTAGTAATAAAATAGTAAAAAGAAACTGCAAAAAACTCGGATTAGATGTCAATATAGTTAAAATCCAAGAAGAGTATGGCTTTTCAATAGATGATGTTTTTGCAAAGAAATTAAGAAGACCTATATGTTCTGTTTGCGGATTAATTAAACGGTATGTACTTAACAGAAAAGCTCTTGAATTATCAGTTGATAAGGTTGCTACCGGTCATAACCTCAATGATGAAGCATCATTTCTCCTTCAAAACATTATAAATGCAAACATAGATTTACTATCCAAATTTGGACCTATTCAACCAACATTTGAAGGACTATTTGTAAGTAGGATAAAACCATTTTTCGAAACATATGAGGATGAAATATCACTATACGCAACCTTCAAAAACTTAGACTACGTCAATATAGCCTGCCCATATTCCGAAGACGCCTTAATGTTAAAATTTAAAACAATCATAACAAAACTAGAAGATATAAGACCCGGTTCAGCCTTAACAATGGTCAGAGGATTCCATAAAAAAATTAAACCTCTAATTCAAAGTGCTAAAGAAGAAAAAATAAACAAATGTAAAATATGCGATATGCCAACATCTATGGAGATATGCTCCTTCTGCAGGCTTAGACAAAGGATAAGCAAACAAATTTCACCTACAACTTCATAGGCACTATCATGATGAAACACTAAAAATTTCAGACTTAAAAAATAATAAATAAAAGCTGTACAAATACACGAATTCCTTTACTTATCTTAATCTACAATGTTTACTTAATACATTTTCTCAGAAAGAAAGTAGAACTAAAAGTAACAGAAAAAGAAAAATAAGTAAACAATGTTAAACAAAAGAGTATATTTAGGTAAAGAAAAATTATATAAAGCATTGAAATATAGGCATTCAAGGTGGTTTAATTGAGCGTGGAGAGGATTAATGTAATCTGGTTGCAAGGTCAAGGATGTACTGGGGACACTGTTTCAATAGCAGGAGCCACCTATCCGAGTTTGACTGACATTCTAAACGGATTTCTTCCCCAAGCAATGGGAATCACCCTTCAATACCATCCGACCCTAATGCTCCCTCACGGTGAAGAAGCTCAAAAAAGCCTTAAAGCAGCTGTTAAAGGTGAACTTGACCCTTTCGTACTAATACTCGAAGGGTCTATTCCTGATGAGAGCCTAGCTAAGAAGACCAATGGCTTCTGGTGTATGATGGGCGAAGAAGAAGGTAAGCTGATGACCTTTAACGACTGGCTTGACAGACTTGCTGAAAAAGCTGCAGCAGTTGTTGCAGTTGGCACATGTGCTGCATACGGTGGCATCCCTCATGGAAGCCCGAATCCAACAGGAGCTAAAGGCGCGTATCAATATTTCGGTAAAGACTGGAAAAGCAAACTTGGAATCCCAGTAATCTGCATACCTGGATGTCCAGCCCAAGGAGATCATATGACTGAAACATTAACACATCTAGTATTAACTGTTAGAGGGCTTCTACCTCCACCAGCTCTCGACAAATATAACAGACCGCTATTTATCTTTGAACACTTGGTCCATGAAAACTGTCCAAGAGCAGGGTTCTTTGCCTGTGGAAAATATTCCAAGGAATTTGGGGAACCATACTGCATGGGATTACTCGGTTGCAAAGGCCCCATCACCCACTGCGATGTTCCTAGGAGAGGCTTTATAGACGGAATTGGAGGATGCCCAACGATCGGGTCTATATGCATCGGATGTACCGAACCTGAATTCCCAGATGGACCATTTTCACCAGTCTTCAAGAAAGCTCCACCAGGAGTATTTGCCTCAGAGGCAGTTCGTGATATTTTAGGTAAAATTTATGCTCTTCTTCATAGATTAAAGAGGAGGAAGATCTAATGGAGTCAAAAAATAAAGTAATTTTTATTGAGCCGTTAACAAGGATCGAAGGTCACCTCGGTATACACGCAGTAGCCGACACAGAAGCTAAAAAATACACAGATGCTCATGCATATGCACCAATGTTTAGAGGATTTGAAATAATATTGAAGGGTAGGGAGCCAGCTGATGCTATTTGGTTAACCCAAAGAATATGTGGCGTATGTCCAACTCCACATGGACTAGCGTCCGTTGAATGCGTTGATATGACTTATCAAGCTCCCCCACCACCATTCGCAGTTGCAATTAGAGATTTTACATTAATAGGCGAACAATTGTATGATTCTCCACTCGGTTGCGGCATACTCCAAGGTCCAGATTACTGCGAAACCGTAGTAAAAAAATTTAATTCCGAATGGTGGAGTGAAGCTCAGGGAAGAAAAGCTGAAAGAAGCGACCTACACGGATATTCAACCATTGCAGATATCATGACCGCATTAACTCCATTTACAGGTTCACTTTGGCTAAAATGCCTACAAATGGCAAAGCTAGGTCGAAAAATGAATATAATATTCGGGGCTAAACATCCACACGTTGGTACCTTTATTCCGGGAGGAGTGGCTAAGACGGTTACCGTCTCTGACCTAGAAATGTTTGCATCAATGCTTTCTCAACACATAGCATTTGCAAAAGAGTTAACAGCGGCCTTTGATGACCTTTTAGACTTTTTGATCGACGTTGGATATGATAATGCTGGGGTAAGAGAAAACGATCTAATTAGCTATGGAGCTTACGATGATCCGTATGCTTATAATGCGAACTACGAGGATATGGGCGAATGGGGCGAAAAACGCAGTGTCTCCCCTGGAGTTATAATAAACGGCGAGTTAGTGACAACGGACCTAATTGAAATAAACTTAGGAGTTAGAGAATTTGTAGCACATTCATACTACGAGGAGTGGACAGAAAAGGACTTAGAAAAAGATCCGTTAGGAAATGAAATAGCGGTAGAACATCCATGGAACAAAGAAACCAGACCAAAGCCAAGTTCACCAAAGAACTGGAGTGAAAAATATTCTTGGGCAACAGCTCCAAGGTGGCATGACTGGAAAAATAAAGTTAACGGAGAATTAAATGTTGTGGAAGCTGGTCCAATTGCAAGATTATGGGTAACAGCTAAAGCCAAAAAGGTCCCAGAATCGACCGGGAACAGTTTGAAATTCACATTACCCAAAGCCAATGTATTAGGGTTTAAGGTCAGCGAAGAACTTACTCTTGAATGGAAAATACCTAAAAACGTTAATGCCATAGAAAGACTAAGAGCCAGAGCATACTATCATGCCTACTCAGCCTACGTAGCATACAACCTACTGTTAGCAGCACTTGAAATGGTTAAAAAAGGAGAAGCTAAAATCTGGAACCCGTACAAGAGACCGAAAAACGGTATTGGCGTAGGTTTAGTTGAGGCTATGAGAGGAGCTCTAGGACACTGGTGTGTGATGCGCAACGGTAAGATACATAGATATCAAGTTATAACACCAACCACGTGGAATGCCTCACCAAGGGATCTGAACGAAAATCTTGGCCCATACGAAAAAGCAATAGTAGAATCGCCTATAACAGAACCGATTGAAAGCGAACTAAATGGAATAGATGTGGTCCGTGTAGTTAGAAGCTTTGATCCATGTTTAGCATGCACAGTTCATGTCTATCATGGTAAAAGTAAAATAGTAAAGGAAGTATCGCCGTTTGTCAATGTTCCTAAATAAATTTATTTTTTAATTTTTCTTGTAAAAACTTCAAAATGATTTTAACAGTTTTCTTAACAGCTTCTTCAACTTCTCTACTCATTTTAAGACCGTTAGATAAAATTTTAGGTTGACAGCCAACAATAATCACTTCACTTGGCAGTACCTTAAGAACTTTTGCAATTTTAAGAATTTTTTCAAGTTCTACTTCATGTAAACTAATCTTTAAAACCTCTTCCTTAACCTCATTTAGATAAGGCTTAACTACAAAAACCTCCCCAGGTCGTCTCTCCTTATCGATCGCGTCTACAAAAATCACAAAATCGTAGTTCTCAAGGTCAAATAAAACTTTAAACGCACTAGTACCATAATCCACAACATCTACTTCAGATGGAAGTTGAAGTTTAACTAATTCTTCTATAACCTTGGGACCAAAACCATCATCGCATTTCAACTTGTTGCCTATACCCGCTATTAGGATCTTCAATTTTAACCCCCTACGATTTAACTAAACTAATTTCATTCTTCCGTTTAAAGGAGGCAGTCCTCAGCGAAGCGTGTAAACGTTTCTCTCCAATTAAGATAACAGCGGCACCCATTAAAAAACTGACTACAAAAGCTTTACCGAAAATTTTTCCGAGAAGCATCTTATATGTGGAATTTGACGGCAGATATACATAGGTGGTATAAAGAAGTTTCCAGGGATTTCCTTTAACCCATCCTGTAACTAAAGCGGTTATTAAGGGTACAAAGATCTTAAAGTAAAGACCTACAAGTTTAGCTTGCAATCTTCCATCAGGTTTTCCAATGTCTGCAATAACCAATCTTTTCTTTAAAACTTTAGCTGCTTCTTGAAGAGCCTTCACCAAGTTAAACGAGTCTCTAAATGAGTAAGAGGCTATCCCAACATCGATAATTCCATTTCTAAATGGTAGATATTCAAAAACAGCCCTAACATAGTTTACTTTCCTCAATTTTTTATGAACTCTCTTAGCGTACATAGTCATTAAAGAACTAGTATCAACATAGACAATGTACTTTGCCTTTTTATGGAGCAAAGGTTCGAGGTTTCCAGGTCCCCCGCCTAGGTCTAAAACACTATACATATTATTTCCTGAAAATAAAAAGTCAATAGCTTTATTTCTTATTTTCCAATCTTGAAAAAGGCTGAGAAAACGATTTCCTAGGTCATAGAAAGAAATTATTCTTTCTAGATTATGTATAACTTTAGACCAGAGAGTTTTGGGTAAACCTATCGAGTTTTTAATCTCCATTTTTAATCCTCATTTAAATATCTAAGTACTCGTAATACCATACGGCGTAAAATATTCCTAATTTATATAAGCACCAACTTTCTTTTACGGGGAGAGGTAAAAATCGATAAGATTTATATATTTTATGTTAAAAATTATTTTAACACTTAGTTCGAATAATTTGGCCTGCCAGACAAATACGCGTTGCAAGACCTTTTAAAGCGTGGTATAAGAATGTTAAATATTAGAAGACCAGGTGATTAAGAATGGGGCAAGGAGCGAAAATGTGGTTTTTGGCTACAAGACCTTGGAGTTTCCCTATGACATTTATTTCAGTAACAGTGGGAACTCTCTTTGCTTATTTTGAGGGAGTTTTTAACATTTTCCTCTACATTCTGACGCTTATTGGAGCTATTCTAGCTCATGCAGGAGCAAATGTCTTAAACGATTACTATGATACAAAACATAAAGTGGATATGATTGACGCACCGACTGCAAAATATAGACCTCACCCAGTTTTAACAGGGTTTATGACTCTACATAAACTTGGGATATTTGGTGCCGCAATATTTAGTATGGCAGTTGCTATAGGGATTTACTTAACAATTATTAGAGGCCTACTTATACTGATATTTGCAGGCTTAGGGTTTGTTTTTGCTGTTTCATATTCTGGAGGACCCTTCAAATATAAGTATAAGGCTTTAGGTGAATTAGCAGTTTTCTTTGTATGGGGACCTCTAATGACTCTTGGATCTTATTATGTTCAGACAGGATGGATATCTTGGAAACCAATTGTTACATCAATTCCAATTGG
>Ga0164310_10002481_pt1 | contig 10626 bp, 11 predicted proteins | sample GuaBasSedimGuay1_FD_121795 | JGI IMG/M metagenome (GOLD analysis project Ga0164310, IMG submission 121795) | Subseafloor sediment microbial communities from Guaymas Basin, Gulf of California, Mexico - Guay1, Core 4569-9, 0-3 cm | ecosystem: Environmental > Aquatic > Marine > Hydrothermal vents... | reverse complement strand
AGTGTTGATTCCTGTGAACACTACTTTCCCTCCTGTTATGTAGTAACCTTGTTCTGATCTTCCGTAACCTGTAGGTGTTAGCCTGATATTAGACTCATCTATATAAAACCCCGTCCCTAAAGGTTGCACGTTCTTGAAGTCTGAAGGCAAGTCTACCTTTGAAGTGTCAGAAGCTGTCATAGAGGATTCCTGTATATATCTTTCAGGATCTTCTGCTGCGACATCTCTGTATACTTGTTGACTAGCCCAGTTGCACCATCTAATGAATACTGAGGGGCTTATGTCTGAGATGTCATGTTTCAGATCTTCAAACGCTGTTCTAATTGCACTGATTTGTAATGACATGATTATTTTTTAGCTATATATTTCTTTTTACTTCCTCCTTTCTTAGTTTTTCTCACTGGTGCTGTTTTCTTTGCTTTCTTTTTAGGCATAGTATTTGTTTATTAAATGAAATGTTGTCACAGCGCCTCCTGACATAAAAATAAGTTGCATAATCTTGTAGGCAATTGTAGTCAAAGCCGTTCCAACCGCTCCTTTTGCTACCCATTCTACCCATTTAGCACTAAATTTACTTTCGGCTTCTTTAAGTATTTTATTGTTTCTTTCTTCAAACCCTCTTCTCCATTCCCTCTCATCCTCTACGTGAGCAATGAGCATATCTTTATTGTGACCCATGTCTTTGGACAATCCTTCTACCGCTACTAGTATTTGAGTTACTTTGTCCGTTGCCATGTATTAATAGTTAAGTGGTGTAATTTTAAAGTTTCCTACTTTACATAGGTATAAAGCGCTTATCTCCATTCTGTCTGAGTTTGTAACCGCCAAGTCTGTAGCTGTAAGAATCTCTACGCTATCCAAGGATACAGTAAACAGCCCTGTTAAATCTCTTGTTATTTTAACTGTGTGCTTGTCAGTGTCTGCTACCCATGGGATAGTGTCCATTTGACCAGAAGGTCCATTTATTGAAAGCTCAGTGTCTTTAATAGTAACGTAGTACAAAGAAGTTCCCCACATAAACCGCCAAACAATCAGCGAAGATCCAGCGTTATTGAGTTCAAAGTCCATTTCCCACGTACCAAAAGCTTGCTTGCTAACCTTTTGTATAGCCGTTCCGCTTCCTGCGACAATCTGCAAATATTTACTTTCCGTTCCCCAGTTTTGCACTCGAACAGCTGAAAGTGATCTAGAGGCTCTCCACAAAGTGTTGGAGATATAGCTGTTCAAAGGGAAAGATTTGTTATTTATCGCGCTCCATCCCTTACCATCTGCGATATACACATCATGTTTAGTTCCGTCTGATTTAACTGTGTGTAATATTCTGCTTAATCCGTGTACTGGTTCTGTTATAATTTCTTCATAAGCCGTTGCTATTTCTTCATCTGTAAGGAAGTGTTTAATTTGCACTATCTCCATAAATGAACCTTTGAACCTTGTGCCCCCTGAACTATTTGAGGATATTCCTATATCTCCACCATCACCCAAAGCATAGAATGATCCTCCTGTGCCTGTAGTCCTTTTATACCCATCAACAAATATCTCAAAATCTTTGAGATTAGTTCCTCCATTATACCTAAATGCGAACACGTGATATTTTTGGTCGATATGTGATTCTGTTAATTCTGCATACCCCCCATCTCTACCAAACCCTACATTTCCAGATGATATTCTATATACAGAAAAGGCATTACTTCCTTTAGTGAAAAGCCTGTCGGTAGTCCCGTCATTCTCTGGCATTTTCATTCTGATAAAGATAGTGAAATTCTCTGTCATGACAAGCTCTGGAGAGTCTGCCACATACATATTATCACTCACTCCGTCAAACTTTAACCCTTTCCCGTCCGCCGTATGGTTAAAAAATGGGGCTCCCACTATTACGGGGCTGTTGTCGTTTCCACTTATATCTTTTAATATCCCATCTCTAAATTTAAGATGCAAAGGAATACTACCTGCGTATTTTTCGAAAATTGTCATGTTTTTGAATTAAGTCTTAGTAAATCTCTTTCATACATTAACGCTATCTGCTCATCCGTAGGCTCAAACTTCCCTACCCTGTGAAACAGAGCGTCCCCAACAAAATCCTGAGTGAGAGACTGGTTAGTTCCCATGAACATGTTAAGCCCCTCCTGGCTGTAGTTATGAAGATACGGAGCAGATACCGCTTCAAGCTTCCCGTCTACGTAAACTCTTCTTGTTCTGTCAGATGCTCTCCATGCAAACAAAACTTCGTGAAAAGCTCCGTCTGCTATGTAGGTACTGCTTAACAAGCTAATCCCCACAGCTCCAGACTCTAGGAAGAAATTTGCCAGCCCGTTAGAAATTAGCATTACCCATCCCCCAGCTCCAGTTCTTCTTTGTATTAACGATCCTAAAGGAATGCTTGTTCGCATCATACATGATACAAACCAATCTTCAGACCCGTCAAAGTTGTAGTCGTTATTAACACTATCTACAATGTGCATGTTTCTGTTTAACGACTGAAACTTAACCCCTCTAGGGTATCTCATTTCTGGCTTGTATGAACCTGCACCATTCCCAAACACGGCATTCCCTCCATGTGTCCCTACGTTCTTAGTCACATCGTTCACCCCGTCGTTAAAACGAGTTATCAGAGGTAAACTCATCATGTATTCCGATTCTAATGGTAAAATAGCCATTTTATTATAGTGTTATAGGTTCTTCTTCTGGTGCTAGATCTTCTGTTACTTGACTAATTATCATCTTTAATTGAGACGACGTGTAGTGTTCGTTTTCCTTTACGTAGAACTGTTCTACTAATTCAGTAAGCTTACCAGCCTCTACAGGTTCTCCGTTCATAAGCTCTTTAGCTTTTGCTACCATTGTAGCCTTCTTTTTGTCATCAATCACTAATTCGTTTGATGTTGCTGGAGCCTCTGCTCCTTCTGGTACTATTATCATAATATTGTTGTTAAATTGTTATTATTCTCCCCAAAATGTGAGGAGTAGACCGTTTACTGTTAACGTAGTGTTGTTACTGTCACTTTTTGCATATATGCTCATGTAATCCCCCTTGTTAAGCTGTAAGATGCTTGCCGTTGAGATGTTCTCTGTTTTGCTTGAAGACGCGAAATCGTGAGGTGTTTCTGAAGAGGTGACTGCTACGCCATTCACATAAAAAACATATGTTACCCTGCAAGCCTTGTCTACCGCTAAATCCGAAACCCCTGTAAAGCTGAATATCTTTCCGTCACTTCCTATAAATGTCATAGTTCCATCTGCTGCAACAGTCCAGTTTCTCAAGAATGAGCCTGTGAACGTTCCTGCTACAGGGTGATACTGACCTGCTACAGCTAAGTTAGTCACCGTTGGTGAGTCTAGTCTTGTATGACACCTGTCTATTTTTGTTAATGGATAATCCATATTAATTGTTTGTTATAATGCCATTGCTCTAGCTTTCAGTACTATTGTGTTAGTCGCTCCTGAGGCTACTAATACATATCTAAATCTTCTGTAGTTCATGTTGTTCATTGAAAGGCTAAACAATTTAGTTCCATTTGTTACAGTAACACTTGAAACTAATGCCCCTCCGTTGTCATCGAACATTTGAACAGTATTCCAGTCAGCACTTGCCTCATCTTCATCATTAGAAACTTCTAAAGTTAAAGTAAGAGTCCCGTCTGCATCTATTAATTTCCCTGAAATAGCGTGGTCTTTGTAGTAGTCCATAGTTCCCCCTGTAGAAGATGGATAGTAATGAGTAGCAGCAGTTACGTTTGTAGTGTCCGTATCTACTATTGAATTATCAAATTGTGAACTCAAAGGGTTTGTTTCAAAGGTGTCCTGAGTCCCTGTAGTTCCTCCACTTGCAGCAGCTTCTATAGTGAAACTAGCAGTATCTGAAACTGAAGCGTCTCCTTTCTTTGCGTAGATAGCTCCTGATACGTAATCAACCATATACTCACCTGCAACTAATCCTTTTGTCATTTCTAATACTCTATCTTCAAGAGACGCGTCTGCTACTCTTTCTAGTTTTTGATAGTCCATAACCTTTTCAGCAACTAAAGCAGTTCCAGTAGTAAGTACTATTGAAGTATCTAGTTTTGAACCAACCATATCTCCTACTGCGTTCTTAATGTTACCGTATCCTAAATGTGCGAATATCTCTGTCCCTTTTGCTTCTCCTGCATCTATAGTCTTTTTACCTCCTGATACAAAGTAGAATTGTACTGCTTGTCCTGTAATTGCTGTAGCTAAACTACTAGCAGAACCAGAAACTGGCAATCTACGTTGTGGACTTACTGAGTCTTGGTAGTTTGAATTTATGAATCCCATAATATGTGTTTGTTAATATCTTTTTATTGGAGAGGCGAGCCGTTAAGCTCACCCCCTCCTCTCCTAAAAAAGGAATTAGATTGTTGTAGCAGCAACTCTGTTGTTCAAAACAACTAGCTGAGCAGCGTTTCTTTCGAATACACCAGTACCGAATAATTGCCAGATTTTGTATTCATCAGCAATTTGAGCATTGATTCCATCTTTCTTCATTTGTGGAGTAACTTGCATTGCAAGAGCAATAGCACCGTATAGTCCAAATAATAAAGAGTTAGATTCAACACCGAATCCGTCACCACCGTCTGTGAAAGTCTCTGATCCTCCTAATCTTCCGTATCCTGTAATTATCGCAACATCAGCAACGAATGATCCACAAGCAATAGAAGCAGCTTGGTAAACTCTACGTTTCATAGTTGTTAATGCTATGTAAGTAGAAGCACCTGGAGTACCTGTACCGTTTAAAGCGTCAACTACGATAGCTTGAGTAGCAGCAGCAGAACCTCCGATTGAGATTTCACCAGCAGAAGCAGCAGTACCATTAGCAACGAAATACCATGTTTGCCCTAGAACAGTCATTGTATCTCCAGCAGTTGGATTAGTCTTTACTGTTAAATCCATTGTAGATTTAAGGTTGTTTGAAACATAAACATCGAAACCGTCTATAGTTCCTTTGAATCCGTTTCTCAATGTAGAGTCAGCAACAGCATTTCCTGAAGCAGCCAATTCTTGTGAAAGAAGAGATGCAGTAGCAGGATCAACTACAGCGAATTTACGTCCAGAACCTGCAGCTTGATAATGCAATTCAGCATTAGCATCAGCAAAAGCTTTGTGAGTTGTAGAATTACTTAATGTAGTAACAACACCACCGTATAGTGAACCTTCAGCTTCGCTAGTTCCTGATTCAAGTACAACTTGATCAACATTAGCAGATAATCTGTGTGCAGCCTGTTTAGAAGTTACAGCTTCAAGATTTTTAACAGCTGATTGAGCGACTTGAGTAAGATCAAGACTGAATGTTACAGCTTCTGTTCTACTAATATGTAAGAAGTCAGATGTTGCAGATACAGCGTCGATTTCAAGATTAACACCAGCAGTATAACTCTGTGATCTTACATCAGGAGTTAAACCGAAGTTAATTGTGTCTCCTGATACTAAGAATTCACGTGGTTCGTATTTACAAATAGATTTACCTACAAGCATTTTGTTTCTGTATGCTTGTACTTGTTTTTTTACCCATGTTGGGTTTAATGCAGCTAAACTCATTGTTTAATTGGTTAGAAATTGTATAATCTAACCTCTTAAATTTAAGCTGGAGGTCCGTAGTTACCACCAATGGACTTTTCAGATTGTGTGACAATATCATCATCACTCATATCTTCCACACTAGGTTCTGAATGAAATGATTCACCCATACTATTAGTAGGTAAGTTCATGGCTTTACGTTTGGACTGCTTAAGGTGTTGTTCTTTTGTAGGAACTTGAGCATATCTCATAGCTCTGATAATAGCCTCGTCTGGCAGGTACTTCCTACTAAGAAGATCTTTATACTCTGCATCCAACTCTAACTTAGTAGCGGCTGGAAGCTTTCTTGTATTTAAGTCTGCTCTGATTGCCTGATAAAGTTTTTCAGCTTCTCTTCTCTCAATGAGAGCTTCAGCTTCTTGTTTTATCAACTTCTTAACATCCTCGTTAGATCTTAGAGATTTAATTTCTTTCTGTACCCAATGTGGCACTTCTTCTTTAGAAACTTCTCCATCGTCAACACGTTTTTGCCATACATCTATTTGCTTTTGTTTGTTTTCATCAGCCGATAGTGCATGCTCCTGGTTTTCTTCACTCTTACGAGTGGTACTCCCCGCACCTGGGTTTCCTTCAGAATCTTTAGTGGATTTCGACTCATCTGTTACTGGAGTGTCAAATAACTCACTTTTGTTCTGGTTCTTTTCCTCAGACATAATTTTCAAATTTAAAGGTCAAATTAGAGTAAATATACTCTAGCCTTAGGATAAGCCTTTAAGAGAGACTTTTCAAGTATTTTTATCTATAAACATAAAAGCCCCCTTCTTTCGTTGGAGACTTTCATGCTTTGCTTTACGTAAATAAGCCCCTTAAACTGCTTATTACATGTAACATTATATACTATCTACTATTCTTTTTCAACTTCTCAGCTTCACGTTCTTGCCAACACTGTAAAAGGATTGACCCCATATCAGCGTGTGCTTTCTTGTAAGCAATTAACTCAGCAGGTGTAAATGTTTCTACAGATACATAAGTGTGAATTAAGTATGATGATAACAAAGCGTAGTCATTCCCTTTCTTGTCAAAGAAGTTTGCCATGTCATGCACGGCTTGATTAGTTCCTAGTATTTGTTGCATAGGAGTCCGTCCTTCTTTCTCGAAGTTCATAAACTTTCTAATGTTTTGAATTAGTTTCATATTGTTTGGTTATAGTGCTGGTAATTCTCTTTTACGAGTGTTTGGACTTACTAGAAGTCTGTCTGTTTCACTTGCCATTGGTCTAGAAACCTCACTTAAAGCTGCATCTGTAATCCCTCCTGCTTCTTCTGGTGCCTGAGGTGGTGCTTGTAGTTCTTCTTCTACGTAGTCAATACCGTTTAGATCTAGGAATTGTTTTCGTAGACTTGCTTCTAATGGTGTACCTGGTTGTGCTATTTGCATTGCTCTAGTAACTCTAGCTTGTTTCATTAGTTCAGTTGGGATAGCTCCTGATCTTGAATTAACTTGCACAAAGTAGTTGTTTGTTCTTAGTTCTTCAGCAACATCTCCTAAAGTGATTGAGTCAGGTTTAACTTCAACACCTTCCATCTTCAGTTTAGTAGTCATGTTCAAAGGTGTCTTATCGTCCTTATCCACAAATTCCATGATAACATCCATTACAACCTCTACTAAGAACTTAATCTCTGTTGCGTTGTATTCCATCATCTGTTTAACAAAAGCGTTTTGACTCTCTTCTTCTGCAATAATTTGTGTAGCGGTAACATCTCCTCTGTTTATCTCATCAAGGTTAATACCAAATCTTGCAACTTCTCTTGTTAGTCTTTCATCCATCATTTGCCATTCACTAGCCATGTTAGGGGCAGTAAGAGATTGCATATTAATTGCTGATTGACCTTGTGAAGGATCATACTCTACAGGTATAAAAGGAATCTTCCCTTGTGCTACAGCGTCAGAACCAACACTTAAAGCTTTAAAGAATGGGGCAGCAGTACCTTTTGGCATGTTTACAATCGTAGGAGGCAACACACTGTTGTTTGTATGTGTAAGTTGAAGATTAAGAAGTCTCTGCATTGCAACTGCAACATCATAGATCATATCTGAAATACCGATGTTATAGAATCCTCTGAATGAAGGTCTACAATAGAAGTGTATCAAAGGGATATACGGTCTACCTTTCATTACAAACGGGTAAGCATCCTTCTTGTATTCTTTAAGAACGGTACATGACTTACCAGCAAATATTGTATAATTCTTGTTGTTTATGTCGTAGTAGTGAGCAACTTCAATCATGTTGTCGTTATTCTCCTCTGCTTCCATTTGTTGTTCAAAAGACCTCTTAGTATCCTCAAACTCTGATAAGTTACGTGGCACATCTCCAACATCTACTTTCTTCTTGAATTTAGGATACATTACACTAAACTCAGCGAATGAGTATTTGAATATTACACAAGCTTTACCAGCACCGAATCCTTTTCTCCCTCTCATCTGTGTTGCGAATGCGTCAATGTACACGTTTGCATTAGATACAACTGTGAACTCTATTGGCGTTCCTGCATCTTCTTCATCTGTAGTTCCTAAATGAACAAAAGCATCTCCGAACATTGGCATAGTCTGAAATACTCCACCTTTACCAGCAAGAGCTTCAATAAACCCTGCTCTGTCTAATACAGTTGATATACCACGTGTTACCGCTGTCTCCATGTATTCAGGAACTCCTGTACCGTGAATAGTAAAATCAAGTAGTTTAGTTCTTGTTGTTATCTTTTCGCTTGCTTGTAGTAAGACTTTTGACGCTATTTGTCTTGCACCTGTTGGAGCTTCAGCACTAAGACCCGCTTCTATCATATCAATAGTTCTCGAATTCTTATCGTCTTTAGTTCTCTTCTGGTTGTTTGTAGCCTGAATCATCTTCAGACATGTTTTCACCGCCTTATTGTCGCTATTGTCCACCCCTATATTCTGCGATGGGGAAGGATCAAGCGTGTCGCTGTTTTCCATATGTAGTATGTTATTATACAATTGCTACCCTTAGACTAGTGATATTTTAAAGATTTTTCAATTGTTTAAGTATCTTGCCATGTGATCAGAAGCGTCTAGACTGTGGTTATTAGGATCAAAAGCGTGTTTAACTGGCTTGTTAGCGTAGTCTGCCATTGCTTGTAGATAAGATTCTGCTTCTTCTCCTTTTGCAACTGTTGCAAATTCTCTCATTTGCCATGCGATTGCACATGCTATCAGCATATCAAAATGTCTAGTAGTAAGTCTTACATCAACTTCACGATCCATCATGTCGTTTCTTGTATAAGATTTCAATTCTTTAATCAGGTCTTTATCGTTTAGTACAAGTAATCCGTCTTGAATAGCTAAGACTAGACCGTTTAACATCTTTGGCTTGCTTAGTGTTGAAGTGTACCAACCGTATTTAGAAGGTCTCTTTGTTCTTATGTCAAAGTCGCTAGGTCTTTCTACATGAATATTCGCTTCTAACTGCTTAAGTCTAAGAATGCACTCTGCACCGTAGTTACGTTCAGGACATACCAAACACTTACCAAACTCTAAACTTTCTCTATATATCTCATCTCCGAATGACTCAGGTTTAATCTTGTCATAGACATAAGTCCCTACTACTTGAGCGGGTATAGTGTCAAAGTCGATAAATACAGACGCTGAACTGTCTAGCCCAACACCGCCTGATACGTCCATTCCTCCAGCGTATCTATGTCCTGGTCTAAAATCTTTATATATCTTGAATCCTGAAGTTATCTTGATTGGTTCTAACACTCGCATGTGTTCTAGAGTTTCTCTATCAAAGAGTAGATCCTTAGAAGCTGAAGGTTTACACATTCTTTCACCGTCAAAATCTTCATCATTCTTTCTCATGTATTCAATATCCTCAAGAGAGTATCTGCTCCATGCTGATTCGTTATCTCCTGTTAGGATAGGGATAATCAAAACCTTTCTCATTGCTCCTTCTTTCTCTACTAACTTATGTACATTCCCATTCTCTGATATGTAGTTACAAGTATATAAACATCCTCCTGTTGATGACAATCCTGTTCTGGCTTCCTCCATGTTATCCCATATAGCAATAGACCTTCTAGCAGATCTTAAAGTTGCTCTATTCTCAAAATCCTCAAACCAAAGCATGTCAGGTCTTGAATGTTCTTGTAACGCTCCACGTTGTTTAGTTCCTACTGTATCAGCAAGTACTTTAATTCCTGTAGAAGTTGTGAATGACTCCCTTCTTTCCTCCCTCTTAGCAGAAGTCTTAGCAAATATCTCAGGGTAAAGCTTTGCTACTGGTGGACTTACTAACATGTTGTATACATCTGTTGAGATTTGAACTGAGTTCTTTATATCCTCTGCTAGAACCTTGTAGTATTTCCTGTATCTGTCTAAGTCGTTACATATAGCAAAAGCAAAGAACAGTTTAGTCCTTGCTGTCTTAGCCGCTCCTCTGAATGCTATGTTAGTAAAAGTGTTAAGCTTTCCTATGTAGATATTAACATTGTTTGAATCTATCTTATGATGAAAAGACGCATCATCTGAAGTAAAGTAATCAGGAAAGAAGTATCTAGACCATAGATTGAACTTCAATACTATCATGTCTACATCTTCACTTGCTTTAAATGCGAATAAAGATCTTAGCTCTGAAGGGTTACCTCTATTTAACATCTGTGTTATCTCTTTTGCTTTGCTCACCTAGAAATGATTTAAGAATAGTAGTTGATTTGTTTGCTTGTTCTTCCGTAAAGACTACAGCTCCTCCATGTTCAACTGTGTTTTTAGTACTGTATGTATTACTTGCTAAGTTACTTCCTATATACTTACTAATATCTGCTTTAATCTTCATCTTCTGCATATCTTCTACTTCTACCATTTGACCGTCTATCTTCTTAGTAATAGTGTCTGGCATCTTAAGGAAATGCTTGAAATTCTTCTCTGCTTGAGTGACTAATTCTTTACGTCTTAATGCACTATCCCTTATGTCGAACCAGTGTTTCTGTCTTATATGCCTTGAATGCTCGTCTGAATATCCTGCTTTTAACGCTGATCTGTAAGCGTTTGGAGTACCTTTAGCTATAGTCTCTAAATAGT
>Ga0164310_10002477_pt1 | contig 10635 bp, 8 predicted proteins | sample GuaBasSedimGuay1_FD_121795 | JGI IMG/M metagenome (GOLD analysis project Ga0164310, IMG submission 121795) | Subseafloor sediment microbial communities from Guaymas Basin, Gulf of California, Mexico - Guay1, Core 4569-9, 0-3 cm | ecosystem: Environmental > Aquatic > Marine > Hydrothermal vents >... | reverse complement strand
TTTGGGCCATGGCCATGTAGAAGAAGATCATGGAGACGACGATGGTGAAGGCCACGAAATAGTGGCTCTTGAAGCGGGAGACCAAGAGCCCGTAAAGGAGGGAGAAGAGGGCGCTGCCCACGAGGGTGATGGCCAGGGCGGCCCACAGGCCGACGTGCAGGTGCAGGATGCTCAGCAGGGCGAGATAGCCGCCAAGTCCAAAGAAGACCGACATGCCGAAGTTGAGCAATCCCGTGAAACCGAAGATGATGTCAAAGCCCATGCAATAGAGGCCGAATATGAGGATCTCTATCAGCAGCTCCTTGTAATAGGGGGCCAGAAAGTTGGGCAGTATTATCAATATCGTCGCCAGAGCGGCTAAAAGGGGCAGCTTATGTCTCATCGCCTGCAGGCCCTCCCTTCAGTACCTCATGATCCCCTCGGGCTTCAGATAGAGGATGCCTATCATCACGGCCAGCGAAATCCCCTTCGCCAGCACCGGGTCCATGATGACCGAGAAGAACCCGGTCGTCAGGGAGAGGATCAGGGCGGCTACGATGGTCCCGGGGATGCTTCCGAAGCCGGCCACGATGACCACGATGAAGGAATCGATGATGATCTCAGCCCCCATGTTGTGGGTGATGCTGGTCATAGGTGCCACCAAGGTGCCCCCCAAGGCCGCGAGGATCGACCCCAGGATGAAGGTGAACATGTAGACCGTGGGGACCGGTACGCCCATGGCGCTGGCGGTGTCGTGGTCCTGGTTGGTGGCACGGATCCACAGCCCCAATTTGGTCTTGCCCAAAAACGCCAGCAGGGCCCCTATCACGGCCAGGGAGAAGGCTGCGGCGAAGATCCGATAGATCGGGTACTTTCCGCCGAAGAGTCCCACCTCGTAGGGGAGGGGGTTGGGTATGCACCTTGGGGCACCGCCGAAGATCAAGAGGGTCAATTGCTCCAGGATGAACATGAAGCCGTAAGAGATGATGAGTGTCACCGCCACGGGGTAGCCCACTATCCTGTAGCGCAAGGAAGAGCCATAGATGGCCATGGCGATGGCCGCCATTACCAACGGGCTGATGAGGAGGGAGTAGGCCCAAGAGCCGAGGAGGGTGGACACGTAGAAGGCGGTCACCGCCCCGATGGCGTACATGGCCCCATGGGCTATGTTGATGATCTCCAGCTGCCCGTAGATCAAGGTCAGGCCCACGGAGACCATGGCCAGGATGCAACCCCAGACCACACCGTTCACCAGCGAGAGGGCTATCGTGTTTAGCATGAGGTCATCCTTTGCGACCTAAGGGGCAGGCACCCTTGAGGGTGCCTGCCCCTTCTTCTCTATCGCACCTTCTCCTTCCTGAAATCTACGTTCGGTGGATACAGAGGCAGGATCTCCTTGCCACGGATGCACGCCTTGGTGACTATCTTGCCGTTTTCTGCCTTCAGGATGTAGGTGTCGCCGATGACCTGGTGGTCCTCAGCCCGCATGATCTTGGGGCCCGACGGGAATTCGAGGCTCGCCGCGACCTTTGCCCCCTCCAGCGCCTCCATGAACTTCAGGTTGTCCTTCTTGGACTTCCAGCCGCTCTCCTCAACCCCCTTCTTGATCCAGAAGATGCCCTCCCAGCCGGCCCATATGTAATCCGCGCTTATCTTTCCGCTCCTGTCCCATCCCTCCTCGTCGAGGCCGACTATCTCCCTGTACTTCTTCTGGAAGGGCCTCACATCCTCTGGGTAACCGTCCAAGGAGCGGGACCCGTAGGTGCCGCACCACACCAGATCGGCGCCCGGCCCGAGGTCCTTGTACCTGATGGACTCCAGCGTGCCGACGAAGATCGGTATCCTCAACCCCAGTTCCCACGCCTGGTTGACCAGCTTCACCACATCAGCCGTGAAGTAACCGGCGACTATGAAGTCGGCCTCCTTGGGCACCTTGCTCAGGTAGGGGACGAAGTCGACGGTGCCGATGGGGGAGAAGATCTTGCCCAGCATCTTTATCCCCAGCGGGGCGAAGCACTTCTCCGCCGTGTCCACCACCGAGTGCCCCCACTCGTAATCAGCGCCCATGCCGAAGGCGTTTTTCCCGAGCTTCCTCGCGGCGAATTTGGCCATGGCTATCGCGGCCATCTCGGCGTTGTTGATCTGTCGGAAGACGTACCTGTTGCCCTTTGTGCCCGTGATCTGGCGGGCGGTCCCCTCGGTGAAGATGATGGTGTTCAACTGTTTGGCGATGGGGATGACGCCGACGGCGAGGGCGGAGTTACAACTGAGCAACACGAAATCACAGCGATCCTTGAGGACCAGTTTACGGAACTTCCTGATGCCCGTCGCTGCATCGGTGGCGCCATCCTCTACGATGTACTCCACCGGCCTCCCGGCTATCCCACCTCTCTTGTTGATATATTCGACCGCCGCCTTGGCCGTCATGTTGCTCCCCGAGCCGTAGACAGAGAGGGCACCGGTCAGATCGTATACCGCACCGATGCGAAGGGGCTTCACCCCCGCTGTCCCCAGGCCGGGAAGGCCAAACAGCACAAGGACGAAGGCCAGGATCGAAATAAGCGCCAACACCTTCCCTTTCATCGCCTTGCCTCCTTTCCTCCGTAAGTTCTTCAATGATCCCCCTACCCCGATATCTCCCTTCCCTGCGATGCTATCACCCCCTTTCTATGGGTATTTTCTACATCCACTCACTCACGACGACGCTATCTCTTCGATCCTCAGGTCCGTGACGAACATGTGCCCCGGCTTATGGGTGATCATGAAGGGGATCCTCGATCGCAAGGCGACCACCTGAGGGGTGACCCCACATGCCCAGAAGACCGGGACCTCTCCCTCCTCGATGTCGGGGACCTCACCGAAGTCGACGCGACGGAGGTCTGGGATCCCGATCAGGGCCCCATCCCCTATATGGACTGGGGCACCGTGGGCCTTGGGGAAGCGAGCGGTGATCTGTACAGCCCTGGAGACCAAGGATGCCGGTATGGGCCTCATCGTCACCACCATGGGACCGGAGAAGATCCCGGCGGGACGACAGGGGATGTTGCTGATGTATATCCCGGGGTCCTTCCTCTCCAGGTAGTTCCTGACGGGGACGCCCCCTCTTACCAGGGCCTCCTCGAAGGTGTAACTGCACCCGATCAAGTAGCTCACCAGGTCATCGCGCCAATACTCCCCGATGTCCTCCCTCTCCTCCAGCAAGGCCCCGTCTTTGAAGATGCGATACATGGGGAGATCGGTACGGATGTCAGCCCCCGGTGCCATCTCGTGGGGGGTGGGGTCCCCTGGATCGAGGATCTCCAGGATCGGGCAGGGCTGAGGATTCCGGATACAGAATACGGTGAAATCGAGGGCAAATTCCTTGGGCAATATGACGAGATTTGCCTGCACGTATCCGGGGCATATCCCCGCTGTGGAGCTCCGCCACTGCCCCCTCCGTACCCTTTCCCGAAAGAGCCGCGGGTCCTTAGTCCATCCCTTGGCCGACATCACCCAGCGAAGGTCTCCCTGATCTTCTGTAGCGCCTGTTCCTGTGCGCGCAGGATCCCATAGGCGGTCTCAAGGTCCACCTCCTCGAACCTGATCTTGTCCCCCGGTTTTGCCTGGGCCACCCGGCTGATGTCAGTCGATATGACGGTGGCTATCTTCGTGTAGCCCCCCACCGTCTGCTCCAGCAGGAGGATGATGGGCTGGCCATCGGGAGGGATCTGGACCCCTCCCGGGACGCTGGGCTCCGAGATGATGCTTTGGGGCATCCCCTCTCGATGGGGGACCACCGGCCCCTCAAGCCGGTATCCCATGCGGTCGGCCTTGGTGCTGACCTTGAACTCCGAGCCGAAGAAGATCCTGAGGCCCTCGTCGAAGTAATCGTCCTGGGGCCCCGGTATGGCCCTGAGGAGGATCTCCGAGGGGTATCTAGGGATGAAATTGGGCGGAAGCTTGCGGGGGGCCTTCAAGGGTTCCGCAGGCCCGCGTGCCAACAGATCCCCCTTCGCCAGGGGTCGACCTTGGTAGCCACCGAGTTTCCCTCCCACGTACGTGGAGCGGCTCCCCATCACCACGGGTACATCGATGCCGCCGGTCACCGCCAGATAGGCCCTGCAACCGCTCCTGACCTGTTTGAGGGCCACCACATCCCCGGGTCTCACCCTGAGGGACGTCCAACCCTCTGCTGCCTCATCGTTTATCGTGATCGGCATTTCGGCCCCGGTAACGGCTATGTCGGCCTCGGCCAGGACCTCAAGACGGGGCCCAAAGACGGTTATCTCCAGGACAGCGGCGTCCTCCGGGTTGCCCACCAGCAGGTTGGCCACACGGTAGGCGAACTGGTCCATGGCACCTGAGATGGGGATGCCGAATTGCTGATAGCCGTAGCGCCCTCTGTCCTGTACTGTAGTGTAGATCCCCGGCTCCAATACCCTGAAGATCTCCATCAGTCGCCATCTCCTTCGGCCAGACGGCGGTACTCGTCCGGCGTTATCGGTTTGAACTTCACCAGATCACCCGCCTTGAGGAGGAAGGGGTTGGGGCGTTGGGGGTCGAAGATCTTGAGCGGCGTCCGCCCTATCAACTGCCAGCCTCCTGGGCTCTCGATGGGATAGATCCCCGTCTGGTCGTTGGCGATCCCCACCGAACCCGCCGGGACCCGAGTGCGCGGGGTCTTGTGCCTCGGTGTGTGCAATACCTCCGGCAATCTCCCGAGGAAGGGAAATCCAGGGGTGAAGCCTATCATGTAGACCTGATAGGTGGGTTCGGAGTGGATCCGGATGACCTCCTCGGACGAAAGGCCGTGGCTTTGGGCGACGGATTCGAGGTCTGGTCCGTATTCCCCCCCGTAGCAGACGGGGATCTCCACCATCTCCGGGGGCGGGATCTGGATCTCTGGGAGGCGTTCCTCGAGTGCCAACAGGTCCTTCTCCAGTCGCGAGGAGGTGGTGAGGAGGGGGTCGTACAATATCAGCAGCGACCGATAGGTGGGGATGACCTCCAGCACCCCCTCCGGGGGCTCCTTCCCCAAGGCGATGGCCATGGCCCTTACCTTGCGATTGATGACGGGGTCGATGGCGTCCCCGTACTCGACGAGGAGCCCTCGATCTCCCGCCGTGCGAAAACGCGCCCTCTCGTAAAGCCCCTCGCTCATCCTGATCTCCTATCCCACGACCTCTTCCATGGGCTTGACCTCTATCCCCTCTGCCTCGAGGCGCTGTCGGATCCTCTTCACAAGCTCCACCGCTCCCGGGGTGTCTCCGTGCACGCAGAGGGTCTGGGCCACCAAGGGGATCTCCGTGTCGTCCACAGCGATCACCTTCCCCTCCTTCGCGATCTTTAAGGCGCGTTCGGCCACCTCCTCGGGGTCCTTTATCACTGCGCCGGGCTTCCGGCGAGAGACCAAGGTCCCCTCGGGGGTATAGGCGCGATCGGGGAAGGCCTCGTAGACGACCTTTAGGCCGACCTCCTCACCTATGCGCCTCATGAGCTCCCCCTTCGCCCCGGCGAGGGCCACGTACAGGAGCTGGGGGTCCACGCTGACGATGGCTTCGGCGATCGCCCTGGCGGTGGCCTCGTCCTCTACGGCCGTCAGATAGAGGTTGCCGTGGGGCTTGACGTGACGGAGCCTCGTCTTGTGGACCGCGCAGAAGGCCTGCAGGGCCCCTATCTGGTAGATCACGTAGTTGCGGATCTCATCGGGGGTGCAGTCCATGTTCCTGCGGCCAAAACCCAACAGATCCGGATACCCTGGGTGAGCGCCCACCCCCACGCCGTGTTCGGCCGCCATCTGGACCGTCCTGTTCATCACCAGGGGGTCCCCGGCGTGCCAGCCGCAGGCGATGTTGGCCGAGGTGATGTACTTGATCACCTCTTCGTCCAGCCCCAACTTGTAGGCGCCGAAGCTCTCCCCCATGTCGCAATTGAGGTCTATCTTCATAACCTCACCTCCTTTCCTTCCAGCTACCCTTTGCGACCATGGCTTCAATCACCCTCTCCCTGGCCATCTTCATGGCGGCCTCCCGAGGGATCAGGCCCGTCCTTTGGCAGATTTGGAACATCTCCAAGGTGTTCTTCCTGACCTTATCCCGTGTGTATTCAAAGGCTTGTGAGGGCGTCCCGTTGACCATCTCAATATAGGCGGCGATGACCCCACCGGCGTTGGCTATAAAGTCAGGGATGAGATAGACCCCTCGTTTGTGGAGTTCCCTCTGTGCTTCTACGGTCACTGCACAATTGGCCCCCTCCGCCACGACCTTCGCCTTTACCCCATGCACGTTCTCCAGGGTGATCACGTCCCCCCTGGCGGCTGGTACGAGGACCTCTGCCTCGAGGAGGAGTTCCTCCCCATGGGGGATAGGCCTTCCACAGCGAGCCCCCTGCAGGGACCCGGTGGCCCTCTTCACCTGGAGCAGATGTTCCACGTCAAGCCCCTCGGGGTCCCAAAGGACCTTCTTGGAGTCCGATACCGCCACGACCAGCGCCCCCTTTTTGTGGCAGAAGTGGGCCACACCCCTTCCCACCGCTCCAAAGCCCTGGACGACCACACGCGCCCCCTCGAGCTCTATGTCCACGAGTTGACATGCGACCTCGATGGACTCGACCACCCCATAACCTGTGATCATCAGCTCATCGTAAGGGATACCTCCCAAACAGGCCGGTTTCCCCGTCGCTACCGCCGGCTTGCCCAGTTCGTCCACCACTAAAGCGGCGTCGTTTTCGGTCAGGCCCATGTCCAAGCCGAAGACGTACTCATCGGGGATGAGGGACCGCAGGGAACGGGCATAGGATCGAATCAGGGCTTCGCGGTTGGGGTCGTGCGGGTCTGCCACGATCCCACCCTTGGCGCCTCCCAGGGGGAGGTCAGCCGCTGCATTCTTCCAGGTCATGGTACGGGCCAATCGCAGGATCTCTTTCAACGTGAGGTCCGGCTGCATGCGAACCCCGCCCTTCCCCACTCCACGGGCGGTGTTGTCGATGACGAGGTAACCTCGCATCCCTGTCCTGGGGTCCGTGACCATCAGGACCTTCTCAGGGCCGAAGGGGTCGTTCCTCAGCTCGTTCAGGACAAGGTTGCTCATAGCTTGCGGAGCCAATTGAGGACGTTCTCCTTAGTGATCCTTATATGCTCCTCCATCATCTTCACAGCTCCCTCTGTATCGCGCTCCTTGAGCCTTTGGATGATCCTGCCGTGCTCTTCGTAGACCTCGAGCATCCGCTCCTTGCGCAGGAGGGCCTTCCAGCCCATCCAGTCGATGAGGTCGCGGACGTTTTCCAAGGCCAAGATCATGTATTGGTTCTCACTGAGGGACGCCAACGACAGGTGGAACTCCCTGTCGATCTTCAGATACCCCCTCCTGTTGTCGTTCCTTATGGCCTCCTCCTCCTTCTTGTAGATGGCCTCGATCCTTCTGATGGTTTCGTCGGTCACCCGGGGGGTGATGCACCTCATGATGGCCGTCTCCAAGGCCGCTCTGAAGTTGTAAAGGTCCCGGATGTCCTTCTCGGTGAGGACGTTCACCTGAACCCCCCTCCGCGGCAAGAAGGTCACAAAGCCCCTGGCCGCCAGGTCGAGAAGGGCCTCCCTGACGGGTGTCTTGGAGATCCCCAGCTCCTTGGCTAAGGCCTGTTCGTTGTAGATCTTGCCCGGTTCCAACTTGTTGGAGAGGATGGCCTCCTTGATGGCCTGAAAGGCCATTTCCTTGAGGGAAGGGGGGGCTACAAGGTTGGTGAGAGATGGCATATAAATCTCTGATATATTAGATCTGAGATCTAATATCACATATCTCAAACCTTTTCAACCCCGAAAGATGATCCGAAGGCGCCCTTGACTGAAGGGAGGGATCCGGGCGATATTTTCGGTTCACGGTCCTGCGTCGATTTCCGATAAGTATCTCGGCCATGGCTGCCCAACTTGTGCGAATGAGAGGGTTTGGACGGACCTTGCAGGTGGTGGGCCTTACGTCGGCAAGATCGCCATCTCCCGTCCTTTCCCCTGTCCCCTTCGTCAACCCTTTGGTTTCGGATGAGACAGGGAGGTGTCTGGATGTCTCAGGATCGCTTCCTGGAGGTCGACGTCGGAGTAGGTTACAGCACGGATCCCGATTCACGGAGGGCTGGTTCGGAGGCAGCCAGCAAGGCCGTAAAGGTCTCCGGAGACCCCGCCGTTGCCTTCCTCTTCACGACGGACTCTTATGACCAGAGGGCTGTCTGGGAGTCGGTGAAGGGGGTCATCGGCGATTCCAAGCTCGTCGGCGTGTGTGCAGGGGGCATCATCGTAGGCGATTCCGTCCTCAGGAGAGGGGTGTGCATCCTGACCCTCAGCGGGGATGGCCTTCGGGTGGCCACCTCGTTGCAGAGGGGGCTGAGCGAGGACCCCCGTGGTGCGGGCCGACGGGTGGGGGAGGAGCTGCTTTCAGGGGGCCTCAGAAGGGGGACCGTCTTCGTGTTCCCCGATGGCTTTGCAGCCGATATCTCCAAAGCCCTGCGGGGCCTCTACGACGCCATGGGGCCGGATTTCACCTATGTAGGGGGAGGGGCCGGCGACAACCTGAACTTCTTCAGGACGTATCAGTTCAACGAAAAGGGCGTCCAAAGCGACGCCCTGGCCGCAGCGGTCCTGCAGGGCGTATCGATGAGCACTGCGATCGCATGTGGATGGAAGCCTCGAGGGGAGCCCCTGATAATCACGAGGGCTCAGGGGAAGACGGTCTTTGAGATCGACGATCGCCCCGCCTTCGAGGTCTACTCCGAGCTGCTCGGGGGGATCCCCCCTCGGCAGTTCGCCGAGTACGGCATGCGCCACCCCATCGGCTTCCCCGACATCTGGGGCAATTACGTGATAAGGGACCCATGGAAGCTCAACCCCGATGGCAGCATAGAGTTCGTCACGGAGGTCCCCGAGGGGGCCGTCGGCTACGTCATGACTTACAGCCAAGACCTCGTCGTCCAAAGCGCTGCCCGTGCCGTGCGGAAGGCCGTTGAGGGCATCCAACCGAGGTTCGTCCTCGTCTTCGATTGCATCTCTCGATATCTCCTGCTGGGGGCCGCCTTCGCGGATGAGATGCGGGCGATAAGGGATGTTGTGGGATCGAAGGTCCCTTTGCTCGGGATGCTGACCTTCGGTGAGATAGGTCACCATGGAGATGTGCCCTTCTTCCACAACAAGACCTTGGTCTTAGCGATCGCGGCCACCGCTGCGACCGGACAACGCAGGGCGAATATAGGCGATGGCCGGGATCACGATGAGGTGGTCACCGGGGAGCTCTCGGCGTTGTACGAGATATCGCGGATGAGCCGCGATAAGCCCAACCGCGCCCTGGAAGAGGTCCTGTCGGACCTCATGGGCCGAACCCCCCGACTCTTTGGGGTCCGCCGGTACGCCCTATTTCTCGGCCCCAGGGACAGCCGACGCCTCATCGCCTCCTTGGGGTTTCGGGACGAGGCCGAGGCCCTCAAGCAGATCGAGAGGACTGCGGAGGAGGGGTTCCGCTTCGACCTTGGGGAAGGGGGGAGGCTCGGCATGCTCTACATGGAGAAGGGGGGACCTCTGGAGCGACGCGAGGGCAGGCTTCACGAGATGTTTGCGAGGCAGTTGGAGGAGATCCTCCTCAGGAAACTACAAGAACAGGAGCGCCAGAGGGTCTTCGAGGAGTTGAAGGAGAGCGAGTTTCGCTTCCGGGCCTTGGTGGAGCAGTCGCTGGTCGGGGTATACCTGATAGATTCGGACCGCTTCCTCTATGCAAACGAAGCCCTTGCTCGGATGTCCGGTTACAGCCAGAAGGAGCTGATGGACCTGAGGCCCATCGACCTCATCCATCCCGCCGACCGTTCCAAGGCGGCTGAGTTGATCGACAGGAGCTTGAAGGGTGAGGTGCAATTCATCCGGTTCTCCTTTCGGGCGGTGACACGGCAGGGACGCACGGTGCATTGTGAGACCTTTGCTCGTGCCCTTGAGATAGGGCAACGGAGGCTCATCATAGGTACAGCGGTGGACCGCACCGAACAGAAGCGTCTGGAGGAGCAGGTCCGCCGGGGGCAAAAGATGGAGGCCCTTGGGCGTTTGGCCGCCGGCATAGCGCACGACTTCGGCAACGCGCTGACCGCCATAAGGGGCAACATCGAGCTGGCCTTGCTGAAGCTCCACGAGCAGAGCCCGCTCTGGCAGAACCTCCGCTCGGCCCACAAGGTCTGCGACCTTGCGGCCGAGACCGTCCGAAAGCTCCTCTTCTTCGGCCAACAGCAGCCCATCGTCAAGTCTTCGGTGGACGTCAATGGCCTCGTCCAGGAGACGCTCCACGTCCTCGATCGCCTCCTCGGGGAGGACATCTCCGTCTTTACGGAGCTCGACCCCCGCCTCGGACCGGTGGAGGGAGACCCTGCGGCCCTGTCGCAGGTGCTCATCAACCTCCTGCTGAACGCCCGGGACGCCATGCCTCGGGGAGGTACGATCCGGATAGCGACCACGGCCGTGAAACTCAGGGATGAGGACGTCCTTCAGCACGATCCCGAGGCGCGCCCCGGAGAATTCGTCTGCCTCTCCGTACAGGACACAGGCGAAGGTATGCAACAGGACGTCCTCGAGAAGATCTTCGAGCCCTTCTTCACCACGAAGCGAGGGGCGGGAAGCGGCATGGGTTTGGCCGTGGCCTACGGCATAGCCAAGGAGCA
>Ga0164310_10002476_pt1 | contig 10636 bp, 8 predicted proteins | sample GuaBasSedimGuay1_FD_121795 | JGI IMG/M metagenome (GOLD analysis project Ga0164310, IMG submission 121795) | Subseafloor sediment microbial communities from Guaymas Basin, Gulf of California, Mexico - Guay1, Core 4569-9, 0-3 cm | ecosystem: Environmental > Aquatic > Marine > Hydrothermal vents >... | reverse complement strand
ACAATATAGAGGTCAAGTACCATGAGGTCATTTTGGTCCTGAAAGGGGTCTCCATTGAGGTCCCAAGGGGAGGAATCGTGGCCCTCCTTGGGGCCAATGGGGCCGGGAAAAGCACGACTCTGAAGGCCATCTCCGGATTGTTGAAAACAGAGGACGGAGAGGTGACCGATGGGGCCATTGAATACGAGGGACGGCACATCCATCATGAAAAGGCGGCCAATATCGCCAAATGGGGGATAGTCCAGGTTATAGAGGGTCGGAGGGTTTTCGAGCATCTGACCGTCGAAGAAAACCTCAAGGTTGGCGCCCACCTTCGGAAGACCGGGTCTGTCAAGGAAGGCCTGGAGCTTGTGTATCACTATTTCCCGAGACTTCGCGAGAAGCGGAACGAAATAGCAGGGTTCGTCAGCGGAGGTGAACAGCAGATGACGGTGGTGGGAAGGGCCCTCATGACTGAACCCAAGCTGGTCCTCCTGGATGAACCATCGATGGGGCTGGCCCCCAAGTTGATCCATGAAATCTTTAACATCATCATGAGGCTCAACAAGGAAGAGCATATCTCCATCCTGCTTGTGGAGCAAAACGCAAAGCTCGCTTTGAACGTGGCGCCCTATGCATACGTTATGGAGACGGGGAGGATCGTTATGGATGATACCTCAGAGAAGTTGAGCCAGAACGAGGATATTAAGGATTTTTACCTGGGCCTGACCGACAAGGGCGGAAGAAAGAGCTTCCGTGATGTGAAGCATTACAAACGCAGAAAAAGGTGGCTGACCTGACAGAGACGCTGCCCTAAAGCAGGCATGTTCACGTTTTTGAGACGGAGGGTTTATGATGAATATAAGACGAGTAATGATAGCGGCTCTTATTATTGGTGTGGCAGTGGCCTTTGCTTCCTGCGCCGGTGTGCAGACGAAGCCCACTGCGGCCAACTTCAAGAATCCGATTATAAAGCTGGAGTCTTTTATGGTTCCCCAGTATGACGGATACTGGTATTTTTCCAAAAAGGTTAAACCCACTAAGGGGGATGCCGGTGATCGTGGCGCCCCTCTGCCCTTGAGTTTTCTGTTCAGTATTCAAAACCCCAATCCTTACCCGGTTCTCCTTAAGGGATTCAGGTTTACGGTTGCCTTTGATGGATTCGACCTGGTGACTTTCAACAATGAGGACTCTTACTGGATCCCGGCAGGCAAGACGGATGAGGTGAGGGCCACCACCATGATCACCACCCGTTCGGCCCTGTTGAGTCTGCTGGTCACTGGAGGCTTCAAGCTGAAGGCCGCAAAGATGAGCCCCTGGAAGGCCCTCGAAAAATGGTGGCGGGGCGTGCCAGAATACTCTGTGCCGGTAGTTGTGCATGAGGGTGCCGCCACGTTTATGGCAGATGGGGTTACAAAGGTGCTTCCTTTTGAAGCTAAATTTCCTTAATTGATAAATATTTCCGCCCTATGCCGTAGGGTTCTACGGCATAGGGCGTTTTTTATGAGGATGATTATGGGACTTTACGATTTTACTTTCTATGATCTCATAAACCGCAACGCCGTCAATTACGGAGAAAAAAAGGCTTGGTTCGAAGCCGATGACGGTAGGACTCTGACCTTTTCGCAGTACAAGGAAAATGTAGACCGCCTGGCAGTGGGGTTACAAAAAGCCGGTATCCGGAAAGGGGACCGTATCGGGGTCCTGGGCAAAAACAGTTTGGAGTACTTTCTTCTTTATGGAGCGGCCGCGGGACTTGGCGCGATTATGTTGCCCATCAACTGGCGGCTTTCCGCAGAAGAAGTGGCCTTCAACCTGAATGATTGCACGCCCAAAGTGGTTTTTGGCGATACCGAGTTCCAGGAATTGATTGAGGGGGTGCGAGACAAACTTCCATCAGTTGAAACTTACTATAACCTGGAGCAGGAAGGAGGCCGGTTCCTTGCTTTTGATTCGCTTATGGACACCGGTGACGTATTCAGCCCCGAAGACGTATCCACCGATGATGGATATGTCATTATCCATACGGCGGCCGTGGCAGGTCGTCCGAGAGGGGCCTTATTGAGCCATGGCAACGTACTTTGCGCCGACATGCATTTCGACTATTTTTTCAAACTCACACCCCAGGATGTCCATTTGAATATCCTGCCGCTTTTTCACGTGGGCGGACTCTTCATGGCCACATCGAGCTTCCACGCAGGCGCCCTGAATGTCAATATGAGCAAATTTGACGCGGGCAGGGCAGTGGAACTTATTGAGGAGAAGAAGGTGAGCATAATGTTTACCTTCTCACCCATACTTTCTTCTGTGCTCGACGCACACGAGAAGAGCGGGAAAGACATCAGTTCGCTCAGGGTTTCGGCGGGGCTGGATACCCCTGAGACCATAGAGAAGTATCAAAAGCTGACAGGTGGCACGTTTTACTGCATGTATGGCCAGACCGAGACCTCATGCGTGGCGACCTTCGGCGCTTACAACGAGAAGCCCGGTTCGGCAGGAAAGATGCTCCCCTTGGCCGAGGTGAGATTGGTGGACGACTATGACAACCCGGTTCCCGTAGGTCAGGTTGGAGAGATTGTCATGAAGGGCCCCATGGTTTTCAAGGGTTACTGGAACCTCCCGGAAGACAATGAGTACACCTTCAGGGAGGGGTGGCACCATACCGGTGACCTTGGACGTTTTGATGAAGAGGGCTTTCTATTCTATGCGGGCAGGAAGGCTGAAAAGGAACTAATCAAGCCCGGCGGGGAAAATGTCTATCCCGCTGAGGTGGAAAAGGTTATTCTTCAGCATCCGGCCGTGGAAAAGACCGTGGTTTTCGGGGTCCCCGATCCCAAATGGAAGGAAGGGATAAAGGCGGTCTGCGTGTTGAAGGAAGGAGAGAAACTTGAGCCCCAGCAACTGATCGAATTCGTGGGGGGGAGGATAGCAAGGTACAAGAAACCTCAGTATGTGGAATTCGTCGCTGATTTCCCGCTCCTTGAGGATGGCTCCCCTGACAGGGCCAAGATAAAAGAACTTTACGGAGGAGAGCAGTAAAGGAAGATCCATTCTGCCGCTATAAGGCCGAATCCCGAAAAAGCCCCGCACTGTGTGCGGGGTTTTTTTGTGCCCGATGTGCTTGTTTGACGTCACTTCCCAGAAGATGCGGATACTTAGGGAAACCTGCTTTTTCAAAGAGCTGCTAAAGAATTGCGGTTTCGGGAGGTAACTCTTGGCTTTGCTGAAGCCGGAGGATATAGAGAGGTAAATTGCGAATAGTGGGTTGACAATATGAACATGCAGTCATAATATGAATCTGTATTCATTTCAATTTAGGAAACCAGGTCCATTGGGCGTGGTCATATTTGTTCGGCTATGCCGGGAGTAACGGCGATAAATGGTCAAACCCTAAATTCAAATACCCGCGTGCCTGCCGTGACGCAAGCAGACCTCCTGGCGCATCAGAAGCCGCTTTTTTCACTGAAGTTTCAAAAGCCTTCGCGTTTTTCGCGACCTTCGCGGTGAATAATGATCTGCCGCAACAGATCAAAGGTTCAAAGCCGTGCCCTTTGGGTGTGGGTTGTTTACAATCCTTGTCAGGAAGAGGCTCGCGTTGAAAAAGTTGTCGAGAAAAGAACGTGAATTTCAGATGCACCGACGGGAGATCTTGGAGGCAGCACTCGATCTCTTTTCCGAGAAGGGGTTTCACAATGTGACTATGCAGGAGATTGCAAAGGAATCCGAATTTGCCGTCGGGACCCTTTACAAATTCTTCGCTAATAAGGAGGAGCTTTATAAGGCCCTTGTCCTCGAAAAATCAAAAGAGTTTCACCCCACTCTTCTGAAAGCCCTTGGAAAAGGTAAGGACGAGATCGGTTGTATCAGGGCCTATCTTGAGGCTCATATCAGGGTCTTTATGGACAATTTGAAGTTTGTTCGCCTCTATCTGGCCGAGACGCGGGGGGCAAGGTTTAATATTGGGGCAGGACTGGATGAAGAGCTGGAGAAGAAACATAAGGAAATCTTATCAAAACTTTCAGACATGTTTAAAAGGGGCATCCGGAAAAAGCTCTTTGAGAATTTTGATCCTTATCTCCTTGCCAGGGCGCTGGAAGGGATAATTCATGCCTTTTTATTCCAGCATGTGGATGATCCTGAAGGGCACCCGTTTGATGCTGACCTAGTTATGAAGTTGTTTTTCGAAAGGATTGTCAAGATCGATACACAAAAATAGGGATCTCGGAGAGAGGGACTCATCTATGGAGGACAACGTGAAATCAAAAGGTAAGAGCGGATTCATTATTGCAGTTATCGCCATCTTTGTTTTTGTTGGACTTGCTTCTTATAACTACTGGAAATTCAAAACACAGAAAGAGCAGGAGGCCAAAAGGGAGGAAGTCGTCCCCGTCGAAACCATATCAGTGCAAAGAAGGCAACTGGATACGGTTCTGGAGTTGACCGGCAATGTTCAATCTCTGATGGAAGTCTACGTGCATCCAAAGGTGCCGGGGGAGATCATAGAGAGAATCCTTGTGGAGAGAGGTGATTATGTGAGGAAAGGAAGTCTCATCGCTATCCTGGAAAAGACTACGGTCGAGGCCCGAATCAAGGAAGCCGAGGCCGGCCTGAGGTCCGCAAGAGCAAAGTTGAATGAGGTTGAGGCCAACCTGGATTTCATCAAAAAGGATCGACTTCGACTGCAGAGGCTTGCAGAACTACACGTGGTTTCCCAGCAGGAGTTCGACCAGATAGATGCCAAATACAGGGCAATCCTCGCGGCGAAGAAATTGGCCATTGCCCAGATAGAAAGGATCAGGGCATCCCTCAATCTCCTCGACATTCTTTTAAGAGACCATGACGTTTATTCGCCTATTTCAGGTTATGTCTCGGCCCGTTATGTGGATGCCGGTACCATGTCCGATAGCAAAAAGCCTATTGTTCGGATCTCCATGGAAAAAACCGTAAAGATTGTCGCCACCGTAACCGAAGAGGACTATCCCCTCATTAGAAAGGGCATGGAGGCGGAAGTGCGTGTTGATGCATTTCCCCAGAGGGTTTTCAAGGGAACAGTATCTGTCATAAACCCAACCCTTGATCCGGCAACCCGGACCGGACAGATCGAGATCCATGTGGAGAATAGGGACCTGACACTTCGCTCCGGCATGTTTGCCCGTATGCACCTGGCCTTGGGAGAAAGAGAGGCATTAGTCGTCTATAAAGATGCCCTCAACAGGCTGCCGGGCACAGGAAATTATTACGTCTATGTTGTAAAAGGCGGTAAGGCCATCATGAAAAATATCAAGATCGGCGCGAGTCAGGAAAACCATGTGGAAATCAAGGAAGGGCTGAAGGAGGGGGAACAAGTGGTGGTCAAGGGGCAGAACAGACTGAGAGATGGCACGCTGGTCAGGGTCATGGGTCAAGGGACAAGGGAGGGAAGGTAGATGAAGCTTCCTGAGTTTTCCGTAAAGCAGCCTGTGGCTACCCTGATGCTTTTTTTGGCCCTTGCCCTGATAGGTGCTTTTTCCCTCACCAAGCTCCACATTGATATGCTGCCTGACATTGATCCTCCCGTGGTTTCCATTCTCACATCCTGGCCAGGCGCAAGCGCATCGGATGTCGAGACAGAGGTCACGGAGCCGATTGAAGACCAGGTGAACACTGTCAACAACCTTGATACGCTCACATCCAGATCTCTGGATAACCTCTCTCTTGTAGCCTGCAAGTTTAGTTGGGGGACAGACCTGGATGTGGCCAGCAACGATATCCGGGATAGACTGGAGTTGGCCAAACGTGATCTTCCCTATGATGCGGAAAAGCCAATTCTTTTCAAGTTCAGCAGCGCCACGGCACCCATCATGTTTATGACCATCAGCGGGGCAAAGAGCTGGCCCAGGTTATACCACCTGGTGGATAAGGAAATTGTTGACGGGCTAAAAAGGGTACCGGGTGTGGGTGCCGTGATTGTTCATGGAGGCCTGAGGAGAAGGATCAATATCTATTTTGATTTAGCCAAGGTGGAGGGGTTTGGTATACCGCTTATAAAAATAAACCAGGTCCTGGCTGCTGAAAACCTTAATATCCCTGCGGGAAGTATCAAATCGGGCACAAAAGACTATTTTGTGAGGGTGCCGGCTCGTTACAGATCAGCAAAAGAGATGGCCGATACGGTTATCGGCTATTTTAGAAAGAGACCGGTTTATCTGAAAGACGTAGCCAGGGTGGAAGACGGCTACGAGCCTGAGGAATTGAACGGATGGGGCGATGGGCTGCCTGCCATGGTCCTTATCCTCCAGAAGCAGACCGGCAAGAACACGGTTGAGGTGGCAAGACGTGTCAGGAAAAAGCTTGAAGAATTTAAGAGGACACTTCCCTCGGATGTCCGGATCAATATTGTCATGGACTCTTCGGAAGACATATTGACCTCGGTTGAAAACTTGAGAACCACGCTCTTTTACGGGATTTTGTTAGTGGTTATCGTCACCCTGCTTTTTTTAAGAAGACTGAGGACCGCTTTTATTATTGTCTTTACCATCCCCTTCTCTCTGATCATCGCCTTCATATTGCTTTATTTTTTTGGCTATACCATTAACCTGGTATCACTGATGTCCTTGGCCATTGCATCCGGAATGGTGGTGGACAACGGGATTGTGGTACTGGAAAACATTGTCAGACACATTGAGCGTGGAGGTCGGATAAAGACCAGCGCCATGTTCGGCGCCAGCGAGATGGGCCTTGCCATTACGGCCTCCACAATGACAACAGTGGTGGTCTTCGTTCCCCTGATGTTCTTGACAGGGCTTGCCGGTATTATCTTCAGGCAGTTGGGCTTTGTGCTTGTGGTGACCCTGCTGGCCTCTCTTCTCGTGGCCCTGATGCTGACCCCCATGCTTGCATCAAGGCTGATCATGGCTACACCCGAGACCCTAAAAAAGAGAAAAGGGGTCATAGGCCGCCTGTATCTATTATCTGAAGGGATCCTGGAGACTGTGGAGGGTGTCTACGGTCGGATCCTTGAGTGGGCTTTAGGGCATACAAAGACAGTGCTCCTCTTGGCCATGGCCATTTTTGCAAGCAGTATCTCTCTGATCCCCTTTCTTTCAACCTCCTTTTTCCCAAAGGTGGATACCGGAGAGGTCAGCATCCGTTTTCGGTTACCCGAAGGATCTCGTATAGAGGAGACCAACGCCGTGGTGAATGCCATCCTGAAAGATATTGACGAGGTCGTTCGACCGGAAGAGATGCGACACTCCTATGCCTTTGCCGGTGAAACGAAAGAGGGGATTGGCGTAGCCCTCGGTTTTGATATGGGGCCGAATGTGGGAAGTATCGCCTTTAAGCTGGTAGACAGGGATAAGAGGAGCCGGGGGGCAGAAGATATAGCTGCCGCGCTCAGGGCCAAGGTACAAAGGATCCCCGGCATAACAAAGATACAGGTAAGGGCTGAGAGTGCGATAACCTCTGCCTTGATGGGTGCCGGTAAGCCCGTCTCTTTAGAGATCCAGGGATCGAACCTCGGGCAGATTCTCCAGTTTGCCCAAAAGGTAAAAAAGATCATGGAAAGGATTCCCGGCCTGGTGGATATCGATATCAGCCAGAAAGACCCGAGACCCGAAATCTGGGTTGATGTGGACAGGAAAAAGGCCTCTGACCTGGGCCTGAATATCGCGAATATCGCAGGGACCCTCCGAAACTATTTCTATGGTGTGGAGGCCACAGAGTTCAGGGATGCGGGCGATAGCTTTGATATATTCACACGCTTAACGGGAAAGGACAAAAACAGATTGGAGAACCTGCCAGAGGTGCCTATCTTCACCCCGGATGGAAGAATGATCAAGTTGAAGAACGTGGCAAAGATTGTTGAGGGAGAAGGTCCCATAGAGATCGAGAGAAAAAACCGGCAAAAGATCGTCAAAGTGGAGGCGGATACCTACCAGCGATCCCTTGGTGCTGTGACCGGTGATCTTAAGAGGGAACTGGCAAGGCTCGGAAACCCTCCCGGAATTTCAACGCATTTCGGTGGAGATGTGGAGGAACAGCGCAAGGCCTTTCGTGATCTGACAATCCTTCTGATCATGGGAATTGTCCTGGTCTATATGATTATGGCCTCCCTTTTCGGGAACCTGCGAGATCCCTTTATCATCATGTTCTCAGTCCCTTTTGCATTCAGCGGGGTCCTTTATGCATTCTATCTTACAGGGATTACCCTGGGGATCATGTCCTTTATGGGCGTGGTGATGCTCATGGGGATCGTTGTCAACAATGCTATTGTTCTCTTAGATTACATCCATCTCCTCCAGAAAAGGGGAGAGCCCCTTTTCCAGGCTATCACCAGGGCTGGTCGAAATCGCCTGAGGCCGGTCCTCATGACCACCATGACCACCTTTTTCGGCATGTTGCCCATGGCCGTTTCTCAAAAGGTAGGAGCAGAGGCCTGGAACCCTCTGGGTATCACCATGTTAGGAGGTCTCTCTGTCTCCACCCTGGTCACCCTGGTCCTGGTGCCCACGATCTATTATATGCTTGAAAGGAGAAGAGGGTAGAGGCATGGGTCAAACCCCTTGCTCCGTGCCCCTTGACCCCAAAATGGGAGTGTAGCCATGAAAATGTTCCTTTTGATATACGATGTGGACTTTGATGAGGATGTGATGGAGACCTTTTCCACCTGCTGCGTGACGGGATATACCAAGTGGGATAGGGTAATGGGAAAAGGGGAACGCTCGGATCCCAAACTGGATGATGCGGTATGGCCTGGGTTTAATTGCGCGGTTATGATAGGAGTGGATGAACAACTTGAGCAGACCGTATTTGAGGCGTTGCAGTCCCTTCACGAGCGGATGGGTGGGAAGGGCCTGAAGGTCTTTTCCTGGCCGCTTGAGAGGGTGATCTAAGAAGGCTGGTGAAAGGAGGCTCGGTATGGAATAGGTCAGGAGTTTGATCCAAACAACAAGGCTGCGATAGAGACGGAGGAATTAGAGGTGAATTTGAAGACCCCATTGACCTGCAATGTTTTGCTTTTTTTGTTGTTTGATGCTCTTCCCGGTTCTCGGTTTCACGCAGGACAAGAGGAGTGTTTACACCCTGGAACAAGCTATTTCAGAGGCCTTAGCCAATAATTGGGCCCTAATGGCAAGGGAAGAGAAGATTGATCAGGCTATCCAGGTGAAAAAACAGGCAAGAGCGGAATTCTTGCCTAAACTGAGCACCACCTATGGGTATACAAGACTGAGTGAAGTAACGACCTTGAATCTGCCACTGCCCGGCATTAGTGATATCACGGTGAGTTCCGAGGATAACTATCAATGGAAGGGCACTATAACCCAGCCTCTTTTTACTGGATTTGCTTTGATCAGCTCTTACGAACTGGCAAAGGCAAGGCTTAGAAGAGCGATGGGGGAGTATTAGGTAAAAGCGGATGCTTCTAAGCTTCAGCCCTGTTTGGCCCTCGCATCAACTGGCCTTAAGAGAGGCCGATTTTTTTGAACCTGGGCAGGTGGCAAGATGCTCCGGGAGCAATTTTGATCTGGAGACAAAAGGATCAGGACTATTAATGCTTGAACTCGCTGCAATCTTTGCGGGATCTTTTGCACTGGCCCTTTCCGGGGCCCTGATGCCAGGGCCTCTTTTGACCGTGACGGTGGCTGAATCGGCCCGCAGCGGCTTCAAGGCGGGCCCGCTTCTCATTACAGGACATGCCGCCTTAGAGCTCTTATTGGTGGTAGCCATTGTCCGGGGATTTGGACCTTTTCTTAAATCGCCACTGGTCATGGGTATTATCGCTATTGTGGGTGGTGGTATGCTGCTCTTGATGGGAGTTGATATGGTCAGGAGTTCCAGCGGCCTCTCGTTGAACAGGCAAAAGGGTGGGAATCCGTCCAAACGGACCCCCCATCTTGTCCTGATTGGAATCCTTGCAAGCCTTTCCAACCCTTACTGGACCCTCTGGTGGGCGACCATAGGGCTGGGTTATCTTGTGGCTGCAATGAAGCTTGGTCTCATGGGAGTCGCCCTCTTTTTTGCAGGTCATATTGCGGCTGACTATGCCTGGTATACCCTAATATCTCTGGGAATCAGCCGGGGAAGAACTCTCCTCAAGGACAGAAGTTATCAGGTCATGGTCCGGATCTGTGGCTTTTTTCTCATTGGTTTTGGGGCATGGTTTTTCATGTCTGCCAGGGGATATCTGGTCAGGGTAAATCTTTGATGGCTACGGTTCATGTCTGGATTCGATCTCCAGGCCGATTTCAGGGCCGTTGCCTCGACGTGCTTAGTGAGTGCCTTGCCTCGCGAGCCGAAAGGGCCAAGATAAAAGAACTTTACGGAGGAGAGCAATAGCGAAGAGAAATAGACCCTGCTGCCGCTAAAGATTGGACCCCAAAAACCCCGCCTGCAGTGCGGGGTTTTTGGGTGGTCCCGTGGTCTCAATCTCCAGTAAGAATGTTTTGGCCTATGAGGGACCTGGAAACTCAGAAGGGGCATAAAGGGGCGCGCCGTAGGGAGTTGCATGGGATGGGATAGGATACAGCAACTCACGGAGCCTTTACATTGTTTGGTTTTACCGTAGGGTCCTTTGTTGTGAAGTAAAGCACGGTAGAGAGAAAGAAAGCAGCAGAGCAGATTAGAAATGAGACTTCATATCCTTTCGTTGGGGTTGCCAGCTGGGCTCCAATGTGTT
>Ga0164310_10002474_pt1 | contig 10637 bp, 11 predicted proteins | sample GuaBasSedimGuay1_FD_121795 | JGI IMG/M metagenome (GOLD analysis project Ga0164310, IMG submission 121795) | Subseafloor sediment microbial communities from Guaymas Basin, Gulf of California, Mexico - Guay1, Core 4569-9, 0-3 cm | ecosystem: Environmental > Aquatic > Marine > Hydrothermal vents... | reverse complement strand
GTATTATCGCCAGGTTAAATACAACTTCAATGCCCTCCTTTTCTATTATTGAGCGCATCCTCTCATAGTCCGTGGCATCCTGATTGTAGATTTTTAAATTTGGATAATTCTTCTTTGCATCCTCCAAATTCGATTCCCTCCCTGTGAAGAAATTATCCACCACCACCAGGTTCTCAGGTTCCTCCTTGATGATTCTGTCCACTAAATGGCTTCCTATGAAGCCCGCCCCTCCGCTTACAAGAACCGATTTGTTTTTTAAACTCATTTCAATTCCTCCATTGTCTTTTTGAGAATTGATGTAGCTACGTCAATATCCTCCTCTCTTAATTTATAATACATAGGTAAAGATAAAGAGCGGTTAAATATATCTAATGAATTTGGGCATCTTTGATTTGAATTATACACTGGCTGAATATGGCAAGCATAAGTTCCAATCTGTGTTTGTATCCCCTCTTTTCTTAACCGCTCTATTAACTTGTTTCTGTTAATCCTCTTATCAACAAGTGCGACATAGCTTTGATAGACATGCCTAACATCTTCACTGCAATATGGAGGTTCAATGAGTTCTAAATCTTGAAGCTTTTCATTCCAATACCTGGCTAAGGTTCGCTTTTTTTCTATTAGCTTATTGAGCCTTCTTAACTGTACAATCCCCACCGCCGCTGATATATCGCTCATCTTATAGTTATATCCTAATTTAACAAACTCGGGTATAATAAACTTATCGCTTTTTTCTCTATCCCATGCGGAAACTGTTCCATAGACAGAAAGGCTTCTTATCTCTTCCGCTAACTCCTTGTTATCTGTTACGACCATCCCCCCTTCGCCGGTGGTCATGCCCTTTCGCGCGTGAAAGGAGAAACAACCGGTATCGCCGATTGTGCCTGCAAAGTTGCCCTTGTATTTAGCGCCATGCGCACATGCCGCATCTTCTATTACCCTTAGCCCATAATCGCTTGCGATTTCCATGATAGGGTCCATATCTGCTGGTTGTCCAAATGTATGCACAGGTATAATAGCTTTGGTTTTTTCTGTTATTTTTTCTTCTATTAAACCCGGGTCTATATTGTACGTTTTGGGGTCAACGTCAATAAATACGGGCTTAGCGCCACAGTATAGCACAGCATGCCCGGTTGCGGGATGTGTGAAATCAGCAACCAGAACTTCATCCCCCTTCTCTATTCCAATTCCGAGCAGTGATAAATGCAGCGCAGCGGTGCAATTTGTTACGGCAACTGCGTATTTAGCACCAACGTATTTGGCGAAAGCATCCTCAAATTCTTTTGTCTTTGGTCCTTGCGAGACCCAGCCGGAATCTAAAACTTCTTTGAGCTCTTCTATTTCTTCTTCGTCAAAATATGGTCTGGTTAGTGGTATATTTAACGTATTTTTTTGCTCTTGTATGCCTGATTTTTCAACTTTTGGTTTCATTTTCTATACTTTCATGCTACTATTTTTCCTCTGTCAAATCTCTATTCTATCATATTTGATGATTTTATTAATTATTAACATCTCTTTCTACTATTGTATACGCAGATATTCTTTTTAAGCGTATATTTTTCGGTTCCAAAAGATATCGTGACAAATTCGACACTAAATCCTCTGTCTATCAATTCTTTCGCTAAGAGATAATAAAATTCTTTAATACTGGTGGTTGTATGCGTGAAGATTATCTTCATTTTTATCACCTTCTATCTTTCTTGCAACCATAACAATAGTCTCATTTCGTACTTTATTAAATGGAATCATTTTTTCAATCAGTTTTAAAATTTTACCCTTTAATGAACTTTTCTTCGGGGCCAACCAGTGCATCGTATACATGACCTTTTCTACAGAAAAGTCAAATCTACCGAGTAACTGTCGGAGTGTAACCTCATCGAAATAACAGGTATGCTCGGGATTTACCGGGGGATAGCCTCTTAATACTAAAAACAATATCTCCTTAAAATAAAATACATTTGGTGTAGTTAATATTAACAAACCATCATCCTTTAAATGTTTCTTCACAGAATTGAAAAAACCCTCGAAGTTCGATAAATGTTCGATTAACTCCCCAGCTACGACTACATCAAATTTTTGATTTAGGTCAAAGTTTTCGGCATTTGCTATTTCAACATTATACCCTCTCTCTTTTAAAAATTCAATACACTCTTTTGATATATCTATACCAAAAACGCTCTTTGCATACTTTTTAATATTGCCGTGTAAGAATCCTTCTGGCCTACTATATTCTAATGTATACTCACCACAACAGCCTATATCCAGCACGTCCTTATTTTCTATGTAAGGCTTCAATAATTTGAATCTTTCAAACTCCATACACGAATTTTTCCATTATCGTATAAATTGTTCTTTATTTGCTCAACAGACCGAGTAAATGGATCACTTGAATCTTTATTTTCTACATAATAAGATATATTAAGTTCAAAAATTGGTCGTATCCACATACTTTTTCTATTATTAATATTATCATGCATCATATGATTAACTATTGTATCAGTGAATTTATGATTAATTACATTATACGGATCATTGAAATAAAAATTAACAGAATAAGGAGAATAAATTTGTTTTACTTCTAATTTGTTAGGATCTACAAAACCGTAAGCTAAATCAGCAGGAGCTTCACCGGTTAATGTTGGCACTTCTGAGATGGAAAATACTCTGGCTCTAAAGGCGATTGCCCCTCCAACAATCATATTTTTATTCTTATCTACATTATCTTTAATCCATAGCCCTCCAACATGCGTCCTCTCTTCCATGTATCGTTTGTTCGGGTTTGGATCGTTCAAAAAATGAAGATATTGATAATATCCCGAAAAAATAATAGATAATAATAAAATAATTACAAAAGCTGTTACACATTTTCTCTTTTCTATATGCGGGCTTTTTTGCATTCCCGCAATAGCAATATTTGTCAGAGCTACGCCAATCAATAAACTTGCAAAAGGCGCTATGAACCACTTCATGTAAGTTGAAATGTATAAGAAAGGCGCCAAACTTGCTAAAGCAATCAATAAAAACCATTCTCCAAATTTCTTATTTCGTTTGAATAGAAGATACATGTAACCTCCAACAATAAAAATAATCAATATTCCAATATATCTCACATAGCCCGGAAGCATTACACTACTTATCCATGCATATATTGAAGCCCCAACACCAGCTCTTGCCATTTCTGGATCAGTCCACCAAAGGCTACGTTTAAAATATGGTATCGAAAACATTATTAAAAAACTCATAAACACAGCAAAATTAGCGAAATTTTCTGGTATTCTTATAGATTTAACGTAGTTTCCCGATTTATACACCATTACAATAATGAGATATCCTATTATGATAGGTATAGTAAAATAAATATAATGATGCGTTGTAAGAAGCAATACCAGGATAACAAAGGTCAATATACTAAATCTCAACTTAAATGTGCGTGTTCTTAGAAGTAGATATATAAATAAAGGCAGTGCTATGATAAAAAGCGTTCTTGCGTGTCCAGTCCATGTTGTCTTGGCTAATATACCTGGAGCAGTAGAAAAAACAATAGCTACCAAAAATTTAAAAATGTCATTGTCCCATATCGCTCCTGCCATCAAGTAAGCACCGAAAATGCAGAATATACCCAAAATCATGCTGTATAGTAATATGACTTTTTCCGTATCCATGCCTGTGCATTGCGAAATGCCTGACAAAATAAAAGGAACTGCACTTGGCACACCTGAATAGGGATACCACCCGATAATTGATGTAGGATGTAACCACCATTTCGCATACCCAAACTCGGAGACGGAATTTGCCAGCAAATGCACTCCGAATGAGTCCCACCCAATCTCATGTGGTACAGTAGGATATCTAAAAATAAGTCCTAATAGCACAAGTAAACCCATCAAAACTATTTTTGTTCGCACAGAAAATCGTATTGTATCTCCTATCATCTCATTTTCCTAACAGCTTTTTTAGTTTCCCTTTGTAATATGCCTTCAATTCTCTTGGACGTATATATTTATAATAATGTCTAATTTCATCATCTTTGACTCTTTCTTTCCTGTAAACAAAAGGTTTGATATATCCATAAAAATATGCTACCCCAATATAATGTGGCTTCTTAAAAGTATATCTTAGTGCTTTTAATACTGTAAGAAATAAAGACTGCCCCAGGAAAAAATATGACTCCCCTTTCTCGCTATAACCTTTCCATAATCCTTGTTTAGTTAAACCACGCCTTTCCATAACTTTTATATCTCTAAAACGTTTCGCTTTCCAGCCTTTTAACTTTGCTATCGCGTTTGACACACTGTCTGGTAGTGGAACTGGCAGATAACCACCTGTTTCTTCAAAACATTCTTTTCTCCATAACCTCGCCGAGCCCATTGGAAGATCTTCTCGGCTTTTTTGAATTTCTACAAAGGGGCTGTTCCACACTTGCCAAAATTCGTGGTTCATTACTGTTATATTTGGATTTCTTGCTCTTAAATTACCCAAAATATTTTCAATATCTACATATGCATCCCACCCACTCGCTATACCCAATTTTTCATCCTTTTCAAATTCTCCTATGAGTTTTTCAAAATATCTTTCTTCTAATATATTATCCGCATCAACTAACGCTATATATCCATAAGATATACCTTCCCTGTCGCAATACTCTCTCGCGAACTCAAATCCCTTATTACATACATAAGCTAAATGAGTTCCCATATATTCTTCGCATTTTTCCAGATGTAACCCTTTAACCCACCCATATTTTTCCTCTACCTCTGCTATTATTTCCCCTGTCCTGTCTGTGCTGCCGTCATCCACAATCACCCACAAAGCCGGTTTTATTGTCTGTGCCGTCATTGACTGCACAAGGTTAGGAAGGTTGTTTTCTTCATTCTTACACGGCGTAACAACAATATACTGGCGTGAATTTTTATTTTCTTTCATCTTTCATTATATATAAAACGTCCATCTTCACATTGGGATTTTGTAGTATTTGTAATTTGGATTCCACTCAGATCTCTCCCAATAATCTGACCACCTCAAAACATTCCGCATATTTACTGCCGATTTCATATCCTCGGTGCCGTGCCCTTGCTTCCACTGCTTCTAAAAAATTATCACCATACTTCTTCACCTGGCTTTTATGCTGTTTTAGAGCTTCCATTTTTATATTAAATGTGGAGGTGATATCAACATAATACTGATTTCTGAAGCCCAGATAAGACCTTCCTGCTGGATATTCGGGCTCATACATCAAAATGTTCTTCACATATCTGCCGGCTGCAAGCACCGATTGCGTCGTTCTCTTATGGTCCTGATGCGTATCATGATACCAGTGCGTGTATATAATATCTATGCCATATTTATCTATAATCTCATTTATCGCCTCAACGGATTCCCGGGAATATGGCACCTCCTTCGTCTTGAAGCCTAAATTTATGAGTTTCGCGCCTAAAACCTTTGCAGCATTTCTTTCTTCTATCTCACCTTCCTCTTTCGTTCTAAAAACCCTACCATCGTAATAGGTGTAGGAGGATTCCGCCATAAGTAATATTATAACATTATCGCCATTTCTCGCATGTAGTGCTACTGTGCCTCCGCATCCTATATCCACATCATCTGCATGCGCTCCTACTGCAAGAACGTTTTTGTTTTTCATTCTCCTTCCGGCATCTTACCCACGTTAAACAGCGCATCTATTGCAGACATATTGGGTACAAAGCCAGGATAACATTGCTTATAAACAGGATGTTTAAAATCTTGAAACTCTAACTTTATATCCTTGAATAATGATGTATCGAGGTAGTTGCGCCCCCCAGGCCCTGACAAATATACATCACCACCTACTGCTCTAACGGTGTCAATAATTCTTTGTGTACGTTTGGATTTGAAACCAAAACTACTGGAAAAAATAATTTTTCTGTCTATATCGAATGCTTTCATGAGAAATCGTATCAAATTCATATTTAAATCAACTAGCTTTTCATACTCTTTTTCGTATATCTTTCTTAATTCCTCCTCGTATGTGCTAAAATACGGTGCCTTCTTATACCAATCGCGGATTATCTCAAAGTGCGCAATTGACCATTTCCGTTTACCTATTTGAACGTGATTCTTTATTCTAATTTGATTTATGCTTATCTCCTCTTTATAAACCGGAACAGTGAGGTATTGCCATCCCTTCTCTACTCGAATCCTGTTCCGGTGTTGAAACTCATGTTTATTGAACTGCGCATCATCATGTATTACAAATATATCTGATTTTTTCATTTTGTCAAAAACCCTAAATACGGAAGATGATTCGGTTGGTGTATTGCGACAATCATTTCATACCCTTCATAGTTTTGTTAAAAATGTCTGCAATATATATAGCTTCCTCATCTTTAAGAGAAGGATATATCGGTAAAGAAACAGTGAAATTTATGATTTCTTCTGTCTTTGGAAATTCTGCATCTCTGTTAAACTCTTTGAGTAATGCTCTTCTGGATAATGGAGGCATATGCATTACTTCGCAAATAACATTGTGTTCTCGCATCTTTTCTATTATGGCACGAGAAGGATACGGAGTTTTAATTACATATCGGAAATATACATGTCTTTTCTCACTACTTTCACATGGATGTATTATTTTATCATCATTTAATTTTTCTCTGTATATAGATGCTATCTCTCTTCTACGGTTTATAAAGTTGTTCAGTTTCTTTAGCTGGACTATACCCATAGCAGCTCCCACATCTGACATCCTATAGCTATATTTCAACCTCAGGTCAACATCCTCAAACGAGCGCAATTGGTCATGATACCGCAAATCCTTAAAAATCTGAATCCAGTCCAAATTATTTGTGCATACCATTCCTCCCTGTATCGTTGTCATCATCTTCGTTGCATTAAAACTGAAAATAGAAATATCACCAAATGTCCCCACTTTTTTATCATTATACGTTGCGCCGATGGATTGAGCACAATCTTCTATAAGATATATATCCGTTTCTTCACAAATTTCCTTAATCTCATCCAAATCCGCAGGGTAGCCAAACATGTGCGGCACTATAATTGCTTTTGTTTTGTCCGTAATCTTACTTTTAATATCCTCAACCGATATGTTGTAATCATCGCTTACATCTGCCAGAATAGGCTTCGCTTGCTGATATAACACCGGGAATGCAACTGCTACGCATGTATAAGACGGAATTATAACCTCGTCATTTTTTGAAATGCCTAAGGCAATCAGAGCTAAATGAAGCGCCGAGGTCCCCGATGAAGTTGCTATCGCGTTAATACCTATATACTCTGAAAATATTTTCTCAAATTCTCTAACTTTTGTTCCTACTGTTAGTTCTAAATTAGATAACGTATCTACGACTGCTTTAATCTCTTCGACTCCTATGGTTGGCTTGCTATGAGTTACAAGTGTATTCATCTATACTTCTTCTCCCTTTGCTATCTCCCGTAGATACCTCTCAATTTCTTCCCTCATATCTTCTCTATCAAAAGCAAAATCCATGATTGCTTTTACATACCCAAGCTCATCTCCAGCATCATATCTTTTCCCTTTGAATTTATACGCATAAACATCCTTTTTCTCTTTCTTTATTAACATTCTAATAGCATCCGTAAGCTGTATTTCATTTCCTTTTCCTGAAGGTGTTTTCTTAATGTAATCAAATATTTCTAAAAATATCTCGTTCCAATAAGATATTTTCGTTGCAAGCATACAATTCGATGCATATTTATCATCTCCGCTGTTTTCAAATCTGTTCTGAAAATTGGTTTATTTAGTGGCTTGTAAATCCCTTCCAAGATCTTTCCTGATCGTTTATCAATATTCACCGATAACAATTCGATCTTCGGTAAAGAGGTCTTTTTTGTAGCCCTCATCGTCACCTCATGTATTTGAAATCTCGGTTAAAAACTCTGGATTCATACAAACTCCAAACTCCCCCAGCTTTCTTCTCGGAATAGTTCTCTAATACCGGAATCACTACATTTTCAGTTGTTGTTGGAACTACTGTGCTTTTTATTACAACAAGATGATGGTCATCTTTCTTAGCAATTGCCCTACCCACATTTTTTGATGCATCTTTTATGTAACTCAGATCAATTTCTCCTTTATTAGTTGGAGTTGGAACGCAAACAAAAGACATGTTCGAGCTTTCAATTGCGTACGTTATATCTGTAGTGAAATTTAGCAGGTTTTTGTTAACCACATCGTAGAAAATCACTTCGTTGCCGAGATCAATAAGTTCTTTTCCAAGTGCTATACCAACAAACCCGCTTCCTATGATTGAGATTTTCATGTTATTATTTTTCCCTCCCTTTTATACTCATAAAAGCTCTCTGGATAATTTTCTATAAAATTAGTCATAAACTTTGTAACATCTATTTTTTCACTCAACATTTTCATTCTCTTTTTTCTCCATTCGTTTTTCAAATCTTCATTTTTCAATAATTCTAAAGCCTTCTCTAATGCATATTTTTGCATTGTTTTGGGGTCTGAAAAAGTATATACCAGATCATATTTACTTTCAAGTTCATCCGTGTATCCTCTTCTTGAAGTGGAAACGAAAATTGACGGTGTACCCAGTATGGCACTCTCCGTAGCCATAGTTGCACTTTCGCCTGTGTACAAGTTTGCGAAATACAACAAATGGTGTATTTTTTCGGGGGAAACAGTAATTTTATATTTTTCTAGTTCTGACGGCAGCCTTCTTTCTGATGTTATCAAAACCCGGCTATCTCTCTCAAAAAACCCGACGATGTCTTTTATGTTCAAAAATCCTCTATCACCTATATCATGGCTAGCACTCCAAGAAACAAATCTAAGTATGATGAATTTATCATCCTTATTTAACCCTAACTCATCTAAAATTGATGGATCTGGCTTGAAATAATTGGGATGCAAATAGGCAAGTTCAAAGTAACCATTGAATTTAACATGTTTTTTGGAGTCTATTTTCTTTTTAAAACAAGAAGGTGTACAGATAGTGTCAGTGAACGGTAAAGTTAACCAATCAGTGAGATTTGCATGTTCTGTATCTTTAAACGCTATATGTGGTTTCCTGACTAACCTACTTACTTGTGCCGCATAAGGTGAACCTTTACTTATAAATATATCTGGCTTAAACGTCTTTGCAATTTTTAGAAGTTTTATGTTTATTTTAGGTATATCAATTGCTTTATTAACCATACTAATCTTATATCTTCCGACATTTTCGTATTCTAAATTATAAGCATCCAATAGTCTGAACGTTATTTCTTTATTTTTAGCTGTGATTTTTACTTTATGCCCTTTATCCCTCAAATTAAAGATCATATTTTTAAATACATGAACATGTTTTGGATGCCCGATGTCTACCATTATATTCATACACCTATCACCCTCTAAAATGCAGTTTTCTGTAAAACTGAAATCCCCTTTCAGCAATTTTCATCTTAATTGGCGAATATATTTTTTTATATCTTCCGTAGTTCACTAATCTCCCTCCAAACTGCCTTTTAAACTCTCGCACACCGTATTCTTCATTTGGCTTACCAGCGCCACCAAAGTCGAAGGTATGATAGCCATTCTCTGCTCCCCACGCAATGACATGCCAATTTAATAAGGGATTTGCACCTAAATGCTTATGCTCTTTAGGCACACCTACAAAGTATGCGTATATAACTTTTTTATAAACCAAGCTCACTCTACCCCCGATATATTCTCCATTATTCTTTGCTAAATAAAATTTTGCCATATTTTTAGGGACTAAAATGTCAAAAATTGCTTCAAAGAAACTTATATCAGGAAGTGGCTTTTTAACATCACGCGATACATCCATAAGAAAACTATAAAAAGAACTAAGAAGAAGTCTATCCTCCATTTGCTCAACTTCCACCCCTATTTTCTCTGCTTTCTTAATATTTTTCCGCATTGACCTATGAATTTGTTTCCATACTTCCTCTGTTGATTTAGTTAAATCCACTAAGAAATTAAGATGTTCTTCGTATTTATAACCCATGGTATTAAGAAAACTTGAAATGTTTGATGTATCCGTCATATTTCTGATTTCTGTATAGAGTGCCTTCTTTTGCACTATTTTGTCGTAATGCCCCATTAACAGTTTAAGTGCTTTAATACCTTTTTCGCCCTCTACAAATAAAGGTCCTCCTTGGATAATTGACCGAGCAGAAAACGAGCCCAATATACCGCCCATCTCTTTTATCACTACAGCTAACAAAATAGCAAGTATTTCATCAGTATCATCCACAACCGCTAACGATATTGGCTCGTAATTCTTCGTTCGCTTGTAAACTTCAGCCATCTCCGGTGTCTGGAATATATTACCGTAAGGATGCCCATACACAAATTCACTCCACTGTTTTACATCCGGGGAATCTGTTATCTCAAGCATGACTAACTGATCTCTTTATAGTATAATTTTAAAATTGTTTTCCCACAATTCCTGATATGCTGAAATAGGAGCCAATTCAACCACTCCCCGAATGTCTCCTTCCATTGATTTGGGTGAGCTAATATACACATGTTCAGATTACCCGCTCTTATAAGGTTGATAATATCATCTGTATTTCTTATTCGTCTTATAATCTGCTCGAAATTTGATCCCCTCACTAAATCCTTCATTTTGTGTTTACTACTCCAATCCCTACCAGTATCCGAG
>Ga0164310_10002473_pt1 | contig 10637 bp, 6 predicted proteins | sample GuaBasSedimGuay1_FD_121795 | JGI IMG/M metagenome (GOLD analysis project Ga0164310, IMG submission 121795) | Subseafloor sediment microbial communities from Guaymas Basin, Gulf of California, Mexico - Guay1, Core 4569-9, 0-3 cm | ecosystem: Environmental > Aquatic > Marine > Hydrothermal vents >... | reverse complement strand
TTCTTTTCCATTATCAAGCGTTGTGTATCTTATGGTAGAAGAGCCATTCTCAAAATCAATAACATCAACGTAATCCAAATATTCATCATTTTTGTAAATGAAATAAGCATTGTCATATAGCAACTCAGGAGAAGGCATTCCATTTATTGGGCATGTTGCTATGCAAAAAGCAATTTCATCTGCATATTTGCTGCTTGAGTTTATCAGCAGCTCAGCATATTCATCGCTAAGATTTTCAAATTGTTTTGCCAGCCTCCATCTTATCCATTCAGGAGCCTTGGCTAAAGCAATCTTCTCTTTATAACTTAAATTGAATATTTGCTTCTCAAATTCTATTCCATTACTTGGGCTGAAATGGACGTAGTAATCATCTCCTGCTTTCACATAAGCAACTTTTTCAAAATGTCCTATAAAATTACTGGACTCCCTCAACTCATTCAAATCCAAATCGTTTCTTATGCCATATGATGGAATAACCAGAATCACAAAAATCAATACTGCAATCCATACCTTCATGATATAAAATAAAAAAAGAGTTTATAATTTTGGTGGGAAGGAAAAGAGATAAATAGGCTTGCTTTATCGGGCATTTCTTCTTTTTAAGTAAATGAAGGCGTCCCTTATTGCCTCTTCTGGAGGTCTCGGACTATAGCCAAGCTGATTTTTTGCCTTTGAGATATCAAATTTTTCTTCAATACCATAATACAACTCAATCTGGGTGCGAAGTATAGGAGGCTCTATACCAAAAATTTTTCCAAATTCTATGAAAAAAGCCAGAGTTTTAAGCGCGCTTTTTGGCAGTTTAATGGGCTTTTTAACATCTGGATATAATTTTCTTGCCAGTTCTATAATTTCAGTTGTGCCCGTCACCCTCTCATTTCCCAGAATATACCTATTTCCATTTTTTCCTTTTTCAGCGGCGAGTATCATACCTTCTGCCACATCTCTCACATCAACAAAATTGAAATAAAAATTAACGTCTATAGGCATCTTATTCATCAATATACGATTAAGCAGTTGCATTGTAGGCGTTAAATGGCCAAAGCAATTTGGACCAACTATAGCAGATGGCAGCACACTAACCATCCATAAATCTTTTTCTTCAGCAATTTTCCATGCCAGCTTTTCTGATTCTGTTTTGGAAAGGTAATATGGAAATGTAATGGTATTATTCCATCCTTCTTCATTCATTGGATGAGGAAGCTGGGTTCTATCAAGTGTAACAACTGAACTAACATAAACAACTTTGTCAACGCCTGCCTCTGCGGCGGCTTCCATTACATTTTTAGTTCCTTCGAGATTGGGCATTATTATTTCTTTTCGTGGATTCTTTGCCCAGTGTTTGAATACAGCAGCAACCTGGTAAAGTGTATCTATTCCCTCCATTGCTTTCAATAGGGATTTTTTATCAAGTAAATCAGCATAAACAACTTCACAATCAAGTCCTTTAAATGGCTCTTTATATTCCATATTTCTGACTGTTGCCCTAACCTTTTTTCCTTTATCAAGTAAAATACGGATTAAATTATTGCCCAAATGTCCATTTCCACCTGTGACCAAACACTTTTCTACCATATCCATCGCTTAGAAGGCAATATCCAGCAATATATGAATGTACCGATACCTTCACAAAATTTCCAGTGATTTCAAAAAAGAAAAGAAAAAGAGAAGGAAATATGCATTCTGCTCATTTCATAAGAAAGTGTGGATTAAAAACAGCCTATAAAAACATTCTTGTCACTGGATAAAAGGGAAGCAAAAAGATTTGCACAATTATGAATGAGCCTGCAAACCCATCTTTTCCATTTTATATTCACAAAACATTTAAGTATAAATTTTCAATATCTGCCCATGAGGCATTGTAAATTGTTCACCCCTGGACCAGTTGAAGTTAGAGAGGAAATTTTGCAGATGCTGTCAACACCACAAATTCACCATCGCTCTAAAGAGTTTTCAGAGCTATATGCTGAAATACAGGAGAAGTTGAAAAAGGTTTTATATACTGAAAACCCGGTTTTTCTTTTCCCTTCTTCCGCCACAGGAGCAATGGAGGCTGCTGTTACCAATGGTGTAAAGAAAAAATGTTTGAACCTTGTAAACGGAGCATTCTCAAAGAGATGGCATGAAATAACGAAGATGAATGGCGTGCCCTGTGATGCTCTGGAAGTGGAATGGGATAAAGCAATTAAGCCGGAAATGGTTGATGAAAAGCTTGCTACTGGCGAGTATGATGCTGTCACCCTCGTTTTTAATGAAACATCAACTGGTTTGATGAACCCATTGAAGGAGATAGCAGAGGTAGTTAGAAAATATGATGATGTCTTTCTCTTTGTTGATGCCGTTTCTGCCATGGCAGGGGTTAAAATAGAAGTAGATAAGCTTGGCATAGATATGTGTTTGGCGGGCGTCCAGAAATGCTTCGCATTGCCTTCAGGCATTACAGTTGCTTCTATAAGCGAGAGATTGCTGGAAAGAGCTAAAGAGGTGCCACCAAGAAGTTATTACTTCAACTTGCCTTTAATGCATAAATATCATTTGAAAAATCAGACGCGTGTCACACCACCTATCCCGCATCTATTTGCATTGAATGCACAACTCGATTATATTTTAAATGAAGAGGGCCTGGAAAATAGATTCGCAAGACATGAAAAAATGGCAAAAATAGTTCAGGAATGGGCAAGAAAATATTTCGATATATATCCAGAAAAAGGATATGAATCAAAGACGCTCACATGCGTGAAAAATACAAGAGGCATATCTGTGAAAGAATTGAATGAAAAATTAATGAAGGAATACTACATGCGCATCTCCAATGGCTATGGGAAATTGAAAGAACAAACATTCAGAATAGCGCATATGGGGGACATGCAAGTGCAGGATATAAAAGGGCTTCTGGCAGTAATAAATGACATACTCGGGCTTGAATAAGGAAGAACTGCGAAAGGAAATAAAAAGCAAAAGAGACAGGCTATCAACATATGAAATATTAAAAAGGAGCAATGAAATACTGGCAAAATTAAAGGAGCTGGATGATTTTATAAATTCAAAGGTAATAGCATGCTACATATCTTTTGGGAGCGAAGTATACACTCATGGACTGATCAAAGAATATGTGAATAAAAAAGATATACTTGTTCCTGTAGTTGATAAAAAGAATAAAGCATTGCTTCTTTCTCATTTAAAGGACTGGAAAGAATTAGATAGTGGTACATATGGTATTCTTGAGCCTAAAAATGATTTTTTGAGAGTGAGAAGCTACAATGAAGTGGAATTGGTTATAGTGCCGGGAATAGTTTTTGATGAAAAAGGAAACAGAATAGGCTATGGTGGCGGTTATTACGACAGGTTACTTAAAAGAATCGATGCAAAAAAGATAGCTCTGGCATACGATTTTCAGGTGATGGAGAGGATACCAAATGAAGAGCATGATGTAAGAATGGATATGATAATAACAGAGAAAAGAGTCATAAAATGCGAAATTTAAGTTCCAATTTTCAAGAAAAGCATGATGCTGCTTCAAACTTTATTTCATATTTTGATGGCGTTGCTTTACAAAATCGCAATTTTATTATATGCTAATAAGATTTTTTATTGTAAATGAAAACTTTAGTTCTGTGTATAGATAGAGACAATGACTTTGGCGAAAAAGCAGGTTTTGAGTCACCAATTATAGGAAGAGAAGAAAATCTGAGGGCTGCCCAGGCTCTGGCATTGGCAGATCCAGAAGATTCCGATGCAAATTGTTTATTTGCAGCAATAGCAACATACGATAAACTGGATGATGCAGAAATTGTTACAATATGCGGCGATACTCATGTTGGCATGGAATCTGACATGAAAATTGCTTCTCAGCTTGATGAGGTTCTGGAAAAATTAAAGCCTGATCGCCTCATATTAATAACAGATGGCGCAGAAGATGAATACATCATACCAATAATAGAATCCAGAATGAAAATCGATACAGTAAAGAGAGTTGTGGTGAAACAGAGCCAAACGCTGGAGGGAACATATTATTTAATAAAACGCCTCATGGATGATGAAAAACTGCAGCGCCGATTCATGCTTCCCATATCAATAATTTTGCTGATATGGGGCATCTCCGCCATACTGGGCTCATTATCAATAGGAATTTCCACAATTCTGATTGTCTTGGGCATTTATCTGCTTGTTAGAGTAATGCATCTGGAAAATGTGATTGCTAAAATTGGAAAGGAAATATTAACGGGCTTGAAAATGGGCAGAATGACCATATTTTCTGCAATCCTTGCAATTTTCATAATAGTCATTTCTTTTGTTTCCACAGCCAAAGTGATGGCAGGGAAAGAAATAGAACCAGCAGAATATGCCATACGATTCATAAATGGAGTGCTGTGGTGGCTTGTGGCCGCCATTCTGCTTGTTGCTGCCGGGCATTTCATTGATGCATACTTTAAGGAAAAGAAAGTACTGTGGAACTATTCTATTCTGCCCTTTAGCCTGATAGCATTTGGCCTCATTCTGTCTGCTTCGCTGAATATTCTTGTTGAAATAATTCATGAACGCTCTCTCCACTCAATATTTACCGAGCTTGTTCTTTCTGTGCCATTTATTGCCAAAATTATAGGAGGATTGCTAATTGCTTTTATAGGTAGTGTGCTATACCACATTATTGAGGACATGTACAAGGAGGAAAAAGAATGATATGGCTTATTATTGCGATTTTTGCAGCATGGGGTATTGTGCTGTATATTGCAAAAAAGAAGGGCGAAAAATACGGCTTTGATTTGATGGGGCCACTATTAATGTGGAAAACAGAAAAAGGTAAAAAGTTCATAGACAGAATTTCAAGAAAAAGAATATGGAAGCATTATGGCAATGCAGCCATCATAATATGCATTGTTGCAATGTTTTTTACCACGTTGCTCATAATATGGAATGTTATTATTGCATTCAGCATTCCTCCGGAAGCTGCACCATCTCCCCGCCTCATTTTGGGCATACCTGGAATAAACCCCATCATACCTATAGGATATGGAATACTTGCTCTGGCAATTGCAATAATAGTTCATGAATTCTCTCACGGTATTCTTGCAAGATTTGGAAAAATAAAGGTGAACTCTCTGGGCTTGCTTTTTTTAATTTTTCCTGTGGGTGCCTTTGTTGAGCCAGATGAGGAAGAGTTAAAAAACACAAGCAGAATGAAAAGGAGCAGGGTATTTGCAGCAGGACCTGCATCAAATATTATACTGGCTCTAATATGTATTCTTTTGCTCGGATTTATTCTTGCCCCTTTCATCACTCCAAAAGCAGATGGTGTAATTGTTGCAGGAGATGGCTATGGACTTGAAAAATGGGGCATCATAACTGAATTAAATGGAGTGAAGATAAGTGACAAAAAGGAATTTATTAATGTTACACACATCCTTCAGCCAGGAAAATTTTACAATATTACCCTTGTGTATGGAGAAAATGTAACGCAGAAAAGATTTTTACATGGAATATATGTTGCAGCTGTTGTTGAAAATTCTCCTGCGGAAAATGTGCTAGAAGTGGGCAGCATAATTTACAGAATAAATGATGTTTTAATGGGAAGCAGAGAAGGTTTCTTTAAATTCATGAATTCAACACATGCCGGAGATGAAATAATCATTGAATTCTATTATAATGGTTCCTTTTTCAATAAAACAGTAACACTTGCTGATAAATACGATTTTATTAGAATTGGAGAGAACAAGGGCAAGGGTTTTCTGGGAGTAGAGGCATATGGCATACAGGATATTGTCGTGGATGCAAATTATTTTCCAAAAGTCTATAATCCTTTTAAGGGAAGATTTTTACCATATCTTGCCTTGCCATTTACCGGCTTGTCTCCTCCACCAAAGGAACTTGCAAATCTTTATACACCATCTCCTCTATTCTGGAAGGTATATAATATTCTTTACTGGATATTCTGGCTTAACTTTGCAATTGGCACATTCAATGCTCTGCCAAGTGTTCCATTAGATGGAGGCTATATTTTCAAAGATGGTATGAGCTATGTAATTTCAAAATTTAGGGTAAAGAGAGAAAGGGCAGAAAAAATCTCAGCCATTCTAACCAATGCAATATCAATAATTATGTTCCTCTGCATTTTCTCCATAATAATTGTTCCAAGGCTGCGAGGTTTTATTTCTTTTTGATGAATAGAAAACTAATGCAAACCAATATAAATAATATTAATGGAGGTAATATCCAGACTGTTTCACTGACTTTTTTCTCTTCCTTTTCATAATATTTTACCAGTTCTTTTGTCTCTGTAACATAATAATAATCATATTTTCCATCGCCATCAACATCAAACAAAATTTCATCTATGCCGTCGTTATTAACATCCTGCTTACTGGTTTCTCTGGTTATATTATCATCTCTATCCCAGTATACATATTCATTTTTCTCTTCTATCCATAAAAGATATCCATATTCATCTCCCACACTAACATTTATTGTCTGACTGGCATTCTGTGGATCTGCTCCCAGGTCTACCTCAACAATATCTGGCACATCGTCCAAATCATAATCAACAGGGATTTCAAAATAATTTGTTGACGAAACATTGTAATTTGCATTTGCTGACGCATCAATGGCTTTTATGTAATAGTAGAACTTGCCTGTCTTATCATATTCTTTTTCACAATAGTAAATTTTATTCTTGCCCTCTTTCATCTCATATATTTCTTCATTATCGCCATGTTTAACTATAAGCAGGGCTTTCTGTATGCCGCTCTCATCATCTATAAGGGCAGAAATATTAACCTTGCCAAATATCACTTGCACAGCAGTTGGTGGATCAATTGATATTGCTTTTATTATTGGAGGATCGGTTTCGATGTCTTCATATACAATTCTGAATGTTTTTTCTTCACTCTCTTTCATATTCTGCAGGGTGGCAGTATCCCATGCTCTTATAACAAAACTGTAATATCCTATTTCATTGATTGAAATGTTGATGTAATAGATATCTGTGGCTCCAATTCTTTTCATGCAATAGGTTTCTTCCTTGATATCATTGAAAATCGCAACAATTGCTCTGTCGATTGTTGTATTTTCATCAAAGATAGTCGCAGATATATTTACATTTTTACCCATTGCCTGAATATCGGGCTTTATTCTTATGCTCTCTATAACAGGCGGGTTGAAATCTGTTTCTCCTCCCACCTTTATATCTTTTATTACAATGTTATTCTTTAAATTCCTTTCTTCCTCGCATCTCACTTCCACTTTTATATGATATATGCCTTCCTCTGCCTTCCATGGATATACGACTTTTTCCCAGCTTTTTCCTTCAATAAATTTCTCAATGCTTCCGTTCGTGATTAAAATAAATTTATCATCGCCCTCTCCTTTCTCAAATATCCTTATTTTTGCTGAAGCATTTGCATACCCTATATTATGGACAATGATTGAAATATTGAATGTTTCATTTGCCACCGGATGGCTTGGCATGAAAGCAACATCTTCCATATCAATTTTTAAATCTGGACGCGGCTCAACCTGAATGGAGGAGGCATACCAGTTATCCTTCATGTTCCACTCTGGTATCTCCCCCTTTTCATTTACCCTCGCTATAATTTTCCATGTTCCTTCATATTCTTCCTTTCCATAAATGGCAGTCCATTCAAATTCAACCTTCTTAACTTCATCCACTGCCAATCCAGCAATGGATTTTCTCATTTTTATGTAATCCCCTTCTTCCTGATATATAGCCAAGCTAACATTTATTGGCACATCCTCTGGAACTTCTTTTGGACCATGATTTGTAACATACAGCACAAACTTTCCTTCTTCACCTTCTTTAAGTTGCGATGGTTGCTCTAGCTTAAAAATGTCAAGATTTGCTGCTGCATCAACATTTATCAGGAAGCTTTTTTCTATTCTGTAATCAGACCCATCTGCTATTATAATATCCAGCCTCCATTTTCCTATCTCATCGCCTCCAGTAAAGGTATAAAAGTCCTCTATTCTCCATCTTGTTCTATCTGTAGCATTGTACGGCATAAAGGAATAACCTAAATCATCAATATACACGGTGCTTTCTGCCCCATCATCCATGGCTATAAGCCTGATTTCTACTGCAACAACTTTTCCACCACTTCTTCTCCATGCATTCAATACATGAGAAGGAATATCATATCTATGCCAGTCTCCATCTGCAATTAAATCATCGAGATATATGGTATGGAATTTTGGAGAAGAGCCAATAGTTAAGAGAGTATAATTGAGGACAGCAGATGATGATGATTTTTCAATATTATACCAGAAATATAAATTTGGCAAATCAGTCAGAGATATGCCATATGTAATATTCTGTTTCAACCTTGCCAAGTCTCCTTCTTTAACTTCTTCATTTTCAAATTCCCACTTGCCCTCATAATTATCCAGCCTGAGTTCAACAGCTCTTTCCCCACTGTGAACAACATTGCTCTGGAGGGAAGCGAATGTGGTTTGTGGGTTTGAAGTAGACAGAAATGTATAATCTTCTATCTCAAAACTTGGATCTGGCAGAGGCATTGAAACTTTCATAACTTCTGCTTTTGGAGAATAAAGTTTTGCAACCACTTCTTTTGGTGAGGCAATACTTTTCACTTCTATGTATTGCATTGTATCTCTTCCATCCACTCCAGCAATGTATTCGCTCTCCATTCCATATGCATCAGCCCACCATCCATGGGAATCATTGATGAATACATTAACGTCCACATTTGGAGTCTCTATCCAGAATGAGTCAAGATATGCATAAACTTCATGCTGTTCAGTAGTTATCAATGACTGTGTTATTTCGAGTTTGAAAGAAATGGTGGCTGAATTTCTGTTTTTCAAATAAGAGGTTACATTTTTGTTTATTTCTACCCATCCTCCCGTTGAATAACCGCTTTCAACTGCCTCACCATCTATAAGCAGTTGCCATTCTATTCCATCTAAATCGGAAAATACAAAAACCTTTGCATGTAAAATATAATTTGTTTTTCCTCCATCTGGCACTTTAAAGTTCTGAGTGACTTTAGCATAACTTACTGGCCATATATAGCCTCCTTTACCCAGAGCTCCCTTTGCATATATCTTATAACATCCATCCCCCTCTACAGGGTCCTTTGCATATCCTATATCCCATTTAATGAGACCTTCCGTAATATTTTTCCATTGAGTAGAATGCTTGTCTTCAAATTCAGCATTTTTTATTCCTGAGTAGATTCTGCCAAATTCTCCTCTTTTATAACCATTCTCTACAGTATCCCAGTAAATGTAATAATATCTTCTTTCATGAGGATTGAGATTATTTTCCATAACCCATATTACAGTAACATTTGCATTTTTGATGGCATCATAATCATCACTCAATATTACTTCCCTTCCAACATTTCTCATTGATATCCATGTATTGTTGCTGAGGACATATTCAACCACTCTAACTGAATTTGGATAAAATGTTCTTTTTGAGAAACTTCCTGCCTGGCTATAAGAAATTTTATCCATTAATTCAGTAAAGTTAATGGTGCAATATACCATCTTATCTGCAGAAACAAAGTTTTCTCTCTGCCCCATCATTGACGCAGTCACAGGCACCCTGTAATGCCAGTTACTGTCCCACCATGTAGCATTTGCCGGCACAGGCGGAAAAGGCGGGTATAATGGCTTTTTAACACTCACCTCAATACTTATTATATTATTATCCTCATCTTCTTCATCTATCTTTCCATTGTAATCGGCAAATATGAACAGGGTATGCTCCCCCTCTTCAGCAAACCAGTATAAATTAACCTGCCTTTCCTCCCCCTCCCCCAGCTTGTCTATCACAATTTCATCAACTGTCTGTGTTCTGTTATCAACAAAAAGAGCTACAGCAATATTGTATGCTTCCTCTCCACTATTGCCAACAGTAACATTAACAATTACCTGGTCTCCTGCATATATATCTGTTGGAGTTATCTCTGGATTTGTAACATATATGTCTGTCTTTTGCTGTGCACTTATTGAAGGTATAAGAAGCAATACCACGACTAACCATATCCTTCCTTTCAATTTCACACCCCTTTAATTGGAAATTTAGTTATATAATTTATGGTATATAGGGAATGAGAGCTATTATATCCATCTCGTCCCTCGCTATTTCATCACCATATGCATACACCTTTATATAATGTTTACCGAAAGTCATAACATTTATTTTCCATTCATATGGTGGGGAATAATCCCATCTCCACATTCTATCATCAATAGCAAATATAACCTTCTCAACCTCTCCATCCACCTCCGCCAGAACAGTCACCCTTCCAATGATAATGGTTACACCTCTCATTCCTAAATACCATGTTCTGGATACAACAGGCATTATTGCATGATCAAGAATGTAGAGATAGCCTTCTTTCGGCTCTTTTATTTCAACATATGTTTTCACTGGCTTGTTTGCAAGCTCCACTAGAATGGCGGCAAGAAAACGGGCTGCTTTTGTTTCATATGTGAAATTTATTTTATCTATGCTGTCATTTTGGGAATGGCCATATCTATAGCCATCGTAATGTGCCATAAAAACTGCATCATAACCGTATTCAAGATATGCCTGATGATCTGCTCCAGGATAATTTGGCACCCTTTCTACATTCATTTCTAATAGCTCGTAATAT
>Ga0164310_10002472_pt1 | contig 10637 bp, 7 predicted proteins | sample GuaBasSedimGuay1_FD_121795 | JGI IMG/M metagenome (GOLD analysis project Ga0164310, IMG submission 121795) | Subseafloor sediment microbial communities from Guaymas Basin, Gulf of California, Mexico - Guay1, Core 4569-9, 0-3 cm | ecosystem: Environmental > Aquatic > Marine > Hydrothermal vents >... | reverse complement strand
AGACGCTAACTCTGAAAAAGAGTACTTTGTACACGCTTCAGGACTCATCGACAGAATTAATGAAGACGATGAAGTTACTTTTGAACTCGCTGAAGGAAAAAGAGGTTTAAATGCTGTTAATGTGAAATTAGCATAGTATAAAAGATACTTATTGCATTTAAAAAGCCCTGCATTTGATGCGGGGCTTTTTTTATTGTCTCCTGACATATTGTGAGTTTTCAGAAACAGGGGCGCAAGTTACGTTAGACTTTTTTACAACACAACCCGACCCAACAACGCCGGAAGATGAAACAGATTTAATCGACGACACGGGCACAACATACCACAAAATACTGATGGCTTACAATATGTGCTGTAAAGACGGATTGGTTTCCGTTCCGGGAAATACAAACCTCGGTTGCGGCGAATGGGATTACTCGTGCAACACATATATCACTGATTCAGCCAAAGTGAATTCCGTGATCAATTTTACGGTTACTGTAAGTAATCCTAACGGACAGGAAGACGAATACAGTTACAACAACAGCTATACAACCTCATTCGGCGATATACACGTTTACGCTGACGGCCAGATCCTTACTGTTCAGCTGAAAACAAATAACTACGGACACCAGTCATCTTACATATTGTACAAAGATGACGGAACAGTTTATTACGAGCGGGATAACTGCGACAACAACACACTCTACAACGACCCGTTTTACCTGAATCCCGGTTGTTACAAGTTGCAAATCTTTGACAGCGGAAACGACGGTCTTGAGTTTTGGGCGAATCCCGGCCAGGGAGAAGGATATTTTAGAATCCTAAATGCCGATAGTGATATACTTTACTCGTTTGAACCCGATTTCGGCGGATATGCCATTCATGAGTTCGGCATTGGCAACATCACAAAAATCGACGAAATAGCGCACCCTTTTATCTTGTCTGTTTATCCAAACCCGGTTTCAGATCATTTACAGATCAATATCAGGGGTACGGGGAATACAAAAGTTACTGCCCGGCTGAGCAATACGGCTATGAAACAGGTCATGGAAAAAGAATGGACGGCAAACGAAAAGGAATTCAGTACGGTTCTCGATATGAAAGACCTGCCGTCAGGTGTTTACTTTCTACAGATCACTTACGGCAATCATTCAAAAACGGAAAAGATCATTATATTTTAACTGACATAAAACAAAGATCATGGCACACAAAATTGCCCAACACTACGAAAAAGTAAAAAAACACCATCCCGGGTTTTTAGAAGCTGTAGAAAACCTGGGACTGGCAGCTAAAAAAGCCGGGCCGATCGATGAAAAGAATGCCCAGCTGATACAACTGGCAGCTTCGGTAGCCATCCGCTCGGAAGGAGCTACACACAGTCACACAAAGCGGGCGCTGGAAACCGGAGCTACCGAAGAAGAAATCCGTCACTGCGTGATCATGCTGACCAATACGATCGGTTTTCCGGCAGTGATGGCAGGCCTGAGCTGGGTGAACGATATACTCAGTTAATGAATGTTAAACAATACGATCACTAGTCTTTAATTACATACCTTTGCTACCCTTAAGGGTAAAGGGCAAACAGTACATGAATTCTTCTAGAAGACACACTTTTCACATCCCGGTTCTTGGGATTGGATATTCGTTAGACACAGCGGTTAAAGTAGCACCATATGGTATCGCATCGGTTATTTCTTTGGTCGACGATACACTTATCGAGGATATGCGCAAGTTTTATTGCAAAAAATTAAACGTTACTTTTCAAGCCATATCTGAAAAGATTGAAGATTTCAGAGCAAAAAGAATTACAGCCTACCTTGATATGGTAGATGATATGGTTAAAGAGAAAGTGGAAGAAATAAAAGAATCTGCTCTAAATGCCGGTAGCGAGATTGAGAAGTATCTCAGCCTTCTACCTGATTTTTCTGCTATCCAGGAGAAATTTAACCTGGTTGATAAAAGTCGCCAGGCATACAAGGATATTGCTGACTGGGTTAATGAAAATCTGTTTACCGGGTCTATTGATGTAAACATCATGACTAAGTTGGATAATGCCAATGTTAAAAACGGGGAAGAATTACCCATATATTATAATGATGCTCATGCTGCTTTGCGTGGGTTTGCTAAAAGCAAGCTGAGTTCATCGGTTGTGTTTTCCGCCGGCATGAGCCCCAGGCTTTATAGTTATTTGGAAAATTTTCCTGATTTTTTTCCTGACAAAAACGGTCAGATTAAAAAAACGATCATACTTAAAGTCAGCGACTTCCGTTCGGCATTTGTACAGGGGAAGATGTTATCAGCCAAAGGACTTTGGATATCGGAATACCGTATCGAGTCAGGCGTTAATTGTGGCGGCCATACATTTCCTACGAACGGGATCTTATTCGGACCGATACTTGAAGAGTTCCGTCAAAAACGGAACCTGCTTTATACAACATGTATTAATGCGTACAAAGACGGATTAAAGAAGAAAGATATTAAAGACCCCTCTGTAACACCGGAGATCATGCTTACTGTTCAGGGAGGAGTTGGTACAGCAGAAGAACACCGGTTTTTACTCGATTACTATCATCTCGACAGGGTCGGGTGGGGCACACCTTTTATGCTTGTTCCTGAGGTGGTGAGTATTGATAAGGATACAGTAAGTCTGCTGGCAAATGCAAAAGAAGAGGATTTATATTTTAGCAATATCTCTCCTCTTGGTGTCCCCTTTAATAGTGTAAGAGGTACTTCGATGAGCATTAGGAAAATGGAGATTGCAAAGCAGGGAAAACCCGGGGCTCCTTGTACCAAGTCCTTTTTAAAATATAATACCGAGTATACAGATAGGCCAATTTGTACGGCATCACGGCAATATCAAATACAGAAACTGAAAGAACTGGAACAGCTTCATTTATCTGAAAAGGAGCATGAAGATGCTTATAATCAAATTATTGAAAAAGAATGCCTCTGCGTAGGACTTGGAGTTGATTCAAAAAAGTCTAAAAATATACCTGTTAAGCTGATTGACAAGGTAAGTGTTTGTCCTGGCCCAAATATGGCGTACTTTTCAAACGAAATAAGTTTCCAGACAATGGTTGATCATATTTATGGTCGTAAAAATATTTTGGATGACAGACCACGGCCTCACATGTTCTTAAAGGAACTAGGCATGTATATCGACATCTACAAAGACAAACTGCAAGCTTTCCTGAAAAATCCTGATGACAAAAAGGAGATAAAACAACTTGCCCTGTTTAAGAAAAATATGTTTGAAGGAATACAATATTATAAAAAACTCTTTAGCGAGAAAATATTAAAGAAATATATCACCGGTACCGATCTTTCCTTATGACAAAAAGATCCGGAAACAACTGAACCTGCTTCTGTTAACGAGGATTCAAACCATCCCTGCACACAACCTGCAGAAGGAATGTAAACCTGAGAAAGAGCTAAAGCTGATAAATAAAGGAGAAAGTTCTTGACTTAAATGTATACAAAGTGTATTTTTGTGTATGCAAAAGTAAACATGTATGCCGGACAGTCAGATATCAAATAAGGAAATGGAAGCGCTCCGGGTGATCAGGAGTCACCTGATGAAGTACGGAAAGATGCCGAGTGTACGGGAGTTGATGAAAGAGCTGAACTACCGGTCGCCACGCTCCGCATCGGTGATGATACAGAAACTGATCAGCAAAAATATTCTGGAGAAAAAGACAGACGGAAGTATCCGCCTCATCCGTTACGAGGTGGGAGAAACCGGAGGCATTTCGCAGGAACAAACGGTAAAAGTCCCGCTGCTGGGAACCGTCACCTGCGGGCTGCCTGTGTATGCCGAAGAAAACATCGAAGCCGAGATTGCTGTTTCCACAAAAATAGCCCGGCAACCCGGAAAATACTACTTACTGAGAACACAGGGAGACTCGATGAACCTCCGGGGCATCAACGACGGCGACCTGGTATTGGTAAAACATCAGGAGCATGCCGAAAACGGCGACATAGTCGTGGCGCTGATCGACAACGAAGTGACCGTAAAAGAACTGAAGATCAACGAAGAAAACGTGGTGCTGCTGCCACAATCTGCGAACAAAGCACACACACCCATAATTCTCTCCAGAGATTTTGCGATACAGGGAATCGTGGTATCGGTCATTCCGCTGTGAAACGGTTGAGTTTGATACAAAAAGATAAGAAAGAATAAAGCTGTTACGCAGAGTACCACAAAGAAGACGCAGAGTTTCGCAAAGAGATTGACGAATACGTTTTACGAATGGAGAATGAGTAACCGGAAAACAACGAGGTGGTGTATTTTAAACTGAAACACGTCACCATTCCCCTCCTTGGAGGGGGTAGGGGTGGGTTTGTCTTGTCCTAAACCATTTTCACGAACCAAATAAAAAATATTGAATGAGAAATAAAAAACAAGAAACGGGCAAGCGCAGGCAGTCCTCTTTGTAGTTTTTGTGAAAATACACCTGGAAATAAAACTGTTACGCAGAGTACCGCAAAGAAGACGCAGAGTCTCGCAAAGAGAGTAACAAAAGAGGGTACACACAAAAAGTAGAATGCTGAAAAAATGGATCGCTCCATCGTACATATCGACCTGGACACTTTCTTCGTGTCGGTAGAGCGTCTGCTCGACGCCCGCCTGAACAACAGACCGGTGCTGGTAGGCGGTACCGGCGGCAGGGGCGTAGTAGCCGCCTGCAGCTACGAGTCGCGCACCTACGGCATCTATTCGGGCATGCCCATGCGGATGGCTCAACGGCTTTGTCCGGAAGCTGTTATCATCAGGGGCGACGGAGGCACGTACAGCAAATATTCGCAGATGGTGACCCATATCATCAAAGAAGAAGCCCCGCTGTACGAAAAATCTTCCGTCGACGAATTTTATATTGACGCCAGCGGCATGGACCGGTTTTTCGGCACCTGGAAATGGGCAAGGGAACTCCGGGAGAAAATCATCCGCGAAACGGGTCTGCCCGCCTCTTTTGCCCTCTCCACCAACAAAACCGTGGCTAAGGTAGGCACCGGGGAAGCCAAGCCCAACAACTGCATCAACATCCCGAAAGGCCATGAAAAAGGGTTTCTGGCCCCCTTGCCTGTGAAAAAAATTCCTATGGTAGGCGACAAAAGCTACAAGATGCTACTGAATATGGGGATAAAATACGTGAAAACCCTGCAACAGATGCCTGTGGAACTCTTGGAAAGCATCATGGGGAAAAACGGCATTGCTCTGTGGAAAAAGGCGCAGGGTATTGATAACACTCCCGTAGAGCCTTACAGCGAACGGAAGTCGGTTTCTTCTTCCATCACTTTCGACAAAGACACGACCGATATCCGGCAACTGAGAAACATCCTGACGGCTATGGCCGAAAAACTGGCGTACCAGCTCCGCAAAAAGCAGAAACTTACTTCTGTGGTTACCGTCACCATCCGCTATTCCGATTTCGACACACGCACCCGGCAGCAGCGTATCCCGTACACCTCACTGGATCACACGCTGAAAGAAACGGTATGTGATCTTTTCGAACGGCTTTACGAAAGACGGGTACTGGTACGCCTCGTGGGCGTCCGCTACAGCGGCCTGATTTCGGGAAGCTACCAGATGAACCTTTTTGAAGATACCTCCGAAATGATCGGCCTGTACCAGGCCATGGATAACATACGTAACCGCTTCGGGAGCAGCGCCATAAAAACCGTGTCGACTATGGGAACCCGGCTCCGTAACGGAGGAAGTCCCTTTCACGGAAATCTGAAACCATAGCCATGCTGCTCAACTGCCACACATATTACAGCTACAAGTACGGGACAATCCCCGTGGAAGACCTGATAGAACTGGCTGTAAAAAAAGGGTATGACTCGCTGGCACTGACAGATATCAACAGTACATCTGCCATACTGGATTTTGTGCGGCTGTGCCGGAAAAAGCATATAAAGCCCGTTTTGGGCATTGATTTCCGCAACGAAGCACAGCAGCAATATATCGGTATTGCCAAAAACAACAAAGGGTTCAGGGAGCTGAACGAACATCTGACGGAACATTTACATAACGGAAAAGACTTCGGCAGCACGGCACCCGCCTTTGAGAATGCTTACATCATCTATCCTTTTGAAAACGGACAATTGCGAAGATTACGCGGGAATGAGTTTGTGGGCATCCTTCCGTCGGAAACAGCCAAAATCCCTTTTTCGGCATGGAAGAAACAGACGGAGCAACTGGTGATCCTGCAGCCGGTCACCTTCCGCAATAAGCGTGAAGTCAACATCCACCGGCTGCTGCGTGCCATCGACAACAACACCCTGCTGAGTAAACTTCCCAAAAGCGAGGAAGCGCATCCCGGTGAAATCATGCCGGAGATACACGAACTAGCCGAAATCTTCCGCAACTATCCACAAATCACGGAAAACACCCTGCGACTTATCGAAAGTTGTGCCGTTGACTTCGAGTACAAAAGTCCAAAAAACAAAAAGTGTTTTACTTCCTCACCCGAAGAAGATTTTGAGTTGCTGAAAAAAGAAGCCGGAAAAGGCCTCCGCTACCGCTATGGAAAACCTTCGCAGAAGGTTATCGACCGGATGGACAAAGAGCTGAAGATCATACAGCAGATGGAGTTCTGCAGCTACTTTCTGATCAACTGGGATCTGGTGAGGTATGCCCGCGAACAGGGCGTCTATTACGTGGGCAGGGGCAGCGGCGCCAACAGCATGGTGGCCTATCTGCTACGTATCACTGACGTGGACCCCATCGAACTCGATCTTTACTTCGAGCGGTTCATCAACCCGGCACGCACCTCGCCACCCGATTTCGACCTCGATTTCCCTTCCCGCGACCGTAACAAAATAACCCGCTACCTTTTCGACAAATACGGCTGGGACAAAACTGCACTGGTGGGCACCTACATTACTTTTCAGTACAAATCCATGATCCGTGAACTGGGCAAAGTGTTCGGCCTGCCCGGTGAAGAGATCGAAAAACTGCAACATGCCAAAGATCTCAACACGCTGGACGACATCGGAAAGCTAGTGATCCGCTACAGCCGGTATATCCACGGGTTTCCCAGTCATCTGAGTGTCCATTCCAGCGGCATCCTTATTTCAGAAGAACCGCTGAGCAACTACACAGCCACCATCATGCCGCCCAAAGGGTTCCCTACGGTGCATTTCAGCATGATCGAAGCCGAAGACATCGGCTATGCCAAGTTCGACATCCTCGGGCAGCGCGGGCTGAGCAAGATCGAAGACGCCGTAGCCATCATCAAAGAAAACTGCGGACAGAAAATTGACATGCACGACATTCAGCGCTTTAAGCAGGACGAAAAAGTAAAGCAACTGCTAAAACAGGGAAAAACCATCGGTTGTTTCTATGTAGAATCGCCTGCCATGCGGATGCTGCTGAAAAAGCTGGAAGCCGACGATTACCTCCGGCTGGTGGCCGCCAGCTCCATCATCCGGCCGGGGGTGGCCAAAAGCGGCATGATGCGCGAATACATCCTCCGCTACCGCGAAAAGGGCAGGAGGGAAGCGGCCCGTAGCGAGTTGCCCACCCTCTACAATCTGCTGGAAGAGACTTACGGCGTAATGGTTTACCAGGAAGACGTGATCAAAGTGGCCCACTATTTTGCCGGGCTGACGCTGGCCGAAGCAGATGTGCTCCGCCGCGGAATGTCGTGGAAATTCAAACAGCGCAATGAGTTCGGAAAAGTAAGGGATAAATTCTTTGCCAACTGCCGGGAACGGGACTATCCGGAACACCTGGTCAAACGGGTGTGGGAACAGATCGAAAGTTTTGCCAACTACGCCTTTTCGAAAGGGCATTCGGCCTCGTATGCCGTGGAGAGCTACCAGGCGCTCTTTCTCAAAGCCCATTTCCCGCTGGAATACATGGTAGCCACCATCAACAACGGAGGCGGTTTTTACCACACCGAGCTGTATGTCCACGAAGCCCGCATGCACGGCGCCACGGTAGAGCCACCCTGCGTGAACAGAAGCGAAGGAAAGACGGTCATCCGCGGAAAAACCATTTACCTGGGGCTGGGCATGCTGAAAAGCCTGTCAACAAACACCATCGCCGCCCTGCTGGCCGAACGTGACCGCAACGGAAGTTTCCGGGGCCTGTGTGATTTCCTCGAACGGGTACCCGTCTCGCTGGAACAGTTGTCGTTACTGATTCGCACAGATGCCTTCCGTTTTACAGGAAAGCCGAAAAAGGAACTGATGTGGGACGCCCACTTCCTGCTGGCCAAAGAGAAAAAGACGCAACCTGAGGCCACCCTGTTCCGCGAAACACCCAAAAAGTTTTCCATTCCGCCCCTCTACAGTCACCGGCTGGAGAATGCCTACGACGAGATAGAGCTGCTGGGGTTTCCCGTCAGCACCTCACCATTCGAACTGGTTAAACAGGAAGGCGGACAGGACGTTCCTGCCAGAATGCTTCCGTTCATGGTTGAAAAAGAGATGGAAACCACCGGCTACCTGATCCACGTAAAAAGAACACGCACCACCAACGGAAAACAAATGACTTTTGGTACCTTTATCGACCGGAACGGCCACTGGATCGACACGGTACAGTTTCCGGAAGTCAACGAAAAGCACCCGTTCAGAGGACCGGGATGCTACAAAATAAAAGGTAAAGTAGTTTCTGTGTTTGGATTTGTAAGCATCGAAACATCAGAGTTATACAGAAGGGAAACAATCAACATGGAAGAACCTTCTACAAGGCTGAAGATGACAAGGGAAAAAGTATGAAGGCAAAAGGAAAAAGTAACCAGCAAACAAACAATGTGTGGACAATATGCCATCGTAAGTAAGATCGAAGATATTGAAAAAAAATTCAATGTTCGGGTAAGGGAAGGGGATGAGCCTTCGACCAACAGGATTGTAGTGCCCGGCAGCAAGGGGCTGGTGATTACCAGTGAAAATCCTCGGGAACTACAGAGTTTTATCTTCGGGTTCACACCTTCGTGGGCCGACAAACCGAGATACATCATCAATGCCCGCGCCGAAGGCGACCACAATAAAGAGAACTCACCTGATTACAAAGGTGGCAAAGGCATTATCAGCAAACCGTTTTTCCGCAAGGCCATTCGTTCGCAGCGCTGCCTGGTAATCGCTGACAGTTTTATCGAAAGTACAGGTAAAAAAGAACAGAAAAGATCGTTCAATGTGTACCTGAAAGAACACACCCGGCCTTTTGCCTTTGCCGGTATCTGGGATAAATGGCTGAATAAAGAAACCGGGGAACTGCTTGACACATTTGCCATTATCACCACGCGGCCAAACAAACTCATGTTAAAAATACCACACGAAAGGATGCCTGTGGTATTAACTCCTTCGTTGTATTCAAGGTACTTAAGCAGCAGAAGTCCGTTAAGTGATATTACCGCCATGCTGGAACCGTATCCTGCGCAATTGATGAATGCTTATGAGATCGGAACAAACTTCTATAAAGAAAGGGAAGACGCCCGCAAAGCCTTACAGCCTGTCAGCCAGCGGGTTGGGAAAGAATACAACCTGAAACTGCAGCAGGAGCTGAAACTGTTCGGGATGGGGGAGACGCCATCGCGGGAAAAGAAAGAGGGCAGGGAAGATGTTTAGCTTTAGCATCCTTTCCTGACTAAGCGGGCATATCTTATTCACCGGAAAGTTCAGATAATTTTTCACAAGAATACCCATGCCGGATAATTAAAATTCATAAATTTACGCTTCACTACTGGCCGGACATGGTTGTTTTAGGAATAAACGTGCCTTCAACGGTGGGTAAGGAAAATAAGGCTTGAGTAAGAAAATTAATGAACCAGAATATCAGAGCGGCGTTATTAAAAATGATAATTTAGCTTTGCATGAGTGTAATTAATGGCGCAAATAAACGGTATATAAATAAAACGATAAAACCATCATTATATGCGTACTGAAAAATTAATTGTAACAGGCATGTTCGCCTTCTTACTCTTTTGCTTCAAAATAAGCCATGCCCAAAATAACGACCGGATAAGAATCTTAAAAGAAGCCCACAGAACGCTCGTTTTCAATAAGTTGATAACTATTAATGATTCGGTAATTATTATAAATACCGAAACAAATACTGTCGACACAATTAGCAGCGGAACCATCGAAAAAATGGTCTTTATGAATGGACTTAACGGTACATTATCTCTTACGGAACTAAGGCCTGAAGATGTATTCGGGCAAATTAACAAAATCGATCAAGATAACATAGAGTTAACAAGCGAATCGGGTGATAATTTGGTAATACGACGGGATGATGTTATTTCTATATTGTTTGAGAATAACGAAAACATCCTTCCGGCCAAAATGCAATCTATCGAAAACTTATACCTTTATTTTCATCAGTATAATTTTAATGACGGCTGTCTCAAAACTACTGACAATCACACCTACAAAAGAGTTCTGATCGACTCCATAACCAACGGATATATTTACCTTCATAATATGCTAAAGGGTAAATATCCAAATAAGATAGTTAATCAGTGGGAAGTTAGAGAGATAAACTATTATCATAATAACAATGGCACCGACTACAACAAAATCAGTTTACTGACAAATAAAGACAACTGGCGCCCTCTTATGAAGATTTCAATGATTAACAGACCGGTTATGAAGATAAAATACTATTATGGGGGCCGTGTTATTAAAGATGAAACCAATATAAACGT
>Ga0164310_10002471_pt1 | contig 10637 bp, 10 predicted proteins | sample GuaBasSedimGuay1_FD_121795 | JGI IMG/M metagenome (GOLD analysis project Ga0164310, IMG submission 121795) | Subseafloor sediment microbial communities from Guaymas Basin, Gulf of California, Mexico - Guay1, Core 4569-9, 0-3 cm | ecosystem: Environmental > Aquatic > Marine > Hydrothermal vents... | reverse complement strand
GATGAAATGCTCCTTGAGGCTTCCTTTGGTAGTCAAGTATTTTGGTTTCTTAAAGCTCCTCGAGATTTAAAGTTAGAAAAGGTGATTAGTAAATGATCAAACCAATAATAATTGAGAAGGTTTTTAACAATAATGAAATTATCCCAAATTATTGGGCAATTCTTGACCATAAAAATCCTGAAATTATTCGAACAAAGAAGATTATCCCAATAAGTAATGATAATTACAAATTTAAAAGTCTCATGACTTCTGCAATTAATAATGCCTCAGAAACGATAATGCTCTGTTCATTTATTCTAAGTGATAATGAAATCATTGAGTCACTAATTGCTGCTGCTGAAAGAAATGTTCGAGTTTATCTTCTTTTTAGTACTGAAACCCAATTAGATAAAGAATTCAAAGAAGACAAGTCAGAATTTGATGTTGAAATGGTTGAAAGTCACAAAGCATTTCTTAAGAAAATCTCAGGGAAGGCGCTTGCTCGTTCAGCTATTTTTCATGCTAAATTTCTTTTAGTCGATTATGGCTTGCCAAGTCAAGTTGGCTTTATTTCAACTGCTAATTTTACTAGTGAAGCCCTCTCTCGAAATCAAGAACTAGGCGTGAGACTTCAATCAAAATCAGACCTTGATATCTTGTTCTCTTTCTTCCAGCACGGATTTTGGGAGGAAGCTGAAATGGAATTTCACAATGATAGCTGGATTGGTGCGAAAACCTTTTCATTAATTCCAATAGAAACAAGCGATCGTATTGTTTCCACTTCTAAAAATAATAAATCTCTAAAGAAAAAAATATTGAACTTGATAAAATCAACATCTGGACCACTTATTGTCTCGAGTTACAGTTTTAAAATGGATAATGAGTTAACTAAGGCACTTATTGCTTTAGCAAAAGAACGGGAAATAACCATTCTAACACGACCAAGATTTCAAAACTTGGAAGTATTAAATAGCTTTCTCGCAAATGGTGCAGAAATCTATTGCTATGATTATATTCATGCGAAATTCATTCTCGCCCCAAGAGAAAACAAAGGGATCATAATGACTGCTAATTTTGACGATCGTGGAATAGAAACTGGCTATGAGGTTGGTATTGTTTTGAATCCATCGGAGATTGAAGAGTTAAAAACTATTAGTAATTCATGGATTGCTAATGCCCAGTATCAATTTAAAGAAGGTAAAAAAATTGTTGAAATTGAAGCAAAAGAAATACAATATTTTGAGGGTAATGAATTAAAGAAGTTTTCAGTTATCACTGAAGAAAATATTTACGAAGAGAAAAACCCCGAGGACTTAAGAGAAATGAGTCCTTTAAGCAACATAAACAGTTTTAATTTTCAATTTAACGATGAAGACAAGCTCATAAAAAAAGTCAATCTTAAGAGAAAAATAATCCCCCCAAAATTACCTGCAGGCGCCAGAAAGTTAAAGGACAATCCATACCCTTATGATTTATTTGAATTTAAAGGGCAAAATTATTTACTACTGAAAAATGAAAGATCGCTAACCAGTATTCTTAAAGAAGCCGGGCATAAAAAGTATCACAAGATTCGTTTCGTAACTAATTAATTTCTTTTTTTTCTTTAGAATTCTTTCTACTTTAAAATCTAAATGTTTAAATTTCAACATAAACTAATTATTAGCAGTTAAAATAACACGAAAGGAGCTTTTTAATTGTCGAAAAAATTTTTAGCAATGTTTAGTGTAAGTTTCTTAGTTGCTCTTCTAACGATTTCATGGTCTTCCTTTTCATTTACCGGTAACTCTTCTCTTACGCCATCTCCTGTTTTGCCTTCTTTTCAGACCCAACCTTCTCCGGCCGATGGCCCTTTGGCTTTTGACTATGATTGGTTGGTTTTGAATTACATTGATGGCGACAATAATCTTGAGGCGGAAGCGATTGGGGATATGAATGAGTTGGAGGTTGCTAAGGTTTCTTCCAGCCGGGTAATGATCCTTGCATTGGTTGATCGTGCAAGTGGTTATGATGACACCAATGGCGATTGGACCGGCACGCGTTTGTATGAGATTACTCATGATTCTGATGCTGATATCATTGCTTCTACCTTGCTGGTTGATTATGGCGAGCTGAATATGGGTCAGGCTTCGACGCTCGAGTTATTATTGAATTATGGTTTTGCCAATTATTCTGCCGAGAAAATTTGGTTGAATCTTTGGGACCATGGTGGTGGTATAGATGGCATTTGTTGGGACGATGAGTCAGGCAACGATTATCTTTCTATTAACGAGATGCAATCAGCTATTGCTACTAGTACTACTACTTATGGTCGCACCCTTGATCTTATCTCTCATGACGCTTGTTTCATGAACATGATTGAGGTTGCTTATGAGTTGCGAGATTATGCTGACTTTTTTGTTGCCTCTGAGGACTCTATTCCTGGTATGGGCTATAATTACACTGCAATTATTGATGACTTAGAAGCAGATACAACGATGAATGCCGAAACTCTTGCAGGGGTACTTGTTGACACTTACGAGGATATGTATGATAGTATTACGACTGATGTCACCCTTTCCGCTTTGAATTTGAGTTATATTGTGGATTTTGCAGTTCTTACCGATTACTTAGCGCATAACTTAACTGCGGTGTTAAACGATGGTCAGATTTCTGCTGTTAAAACAGCTTTTCTTGATTCCTATGATTTTTATGATAATTACATTGTTGACTACAAGGATTTTGTGGACCAATTGCTGGCGAATACTACCCTGATGTCGAGTTATCCTGCCTTACAAGCTATTGCAACCAGTGTTCAGTCAGCATTTAGCAACTTAGTGGTAGCGAATTATCAACACAGCAGTTATTCAGGAAAAGCTCAAGGTGTGACGATTTTCATGCCAGTGCCTTCGAGTACCTATCAGAGTTATATTGATAATTATGTTGGCCATCTTGATAGGTTTGCAGGCATCGATTGGTTGTCTAATGTTTATTGGGACGAGTTTTTGGATCTTTTCTATAGTCTCTACGATACGACCAGCATCTATCCAGTCATATCATTGGATGAGCTACTTACTTCGCAATCGATCAACTATGATGAGTCCCAATTTTTCGAGTTCAACGCCCCTGAAGACGCTATTTACTTATTCTCGCTGAGCATTCTAGATGGCGATATCGACCTTTACCTTCGAGATTATTATTCCAACGATATTATTGCCTATAGCCAATTTTACAATCCAGATGACGGTTCCACAGAAAAAATCCAACACTACTTTAAGGGCGGCAAATATCTAATTGAAATCTACGGCTTTGAACTTTCACATTACAACTTCATCATTACACAAGAGGAACCAACTATCTTACAATTAAACTCCCTGGTCTCCGGTAGCAGCGGCAGCCAAGAAGGCACAGATTCTAACCATTATATGCAAATTTTCAATCATTTCTACCAGATAACTCTGTTAGAGGGTGATTATCAGATAACTATCACCTATGATAGCGATGTGGTGGACTTTGACCTCTTCCTTTTGAGTACAAATTTCGTTGAGCTAAATAAATCCGCAAGCATTTATGACAAGGATGAAATTGTTGTTAACGTTAACTCTGAGACAACGTACATTATTGCTGTCTATAGTTATTCAGGTCATGGCTCATTTAATCTCATTGTAACTGTTTATACTCCTCCAAGCCCATCGCCTTCAGGGTTCATTCCGGGCTTTACAGCAGCAATTGCTCTGGTAGCCCTTTTGGGTCTTAACACAATTGTTTTCCTTAGAAAGAAAAGGAGCTAATTATAATTCCTTTTCTCCCTCTTTTCTCTTTTTCTAATCTTCCCAATCAAAATCATTGTTGTATTGAAAAACGAAGTCTATTTCTTCTGGGATTTCAAACCCAATCACTTTTTTAAACTGCTGGATGTTTCTTTTGCCGACAATAAAAAGCTCGGGCCGTTCATCTTCTCTTTGCGGGAAGTAAAGAAAAGAATGGATCCCAAACATTTGCAGTCCTTTTTGATAGCGTTCCAGTTTCAAGAAGTTGTGTTGTTGAATCGAGAGAATAATGTTTGTATTGTTGTTAAAGTAAATGACCCCACAACTATCGAACACGCCACGGAGAAAGGATTGTAAATTACTCTTATCCATTGAGACTATTTCGCCACTTTCATCTGCACTGCTTCTTTGAGTAGTGTGGTGCTCTAAATTATGAATCAACTTCTCTTTATCGAAACTCTTCAAAAGGCTTTCACCAAATGTATTGCTCAATCTATCTCTCAGCAATTTTCTTTAAAAATCCCTAATAGAGACCTTCTGTTTAAAATTTCTTCAGTTTTCAGAGGTTTTTTTAGTGAAATGGTTACTAGTTCAGAGAAAAGGTAAACGTTGGAAATTAAAGCAATGCCCTCTTTGAACCCCTTCCAAATTCGTGCTCCAGGAAGAGTGTTCCTCTTTGGAGAGCATAGTGATTATTTTCATCTTCAGGTTATTTCAGCGGCTCTTAATCTAGCAATTTTTCTCGAAGTCGTTCCACGAGAGGATGATAAACTGGTAGTTAACTTCCAGAACCTGGGGACAACCGATCAGTTCTCGACTCGAGACAAGTTACTCCCTTATCGTTTTTCCCGGGATTATTTACGAAGCGCTTTTAATGTTATGAAAAAGCATGGCTTCACAATAAAAACAGGGGCAACTATTACTGTTCGTGGGACAATACCGATCGCTACAGGGTTATCAAGTTCATCAGCTCTTGTTGTGGCAGCAATACAAGCCTTTGCTCAGTTAGCCGAAGTTTCTTTGACAAAAGATGAAATTGCTCGATATGCTTTTCAAGCGGAAGTTGAGGAATTCAAAGAAGCTGGTGGAATGATGGATCATTTGGCCTCCACGTTTGGGGGCGTTTTGCATGTTGATTTTTCCCAGCCTTTGCGAAGAACACCTCTCCACATCCAACTCGAGGGTTTTGTAATTGGTGATTCTCTCGAGAAAAAAGTTGATACTGTGGGTGATATAAAAATGATTAAATCAACAGTACAAACTGGCTATCAAAAGCTTAGCAAGTTTCTACCCGAATTTAATCATCGGCTTACAGCTCTCGAGGAAATTAGGCCCTTTCTCTTCCATTTGTCTGAACCAATGCGAACAATGACTGAAACAACATTAAAAAATAGAGATTTAACAAAAAGAGCGTTTACTTTATTAAAACAAGGGAAGGTGAAACCCACTCTTCTTGGTGAGCTCTTGGATAGGCATCATCAACTGCTGCGAGATGGATTAAAGCGTTCGACTGTAAAAATAGAGCGAATGATTGTTGCGGCAAAAAAAGCCGGCGCACTCGGAGCAAAGATGAATGGTAGTGGTGGTGGGGGAACGATGCTTGCTTATGCCCCAGGCCTAGAGAAGGAAGTTGCCGCTGCAATAGAACGAGAAGGCGGAAAAGCTTATCGTGTTGCTATTAGTCTTGGCGTGACGATTACGCGTTTCTAAAGCAAATAGTTTTTTACTGAATAAAGAATTAGTCAAATGCAACTCATTGGTGGAAAGTTTATGACTACCGAAAACACTCAAGAGAAAACCTGCGAACAAAAAGAAACGAATTTGTTGCTCGTACGGGTGGAATACCTTGAGGATGAAATTAGTCTAAAAAGTACCTATGAGTATCAAGCCATTCATGCGTTTAAGGGTTATAATGAAATTCGCTTTGCAATTTTTAACCATTTGAAAGAAGAGTTCATTGATCCAGTAATTAATAAAGGATTGCAAAAAGAAGAGCAAAAGCAACTCTTTAAAGAAAATTATAATGAATTTATTCGTTTTCTCGAGCGAAAAATTAGATATTGGTTGGCAGAATTTCTTAACTCGAAGGAGTTGCGAAAGGTCGTTGTTAGTTACAATAATCATCTCGTCCAAGAACTCGAGTATAACTATCTAGCAACAAGAGAACAAATGGCAAAACCCGACATTACAAAACTGACGAAAATAAGTAATGATTATCTCCAGCACGCGTTGGTAACTTCTTTCCCTAAACGAATTAGTTCCTATATCTTGTCGAAAAACAAATACAAAGAACATCTCTTAGGGTTTTTCAACGAATTCCTAAAATACCTAATCATCTTTTGAAATAGAACCGCATACTCATTCCTTAGTGAAGTGATGAACCTTTTCGTGGGCAAAAGAGTCCCAATGCAACATTTTCGCTGTAAAAACACCATTATAGCGGAAGAATGCCTTACTCATGTCAAGCAACTCCTCTAACGTTAGATTCAATTCACGATAATGGCCAAAAAAGATGGCTAAACGACCTTTTGGTTTCAAAACACGGTGGAATTCTTTCAATAACTCAGTATATGCCTGCACCCCTTGTCGCCGGCAGAGAGAATATAAAACATCAAAGAACAAAATAAAGTCAACAGAATTGTCTCCTAATGGAATCGTTACCTCTCCTGTAGTGAGAATAGTTTCAATGTTTTTAAGCTCATAAAACCGAGCTCGTCTCACCAATTCGTCTAAGGCTCCCGCATCGACATCAAGAGCATAGACTTTACCATCAGGGCCAACAAACATCGCAGCTGGAATAGCATAATTTCCTACGCGAGAACCGAAATCTAAAATAGTGTCATTTTTCTCGAGTTTTAATTGTTGGAAGAATGCCCGCGCCTCGCTATCAAACCATTTAGCAACATCTGAGGGTAAATTTAATTTTTGTTGATGCTTATGTGGTGAAGTCATGAAGAGTACATCTCGAAGAATAACTAATGGCCATTCTTCTTAGAAAACTTTTGGTTAATATTCTTAAAGGGTTGATTAATAGTATTTTGACTGATGAAGAGAAAAAGCATGTCATCTTTCTCTCGAAAAGATTTTTTAATCAGTAGAGAGCTCTCTCGCAAGAGAAAAGATGTATAGGGAATTTGCCAAATATTATGATAAAATCTACCATCGGAAGAATTACAAAAAAGAGGTTCGCGTCCTAAAAAAATTGATCCGTCGATATAAGCGGTCCCTTGGAAATGATCTTTTAGACTTAGCAACAGGCACGGGCAACCACATTGCCTACTTTTGTGATAGTTTTAATTGCACAGGCTTAGACCTTAACGAAGAGATATTGGCTGTTGCGCGTTCAAAAGGATTAAACGCAACCTTCGTTCAGGGAGACATGCAGGATTTCAATCTGCAGAAGCAATTCGATGTTATAACCTGTCTTTTCAGCTCGATTGGTTATCTTTTAACGGAAGCAGCTCTTGAAAAGACTTTCAAATGCATCTATCACCATTTGAAACCCGGAGGAGTTGTGTTTATTGAACCGTGGTTAGAAAGAGAAGTTTATTGTGTAGGGTCCCCCCATATGGAAATCTATGACGATAACGACCTTAAAATAGCTCGTTTGAATGTTTCTGAGTTAAAAAAAGAGTCTATCGCTTATTTTAAAATGCATTATCTGGTTGCTGAAAGAAACAAACCAGTCGAGTATTTCGTAGATGAACACGAATTGGCACTTTTCCCCCATAGTTTACTTATTACTAAGATGCAAGAAGTAGGACTGAAGACCAAAGTTTACGCGAAAGGGGTCTTTAAGAGAAGAACATTGCTCATCGGATTAAAACTGGAAAAAGTCTAATTCCATTCTTTTTTAGTAGTGTTTTTATGTCCAAATAGAAAATCATTGTAAAAATAGAGTGATAATTTTGGCTGAAATAATTGCAAAAGAAAAAGAACGAGAAGAAATACCAACAATCCACCTTTTTGTGAAGAAACAGACCCAATTTTACATTCGATCCAATGTTACCGTGACAATAACAAAAGTTCGATTACTAAAACGCGCAGAGTAACGGGGAAAGTTTGGACTAACAATTCCTTGGTACATTGCAAGCTCTTTTTCGTATGTAAAATTAGCAGTCATTTCAGAAAGACCATTTCGTGTAGTGCTTCAGTCTGCTCAATTATGGTTCCATTCTCAGTCGTACATTCAACATTACAAGTTGACAGGAAGCGAAAATAGCCGGGTTTAATCTTGAGAATTTTTTTCGTGAAAAATTGTACCAACCTGCTCTGTTCTGACAGAAGGTCTTGCGCATCAATGATCTTTTATATTTCCAGTTGTACTTTTACCTGTGAAGGAATCTCGAGTTGAAACCTTTTTGGATAATAAGAATGAATTCTCGTGTTTAGGGCAATTTCTTTAGTAGAGATGATGAATTCGCCGGTGCTATTTTTCAGTTTGTCCTTTTCAGCAAGCATAAAGACAGCTATTTTATAGTTCTTCATTTTTTTATTTAATTGAATAATCGCAAAAATCACTGTGAAAGTTTTTGTGTAGATTTTTCCCCATTGCCAGCAGTCAATAATTTTGGAAAGATTAACCCCAGAACCCCAAGTGATCGTGATAGCCAATGCCTTCCTTTGTGAATTCTTCAGTCCCGAAACGGACCTGTGCTTTGACTTGTGCTCTAGGGAGGGGGACAATCCAGTGAAAATATCCCTTTTGCCCAAACGTGGTGAATCCTTTGCTTGGTTTCCAGCCAGAAACGATGCCGGTGAAATGAAGTTTGATGGAGATTTCGTCCTCTTCAACAAACAATTCATATACAGGTGCCTCTGCAAAAGAATAATCGACATGAAGATAATTGTTTCGAAGCTTGATGTCAGTTTTTTTCTGTGATGCTTTAAATTCATGCGTTTGAAAAGGGAAACGATAAGATTCCTTTCCTCCCTCCGGCTTGTAAATTGTTACTTCAATTTTTGTTTTCCAGGATAAATGGTTACGGGCATAGAAAAAGACAATCACTGTAAAGCCGTTATCTAAATGTGTGTCGAAATACCATCACTTGAAATTATCCCTCTTAGCGAGATCAATGTGTAACCCCCTTTCTTCCGGCGTAAGTGATTGTATTTTTCCATCCTTTTTTCCAGGACCAATCCATCCTTCATTGACTTCGGTTGCGAGTTTATGTGACATTGAATGATCTCTTTTTCTATTATTTTGGGCCAATAATTATTTGAATCTAACCTTTTTTATAAGACATCGCGGGTGTTTTTTGGAAAACAACACTAAAAAAGAAGGAAAGAGGGGGATTATTCGTTTGCATAAGCTTCTAAGCCAAAAGCTTCGCCGAGAAGCTGATGTAACCTGCTTACAAAACGGACTGCTGGGGCGCCATCAACAATATCATGATCAAATTCAACAACAATGTGGAGAATGTCGCGGGGCACGAGTTCGTTGTTTATATAGACAGGTTTTTTTACAATCGCTCCTAATGCACAAGTAGTTGCGTGAAAGGTCTTTGGAATGGCATAGCCGACAATACCTTTACCAAACATTCCCATAGCTGTTACTCCCACAGTTCCTAGGTTCTTCCGGATTTTAAAGGGGTCTTTAATAATACTGCGCCAGAGAAGAGCCCGAATTATCTTAGGTAACTTCATAAGCAATTTTTGCCGCTTTTTCTGTTTTGCTTCTTTCTCGCGCTGATCTTTGGAATGCTTTTGAGCCATGCGAATTTCGTTTTGAATTTCTTGAAAAGACTTCTTATTTGCTTGTCGTATGATGTACGCAATAGGAACTTTTTGGCCGCGAACCTCTTTTTCAACAAGGCATTTTATATCGACATCTTTGAATTGGATCATCTTCCGCCGCCCCTTTCGGAAGGTCTGGACAATGGGGTTCTCTTCAACAACTTGGGCAACGCATTTCATAATCCAAGAGGTAATGGACAGCTTTTCACCTGTTTTCTCTTCATGCTTTTTCATTATTGCCATTGCTTTAGTGACATCCATTTCAACAATGCCAATATTATGATTTTAATAACGACTGTGATTTACTGCTTCAGCAATTATTTCTCGTTCTTTAGTAAATTTCAAAACACGATAATTTTCTGTTTCTGTCATTTTTTCATCACTCGAGCCACAATTAACTAGTTTGAGATGAATTCTGCCCTTTTTTTTTAATGGATTATTTTTATTTACTTGAATCTCGATTTTAATTAATTTTGTGTTTAAACGAGAAGAAAAACAAGGTTGAAAGGGTATTTTCCAATGGAAAAGTGGGAAAAAAGGTATGAAAATTAGGGTTTTGTTAAAGAACAAGCTAAAAAAACTAACTAGGGCCTTTTTTAAAGAGAAAAGGAGTCTCAATAATTAGTGAATAATAACTTGTGAAAAACTCATGACCGGTTTATTTAATCGAATTGCTCATCGTTACGATGGTATTGTTGGTTCTTTCGATTTGGACGAAATTCTGAAGCATCTGCCCTTAAATGAGAAAACATTATTTTTAGACCTGGGTGGAGGAACAGGTAGGGTAAGCTATCACCTTTTGTCCCTTGTTAATGAATGTATGATCGCTGACTTGTCTTTTGAAATGCTTGAACAAGCCAAGAAAAAAACAACCGAGTTCATGTTGCTTCAAGCGAATGCAGACAATCTCCCAATAAAGTCAAATTCAATTGAAACAATTTTTCTAAATGACTCATTACATCACATTCGAAATCAAAAAGAAACGATCGCAGAATGTTATCGAATCTTGGAAAAAGGGGGAGCACTATATATACGAGAATTCAATCGCAAGTATTTCTGGAATATCTTCTTAATTCTAGGACAAGCATTGCTCTGTTTCAAGAGTAAGTTCTATTCGCCCAAAGAACTACAAAAGGCTTGCGAGGATGTGGGGTTCGAAGTGAGTATAATCACTTG
>Ga0164310_10002468_pt1 | contig 10640 bp, 12 predicted proteins | sample GuaBasSedimGuay1_FD_121795 | JGI IMG/M metagenome (GOLD analysis project Ga0164310, IMG submission 121795) | Subseafloor sediment microbial communities from Guaymas Basin, Gulf of California, Mexico - Guay1, Core 4569-9, 0-3 cm | ecosystem: Environmental > Aquatic > Marine > Hydrothermal vents... | reverse complement strand
TCGCGGTTGGGGCGCTACTAGCAGGTTATGAGATTTGGACCCGTATTGAAACGTATCGTGCATCAACAGCAGCTGCTTTGGCTCCACACATGAAGCCACTGCTACTTGGTCTGATAATGCCCGTGTTAGCAGTTGGTGCCTACTTCATCTATGGCAGCACGGCCGATCTCACTATCAAGACTGCAAACTCGAATCCTGTTCTCACGATAGGCGGCAAGTTCCTAACCGTCATTAATCCATTCTATCGTCTCGATCAACGAATCTTTGCGTCAGTGGCTGAGCATCTTCCCAGTCCTTGGTCTAGCTTCTATAATACTCTCTTGGCACTTATCTTCTTCTTCCCATTGGGAATGTATTTCCTCTTCAAGCGTGGCCGCGACGAAGACTGGCTGATTCTGCTTTACGGTCTGACTTCGGTCTACTTCGCGGGCAGCATGATTCGTCTCGGCTTGATTCTAGCACCTGGGGTGGCGGTCCTCTCAGCAGTCGCTGTGAATGGCATAATCTCGCCGTACGCGAAGGTGGTGACTCAGAAGTCCGTCTTCGAGCGAAGAAGGTTCCGTGTTAGCACATCTCTGACATCAGAGCATGCACTCATGGCATACGGATTTCTCGCCATTGTCTTGTCCACCGTGATTGTTGGTGGTGTTAACTACACCACAGCACAGGTAGGGCGTCCCGAGTTTGCAGCGGGTGCGATTTCGGATGGTGCTCGGTACACTGATTGGCAGACCGCCATGAACTTCATTCGGAACGTTCTTCCGCCGTCCGCCACGATTGCAAGTTGGTGGGACTACGGATATTGGATAAACAGTGCAGGTGGCGGACGAACTATTGTCGACAACTCAACACACAATCGAACGCAAATTGCTCTCATGGGATATGCGTTAATGGCACTAAATCTCACCGAGTCTCTGAGAGTATTCCGCATGTGGAATACTACACATGTGCTTGTGTATTGGGGTCACAGGGTTTCCAAATTCGGTGGCGATGACGGAAAGTGGCCTTGGATGGTACGAATTGCCGAGGACAAGTTTGGTAGTGGCCTTATCGATGATGCAACATACCTGGGCGACAATCCTGACACGCCAGACACCGTTGAACGCGACTATACGCTGGATGCCTTTTTCCAGTCGACGCTGTATAAGCTGATGCTCTATGGCGAACCAAAGACTGCGCAAGAGGCACAGGCTCTGCCACAGCCGCGACAGCAGGCCGACTCGGTGTATCTTCAGCAGGCCGATAAACGATGGGTTGACAACATCCCTGACACGTTGCACGGAGCGTTCAAGCAAGTCTTTGTGAGCTCAGAATACGGTCTTGTAAAGATTTACGAGATTGATTATACTATGCTTGATCAAGCTGTCAACAGGTCTCGTGCTGATTGGAAGCTCGAAAAGGACTTACTCCAAGATGTCAAACTCGACGGCCAGATCTCGGATGATGAGGCGGGCTTCACCAACTTCGATGTTGTGTTCGGCGGGGGATACGAGGCGACCGTGTACTCCCGTGCAAACGACACACACATCTACTTCGGAATCAAGATGGATGAGTTCGCACTGCATGACGCTCTTGGCATTCAGCTGGCACCAGTAGAATCCATAGAACGTCCTGATATTCGCATTGTGAACTACGAGGGCCATGACTACTATGATGGTCACGTTGGTTTCGACGGCGAGTGGGCACCGGATGCTACAGGTGCGAACTCCACTGAGTATGCCTACGGATCGGGCGTTGTGGAGTTTGTGCTCCCGCTCAATTCGGATGATCCGCAGGATCTATCCATGAAGCCAGGAATGAACTATCAGATCCGACTGCTCTATTGGAGTAACGTCAACTCTGGTGAACCAACCTTCGCCTCGTCGTGGGCAACTCTGTGGGTCCCCGTCGAGCTGTACTAAGGAACTGGCTGGCGACTGGGAACGACTCCCGCTCGCCACTCCTCCTTATTTTTGATGCTCATGCTTATGGACTAGACGAATTCTCAAACGCGGGCTCAAGATGTTGCTTAATCCGCACTCATTCTCAGCTTGCGTTTTGCCCTCCTTCTGTATTCTCCATACTTGTCTTGAAGACTAAACTTCGCTGGATACGGGCTTGCAACACTCCCGCCGCATCGAGGGCACCTGTCCTCCTCAAGAGTGTACTCGTGACAGACAGTACACTTGAAGAGATGTGTCAACGGCTCCAAGACTCCCCTCTATTTTCTGTTGAACTTGAACGTTCCCCCATTACTCTCTATGACCTTGCTGACAGTTTCCAGTATTGACGATAGTATTTTCTCGGCTTCACGATAGTCTGGACTAACGATTCTGAGCTTGTACCGGGGCGCACCTAGAGTATATATCTCGACTGTGGATTTCTGGTGCCTCTTCCCAATGTCTAAGCCTCTTATCAGAGCGTCTTTTATGACATCTATTCCGTTTGGTCCTGGTACCTGAATGGTCATCTCCCCATCTATTTCTACAGACGGAATCTCGATGCGCTGTTTTGCAAGCTCAACAAGCTGTTCTTTCAGTTTCTTGGGTGCATCTACCTCAGCAAGTGCCTCCAGTCCCATATCCGCAGCTCGTTCTAGGCCTCGATAGATCTCTCCAAAATAATCTTCAAGTGGCCAGCCGACTTGTTCATAGACCTCTTCCAGCGTCATGTTGTTGTCTTTAGCTATGAATTCGAGCAGCTTCTCAGCCTTCTGGGCACGTTTCCACTCGCTGTTCTTCTGCTTCTTGGCCTCATTGGATACCCTGCGCAGTGAGCAGTCTATGTGGCCCCTCTGTGGGTCCACTTGCAATACTTTGACAATTACACGTGACCCCTCATGGATGTGGTTTCTTATGTTCCTGACCCACGTGCTGCTAATCTCTGATATGTGAATAAACCCCTCCTTGTTACCATACTCGGGTAGAACAACGTAGGCCCCGTACGGGGCAACTTTCGTGGCAATTGCTACAACATATTCGTCTGGTTGGGGCCACTCAGCACGTTTCAGGACCACTCTTTTCGCCTCCGCAGGTTGGCCTTGGCATACTATGGCAGAACCTCTATCTCGCGAGCTATCGGCTCTAGTATGGCCTTGCCGCCTGCCGGTTTCGCCAACACCTTCCCGCACTTAAGGCATTTGACTTCGGTCGTGGCATGATCGAAGATGATCTGCTCATTCTCACAGTCAAGGCATTTTACTCTAAGGAACTTGGACTTCGGCTGTTCCACAACATCCTTCTTAGTCAACATCATCACCGCTATCGGTCAGTTACTACACTTTGCCTCTACTCGTAAGAAAAGAGGCCCACTGGAGGGTCTAGTGGTGCTCGAAGGGACACTCATTATAACTGTATCGAATGTGAACGACTATGCTCTCTGGACCTCTACCTTCTTGAGCCGCATACCCTTCGACTGAATGATGTGACCACACTCTTTGCACTTGAACTTCAGGACGGTCTTCTTTGTGGTCTTTGCGAAACGCTTCTGTATGGGCTTGGGAAAGGAACCGTAGCCACGTGTCTTTCTTCTCATTCGCCTTGCGCCCTGAGCCATGGACCTGTCCTTGCCCTTTTTGTACACAGAAACCGTGTGCTCTGTGTATGTGCGGCATCTCGGACAATATCTGTTCAATGTGCTGGTCATCTTCATCTGTATTTCACCACATTGTGGCCGGCTCTCTCGGCATTGTGCTCTTTATAACCCTTGGGGCATCGGAATCTCACTTCATTGTGGATAGGTGGCCCAATACTGTAGCTATCACGAGGATTGCAGCGAATACGATCACGAGTGTCGGACCTATCTTGATCCCCGGTGTTTCATCCTCGAAAAACCTGATGAGGCCCGCACCACCAGAGGGCATAGGTCCCTCTCCTTTCTTCTTCTTCCGTTTCTTGGAAGTCTTGGGCATTCGCGTTTTGCCTCCTGAGATGAAAGGCTGTGGCATTGCTGCGTTTTTAACACTTTCTGACTGGCCGATTATGGAGTATCAACACACTCACAGGGCGACTTTCCACATCTTGAGCACACATTGGCATATTTGCCCAACAGCGCATCACCCAAGTCAACTCCAAGTAGATTGGCTACGGAACATACCCACGCGAAGACATCAGCCATCTCGCTCACAATGGCTGATTGATCCTCCCCCCTCAAGACTGCATCGCTGAGTTCTCCGAGTTCTTGGTAAGTCCTGAGTATTGTTCTTTCAATACCCCTTGCCTTGTCACGCTCGTAGTATATGCGCTTCATCATCTCCTGGGCCTCTCGAATATTCACCACTGCTTCCTCCTCGAAGGATGGAGGCCCTCGGGCGAGGACCTCACTTGAACCGGAGATGCGCGTATGCCGGGGTATCAGTGTCAAAGGCATAGTGAACATGCTGGAAGTCCTTGCGGAACTCAGCAACATCCTCTGCTACCTTTCTGACATCCTCTCCCTTCATTACGACTCTTGTCATGAATTCGGCGATGGCATCCATCTCTGACTCCTTCATACCCAACCGGGTCATCTCGCTGGTTCCGAGTCGTATTCCTCCGGGAGTCTTGTAGTCACGCCCACGTTTCTTGTCCCAAGGAAGCAGATTCCGATTGATGACTATATTGGCCTTTTCCAGCTCCTCTTCAACGGTCCTCCCGTCTTTCATCGGTGTTTCCGAGATGTCGACAAGTATCTGATGCGACGCCGTGAATCCTTTCTGCTCCGCAATGACATTCCACCCTCTCTCGTGGAGGGCTTGCCCAAGAGCCCTTGCATTCTTGATAATCTGATCCGTATAGTCATGTCCAAACTCAATCATCTCGGCTAGGGCCACGGCAAGTCCCGCAACGTTATGCAGGTGGTGATTGCTCATCAAACCTGGGAATGCAGCCCTTTTGATGGCATCAGCGAACTCCTCCTTCGACAACACTACCCCATGTTGCGGTCCCGGCATAGTCTTGTGCGTGGAGGCTGTCATTACATCGGCTCCCTCTCGCAACGGATCTTGGAATCGACCAGCTGCGATTAGCCCTGACACATGTGCCGAGTCATACCCGATGTGCATCCCGTACTCATCGGCAATCTCGCGGAACTCCTTCACCGGATGCGGGAACAGGAAGACACTCCCACCAAAGAGCAGGAACTTGACATCTTTCCCGTCTTGGAAAAGTCCTCTTATCTTCTTGGCACTCGCATCCACGTCGATATTGAACTCCTGCTCGTCAAAGACCCAATTCTGGACCTTGTGCCCCCGAACAGCTCCAGCCGTTCCGCCGAGGTTTCCCCGTGCATGGGATATGTGCCCGCCATGTGCGATTGACAGCGCCATCATTCGATCGCCCGGTTTCATGAATGCTGTATACATCATCAGGTTCGCAACGACCCCTGAAACCGGCCGCACATCAGCGAACTCGGCGCGGAAAAGCTTCTTTGCTAGGTCTATGCAGATCAGTTCCACTTCGTCTATGTACTTGCAACCTGCATATACCCGTTCTCCGGGCCACCCCTCAGCGTAGCGGTCTCTGAAATCACAGACAATGGCCGACCTGACCGCTGGTGAGGACACATTCTCTGAGGCAATCAAGTTGATCGTGTTGTGCATCCAGTCGTCATGTTTCTCAATCAAGACGAACACTCTATCGTAGAGCTCCTTGTGCTCGCTCACTTTCGACACTCCCTAGAATGGTACTTCCAATCATGGCGCAGTACGCCCAATGTTATATGACTTGTGACTGGAGCGCACACTGTGGAAACACCGTAATCTCTATAAACTCAAGCCTGCGTTCGCATCTTGTGGGCCAGTGGCTAAGCCAGGTATAGCGACAGGCTCTTAGTCCTCTCAGCTGCTGCTGAGTGGTAGAGGCACTTGTTGGTCGGGGGTTCAAATCCCCCCTGGCCCGCCACGATTTCTGCTCAGACAATCAACGTGCAGTGTCACAAAGTCATGGCAGGTTGAGGGAAGGATTTATCGGGCCGAAATCACACAGGTGAAGCATTCCGGTCCTTGAGGTGTTGTAATGAGTAATGTAGTGCGGTCCAACAAGTTCCTTCTCACAGCACTGGTCCTGAGTGTCGTGATTGGAGGAATGTCTTTTGCCAATCTACCTCCGGCTGTCCCTGCCACCGATGTCCAGACAATCAATGGTGTCACGTTTGACTTCTCTGACTACGGCTTGGCTGATCATGAGGTGTTGGCTCTTTTCAATTACCTCTATACCCTTGTGAGTTGGAATATCAGGGATATGGCGAGTGGGACGGTTGGAACTTTCGTGAGGAACTGCACGGGTTGGCACACTACGTTCTCGCATTCATGACGTATGCCACCTCTACACTCTTTGAAACCACTCCCGGATATCGTACAGACTACTACCGAAGCTTCGCCTACGACTTGATCAAACGAATGAATACAACTGAGGACGAATGGGGCACTAACAGTGTGGAGTATTGGGAGTGGACGCATCCCGAGTACAACTACAACACCTACTACTGGCCGAATGCAACGGACCCAAGTGGCCTATATATCGGTGGTTTTCGCGGCCCCGCTAACATCATGTGGACTGGTCACTACACACTGATGATGACCCTGTACGAGCGGAACTTTCACACCGGCGAGATGACTGACGAGATAACTTGGTTCATAGATGATTGGAACAACTCTCTTCTGACAGATGGCTTCGGAAATCCGAAGGACGGCGGAATCTGGGGCGTTGGACTAATCCCATGCGAGCCATACATCGTATTTGCCCAATGCAACTCCATCCCAATCTTCTGTACGGAGATATACGACAATCTTTACGGCACCAACTATCGACCGATGTGGGACTACGGCCTCAATTTCATCAATACTGTGATGCAAAACCAATACGGCCTCTTCATAGACGGGTACTATGTTTCACGGCCCACCAGCACCTATTACAATCCTGACAGACTTCCCGCAACAATCCCTGGCCCCCAGCAAGATCTGTACCTACGAGATGGAACACCAAAGGTGTCATCATACTGTGACGCATGGGCCCTAGACTTTCTCGAATACACACAACCCGAGGAAACCGCCCATGACTACCCCATCTTCCTACAACACTTCCGCAAGGACCTCTCGGGCGACATGATGTATATCGTTGACACTTACACTAACACAAAGGGTTTCGGCACATTCGACATTCTTGGTTCTCTCTTCACGTTGCCGCTCGCGAAACAACGCGGCGACTTTGTGACTCGTGACAGAGTCCTGAACTTCCTGATGAGTCTCTTCAACAAGGTGTGGTCCGATGATGGACGCATGATGTATGTAGACACATCATCCCTCGAACCATTCCTTGAGAGCGTGCTGAGTTTTGGCTACATTTGGGCAAAGATGCCCGTCACAATTCGGGACCTAGGAGATGCGCGGCCTACAGACTTCTGGAACTATCCTTACATCAGCGCTGCAGATGATGACTACATCTGGGTGTATCAAGCCCAATGGGACCCGGAGAAGCAGGGCTTCATACTTAATGTCCGTGTTGACCAGACTGCAACACTAACCTTCAGCAATTTCCAGTCGCAACCGACTGCATACTTGCATGGAGTTCCTCTCACTACACTGACCGCCTCCGGTAGTGACTTTACCCTCACGCTTGAGCCGGGGATCTACCAGATTGTGATAGTTGAGGGGGTGTGACGGCATGGCAGAAGAGAGTCGCTCAGTGTCAAGCGTTCAGCGCATTCTCAAAATACTGCATCTGAATGGTGCATATGTCGCAATCCTGACCGTGGTCTATGGCCTGTTAGGTGCACTAATTGTCATGGCCCTCCTGTGGTTACCCCAGCCATACAAGATGATCTCGATAATCAAGTTGGGTCTTGTGCCGGCCCTTGCAGTCATTGCAGTCGTAGGTGCGATACGTGGTCCCATTGCAGGTTTCGTGTCGGGCTTCGTTGGCACGTTCATGTACGATCTCGTGATTCGCGGGACTATTGTGACAATGGGCCTAACCGCCGCCTCTTACGGCATACTCGGATTTGTCGTGGGGCTAGCCTCCTATAGCTTTGAAAATGGTCGGTTTCTCCTTAAACTATCAATACTGTCAGCAGTTGGTCTTGTGTTGGCTGTGTTGGTCATTGTGCTGACGGGCTTGACGGTAGAGGGCTACGCAGCACTTGTCGCAATTGCATACGTTCTGTTGCCACTGCTAACAACAGGACTGCCCTCTGTGTTGTTCCTGACCCCATTGTTTGCCCGACTGTGGTTCGAGTTTGCCAAGCGGTTCGTACCGTCTGCGCTGAACAGATAGTCGATTCAACCATTACTCGGTAGTCTTACCGGCAAGCTTGCACTCGGCACACAACCCCCTAATCTCCAGTGTGCGTGAGATCACAGTGAAACCTGTTTCTCTCTCAATCTCCTCTGCAATGGAACTGAGAGATGAACACTCATAATCCTGGACTTTTCCACAGCCTTTGCATACCAAGTTGATATGGGGGTGTGTGTTGGGATCAAATCGTGCTGAATCTCCTGGAACAGCTATGCTCTCTACCAATCCAATCTCTTGGAACAGATGTATGGTGTTGTATATAGTTGCAAGGCTGATTGATGGATCGGAATCCTTGACGTACCTGTGGATATCCGCAATCGTGGGGTGTGAACCAGCCCTCCAGACCGCCTCGTAAATAGTGATACGTTGAAGTGTGGCTCTATAACCCCGACTGCGAATCATCTCTGCAATCTCTGACCTTGATGCTGTCATATCAGTGGTGCTTGGGAACAAATGCAAATAAAACTATTCTTATCTACAGACACCTCTTTGCTCATAACAACTCTTAAATACGAATCATTCTAAACAAAGTCAGTTCTCCGCCTTTGGTCGGAGAAACCGTAGAACAAAGAAAGGTGAATATCGAAATGGAAACGCAAGAGGTTGAAAAGCGAATGCTTCTGATTGGAGAGGAAGTTCCCGACTTTGAGGCAATGACTACCCACGGGAAAATCAAGTTCTCAGATTGGGCAAAGGGCAGCTGGGTGATTCTGTTCTCCCACCCTGCAGATTTCACCCCAGTCTGCACGACAGAGTTCATGGCATTTGCGGACATCTACGATGAGTTCAAGAAGCGAAACGTGAAGCTCATCGGCCTGAGCATTGACAGTATCTACTCACACATTGCGTGGACCCGTGCCATCAAGGAGAAACTTGGCAAGGACATCCCGTTCCCGATTATCGAGGATCTCAGTATGAATGTTGCCAAGAAATACGGCATGATTCACCCCGCGCAGAGCAGCACTGCAGCTGTTCGTGCGGTGTTCTTCATTGATCCAGAATTCAAGCTGCGTGCACTCATCTACTACCCCCTGAGCAATGGACGCAACATGCAGGAGATACTTCGCGTCATAGACGCATTCCAAGTGTCTGACAAGTACGGTGTCGCTACTCCAGCCAACTGGCAGCCTGGTGATGAGGTCATAGTTCCACCTCCCCAGACCACCGAGGAGGCCGAGAAGCGCCTCAAGGAAGGGTACGACTGCGCAGACTGGTTCTTCTGCAAGAAGAAAGTCTAATTTCAGAAGCAATTGCCAGAGTCTGGGCCCTGTCCCAGACTCGCTACTCTTTCTCAAGTGTATCTCCGTACAAGGTCCTCATAGATTTCAAGCAACTGGGCAGTATGTCTTGAGATGTCGAACCGCGACTCTACAGTTCTACGTGCCTCTGCTCCCATCTTGTTTCTATCAGCCGGGTTCCCGAGGATGCTATGCACAGCATCCACAAGTTCTGTTGCGCTGTCTGGAGCTACCACGATTCCATCCCGACCAGGGGTGATTATCTCACTGGGACCGAAAACATTTGTAGAAACCACTGCTGTCTGACAAGCCATTGCCTCAACAATGGACAAGCCGAACGGCTCTCTTCGTGAAGGATAAATGAAGACCTTAGACCGGTTGATTATCTCTGGAACCATTTCGAGTGGGATGACTCCCAAGTATTCTACCGTGCTATCTAGGTTCAGTCGTTCAAGTTCACCCAACAACGTGTTTCTGAATGATCCCTCACCAGTTATCACCATTGACACATTATGCTGTTTCTCTTTCGACAGCAGTTGGAGCATTGATGGAATCAAGTCGACACCTTTCTCCAACTCCAGCCGCCCCATGAATGCAATGTCCCATGACTTCCCCATCCCCCGTAGTCTTCTGAATACCTGAAGGTCAACGCCGATGTATGACAGTTCGACTCGGCATTGGGAGCCCAACCACCTTGTGAGAGCCCGTGTCACATGTTTGCTCACCCCAAGGACGATGTCAAACGGGGCGAACTGAGCCAGCTGACCATAGTCGGTTGTCCGCTCTCCACTTGGCAAGACGAGGTGCTTGGGAAGTCCGTGAACCGTAAGGACCGTTGGAGGCGTCCTGTGCGAGATCCGGAGTCTATGAAGCACTCTGTTGAATATCACATAGGTGCTATGTGCGTGAATGATATCGGGATGAAACTCGTTCAGCACATCGCCGAGTTCTGGGATCAGCATCTCGACGTTTCTCTCAATGTCGTCGCGAGAGAACAGTTCGTTCACGATACGGTCCCGCTCGCTCTCAGGATATGCATAGTACTCCCATTTTCGGGCCTCCAGAAGATTTCCCCTGAGATTGCGGACAATAAGATGATCTATCTGCTCTGTTGGCTTCGTTCTCCTGTGAGCTGCCTGAGTCACAACTATGC
>Ga0164310_10002467_pt1 | contig 10643 bp, 5 predicted proteins | sample GuaBasSedimGuay1_FD_121795 | JGI IMG/M metagenome (GOLD analysis project Ga0164310, IMG submission 121795) | Subseafloor sediment microbial communities from Guaymas Basin, Gulf of California, Mexico - Guay1, Core 4569-9, 0-3 cm | ecosystem: Environmental > Aquatic > Marine > Hydrothermal vents >... | reverse complement strand
TTGAACTTTCCATTTGGAGATTCCAGAAACTTGATGGGAAAAAAGATACAATCAAAAATGCAATATTCAGGATCAATAATGCAAAAGCAATATCTTGAGCTGCGGTAAGATTTTTTTTGTTTAATAATACCCACAGAATAAGAAAAATCACAATAAACACAATTCTGATCATTAATTTAATACTATTTTGAATAGGAATAAATAATGTCATAGACACAGCTAACATTATAATCAGTATCACAAAGAACTCTACTGTTTTGGTCGTTTTAGTCATAATCTCCTCTTATTTTTTGTCTATAGGTTTCAAGTCTTCTATAATTGTTGCAGAAATCCAATAAAGATCAGATTTATCTGACGTCGGATAATATTTTTCAAAAAAGATGTATTTGCCATCAGGTGTTACACTTGCCATGGCATATATGTCAGTATCAGATGCTCCTAAAGCATCTTTCAGGCTTATTGCCTGTGACCACGATCCATCATCTTTTTTAAAACTGATAAACATAGAACCAACAATTTGATTATTTTCTTCATAATAAGAATCAATGATTATATAACTTTCATCCGGTGCTATTGCTGGATGGGCAACATCCCGAAGACTATTTATAGCATCTGGTAAACAAACAATATTGGTAAAATTTCCATTTTGCATTTTCACGGAGTATATTTCACGTGGAAATAATGTTCCAAAATACATCGTTGAGTCTGATGTAAAAGAATAATACACAGGATGATAATCATTCAGAGGTGATCCTAAAAACGTTGGTTCACTCCAGCCGTTATTGGTTTTATCTACGAACCAGACATTAGGAATCGGACTTAACGAAATCGTACCCGGAATCGGACGCTTTGAGTTAAAATAAATTCTTTTGCCTTCAGGAGTAAAACAAGCATCGGTTTCAAAACAATCAAAGCCGAATTGGATCCTTTGAGGTATCGTTAGTATTTCTTCTTCCAAATATGAATACCAGAGTCGGTCATTTTCACCATTAGGTGTTCTTCGGGTAAATACAATCTGATTCAGATCCGGGGAAAATGTGATGTTATATTCTTTTCCATTGTCAATAGATATGATATTTTGAGAAAATATTTTTGGAGTAGTTCCCGGAGGTGTTTGTCCTAAATAATTATCATTCGGAATTTGATTTATGTTTGTTAACGATTCATCATGCATTGAACAAGAAGAAACAATCAAGAGAATTAATGATATAGTAAGCTCTATTACAATAAATCGATTTTTTCTTTTCATAATTTTCCTCCTATTTTAACAAAACCATTTTCTTCACAGGTGAGTTTGGAATATTCAGTTTGTAATAATAGATTCCAGATGAAACTGGATTATTGGATTGATCAGTTCCGTTCCAGGTGACAGAGTTGATGGGTAGATGGGTTGAAGAGTTGATGAGGATAGTTTTCACTTTTTGTCCTTTCAGATTATAAATTTCGATTTGTAGTAGCTCGTGTAGATTTGAGGTTTCAAAACTAATAGTTGTAGTTGGATTGAAAGGATTTGGAAATACATTTATCATCACCTCATTATCTATTCTATTGTTAATGACAGATGTTATTGTAGATTTCCAGTCAGGTTGAAAAGTATTTCCATTTGTGAAAGTAAGCCGCTCCTGGTTTAAACCTGAAATATCCATTTTATAGATTTGATAATTTCCATCACGTGTTGTCTCAAAAACAATTTTACTCCCATCAGGTTTCCATCTTGGATACCCGTCATAAAATGAATTATTTGTAAGACGCTGAACATCGCTGCCATCAGTGTTCATAATATAAATTTCATGATTGCCATCCCGGTCAGACTGAAAAACAATTTGATCTGCGATTGGAGACCAGGCAGGCAACCATTCCTCAGATTCATTATCAGTTATTTTAACTTGATTTGCCCCATCTATATCCATGATCCAAATCTCTCCGTCTCCATCAGAATATACCGGGTACACAATTTTGGTCCCATCATTTGAACAATGTGGATAACTACCATCTTCAGCAATTATATTTAAATCACTACCATCAGGATTTACAATCCAAACTTCAGTTGCGTAATTTTGCAATGGATATTCCCTGGCAAATAAAATCCTGCCATCAGGCGTCCAGCTTGGTTGGTTATCAATAACATTAGAATCGAAAGTAATTCTATCGATATTGCTTCCATCCGCATCCATAATATGTAAAGACCAGGTGTTTGAATCAATTTGAGCGTAAAAAGCAATTTTGTCTCCGGTAGGAGACCAGGCAGGCCCGGAATCAGAACCAGGATGGTTATTCAATTGTAATAAACCTGAGCCATCTCCATTAATAGTATAGATATTAATATCATCTATTGAAAAGGTGATAATACCATTCTCCTGAGCTATTACAATTCCTGTTAAGAAAAGAAGCATCATTGCTGTAATATAAATTCTTTTTCTCATAATTCCTCCTATTTTAACAAAACCATTTTCTTCACAGGTGAGTTTGGAATATTCAATCTACAATAGTAAATGCCGGATGAAACACTCTGGTTAGATTGATCAGTTCCATTCCAAGTTATTGAATAAATATTTTCCCCTCGTCCTTCGACAAGCTCAGGATGACACAAGCTCGAAGATAACGACTTGATTTTCTGTCCTTTAAGATTATAAATTTCAATCTTGAATTGTTCGTTTTGTTGGTTTTGTTCGATGCTAAATTCAATCGTTGTATTAGGATTGAAGGGATTGGGAAAATTCCAAAGCTGGATATTCGGTGAGATCGAATTGTGGAGATCATCATCGGCAGATGTTGCTAGTTCATTGCGGAACCAGACAATCTTACCGTCACCCCAGAAAGCCGAAACCAAATCAAAATCTCCATCCCCGTCAATATCTGCGGGAAGAGTACTATGCACAAAATTCGCTAAAGATGAAATAACTTGAGCATCACCAAATTCAGCATTTCCCAGATTTTCGAAAACTTCAATTCTATCTGCTACTCCGCAGGAAACAATTACATCTTCATCTCCATCATTATTCAGATCTGAAGTGCAGATATGAAAAGCGTCATCTGCATTAGTAGAAATGATCTGCTGCTCTCCGATAATACCATTTGTGTTTTCATACCAGGCAGCTTTATCATCATCTGTAGAAGCAGACAATATATCAACATCATCATCGTTATCCAGATATGATGTGCATATAGAAAGGACGTTCTGCACATTAGTTGTAATTGTTTGGGAATATGTAAAACTTCCCAAACCGTCGCTGTTTTCAAACCAATATATCTTATCTTCGACATAATTTGTTGCGGCAATTACATCCAAATCACCATCTTCATCTACATCAACCGGAATTATGCGACAGGCTTTTGTCGCATTATCATCTATTATTTGTGCTATTTCAAAATTGCCCAAACCATCTAAATTACGATACCAACATAAAGTATCATCTTCCCAGGAAGCTACAAGAATATCCATGTCATTATCATTATCCACATCTCCTACAGAGATCCCAAAAGCTCCATCTCGATCTGATGCTATGATCTGTCCTATTTCAAATTCATTTGTTCCGTCAATATGCCGAAACCAGATAACCATATTAGATGCATAGAATGCAACGACTACATCCATATCGGAATCATTATCGAAATCTGCGACTTCTACACAGCTGGGTATGTTGTAATCATTTGTAATTATCTGTTGGGCACCAAAATTACCCATTCCATCCAGATTCTCATACCATCCTACTATATTATCTCCACCAGAAATTGTTATTACATCGAAATCCTCGTCACCATCAAGATCCACTGGATATGCAAGTACTGGTTCTATATTTGTATTTGAAATGATGATCTCTTCACTGAAATCAAATTCAGCAAATAATGCAGTAGTTACAAAAATTAACATAAATATAATGTTTTTTTTCACATTTCCTCCTATTTTAACAAAATCATCTTCTTCACCAAATAATTTTTCTTCCCTGTCTTCCTGGTTCCCAATTTTATGTTTTAAATAATTGCATTTGGTGTTCCAAATAGTATTTCGTTGTAGAATAGTTAGTTATACAATTTCAGGGGCTGTTCTCATTGTCCGCAGGAGTACTATTCCTGTCCGCTGACGGACGGTAAGGTTTTGCAAAGCTCTCCCTTGCTGTCCCCTCTCTTCAATCGAATGGAGGGGAACATGAGAAGCCGAACTAAGAGAATTTTCTGCGAAAATTTGTAGAAGTCTTTGAAAAAATTTTTCCCTTGATTTCTTATGTCATACTGAATTCATCCTGTTGTTCTTCTATTCTCGTTTTGCCCGAAAAGAGGAAGTAGGCCAATCTGCCAGGTCGATAGATGGGCGATCAAGCTGGACGTTGTACAAATCGAGTCGATATTCATAATTTGCCTTATCCGACTTCGTTTCACTCAGCCATTTTCTTCCAAGGCGAAAGATTATGTTTCTTCTTACTTGCTTGTGCTTGATGTTCCTTTTCTCAACTCTCATTTCTCACATCTAACCTTGCGAAGGTCGATCAAATAAGACGTTCGGAAACCTTCGCAAGGTATCACTCGTACTTCAATGCTTTCACCGGATTGGTATTTGCCGCTTTGATGGTTTGAAAACTTACCGTAATAAATGCAATGAAACAAGCCGCTAATCCTGCCAGGAAGAATGATAATATATTGATATTAATCCGATAAGCAAAATTCTGAAGCCAGTTATTCATTAAGATCCAGGCAACCGGCCAGGCAATGAAATTGGCAATTAATATCCATTTCATAAAATCAGATGAAAGTAAACCAACGATCTGCCCAACTGAAGCACCCATAACTTTTCTCACCCCGATCTCTTTGGTTCGCTGTTCCGTCGTAAATGAAGCCAGTCCAAATAAACCCAGACAAGAAATAACAATAGCTAAAATAGTAAAATAATTGAACACTTTTCCGGTTCTTGTCTCTGATTCGTAAAGCTTCTCAAAATCTGCATCCAGAAAGTGCAGTTCAAATGGATAATCAGGATAGTTTGCCTGCCAGATATCAGATATTTTTTGTTTTACATTATCCAGATTTGAAGAATTGATACGAACAAAGAAATAGGAGTAGGAACCTTGCTGTCTCATCACCAGTGGTTCTACTTTTGTTCTAATAGATTTATAATTGAAGTTTTTTACAATTCCAACGATCTTTCCCTGCGAATCATTATGGGAAAATTGTTTACCAACAGGATTTTCTATTCCTGTGTAGGCTACTGCCGCCTCATTGAGAATAAAATTGTATTTATCATCAAATTCTGGAGAAAATCCTCTTCCTTCCAATATCTCGAATTTCATGGTTTGCAGATAGTTCCGATCAACTGTATAGACATTCATCAGATATTCTTTATCCTGTTCCATACCTTCCCAGTCAAAACCGTTCCACAAATGAATTGTATTGGTTGGTATATCGGAAGTAAGCGTCATGTTTTCAATTTCAGGAAGAGCAAGCATTTGCTGGCGGAATGAATCATAATTCCGGTGATATCCACTCACTGTCCTCATATACACCAGGTTTTCTTTTTCATAACCGAGATCTTTCTGTTGAGTAAATTTGATTTGATTTGAAACAACCACAGCTCCGCAGATCAAAATGATGGAAAGTGCAAACTGGATTACTACCAGTATCTTTCTTAATGTAGATTTCTGCTGGACCAAGCCGCCTTTTATTACCTTCACGGGTAGGAATGATGAAAGGTAAATGGAAGGATATAATCCTGCCATGAAACCTGTTGCGATTGTAAGTAATCCAATTTGAAAAAACAGTGAAATATTGTAACCTTTCCATAGAGAAATTTCTTTCCCCGTAAGGTTATTAAAATAAGGTATCGCAAGTTCTATCAGAATTAGAGCTACCAGCATTCCCAGGAAGGCAAATAGGATAGATTCACCCAGAAATTGTTTCATCAGATGTTTTCGCTCTGCACCGATAACTTTGCGCACACCAACTTCGCGAGCTCTTTTACTGCTACGTGCTGTACTCAAATTCATGAAATTAGTGCAGGCTATAATCAAAATGAGGAAGGCAATGTAGCAAAAGATGTAAACGTTATTATTGATCTCCGATGTGCTGTTTGCCATATCGATATCGAAATTGGATTTAAGATGAATATCTTTAACTGGTTGTAAGTCATATTTGGTATCAATTCCCAGCTCTTTCGCAGCAATTAATCTATCGATCTTCTGCACAACCTGTCTGGGATCAGTATTTTCATTTAGCTGAACGTAGCCGTTGAAATAGAAATTTCCCCAGTCGAATGGAGCCATGTATTTCATTGAAAGCAGCATCTCAAAATCGAAATGAGTATTGGCCGGTAAGTCTTTGATAATTGCAAATACAGTACAGGTTTTACGACCATTGAACAATTCAATTTCTTTTCCGATCGGATCATTATCACCAAAAAATTTCTTTGCTTCGCTTGCTGTTAAGATAATTCGATCGTCATTGACTAGAGCTTCTTGCACATTTCCGCTGATAACTTCAAAATCGAATAACTGGAAAAAACTGGAATCTGCACAAGCCAGTTTCTTTTCGTAAAACTTTTTTCCATTTGCTTCTACCAGAATGTCATAAGCCAGAGGTCGATAACGGCAGGATTTTTCGATTTCCGGGATCTGGTTCTGCAGGTAGGGAAGCATCTCGCCTGGTGTTACTACAGCTCTGAAACTCTGTTCTCCTAAATTTGCAGCTACGGTAAGGCGATAAAGATCATCGATATTATTGTGAAATCTATCATAGCTCATTTCATCCTTTACCCATAGCATGATGAGCAGAAAAACAGCTAAGCCCAGAGCTAAACCCAGGATATTAATAAATGAAAATCCTTTGTGACGAAGAATGTTGCGAACTGCAATTTTGAAATAATTTTTGAACATGTTTACTCCTTCAGCTTCTAATAATGTGTAAACTAAAGCAATTTGTTATGAATAACTCATTAAACACAATGTATTGCATCTCTTACATTTTTCTTCTACCAATAGGAATGAATAAAATCAATAATTCCTAATTTTACATTTCAATAAGATATGCTACTCGTACTTCAATGCTTTCACCGGATTAGAAGTTGCAGCTCGGATTGATTGAAATGCAACTGTAGTGCTGGCTATCAAAATGGTGATTACTCCAGCAAAAACAAAATATTTGATGTTTATATTTATCGCATATGCATAATTCTGAAGCCACTTGCTCATAGCATACCATGCAACCGGCCAGGCAATTATATTAGCCAATAAAACCCATTTCGTGAATTGCTGTAAAAGAAGAACTGTAATTTCTGCAACCGAAGCTCCCAATACTTTACGAATTCCAATTTCTTTAGTTTTATGCTGAGCGGTAAAGGTGGCCAGACCATATAAACCAAGACAAGCAACAAAAATTGCTAAAATCGAAAAAATCGTTACGATCTGACCGGCGCGTTTTTCTGCCAGGTGCAGGTTCTCAAAATGTTCATCCAGAAAGAAATATTCAAACGGCTGACTGGGAGCAAATTTTTTCCAGGTTATTTTCAGCTGGTCGATAGTCTGCTGAATATTGCCTGCCTGCAGTTTTACAACCAGAAAGTGGCTGTACTGAGAATATGGCGGCAGCAGCATGATATTTGGAATCTCATCGTGCAGAGAGCTAATATGATAATCTTCAATTACTCCAATTACTTCCAGATAAGCATCTTCACCCATATAATATATTTTTGCTCCAATTGGATCATCCAATCCCAGGTTTTTTACAGCAATTTCATTTATCACACAGGATAATGAATCACTGCTGAACTCTGGTGAGAAAAATCTTCCCTGTTTCAATTTGATCCCCATTGCTTTCAGGTAATCATAATCTCCAGAGAGTTGACGGAAATGTTTCATTTCTTTAGCAGTATCACCTTCTTTCTGAAAGACACTACCATTTGTTCCCGAACCTGGAATATTACTGCCAACAGAAGCAGCAATTACTCCCGGAAATTTACTTACTTCTTCTTTATAAGTAACCATCTGTTCACGTAAACTGTACACACGTTCAATCACCATAACCTGATCTTTTTCGAAACCCAGTTTTTTATTACTTATAAATTTGAGTTGGTAATAGATGATGAAAGTGCATATTATAATGAAAATGGAGATAGAAAATTGTAATAAAACCAATCCGTTTCTAAGCCATGATCTTTGTTTTCCGCCAAACATACTTCCTTTAAGAACAGTTGTTATTTTGAACGAGGAAATTACAATAGCAGAATAAGTTCCGGCAAGCAATCCTACAAAAACCGAAAGCAAAATTATCAAAGGTAATCCATTTAATGATAACAGATTCAAATTTAAAGTTGTTTGTGTAAGATCGGAGAAGAAAGGTAAAGCAAGCTCAACTAAACCGATGGAAATGATCATGGAAATCAGGCTGTAGATGATTGATTCCAGAAGCAGCTGCCTTATTATCTGCTGACGGAATGATCCTACAACTTTACGAAGACCAATCTCTTTGGCACGAGTAGCAGCTCGAGCAGTTGTTAAATTCATAAAATTTATACAGGCAATAAGTAAAATGAAAACACCGATTATTACAAAAACTACTACATGTGTCATGCTGCCGCGAGGACCACGGCTATCTCCAGCTCTGGAATTCAGGTAAATATCTCGCACAGGATCGAGGTAATATTGATAACGATTACCGGTTGTTCCCCATTCTGCTAAGCTCATTCCGATCTCTTTTTCTACTACAGGTCCAAGGTGTCGTTCTACAAAATCCAATAATTTTTCTTCGAATTCCTGATGATTGGTTCCATCTTGCAGAAGTATGTAGGTTTGTAGATTATCACTCAACCAGCGTGGATCTGTCATAGCATTTACATCGAAACCACAAGCCAGAAAGTCATATTGCCAGTGGGAAGTTTCGGGCGGATCGGCAATAATACCAACTACTTCATACTGCCACCAGCCGTCAAAATCAAGTTCTTTACCTATCGGGTCTTCAACTCCGAAATATTTTCGGGCCATTGATTCGGTAATGAACATAGTTAGGGGCCGATTCAGTTTTTCCCGGGAATCACCCTTTAATATTGGAATTGTAAAAAGATCAAAAATAGTTGAATCTGCATAAAACACTTTATTTTCTGTGTGATGCACATCTCCTTCAATATAACTTACACATTTATTTATACCTTTGTAGATTCGAGCAGCAGCTAAAACTTCAGGATAGTCCTCTACCAATGGGCCTGCCATAGAGCCGGAAGTAGAAGTTCCTTTACCTTCCTGGTCTCCTATTTTAATATCGATGCCGACTCGATAGAGATTCTCATAATTTTCGTTGTGTTTGTCGTAACTCAGCTCATGCTGTACCCACAGCATGATTATAATGAAACATCCCAAACCGATAGCTAATCCTGCAATATTCAAAAAGGCATATGTTTTTTGACGTACCAGGTTGCGCCAGGCAACTAGCAGATAATGCTTAATCATAGATCATTCCCCCAAACTATTCTTTAAGCAGAAAGAATGCATTTGCCGTGCCATTGAAATATCTTCTTATTTTGCAGGAGATTATCTAATTTTTCTTTTGAGTGTTTTTTATCATTAATTCAGTAATATATGAATTAGGTTTATCAAATTGATAGAATGGGATTTGTTGTTAGAAAATGGAGTCACTAATAATATTATAATATTTTACTCTTTTCGACCTTTTTATTAAATTTCAGACAGCCCAATGAACTGTCCCTACCTGAATTTATCTTTACAATGATTATTCGTTCTCATGGAGATGCCAATCGGAATTCATTTTCAACTCTTCAAAATTCTTTCCTTGACTCCAATTACTACATTTCCAACAACTTACCTGTGAGTTAAATTCAATGAATAAGAGAGGGTAAAATGAATTTACAAAGAGTTTTTGTTATTAGTTTATTATTGTTATATATAGCCACATCCCTGTTTAGCACAGAAATTAAAGACGGCCAATACATTCTTGGCGAGCAAATCACGATCAAATCTAAAATTTTAGATCAGGAGAGACAGATCCTGGTTTATACTCCAACTGGTTATAAAACTGCAACCGTTGAATATCCGGTAATGTATCTTCTGGATGGAGGTTATCATTTCCTGCATACTACAGGAATTGTACAGTATTTGGCCGGGCTTGGGATAATACCTCAAACCATCGTTGTTGCGATTCAAAATATCGATAGAAACAAAGATTTTTTACCATCAAACACTAAGGATATACCGTCTTCCGGTGGAGCTCCTGAATTTCTAAGTTTTATTTCTGATGAGTTGATGCCTTACATTGATGAAAATTATAGAACTGTTTCTTATAAAACTCTGGTCGGGCATTCTTTTGGAGGAACATTTACTGCTTATACTTTCCTGGAAGCTCCTGATCTATTTAATGCTTACATTGCAATAAGTCCGGTAATGCATTGGGATAATGATATGTTAATTACAAAAGCAGAAACTGCATTAAAAGAGAAGTATGACACATATAAATTCTATTATATGACACTAGGAAATGAGCCATCTTATTTACCCGCAATTGGTAAATTTGTCGCTCTTGTTGATACAAAATTTCCTGAAAATCTGGATTTTTCGTATACTCATATGCCGGAGGAAAATCACGGTACAATTCCTCATAAAACTATCTACAATGCTCTGGAAAAATTATATAAGGACTGGGCACTGCCACGG
>Ga0164310_10002466_pt1 | contig 10644 bp, 10 predicted proteins | sample GuaBasSedimGuay1_FD_121795 | JGI IMG/M metagenome (GOLD analysis project Ga0164310, IMG submission 121795) | Subseafloor sediment microbial communities from Guaymas Basin, Gulf of California, Mexico - Guay1, Core 4569-9, 0-3 cm | ecosystem: Environmental > Aquatic > Marine > Hydrothermal vents... | reverse complement strand
TTATTTCAATGCTTTGAGAGAAGTAAACTTTAAGCCTTGAATCCTCTTTAAAGTTAGCATAAAGCTGCAAGGAGCACCGAAATTATGCGAATCTTTCACATAGCATCCGATGAAGAAATAAAGAAAGGCGAAACAACGGACATCTACTTTGTGAGAACAAAACAAATCCTCGAAGCCAAAGGTTTAGATAAAGTTCATGTAGTAGCCGAAATAACTCCAGGCGAACTTCCAGGCGGCCTTCCATGGGGAATACTCTGCGGAATAGAAGAAACAGCCAAACTTCTCGAAGGCTTACCAATAAACGTTTACGCAATGCCCGAAGGAAGCGTCTTTTACTACAAAGATTATCGTGGTATAAGAGAGCCCGTAATGAGAATTGAAGGGCCATACGGCGACTTCTGCATATACGAAACACCACTATTGGGAATTTTATGTCAATCCTCTGGAATAGCGACAAGAGCTGCGCGAGTGAAGAAGGCGGCTGGCGACAAGCCAGTAATCTCCTTCGGAATAAGAAGGATGCATCCGGCATTATCTCCGCTAATAGACCGCGCAGCATACATCGGCGGGTTCGACGGAGTCTCAAGCCTAACAGGCGCAAAGGCTGCTGGAGTAAAGCCTGTGGGAACCATGCCCCACGCCCTCATAGTAATCTTCGGAAATCAGATAGAGGCATGGGAAGCCTTTGATGAAATAATGCCTAAAGAAGTGCCGAGAATAGCTCTAGTAGACACTTATTATGACGAGAAAACCGAGGCAATAATGGCTGCCGAAACTTTGAAAGACAGACTTTACGGTGTCAGATTAGACACGCCAGGCTCAAGGAAGGGAGATTTTACAGAGATAATCAAAGAGGTAAGATGGGAACTTGACATTCGAGGATACAGAAATGTGAAGATTTTCGTCTCGGGCGGCTTAAACGAGGAGAAAATACGGATTCTCAGCGAGGCTGGAGCCGACGCCTTCGGAGTAGGCACCTACGTCAGCAACGCGCCAACCATAGACTTCGCAATGGACATAGTAGAGATAGACGGGAAAATATGCGCAAAAAGGGGAAAGCTAGGCGGCAAAAAGGAAGTTTGGAGATGCCAGCAATGCCTAACAGACATTGTTTTACCATTTAACGCTGAACCGCCAAAATGTCCAAAATGCAACGGAGAGACGGAACGAATGCTTAAACCATTAATAGAAAATGGGAAAATTGTGGCTGAAATGCCAAAACCGGAAAAAATAAGAAGCTACGTCCTAAAACAACTTGAAAAAGTTGAAATGCCATAACTTAGCTCTTAAGTCTTCTTCCTACAAAAATTCCTAAACCAAAGGCTATTGCCAAACCGGCAAAAACTTCATGATGTAACGCATCTTTCCATTCCCAAACCTTTCCATAAAAGACTAACTGATGCAATATTATGGCTAATCCAATCAGAATGAAGAGCAGCGGGTACACCTTATCCCTTGACATCATCCTTAAGAAGAGTACTCAAACATTTTAAGTATTTTCTAAACCTAGAAATTAAACTATGAACGACCAAAGAGGCAAAAAGATAGTGATAGTTGCTCATTGCATTTTGAATCAAAACTCCCGTGTGCAAGGATTAGCAAATTTTCCAGCAACAATGAAGCCAATCGTCGAAACGCTGCTCGAACACGAAGTTGGAATAATTCAAATGCCATGCCCAGAACTCCTATACGCTGGATACAAACGCTGGGCCCAGACAAAGGACCAATACGACACACCAGCCTACAGAAAATTCTGCAGGGAAATAGCGGAACAGATAGCCAACCAAATCCAGGAGTATACAAAGAATGAGGTGGAAACAAAGGCGATAATAGGTATAAAGGGAAGCCCGACATGCGCAATAACAGAAACAACAAAGGGTTATGCGGGCGGAGACCCGACAAAAATCAGAGAACAGAAAAAGAGAAAAACAAAGGAAAAGGGAATTCTCATAGAAGAAATACAGAAAATCCTAAAAAAAGCAAAAATAGAAACAAAACTGATAGAAGTAGACAGCGAAAATTTAGAAAAAACAAAAATGGAAATATGGAAAGCATTAACTGGAGACTAAAGATAAAGTTTAATTTCTATTTTTCAAATTAGACTTGATAGATTATCATGCGCGGGGGTCGCCAAGCCAGGCCAACGGCGCAGCCCTGAGGCGGCTGTCCCGTAGGGGTTCGTGGGTTCAAATCCCACCCCCCGCACCAAGCTAGGCTGTTGCAAGCTTCATGGATTAACCGTCATGCAACTTTTATTTTTGGTGTAAGAAATGCCAAAAAGGGATGCCGAAAACAAAGCAAAACATTAAGAGTAAAAGCGAGAGACAAAGGGAAGAAGTCTAACGATTAAGTTTAATGTTCTTCTCCATAGAATTTTCATTAGAGCTTCTCTAGTTCATTAAGTAGTTGAAGGACTTTTCTTCCCTTTTCTGTAATCTGGTAATGTATGTAGCTGTGATTTTCAATTTCTATTACTGTTGCCATTATGAACCCTATTTTTCTTAGTTCTTTAAGTCTTAACGCTCTCGTTCTCTCATTAGGACAGTAATCTTTTAAGTCCACAAATCTCAAAGGTGCTTCATTTAGAGCATGAAGTATCTCAATCGCAAAGGCTCTCGCTAACAACTTGACAATTTTGTATCTTTCCAATGTCTATAACTCAGGAAAGAGTAGGGAGCAGCATTATTTATTAGTATGCTATATTCCATTATAGAAAACTGTACCATAAATTCACAATCTTTAAATAATTAAAGTTCAAATCTTCAAACGCAAAAGCTGAATGGGATAAGTCGAGTGCGTTTCATTCTGCTTTTGCCAATCAAAGGCGGAAAAATAGTTGAACGCAAAAAACCGTGCAGAAATAGAGGCTCGCTCTCAACTTGAGAAGGAATTTAACCTTATTCTTCGCAGGATAATTAATGAATCTTTCAAAAATGTAAGTGAAAACTTTGGTTCAGTTATTTATTATGTTTTAGAGCAAAAATACAACATTAAGGAGGAGGAAATACCAGATTACATAGCTGAATTCTCTAGATGCCTCCAAATGATATTTGGCAAGGAAGCAAAGATGTACATTGAAAAACTAATAACCATAAAGCTTTACACCAAAATCAGAATTAAACGAGAACACCATCAGATGGAAGAAAAAGACTTTACTGAAAGAGTAGAATATGCAAAACATAAATATGCTCAAAAGAAGAAAATTTGAAAGAAAACGCAGAGCTTCAACCTTTTATCTTCATTAATGCAGTTCTAAAAGGTAAAAATGAAAAACTGAGAAAATGTTCGGGTTTTCTGAAAAGTTTAACTCCGTCTATTTCTGTTACGTATTCAAAGCTTTGTTCTATCAGTTGGCATATCTACTCAACTGCCTTCCGTTTTGCTAATTGAGAATCTGAAAATTCTGAAAAGTTGGTTCTGCCTGCCATCCGCCAGTCGATAGTAAGATTATACTTTATTGTTGCGTTTATCGAGAGAGAAGCTTTTGATCGCTATGGTGTCCATGTTTTTCCGTATTGGATTGCAACCGCTACTAGGTCTAGTAGGGTTATTTTATTGTCTTTGTGGATGTCTGCGAGTGGATTCCAGTTAGGGTCGCTTGGGACTGAGTCGTAGGCTATTGCAATCACTACCAAGTCTAACAGATTTACTGTTCTGTCTCCGTTTATATCTCCAGGAATCGTTAGTAATATTTGGATTTGTTCGGTGCTGTGAGAGTATGTGAAATGAAGAAAGTAGTGAGTCTGATTTTCTGTTCGAGTGTAGGGGATTGCTGTGCCGTTAACTAGGATTGCGAATGTACCGTTCATTATTGCCTTCGGCACCGTCATATTGCAAAAGCCAGTTGTGCCTGTGGGCCCAGTAATATTAAAGCTTATTATCTTCTCTTCTTCATTGAAAGTTAGTTCTTCGTCTGGAGCAACAGTTGAATTGCTCAGTGTTACAATAGTATATTCTGTTTCATTAACAGTTACTATATGTTCCTTAACATCTACTTCTACAACATTTACTGTTCCATTTCGCGTTAAATGGGAGATATGCTCCACTTTAGGGGTGGAAAGTTCGGTGAAACCTAAGAGGAGAGGACTTATTCCTGTAACGTTGATAGCTGTAACAAATGTTACCGAGAATAGAGTTCCGGTTCCATTTACTCCTGGAATTTCCCCAAGTAAGGTTGTGACAAATCTTACATAACCTTCAACTAGGTTCGTTTCATTTAGAGTAAAGGTCTCTCCGTGGGACTTCAGGAAACTTCCTTCTTTGAGTTTAACAACTTGTAGCAAAGTGGTGTTGTAGTATAATTTAATGTCAAACGCGTAAAGGTCTGTGACGTTTTCTATGGTTATGTTCACTTCAAAGCTTACTCCTAATGTTCTTCGTACTTCTTGGGGATATACTGAAATTATCGGAAGCGTTCCTGGTTGGGGCTGGATTGGTAAGAGTTGAATTGTTCCGTCGATAAATTCATTATTGCTTAAATCAATCTCTTCGGGAACCGCCGCAGCTATTGCTTTTAACTGATAAATTCCTGTTGGAAAGTTGCTTGTGTTCCAGTTAAAGATTAAAGTTTTCGATGTTTTGTTCAGTAAATCATAAACTGTTTGAGTTCCAATTAATGTTTCATTGCAATAAAGTGTTACATTAAATGTTTCAGGGTAGTCGCCGTAATTTATAACTGTTACATTTATCGGTAGTATTCCGCCTTTCTGAACTGTAGTATATGATGGAGAAACATCAATTACCGCTACATCGTGAAGTTCTAGAGTGGGTGTGAAGTAATCGCGGTTGGCTTCGAGAAGAAGCTGACCTCCAAGCCCCGGCACGTATTCCACAAATTTGAATGGGCCTGTACCTACTAACACTTGGTCTATGGTATACCCCTCATTTTGTCCCGGCCACTCGCCTGATGGGTCTTGTATATTCTGAAAGATATGTTTGGGGATTATGGGGAGCGAGCCTATGTACTGTAAGGCTAAGTAGTTTGTAGTATTCATGTAGATTTCAACGGTGTAGGGGTCTGGCGTAGTTACATGATGGACTTCTTCAACTAGTGGATAGTTCCAAGCATTGTCTTTGTGCTGTTTAATGTAGTTGATTGTGAATTCTACGTCGGAAGAGTTGAATGGTATGCCGTCATGCCATTGAACATCACTTCTTAGGTGAAAAGTGAGTTTTGTGGACATAAAATAATCTGGATTGAAGGGATTTTCCCAGAAACCGATTTCCCAACTTTCAGCCAACCATGGCATAAGAATGGTCGTGTTGAATGGGTGAATATAAAGTAAAGAGTCATAAATTCTTTCTAAACAGTGATGTTCCCATGGATACATTGATGTTATTATGTTTAGACGTGTAGGAGGCTGAGCGGTTCCAATTCTTAAAGTATTCTTCTGTGGATCTACATTTTGTACTTGGAGCATTGTCCATCGATTAATAATTCCATAGTCAGGAACAGCATAGACGTTTGTCCACTCCTTTCTATATGCTTGGTAGTACAGTGGTTCATATAGCCATACACAAACTGCATTTTCAACGAGAATCCTTTGACACTGCAACATACCCTGCTTCAGTTCTGATAAGTTTGCTGCATGAATCACCCTTTCACACCAATAGTCATACGAGGAATTTCTGAATTGCGGGTAATTCGGCGCAAAGCTTCCGATTGGTGAGATTTGTGAGGAATGAAACACTCTCATAAAGCCTGGATCATTATCAACACGCCACGCTCCCGTATAGAGATGGTAATCTCTGTCCCTCATGACTGCGTAGAAAACATTTGATGGTGTCTCATAACGTCTGTCAACCGGGATGCCGACTGCCTCTAATTGATCCGCAATCATGTTGCCAATTTGCTGTCTAATCGGATCATCCGATCTTATATAGAAAATTAAACCTGCTCCGAGTGTTTCGTTAAGAAGTTGGCCTGCCAATGGATGGTCTGGGGGCCAGTGTACAGGGGATTCAGGAGTTGGGGCATCTTTCCATCCGGCATTGTACAATATTTCACATGCTTTCGTAATATTATATTCATATGGATAATTCGGATACCATATCTCATAGTTGATATAGTCCGATAAGGTACTTGGTGGAATTGGAGAATCGATACGGCATGCATTGCCTAAGAGTATTTCTGTGATTATGCGCTCTTTGTCAACCAAATAAGCTAGAGCTTGTCTAAACTCTTTATAATAAGTGGGATTTGGCCAGTCAGAAAATGAAGGAGTTGTCTCATTATTGTTAATATCAATTTGAAATATTCCAGTTGAACCGAAGCTCATCAAATTTAAGTCCGGATTGTTTTTTATCTCATTTACTTGATCATAAGACAGGCACCAGTCAATCATGTCTATTTCGTTGGTTAAAAGTGCATTAATAACCTCATCTGGGCCATCATAAAATTTTATAAGTAAATAGTCGATTTTGGGCCCATTTGTCTCCTGACTTCGCACCTCAAAAGGCACCATCAAAGTAAGACTAAACAGCAAGTACATAATCCAAAGATTAGATAGTTTGTCAACTTTCAAGTTATCACCGGAAATTTCTTGATTCAAGAACAATTTATATAAAATTTATGATAAAATTTTCTAGAAAATCTCCTTTTCATGTAATTCTTGATGTCACATAGCATCTAAGGACTTTTCGGCCTAGACCTCCCGGCACCAGACATGGCTGCTGCTTAGGTGGGGGCGGTTAATGTTTCGGCGGCTTTGCTAGCTATTTCGATGAATGGGCTAGGATATAGTCCGATAATTATGCAGGTTATGGCCAAAATCATGATTGGAATAAGCATTAGGGCTGGGGGGTCTCTTGCTTTAGCTGGCTTTTGGCCTGATGTTGACCAGACTATCGATTTTATTAGGCGAAGGTAATAGGCGAAGCCCAATAGGATGTTGGCTAGCAGTATCGCCGTGTAGATTGGCATGTTTGCATTTATGCCCGCATAGACTATCATCAATTCGCTTACAAAACCGTTCAGTGAAGGCAAGCCGGAGATTGCTAAGGCACCAATAGTGAAGGCAATAGCTGTTAAGGGCATTTTGCGGCCTATTCCCGCAAGCTCTCTTAGTTTTCTTGTCCCAGCCATATAGATGAAGGCTCCTGCGCAAAGGAATAGCAGACCTTTCATCAAGGCGTGATTCAGTATATGTAACAAGGCTGCGGTCAAGCCTATATTGGAGGCTGCCGGATTTGCGGCTGCTGAGATAGCGAAGAAAATGTAGCCCATTTGGGCTATGCTGCTGTATGCCAGCAGCCTCTTTATGTCTTCTTGGAGGAGAGCCGCCAAGTTTCCGAAACTCATAGTTAAAATTGAAATTATCGCTAGAACTGTTTGCCAGGAAAAGTTTGTTGGGGGAAAAACTGTAAATAGGCTTCTTAGAATGGCGTAAACCCCAGCCTTTATTACTATTCCAGAAAGTAGGGCGCTTATCGGGCTTGGAGCTGCCGGGTGAGCGTCTGGAAGCCACGTATGAAAAGGGAAGATTGCAGCTTTAACGCCGAAGCCAGCCACTATAAAGGTTAAACTTATTCCAGCCCAGCCCGTAGCCATCTGCGGCGCAACCCTTGCTAATTCAGCAAAGTTTAGAGTCCCAGTTAATCCATAAACAATTGAAAGGCCTAAAAGTATGGTGGCGCTTCCAGCGGCACTTATCACAAGATATTTCAATCCAGCTTCAATAGGCTCCCAAAGATGCTTTCTGAAAGCCACAAGCACGTAGGAGGAAACGCACATTAACTCCCAGAAAACGTATAGAGTAAAGAAGTCTCCGGCGAAAACCACACCGAGTAAACCGCTAATCATAGCAAGCAGTAATGTATAGTAAAGAGTTACGCCGCTCTCTTTTTCCATATACTTGATTGAGTAGACAGCGGCCAGAAATCCGAGGGAAATGAAGATTGAGGCAATAAATATGCTTAGGCTATCTATTCTGAGGTATGAACCAAATGGGGCAATACCTAATGAAACTGCCTCAAAGCTTGAAAATACTTGTCTAGCCAATTGATAGAGCATGTATCCAGCAAAAGCCAAGCCAAATGATGCATAAGCTCCACATAGACTCTTTAACCTGATTTTTTCAGAAACCCATCCAATTATGGGCGTAGTAACTGTAAAGATTAGCAGAACATCTAGTGGCGGACTGAACATCACATTATTCCTCCTTGAAAGCCAAAAAATAGAAGAAGAATTATTCCCACGATGAAGGCAAGCATATTAACGTTTAAAATTCCGGTTTGAAGCTTTCTTACAGCAACAGAGACTTTAGCGGCTCCTTTAACGAATAAAAAGTTATAGAAACTGTCAAAATAGTATCCGTTGGCTATAATTTTGTAAATACCGCCTAAAATTGGGGTTTTGGTTATTTTTTCTGGAGATATGGCGTGTTTAATGTAAATTGTATATGCGGGAATCCCGCCGACGAGAAGGGCTAGAAGAGAGAAACCTAAAGAAGCATAATTAATTTCAAACGTGCCTGAAACTTCAAGGTTAAAGAGTTTTATTAGAAAAGGTTGCAGGAAGCCTGAAGCAATACAAGCTGCTGCCAATAGCAATAGAGGGATAGTCATCACGCTTAGAGGTTTATGAATGATTTTCTGTTTTACGTAGTCTGTTTCTTCGCCCAGAAATACGAGACCTAGCATCCGAATAGCATATGCAAAAGTTATTGCTGCTGTAACCACCCCTGCGAAGAAAAGCAGTCGACCAGCCATTCCACCTAAACTAATGAATTCTTCAAGAATTATTTCCTTACTCCAGAATCCGTTGAAGGGCGGAATGGCCGAAAGAGAAAAAGCTCCTATCAGAAAAGCAGCAAAGGCAGCTGGAATTCTCTTTGCAAGTCCTCCCATTAACCGCATGTCTCTCGTTCCAAGCATGTGAATCACCACACCAGCGGCCAAGAAGAGTAACGCCTTAAAGATTGCGTGACTAAGCAAGTGGAATTGGCTTGCAAACCAGCCTTCACGCGTGCCCGTCCCCAAAGCCATGAACATGTAGCCAAGCTGGCTCATGGTTGAGTAGGCTAACACCCGTTTTATGTCGAAGGTTGCAAGAGCCATGGTTGCCGCCATGAAGGCGGTTACTGCGCCTATAGCTGCTACTGTAAATAAATAAGTTGACGTGACAGGCAATATCGTGATTGTTCTCGCCGTTAAGTATACTCCGGCCTTAACCATGGTTGCGGCATGTATGAGGGCGCTTACAGTTGTTGGGCCTTCCATGGCGTCTGGGAGCCAAACGAATAGGGGGACTTGCGCCGATTTACCTACCGCTCCGCCAAATAGGAGTAAGGCTGCATTTGTGGCTAACGATGTGGTTATTAAGCCAGCCACAGTCTGATCTTTCAATGCTAGAAAGTTGAATTCGCCAGTATTCAAGTAGAGTAGCAGTATTCCGGCTAATAGACATAAATCGCCGAATCTTGTCACTATGAAGGCCTTCATTCCCGCTTTGACAGCTTCCGGCCTTTTATACCAGAACCCTATTAGGGCATAGGAGCATAGGCCGACTAGTTCCCAGAAGATGTAAAGTTGAATGAGGTTGTCGGACATTACAAGACCTATCATTGCTCCGATGAAGAGCAGCATGAAAAAGTAGTATCGTGTTAAATCTTCCTCTTCTGCCATATAGCCAATCGAATAGAGCAGAATTAGAGTGCCTATCGCGGAGACTATGCATGCCATAAAAACACTTAAGGAGTCAATTAGCACTCCGGCCGAGAGGTTCAAGTATGGAATCCATTTCACGCTTACATCGATTGAATAGCCGCTATAAACGTCTGGAAGCATGGAAAACGTGAAGAGTGAGGCTGTCAGAACTAGAAGAAATGAAGTCCAATGCAGAGTTTTCCGCCCTATTTTGGCGAATAAGGGTGTTAGCAGACTTCCCAAGAGAGGAATAAGCCATGAAAGCCAAGGAGCATATGAAAGCATAGCTACTCCCTCAACCTTCTAATTTTTCTAACGTCAAGTGTGCCGTAATGCTTGTATGCATAGACAATTAAGGCGAGAGCCACAGCACTTACACAGCCAGCAACAGCAATTGAAACTATTACAATTGAATGGGCAAGCGGGTCAACAAAACCTTGCAGCCTATACGCCGAGAACGCTATGAAATTCAAGTTGGCAGCGTTAATGAGAATTTCAATTCCCAAAACAAGCTTTATCATGTTTCTTTTAGTTGCAAGACAGTAAAGCCCAACAAAGTAGAGTGCGAAAGCTAAGGCCACATAATATTCCAGTCTAATCATTTCGCTTTTCCTCCCCATTTTCCTCTCTGAATAGAGCTAAACAGCCGACTGAGGCCCCGAAAAGAACCAAAGCTTGAGCAATCAAATCTAAAGCACGGTAGTTCCACATAAAATTAGCTGTTTCTGGACCAATCCTGTCGGAAACTTCGATTTTATTCCAATTTTCAGTCGCATTAATAAATGCTGGAAAAGTGTTTAGGCTCATAAAAATGAATAAGGCAAATACGGCTGTTAAGGTTAGGATTAGGCCTGCAGCCTCAACACTATCCATTCTATCTTATCTTCTCCTTTCTAGTGGTTAACATGACAGCCGCTATGAGTAGTGCGACTATGGCGCCCGCGTAGATGAGTAGTTGAAATACTGCTACATAAGGAGCGTTTAACACCCAGAATATCA
>Ga0164310_10002464_pt1 | contig 10651 bp, 6 predicted proteins | sample GuaBasSedimGuay1_FD_121795 | JGI IMG/M metagenome (GOLD analysis project Ga0164310, IMG submission 121795) | Subseafloor sediment microbial communities from Guaymas Basin, Gulf of California, Mexico - Guay1, Core 4569-9, 0-3 cm | ecosystem: Environmental > Aquatic > Marine > Hydrothermal vents >... | reverse complement strand
CCCAGAATAACAGCCATGATAATTCCCAGGAAGATAGCCTTAAAGGAGATTTCTTTAATGGATTGGTCAGGTGGAACATAAGGTTTGTAAGAAATAGGGCTCATATACTCCTCCTTTTAAACATTAATAAAAAGACCTACCATTTGTTTTTTGAATCATATCTATCTGGTTTTAAAAAATCAAGAACAAAATAAAGAAGGAAAGAATAGTTAAGTAGCTGAATTGTCACCGATTATGGTTATTACCCGTTATGGTTACCAATTATGGTCACCCAATTTTAAAAAACAGGGTAAATGGGTAAGCTGGTACTGGTGTCACCAGTTTTAGTAAATGGGTGAGCTGTCACTGGTGTCAAAAAAAACTGTCCCCAGTTTTTAAAAATAGGGTAAATATGTTTTGTGTCCCCAGTTTCCCTCCCCAGTTTCCCTCCAGTTTCATTCACCAGTTTTTGAACTGTCACCTATTTTTGAATATTTTTTATTTGCCGCCAGAAGGAATTTGTGTTAAAAAATATGTGCTTCGAAATAAACGAGTTGGATGAAAATGAGCGTAATTGAATGGATAAAAAATCGCCTCTTTTGTGATTTAGCCATTGATTTAGGGACAGCTAACACGCTGGTTTATTTAAAGGGGAAAGGAATTGTGCTCCAAGAACCCTCCATTGTTGTTGTCCATAAGAATTCAGGCAAGGTGGAGGCCGTGGGACGGCGAGCCAAGGAAATGCTTGGTAAAACTCCCGCTAATATTGAAGCCATTAAACCCCTTAAAGACGGAGTGATTGCCGACTTTGAAATGGCTGAGAAAATGCTGGATTATTTTATTCGCCAAGCCACTAATAACCGAGGTTTTATCCTTCGTCCCCGGATTGTTATCGGTATCCCCACCGGGATTACCCAAGTTGAACGAAGAGCTGTTAAAGATGTGGCTTTAAGAGCTAAGGCCTCCGAGGTCTATCTCGTCGAGCAACCCATGGCGGCTTCGGTCGGCGCAGACTTACCCATTTCCGAGCCCACCGGAAATATGGTGGTGGATATTGGAGGAGGAACCACGGATATTGCCGTTATCTCCCTCAATGGAGTTGTCTTTAACCATTCCATCCGCATTGCCGGCAATGAAATGGACGAGGCCATCATTCAGTATGTCAAGAAAAAATACAATCTCCTCATCGGCGAAAAAACAGCTGAATATGTGAAGATGAAAATTGGTTCGGGTTATCCCCTCGAAGAACCCATGACTGTCGAGATTAAAGGGCGCGATTTGCGGGAGGGAATCCCCAAGACTATTGTGATTGATGATCAAGAAGTCCGGGAGGCCTTGGAAGACGTTGTCCAGTCAGTTATTGATGCCATTCGAGTCGCCTTGGAGCGGACCCCCCCGGAGCTCTCGGCTGACATTATTGACCGAGGAATAATCCTCACTGGAGGAGGGTCTTTACTTAAAAATCTTGATAAGCGCATTCGCGAGGAAACTCAGCTGCCCGTTTTTATTACCGAAGATCCGTTGACCACTGTGGTCTTGGGAGCAGGAAAAATGCTGGGTGACTTGGATTTGTTGAAGAAAATCTCTTTGATTTAAAATTTAATGGCCGATAACGCAAATGCCCTTTTTTTTAAAGAAAAAAAGTTTTATTGTTCTTTTTAGTCTGCTGGGTCTTCAGTTTATTTTCTTATCTCTTCAGCTTCCCCAAGGCGGTCATCAGAGTTTTCTGGAGAAATGGATTTTTGGATTTCTAGCCAACACCCAAAGTGGCCTTACCTATATTATTGAGGGGGCCGGGAATTTATGGAGTGACTATATTGCTCTTCATCAAGCAAGAAAAGAAAACAAGGAACTCAAAGAGAAAATAGTCACTCTAACTCAAGAAAACCTTCTTCTCCAGGACAAGTTAACCAAAAAAGAAAAGTCATCGCAAGCCATTCAAAACTTAGCTCCGTTGAATAAAAGTATCGTCTTGGCTCAAGTCATTGGACTTGACCCGGCTAATTACTTTCGGACCGTAGTTATCAACCGCGGTCAGGCTCAAGGCTTGGCCCCGAACATGGTTGTCCTTGATGAAAAGGGACATTTAATTGGGCGGCTTATCGACCCGGTGAGCTGGCAAGCAGCGACCGTGCAGTTAGTAACCGATACTAATTTTGCTGCCAGTGTGCGGACGAAGAAAAAAAACCTAGTTGGTATTTTAAGTGGTGATGGTCATGGTCGATGCTTTTTGAAATATATTCTAGAGACCGAAACCGATGTTGAGGAAGGAGAGGAATTAGTCACTACGGGTTATGACGGAGTTTTTTTTGCCGGCCTTCCGGTGGGCAAAATTTCCGCTATCTATGCCACTCAAGGATTATTCAAGAGTATCTTGGTCCAACCTTATTTTAACTTCCATAATTTGGAGATAGTAGCCGTGATTAAAACTTCACCCAAGGAGAGTTTTTGAGAGTGAAAGATCTCCTGCGGTCGCTATTGATGATCGTCTTGGCTGTTTTCGTCAACTGGCAGCTTTCCCGTTTTTCTCTTTTTTTGTTCCAGACTATTAACCTAACCAGCCTGGTGGTTATTTATTATGCTCAGCGAAAAGGAGAAATTTTTGGGGCTAGCTTGGGAGCTTTGGGGGGACTTTTACAAGATTCAATTTCAACCGGAATATTTGGGAGTTTTGGGATTCCCAAAACCATCGTTGGCTTTGTGACTGGATATATTGCCCGGAGGATTGACGTTCGCTCTTATCCAGTTACTTTTATCTTTTATGCCGGGGCCCTTGTGCTGGAAGTAATCCTGTGGAGCGGTCTGCAAATCTTTGTCCTCTCTTCACCCCTTCCGGGAAGAACAATTATTTACCAACCCCTCTTATCTTCATTGGTGGCCGTGGTCATTGTTTGGGCCATCAAAAGATGGGATACTCAGTGGAAGAGGCGGCTGCGAATTTTTAAACCTAAAGTTGACAATTTTTAACACTAAGAGAGAGAGAGAGAGAGAGAGAGAGAAAGAAAGAAAGAAGGAAGAAGGGAAGCTAAGAGTTAAACATGGCTAAAATTTACGAGGATTTATCTTCTTTGCACCGGCGAATTAAGCTGGTTCAGTGGGTGGTGATTGTCCTGGTCATTCTTGTTGCCATGTTTATTTGGAAAATGCAGGTCCTAGATTATAACTATTTTTGGCAGAAAGCTGAGAACAATCGATTGCGGGAGATTAAGTTAACTCCGCAACGAGGTCTCATCGTCGATCGGGAAGGGAAAATCCTGGCGAAAAACAGGGCTTCTTTTAAGCTCTCTTATATCCGGGAAAATGTCAAAGATAGGAAACAATCGTTAACTCGAGTAGCCCAACTTCTGTCTCTCGATAAGCAACAATTAATCAATCGATTGGAAAAATATAATTCATTGCCCGCATTCATGCCCATTGTTATTAAGGATGATTTGACTATGGAAGAGGTGGCCAAGATCGAGTCTCATCAAATCGAATTTCCCGAGCTGAGATTAGAGATGGAACCATTGAGAGATTATCCTTACGGTTCATTTGCCTCTCACGTGTTGGGCTACCTCCAGGAAATTTCTCTTGATGAACTGCGTTCTCCTGAATTTAGTGGCTATGATGTTGGCGACATGATTGGGAAAACAGGCATCGAGTATCAGTATGAGCGCGATTTAGTGGGAAGAAAGGGGTTGATTATTGAAGTTGTTGACAGCTTGGGGCGCAAGACCGGGGAAGTGGTGCAGCGTTCCCCGACGCCCGGGAACAAGGTGTTTCTTACTCTTGACTTTGACCTCCAAGCTAAAGCCGAGGAACTTCTCCAGGGTCGGGAGGGAGCAATTGTAGTTTTGGATGCCCGCAACGGAGAGATTCTCGCTCTGGCCAGCTACCCGAATTTTGACCTGAACAAGTTTATCCATCGTTTCAGTCCCCAAGAATGGACAAGCCTTATCCAGGACCAGAGTCATCCCCTGGAAAACAGAGCCATCAGGGGACTTTACTCTCCGGGATCAATCTTTAAATTAGTCATGGCTTTGGCGGGATTAGATTCCGGCCGGATAACCACTCGAAAAACATTTCTCTGTACCGGGACAACTCTCATCTATGGCCATCCCTTTTCCTGCTGGTATGAACCAGGTCATGGGGTGGTTAACTTAATTTCGGCGATTCAACATTCTTGTAATATCTACTTTTATAACGTCGGCAGATTGCTGGGTATCCAAACCATTGCTGACTATGCCCGTCGATGTGGCCTTGGCCACTTAACCGGGATTGACCTTCCTGGCGAGAAAGCCGGACTAGTCCCTGATCCAGAATGGAAAAAGAAAAACCGCCATGAACCGTGGTATCCTGGGGAAACTATCTCGGTCGCCATCGGACAAGGGCCTCTTCTCGTCACTCCTCTTCAAGTGGCTTGTCTAACTTCGCTGATTGCCCGGCGGGGGAGAAAAACTGCCCCCCATTTACTTCTCCAGGTGGAAAAAAGGGGAGGAGTGATTGAAAAACCTAATTCTCTTGCTTCTTTAAACAACGATTTAGTTAGCGCTGAAGAAATATTTGAAAAAATTATTACCGGCATGTGGCGATCAGTTAATGCGGGAGGAACAGGACAAGGGGCTCGTCTTGATGGCTATGATATTTGTGGAAAAACAGGCTCAACCCAGGTGATTAGTCGAAGTACCGCTGACAAACTTGGCGGGCAGATTAAAACTCACTCTTGGTTTACCGGATTTGCCTCCCGAGATAAGCCTCGGATTGTGGTCACGGTTATTGTTGAGCATGGAGGCATGGGCGGACAAACCGCGGCCCCAATAGCCCGGGAACTTTTTGAATTGTACCGGAGGAAATATGATTGACCGGATCTTATGGCGCGAACTAGATTGGTTTTTGCTCGTCTTGATAGCGGCCTTAACCCTGGTCGGGGTCGCGATGATTTCAAGTTGTAGTCAGGGTCTTGCCGATAATTATGCTCTCCGTCAAGCCATCTGGATGGCCACCAGCTTTTTGCTAATCTTTGTCTTTCTTTATATCGACTATCATTTTCTAGTTGAATATTCGATTTATTTTTATGGTTTTCTAATCATTGTTTTAGGGGGCCTACTTTTATGGGGGGAGAAGATTGCCGGGACGCGAAGCTGGCTCCGAATATCTTTTTTCCAGATTCAGCCTTCCGAATTGATGAAACTGGCTCTTCTGCTTCTTTTGGCCCGCTATTTTGCTGATTATCGACGGGAAAAAATTACCACCTTCGATTGGCTCTTGGTTAGCGGTCTCGTGGCTTTACCTATGCTCTTAATTACCTTGCAGCCTGATTTAGGCACAGCCTTGGGATTACTTCCTCTTTATTTAGGAGCAATTTTTCTGGCGGGAATTAACCGAAAGCTAGTGGTCCTGGTCATAATCGCCGGGTTAGTGATTGGGCTTCTCGGCTGGAACTTTTTCTTGCTTGATTATCAAAAAGAGCGAATTTTAACCGTGGTCTTTCCCGAACGTGATCCTTTAGGAAGTGGTTATCAGATTCAACAATCAAAAATTGCCATTGGCTCCGGGGGATTTAGCGGTAAAGGCTACCGGCAGGGATCGCAAAGTAAATTAAGATTTCTTCCGGCCCGCCACACCGATTTTATTTTCGCGGTGGTCGGCGAGGAATTTGGATTTCTCGGAGTGAGCCTTGTTTTAGGATTATACGCTTTTATGATGTTTAGAATTTTTCGTTGTGGACTGAAAGCCAAGGACCGGGCCGGTGTCTATATTTGTTTTATGGTCGGAGCTGTTTTTGCTTTTCAGTTTTTTATAAATGTGTTGATGACAGTGGGGTTGGCCCCAGTAACTGGAATTCCTTTACCTCTTGTTAGTTATGGAGGCTCGTCTCTTTTTACCCATTTATTAGCCATTTCACTGGTTGAAAACGTCTACATGAGGCGCTTTATCTATGTTTAGAAAACTGGGAGGGAAAACTGGGCACACCATTATATTACAATACATATTTACCCTATTTTTTAGGAAAACTGGGGATATTTAATTTTTGAAAACCTGGTGACAGCTCACCTATTTACCCTATTTTATCGAAAATAAAATAGGTGGCAGCTTATCCTTTTACCCTATTTTTCAAACTAACTAAATGGGCAATAATAATAGGTTTTATTTCCCCTCCCTTGGGGACAAAGCCTAAAATAAGAAAAAGAGTGGAGGAAAGTCTAAACGAAACTGGTTACATTCAGGTATAATAAAAGAGCTAGAATGGAAAAAAATATTAATGAAGGTAGGCATATCCGACACGGTGGAGTAAGAAAGAAAGGAAAAATGATGAGAGGCACCTTATTTGAGATTGGGCATTATCAAGGCCAATGCCTAACATTGTGCCTGTCAGCGATTTTCCAATAACCTCAGCGCAAGGCTATTTTTCGCACTTCCATGGTTGTCGAGATGTTCTTGTTTTGAAGAGAAAATAATAGGCAAATGAAAAAGAAAATTAATGACGAAGTTTTGGACAAGATCTTGATGCAAGTAATCAAACCGGCTCGCTACATAGGGGGTGAATGGAATGAGATCAAAAAAGACCCAACTAGTGCTCAGGTCAAAATTGCCCTGGCTTTTCCGGATACCTACGAATTGGGAATGTCTTCAATTGGATTACGAATATTATATAAAATAATAAATAGTCAGCCTCATCTTTTAGCCGAAAGAGTCTTTGCTCCTTGGACAGATTTAGAACAGAAGTTAAAAACTTCTAAGTTACCACTTTATTCACTAGAAAATAAGCTTCCCCTTTTTCAATTTGATATCATCGGCTTTTCTCTTCTGTATGAGCTCAATTTCACTAACGTGTTAACTATGCTGGATTTAGGCGGAATTAGGCTTTTCTCTGCCGAAAGGAGCGCCAAAGATCCATTGGTTATTGCTGGTGGGCCCAGTTGCTTTAATCCAGAGCCGCTGGTTGATTTTATAGATGCATTTTTCATTGGCGATGGAGAAGAAGCCATCTTGGAAATAATTAGCACCTATCAAAGATGGCAAGAAAAAGGGGCTTCCCGCTCCGAGTTACTTGCTGCTTTAGCCGGGATAAAAGGTATGTATGTGCCACGATTTTACCAGGCTCAGGCCCAAAGCCTGCCCCAGCCCCAAAGCCAGGGCCAGCCCAAGGTTCAGGCCCAAAGCCAGGCCCAGGGTAACTTCCCTCTTCTTTTCGTGGAACCCAGAGATAGTTACCCCGCTCGGATTGAAAAAAGAATTGTTTATGATCTAGATCGAGTCCTTTACCCTGAATCAACGCTTGTTCCCTCTACCGAGATTGTCTTTGACCGGGTTCAAGTTGAAATTGCTCGTGGTTGTCCTCAGCGGTGCCGGTTCTGCCAGGCGACTAGCCTTTATTTTCCTCATCGCCTCCGTTCTTTAGAGAAGGTTAAGAATTTAGCTCTCACCAACTTGGAATCCTCAGGTTACGATGAAGTTGCCTTAACGGCTCTCTCCGCCTCAGATTATCCCTATCTTGCCTCTTTAGTTAGGGAAATGATGGCTTCATTGCTGCCCCAAAAGATTGCTCTTTCTTTTCCTTCCCTCCGGCCCGGTGGGGTTTCCAAAGATATCGTTGATTCGATCATCAAGGTTCGCAAGACAGGTTTAACCATTGTGCCTGAAGCAGGCACCGAGAGACTGCGCCGCGTCATTAACAAGCACCTCAGTGATGAAGAAATTTGGGAGGCCGCCCGAGCGGCATTTTCCCGGGGATGGAGATTGCTCAAGCTTTATTTTATGGTCGGGTTACCCACGGAAAAAGAAGAGGATTTAGAGGGAATTGTTCGGATTGTGGAAGAAATTCTTAAAATTGGAGTCTCCATTCTCAAGGTTGCTCCTCAAATTAACCTTTCCATATCGTCTTTCATCCCCAAACCACATACTCCTTTCCAATGGGAAGCCATGGAAAGTCCTGAAAGATTACAAGAGAAAATAAGTTTTTTGAAAAAGAGGCTGCGAAAGTACCCCACGGTTTGGTTTAAAGATCATCCAGTAGCCACTTCTGTTTTAGAAGCTGTTATTTCCCGGGGAGATAGGCGAGTGGGGGAGGTGATTAGAATAGCTTGGGAAAAAGGAGCGCGCTTTGACTCCTGGTCGGATACTTTTAATTTTGAACTTTGGAAAGAGTCCTTCCAAGAAGCAGGCCTTGATTACCGAGTTTACCTGGCGAAAATTCCACTTCGAGCCAAGCTACCTTGGGAGCACATCAGCTCGGGGTTTAAAAAGAAAGCTTTGCTCCAAGAATTGAGAAGAGCCTATCGCGAGGAGAGAACTCCTTCATGTTCTCGACGGGACTGCCGGTTTTGCCAGGGGTGCGAATTTCCCCATTTAGTTAATAAGCTTAACCAGGAGACAAAGAGGGTTTCAAGCGAATTAGAAAAGAAAAGCTCATTTAGCAGGGGACTAACCCGGGAGGAATTAATTAAAAAAAATTCATCTTCTGAAGTTTTAGGCCAGGAGGAAATAGAAAAGAAAAGTTCATCTCTCAGGGCTCTCCGCCAGGAGGAACTAAATAAGAAAAGCTCAGTCCCCTTGGATTTAGGCCGGGAGGAGTTAAGAGAGAAAAATTTGTCTGGCGCAGATCTTTCCCCAGAGGGAATAGAAAGGAAAGCAAGAAATAATTTGATTCGATATCGCTTTTATTTTGAAAAGAAAGGCCCGGCGCGGTTCCTCTCTCACCTTGATTTGATAAATACTATCCCCAGAATTCTCCGCCGGGCAGGTGTTGCGGTTGCCTTTTCCCAAGGGTATCATCCCAAAATGAAATTAACATTTCTGCCTGCCCTTCCTTTGGGAATGACTAGCCGGCAGGAGATCTTTGAATTGCAAGCAAAAGGGCCTCTTGAAGAAAAGGAAGTTGTCTCTAAGTTGAATAAGCTCTCTCCCCCCGGAATTGTTTTCCAGGAAATTAGGAAAGTTAGTCCCCAGCAACCTTCTCTTAATCGGGAAATAAAGGCTGTTCTTTATTCCCTGGGGGCAGCACCCCTTCGCCGTCACCTGGAGCAGGCAAAAGTATTTCCTGGGGTAGAGGAGGGGGAGTGTGCCGTTTTACCCGAAGGACAAGAATTGATTATGAATGAAGTGGTTAATTTGCTCAAAAACAAAAAAGATAAATACTCGAAAAGACTTGACTATTCTCCTTCGGAGGACAAAATTTATTTTCTCTACCCGGTGGAAAAGGGTAGTATCGGTAATCCTTTTCGTCTTTTACAACAGTTATTTGATTGGAATCAGGCTTCTTTCTATTTGACCAGAGAAAAAGTTTATTTTCAAGATTGATCCTTGCTGTTAACGTCGCTGTTAACGGGGACGTATGTAGAGTAGAAAGACTTCCCCTTTTTGACCAATCTAAGCAAAAACAATCAAAGCAGTCTAAGCAAGCATCTCCCCATCCATGATGGAAAAATGGTGACTGGCACCTTATTTTGGCCTAGATCATTATCAAGACAAGTTGCTAACTTAGTGCCTGTCTCCATTTTTCCCGTTCCCGGCGAAAAATAGGGTAAATGAGCGAGCTGTCACCAGTTTTCAGCTGTCACCAGCTTTCTGTCAAAGGCTATTACCCAGGCTGGCACGGTGTTGGAGATACTTTCTCTAAGGGAGATTCAACTCAAAGGAAAACTAAGCTGAGATAATTTATTTGATTGACATCCTCTCATGATTTAAAGTATAAATCATTTAATCTTAATCTAGAGGAGGCCAAAGTGATAGATTTTAGTCTTACCGATGAACAAAAAGCCCTTCAAGAAATGGCACGAGAGTTTGCCGAAAAAGAAATGAAGCCTAATGCCGCCAAATATGATAAGGGCGATGAATTTCCTCAGGAAATCATGGAAAAGGCCTTTGAAGTCGGGTTTATTACTTGTGAGATTCCCAACGAGTATGGTGGAGGCGGCTTAAGCCATGTTGATACGGTCATTATTAGCGAAGAATTGGCCTGGGGTTGTGCAGGGATGTACACCACCATTATGGCCAGTTCCTTGGCTTACACTCCCATTATCCTTTTTGGCACAGATGAGCAGAAAAAGAAGTTTTTGATCCCCTGCACAGAAAAACTATCTTTTGCCTCCTTCTGCTTGACTGAGAGAGAAGCGGGGTCAGATGCTGGTTCGCTGAAAACCACAGCCAAAAAGGTCGGCGATGAGTATATTATTAACGGGTCCAAATGTTTCATCACCAATGGTGGATTGGCCAGTCTTTATGTTGTTTTTGCTTTAACTAATCCTGGCAAAGGAGCCCGGGGAATGAGTGCTTTTATCGTTCCTCGGGAAACGCCGGGTATTGTGATTGGCAAAGAAGAAGATAAGATGGGACACCGCGCTTCCAATACAGCTGAACTATTTTTTGAAGATGTTAAAGTCCCAGCGGAAAACCTTCTTGGCCGTGAAGGGATGGGCTTTATTATTGCCATGAAGACTCTCGATCACACGCGAGCTCCAGTCGGAGCCGCGGGAGTAGGCGTGGCCCGAGCTGCTTTGGAGTATGCCGTTGAATACACCAAAACTCGGATTCAATTTGGCAAGCCGATTGCTCTTTTTCAGAACACAGCCTTTAAGATTGCCCAAATGGCTGCTGAAATAAATGCTGCTCGCCATCTAGTGTGGCATGCTGCCTGGCTAATGGATCAGGGGATACCTTGCACAGTGGAATCTGCCATGGCCAAGATGTATGG
>Ga0164310_10002462_pt1 | contig 10653 bp, 9 predicted proteins | sample GuaBasSedimGuay1_FD_121795 | JGI IMG/M metagenome (GOLD analysis project Ga0164310, IMG submission 121795) | Subseafloor sediment microbial communities from Guaymas Basin, Gulf of California, Mexico - Guay1, Core 4569-9, 0-3 cm | ecosystem: Environmental > Aquatic > Marine > Hydrothermal vents >... | reverse complement strand
TGTAGTGGGAGATGTCAACCTTTCGCTCCGTCACGTGGGTGCCCATGAAGTCGCTGGTCCCAACGTAGATGAAGTGTTCCCCCTTGTTGACCGCACCCGAACCCACGGCTACCGCTGCGACATCACCCGCACCGACCACCACGGGTATTCCATCCCTGAGGCTCAGCTCTTCCGCCGCCTCCCTTGTCATTCTTCCAGCCACGCTGGTTGAGGGCCTTATCTCCGGAAGCTTTTCCCTGTCTATCCCGAACCTCCTGAGTATTGGTTCCGACCAGTTGTGTTTTCCTGGGCGAGTGTCCATCATCCACGTCAGGTTCCCGTCGAACTCACTTATCACAGCCTCACCCGTCATCCTGTAGATTAGGAAGCCGTTCGTGTCCAAAAACTTGTAGGTGTCCCTGTACGTGTCCGGCATGTTTTCCTTAACCCACAGAATCCTCGGTATGTGATCCTTACCCGCAAGCCCGGGTCCACCCCCGGTGATTCTCAGGAATCTCAGCAGGGCGAAGAGGTTAAAACCGCTCACCCTTATCAACCCTCCTCCAACCACCTTCCTGGCTTGGGCGGCGGCCCTAGCGTCCATCCAGATCATAGACCTCATTAGCGGTTCGCCCTCACTGTTTATAAGCACCGTGCTGAGAGCCTGCCCTCCGAAGGAAACGGCGGCGATTTTTGAAACATCCACGTTTGCCTCGTCCACCAGCTTGTTTGTTGTTCTCACCACCGCGTTCCACCATTCAAGAGGATCCTGCTCAACGTAGCCCTTCTTCGGAAAGTAAATGGGGTAGCTCTCCACCTCGATTCCTAGAATGTTAAACTTGCTATCCATCAGACACGTTTTCAGATTGGTGGTCCCAGCATCATACGAAAGAAACAAACTCTCAGCCATTTAATCACCCAAAGAAACAACTAAAACAATAGAAACACGTTTACTTTAAAAGCTTTACCACGAACTCGAAGGTGGACAAAAACATACTAAATGAGTAATTCTCAGTTCGCCCGTGGAATTAGGCCCAAAAGATCTTATTATCTTATTGTGTTTTTTAGTCTATGTCCTCCACGGAATAGTAAAAAAGAAATCTTTTAGTCAGTCCTCGCTGAAGTAAGCTTCTTTTCTATGTTATCGAGAATAGATGATAGTGAAGGTTCGGAGCATTTCCATACTCTTTCGGCTTCATGTTTGTGTGGGGGTACGTTTCTAACTCGGGATGGTGTGGAGCATTATCCCAACGAGTCAAAACGGCATCTTCCAAAAGCCAAGTGTACCTGTACCTCACCTTGTTCACTTTTCCCCCACTTATGACAACATACTCCGCGAATTCAAGTTTGCTCCCGTCTGTGAAGGAGAGTTTTCCCTTCACGGTTCCGCGGTATTGGTTTTAACTTCAAAAAAATATATCTTCCCTAATTATTATTGGGTGCCTGCCCAAAATTGTCTTTGTGAGAGAAGTATTCGCTTACTGTTTGCATTGTTGGAGCATCCTAGCGATTTCCCTTTTCTCCTCCTCTACGTGTTTGAGGAGTTCGTATTCTCCTGCCCAGTCGATGTAATCGTTCGTGTCTCCGAGTTCACCGGACTTGAATCTCGCGTAAAACTCTTCTGTCTTCATTCCGTACCTCTGCTCATATTCCTTAAGCCGTTTTTTGTCCTTTCAATAGCGTTTCTCGCGAGAGTCTGCTCCCTAGTCAGTGCACCGATAAGCGCCTGTCTGGCAATCTCACTCTTCACGTCCACAGATAAGGAAGGCATCACTCAGCACCAAATTATTCTCCTACATCAACTCTATTAAACCCTTCCCGCAAAAAAGCAGGTCTAACGATATGGTTCTCAATATGATTCACTGGAAGGGAACATCACTCAGCGCACAATACTCTTGGATACAAACAGTTGCGACTGTTATTATTAGCTCGTTCATAGTGCTGCTTGGAGGAGCGGTCTATGGTGAAGCCCTACTGAAGGAAGTGAAAGCCCTAAAAAGAAAGTCTCCTCCAACAACAAAACCTGATGAATGAAAACCAAGAATGGTTTTTAGGAAAAACTGACCGTTGTCTCTAAAAGATTTTAGCGAGATGGTTAACACCCCATGAGAGCCGCACGGAGCGTATAAAAAAGAAGATTTTAGCGTTCTGTTTAAGAGTCAAGTGTCTTCGCAATTAATCCTCCTATATTTTTTCTATCCTGCTGGTTCGACTTTTGAGATGCCGTTTGTTTTTTCCACTCTGAAAACCTGGTCCGCAAAGCTTTCAAGCTCCCTCTCGTGTGAGACGAGAATCACCTGGGCGTCTCCCAGCTCGTTGAGTATCTCTCTCACCTTGAAGAGCTGCTCCTTTGAGAATCCGTCGGTGGGTTCGTCTAGGATTAGGATGTTGGATTTCATTGCTGTGGAGACTTTTCGGACTATGGTGTTTAGTGCCAAGCGGTATACGAGTGCTAGGCTGGTTTTTTCTCCTCCGCTCATGAATTGTACGTTTTGCTCGTAGCCGTCCTGCTCGACTATTGGTGTGAATTCCTCGTCCACCCTGACGGTTTTGCTCGGGTCGTCCACTAGGATGTTGAACCATTTTTGGATCTGCCTGTTGAACTCCTGGTTTATGTTTCTCATAACGTGTTTCTCGATGTTTTCCAGTGTCGGGGCGAAGTAGTCCTGGAGCCAGATTCGGTGCTCGTCCAGCAGCTTTTTGGTTTGTCTCATTTTCTCCTTTTCTCTTATTTCTGCTTCTAATCGGGTTTTTTCCTGTTTGTAGATTTCGATTTGCTTCTCGGTTTTTGATATGTCCTGTGCCAGTTTTTCTTTTTTGTTTCTGAGACCCTCTATCAGTTCTCTGGTTTGGGCTATTTTTTGGGATACGCCTTTGAGTTCTTCGAGTCTTTTTTCGTGTCTTTTCATTTCTGCGTCGAGGCTCTGGATCTGGTTTGAGAGTTCAAGGACTTCTTCCAGGTTTTTTGTTATTCTATTTTTTTTCTCCTCTAGGTTCTGGGTGAGTTGTTCGAGCTGCTTCATGTCCGCGTTGTAGTTTCTGAGGTTTCTGAGCAGTTCCTCCATGTTTTCGATTTTTTCGGCGAGTTTTCTTCTTTCTTCTTCTGCCCTGGTTCTTTCCTGCTTTTTGGTTTCTAGTTTTTCTCCGAATTCTTTGGGGTCAACTTGCCTGTCGCAGGTTGGGCACACCTGTTTTTCGATTATCTGCTGGTAGTCTTCGATTTTGACGTTTAGGCTGTTCACCGCTTGGAGGAGTTCCCGCTCCTTGTTTCTCAGTTCCCGGATTTCTTTTTCTAGTTCGGCTTCTTCCTTATCTGTTGGTTTTTCCAGCTGTTTTAGCTCGTCTATCTGTGGCTGGAGATTCTCTATTTCCTTCTGGTAGTCGGCGTTCTCCCGCCTCAGGTTGCTTATTTTAACCGTTTTCTCCTTTATATCATTCTTGAGCTTCGGGAGGAGCGCGGTTATGCTGGCTAGCTCTTTCTCCTGCTCCGTAAGAGTCTCCATCTCTCGCTCCTGCTTTTCCAGCTCCACCTCCAGTTTCTCCCTCTCTGCGGTGAGCACCGTTAATGACTCTGTGAGCCGTTCTATTTCCTTTGATTTTGTTTCTAGCTCTTTCCTCTTTTCCTCCAGGTCTTTGGTTTGGCCCTCCAGAACGTTGCACCTATCTTTGATAACGCTTGCCAGGTTCTTAGCGTTTTCCGCCGCGGTTTTGTAGTCTTCTATTCCGAAGGCTTTCCTCATGGTTTGCAGCCTGTCCTGGGGCCTGGCCCACAGGATGGACTTCATTTCCTCCTGGGGCGTGAAGACCGCGTACCTGTAGATTACGCTCTGAGCGTTGGGGTTGGGTGGCTCGTTGAACCTCAGAATCTCGAGAATCTTTTCCTTAAGCTCGGTTGGGGAGAGGTCGTATCTTTTTCCGTTTATCTTCAGGTAGCCCTCCCCCTGGTGTACGGCTTTTCTCTTTCTGACCAAGGTGCGGTGGACCTCGTACTCGTTTCCGTCCATCTCAAACGTGAAGGTTACGGAGCCATCCTTGGCCCCCAGCCTCAGGAGGGAAGCCCCCTTCTGGTCTCCTAGGCCGAAGAGGGCGAATTCGATGGCTAGCAGAATCGTGGATTTGCCTGAGCCTATGTCCCCCTCGAAGAGCGTTGTTCCCTGGGGGAACTCTACGGTCTCGTCGGTGTAGCTGCGTATGTTCACGAGCCTTAGCGATTTCGCTCTCATCCTTGGAAGGCCTCCTCAAGCTTTAATAGGTGGATCGCCTCCCTGAGCATTCTAGCCTCGTAGTCCTTCTTTGTTTCCCCGGCTTTTTGGCTCTGTCTCAGGACAGATAGGAGCTCCACCGCGAGCTTGGCTCCGGCGTCTCCCCTCAGGGAGTCGACCGACACCTTCACTGCTCCTATGTTTTCCCTGAACAATTTCCTCTCCACCTCCCCTACGTCTTCCGCCATAGTTGTCACCGCCCCGTACTCCCTGGTTGTTAATCCGTGGCGGTTGATGCCAACGTAGAGTGCGCCCCTCCGCATCAGCGTGTTCCTGAGCTCCATGAAGTTGATGTCCGACGTGTTGCCTCCGGACATTTCGCCGGCGATTTTCATGAGAACTATCCTGTTCTCCACCGGGAGCTCGCCAGCTTTCGTTTCTAGGTCTTCCGCAACCCGGGTTGAATTCTTGCCGGTGGCGTCGTACTCGAAGTAGAGGTACTCGGGGCCGGGAACCTCCACGAACTCCACGTTCTCAACATCGTCCCTGAAGGAAACAATGAGGAATCCTCTTCTCACCCCCTTGGCGGTGTCCTCGAGGTCTCTGGGGTAGCCGGCGAAGAGTGCGCCGGGGTAGGCTACTGTTCCATAGCCGTCAACCTTCCGTATGAGGTGCTGGTGAATATGGCCGCCGGCGAGGTAGTTGAATCCCCGGGGGAAGTAGGAGAGGGGGACTGAGACCATGTGGGTTAGGTAGTCTGGTTTGAGTTCGGTTACTGCGCTGTGGAATGCGAAGATCTTAAAACCGGCCTCTTTTTCTAGGCTTTCTCTGTCGAGCATCTCGAAGTACTTCCTCTCGATTCCCAGCCTTCGTGCTGATATACCGGCTATTTTTGCGCCTGTTTTGGGGTCCTGGAAGAAGTGCAATTTCAGCTTGCCGTTTTTCACCTCTCCGCGGACCACCTTCCTGAAGAGGTTTGCGCTGCTTAGGATGTCCACCAGGGATGTTTCGTTCGGACTGTAGTCGTGGCTGCCGTAGATTACGTAGATGGGAATTCCGCTGGCAGCGACCTCGCTCATCTTCTTGACGGCTTCGTTCGCCACTCCCAGGTCGGGTATGTTTGAGTGGAAGAGGTCGCCCGTGATGAGAACGAAGTCAACCCTCCGCCTTACACACTCGTCCATGGCTCGGTTAAAGGCCTCAATCTCAAGGCTTCTCAGAAAAGGATCCCTGTTGGCGCCGAGGTGGCAGTCGGATATGTGAGCGAAACTGTACACGCTAAATCACCCTATGAAAACTGTTGATTCCCTATCATCCTCTTCAGACCTCTCCTCATAATTTTTGATGTACTCCTCGAACAGGGGGACTTGTATGGGGATTGCGAACTTTGTGAAGTTGCTGCTTATGATCGCCTCCCCCTTGTCGAGGCTGGCTATGGTTCGATTCTCCTCCGAGAGATCCTGAGCCGCACTGTCAATAATGGCTCTCCGCTCGGGGGCCATCTCATTACCCATAATGATCTTCGTGTTCATGTTGGCGAGAATGGTTCTGGGGATGAGACTCGTCAACTGGGTCACAGCGATGAGACCAACCTTAAACTTTCTCCCCTCCCTGGCGACCGTGCTGTAAACGTTCTCACCCATAGAGGTTAGAACGTCGCTACCCAAGACGCGGGGGGCTTCCTCTATCACAATTGTAATCACAGGCTTGTCGTCGAGTTCACCCGTGGACTTGTACTGCTGATACCTGTTGAAGATGCCCTCAACCACGATGCTTCCGATGAGAAGCTCAGCCTGGTCGAGAAGGCGGGAGGTGTCCAGAATCACTATCCGCCCCTCCTCTAGCAGCCGGATTATCTCACCTATAGTGGACTCACCCGCCGTGTCGCTGAATGCCCGAGACCTGCACTGAAGAACCCCAGAGTCATCCATGTAGACGCCCAGCGCGTTGTTAAACTTTCTTTGAAGCACGTCCACGGTTCTGGGAGCCACACTCTCAACCTTGATTCCGCTAACGATGCTGCTGATCCAGTCCTCCCCATAGGTGTTATAGTATATTTTGATCGCGTCCCACTGCGCATCCGTAAAATCGATAATACCCTCAAAGTGGGAGGGTTTAATGGACTTCAGGTTGACAACGAGAGTGTTGGTGCCGGGAACCGGATTGGAGGAAAAGTAGAAAACGTTACCCTTAGCCTTCGGGTGGTCCTTCAACCCCTTGCCGTGCCTTCCGTAGTACTCGTCGTGGGGGTCAAGGACAAGCACTCCGAAATTGTTCTCACCCACAACACTCCAGAGCATAACCTTCACGAGGTTGCTCTTACCCCTCCCGGTGGTTGCAGGAATCAAAACGTGGTGAGTGAAAACATCTAAGCCGTTCAGAAAAACATCCACGTTCAAAACTTTGGAGCCGCTGCGAACCCTACCCAGATAAACCGGACAAGGGGGCTTGGTCAAAAACCCCAAATCCTTCTCCGAAATAAGCCTCACACTCTTAAAGAAACCAGGCAGAGTTTTGGGTATGCGCAGCTCCCCCCTATTCGTGACCCTAGCGATTGCCTTAACCTCGGCGAGAACGTAGCTCCTCAGCTCAGGCTCCAGGAAGTCAACCGCCTCACCGTGCCCCTCAAGCTCCATGCCCGCCAGAAGCTCCCTGGCTGCCTGAGGAACCTGGCTCCCGTACAAAAGGTCGAAAACCTTCAGGATAAGGTAGCCGTCCTTCTCGTCAACAACCAGGAGGTCACCAAGCTCAATCTTCTCGCCGCTCTTCTCACGGATAAGAATGGAGGAAACCCTACCAGAAACGATCTGACCAACGGCGCTCATTTTCTCCATCTCACCAGCACAAAACCAGAAAAACCTCTCATTTGAAACTCTTAAACATACCTCTTCTTAATCTTTTCCAAAACCCCTCTAGCGGCGAATCAGCTTTCAACTCAGAATCAGAGCTACATTCCTAACCGAGCGGTGTGGCAATAGGATTCTTCAATCATTTCTTAAAAACATCGGGTGATTTCTTGGATTTAAGAAGATATAAATAAAGCCCCTCATTACTTGTGTTAGGTGAAATCTTTTGGGCAAAAGGATTATTGGACCGAAAACCGAGAAGAGTTTGGATGAATTATTCGGATCGAAAAAGAAAAGGAAATCAGCTAAAAAGAAAACGAAGAAGAAATAATCAAGCAAATTTACCGTCGATTTCTGTCGGTAGAACGTTTAGCTCTCCCATCGGGTGATCTGGTTTAGTTTGTCGTGTGCGTCTTTGGCTTGAATGTGCCTTGCGAACTTTTTCCACTTTCCTCTCCTAGACATGGCAGAGATGAGTGCGTACTTGTATCTCTGCATCTCGTCCGACCTCACCCTCGCGTTTGAGTCCGCGTCTATGAGTCCGTACGGGTAGCCGGGGAAGGTTATGTCTCCGGAATTCTGGGCGAGGCAACCTATTATTTCTCCTATTTGTTTTATGCTCAGCTTTTTTGCCTGGTCCCGGTATATTTCGAACCTGAAGATGCGTTCGCTCATGGGGTTCAGTTTCACGAGTAGGATGACCGCCTCGTGAACCGGGCTAAAAGCCTCCGCCACAGGGTAGTAGTACCACATCGGATAGCGGATATTGTTGTTGTTCGCGAACTTCCTCGCGGCTCCCAGAAGCGATAACCCCGTGGTGGTGAACAGTCCGCAGGTCTTGGTTAAACCCGTGACGATGACACCCTTCTTTTTCGCGAGTTCGTAGAGCGCCCGGGAATACTTGGACTCATTAGTGAAGGCGGTTTGAAGCGTGCCGTCCATAACAATTATGTCACCCTCCTCCAGCTCGTTCTCAACAACATGTCGGGAGAACTCCCACTCAGCGAACCTCCTCGAAATGGAGGACACAATCGAGATGTCAGCCCGAAGATTCCCCTGCATAACACTGCGATCCATTGAGCTGAAAGAGAGGTCTCTCACGTCTGGAAGAAAGGGTTCAAACTCCTCACTGAGGGGAAAAATTGAGGTGTCGTAAAATATCTCATTGTGCCTGAATCGGGAGAAGGTGACCGAAAAGAACTCTATGCGCCGGGGAATCCTCCTATCCAAAACCCTCTTCTTATCCCGGAAAACGTTAAAGAAAACACGGTTAATCTGGACGGAAAAGTTCGGAGCACCCACAACCTCCTGGTTGCCCCCATCAACAAAGGCCATCCTACGCCCGGTTTCAACACGCCTAATCTCCCTAAAGTTCTCAACCCGGAAAGGATAAGCCTTGTAACCAGAACCAGAAAAGAAGGGATCACCCAAATCATCCTCACCAACATACCTGTCCAGGTTCTCGACAACCCGGTCCAAAACATCCGCAAAGACCAACCAAACTCACCTTCCTACCGAGAAGCGCAGGCAACTCACACTTACAAGTAGACACCTACAAATATAAACAGTTTCAAAAAGTGTTACAGACTAAACCGTTTCAGTCACAAACACCCGCCTCGCGAACTTTTCCAAGCCCCGCTCGGAAGAATGAATGCTATTGTGATTTTTTGTTCGTCTCCGCCTCCCTTCTTCTCACTCTGGGTATGAACATCGGAACCCTTTTCTTATACTCCTCGTACTCTTTTCCGAACTCTTTAATCAGCTCTCTCTCCTCCTTCCACGAGATAAGATAGACAATTACAATCATGAGTGGGGTAATAAGGAAAGACCGGTATGCGGACAGCAGAATAGAGATACCCACATGTGAAAGTAGTCCTCCGAGGTACTGTGGATGCCTAACAAGGGAGTAGACCCCGCTGGTAACAATTCTATCCGGTCTATGCGTTTCCGCGACCCTCAGGCTTACCTCCCTCACACCCTCTATTCCAAGCCAGGCACCAACCAGAATGAAGGGTACAGAAGCCACCAAGTTGGAGAGGGAAATCGAGAAGTTAACAAAAGGAACAAGAAAAGATACCGCAACTGGAAAGGGAATTGTGAATCTTGGCTGGGGTGAAACCCAGATCCCTGCCCAGAAGATGAAGAAGAGCCACCCGGAGACGATGCCGCATATCTCACCTATTCTGGTGCCCTTCTTCTTCCCGTACTTTTCCTGAAGCTTTGTGTGTTCAACAGAGAGGAAAAGAAAGGGCACAACGCACACCACGCCCGCCACGCAGACCCAAAACCACACAGACACTCAACCACCACCCCTGGTTTAGAAATCATAAAGCGGATTAGATAACCCCGGCCGAGATTATCACTCCGCGCACCTCTTAACATGTACAATTAATCTACGGATAAAATATTTTATACTTGTGCCTCCAGCAGCGTTTTCAGACCATAATCGTCCACCTTGCGGGAAGTGGAGAGGGAAACTCTTCGAACCTGAAACGCCTAGAAGAAATCACACCACAAAACCATGGAAAGCATGAATTATGTCCCAAAGCCCACTCGAGGTAGGGTTTTTGAAAAATAATAGAAGGGGGATAAAGTATGTTTCTTGTTCAGCTGCAGAGTCTTCCGGCCTGGAATGTAATGGCGACTGGTAGAATAACCGTTAGTGCTAGGGGTAGGAAGATTACAATTAGAAGATCTGTGTATCCCCACGGGAGGAATGTTGTTATGATGTGTGCCTGAGCCCACATGTTTGCGGCTAGAAGGTATATTACTGCCAAAAATTGGATAAAACCTACAATTGCGGCTCCCGACCACAAGGGTATGTTTCCCCAGAAGGAGGCCTCCTCGCCGGCTCTGTGAGCGAGGACAATGAGCGCGAATACAGCATAGGGAATTGATGTAAATATCGCGAAAACAAAGAAGGGCATCACTGAGTACTCAAAAACGCCAAAAAAGACCCAAATATACCATGTTACGATACTGACAAGTAAATCTGGAATCCCGATATGATTTAGGATTGCGTAGTAAGACGCGAATTGTGCGGTATTGAAAATGCCCATCTTTAATACCATCGCGAAAGTCCAGGCAGACCACCAATATCCCGGGATGTATAGAAACCTGATTCCTAGCCAACCCACAATGATACACGCAATGAGAACAGCAACTGTGACCCTGAATCCCCTCTCCTTGGAAAACACTGCGAATGATTTCTGCGAAACCAAGAATTGGACCGCTATGGCAATAGCCGCAAAAACGAGAATAATTTCCAACATAGATTAGTGAAACATATAAACATATTTAAAAATTTTGTTCGTGTTGAACGGCACAAAAGAAGTCTTTCATATCGTCACGTACACCTGCTTCAAAAAACTTTTCGAATCAACCCTCCATCACCCACCTGGGAAGCCCCTTTCGTGTGAAAGAATATGTTTATTTGTAAAAAACGTGTTTTAAATAATATTGAGAAAAAGTTTTACTCAAAAGGTGAGCTTATGAGACCCCCAATATGCGCAATCTGCGATAAAAGGTTCCTCGACAGCGAAGAGGGTGGGTTAGTCTACTTCAAAAAGCGTCCAAGCGACTACGAATGGATTAAGAAAATGGAAGAAAAAGGGATGGTGGGACAT
>Ga0164310_10002461_pt1 | contig 10655 bp, 17 predicted proteins | sample GuaBasSedimGuay1_FD_121795 | JGI IMG/M metagenome (GOLD analysis project Ga0164310, IMG submission 121795) | Subseafloor sediment microbial communities from Guaymas Basin, Gulf of California, Mexico - Guay1, Core 4569-9, 0-3 cm | ecosystem: Environmental > Aquatic > Marine > Hydrothermal vents... | reverse complement strand
TTTTCGTCCGAAATCTAATCCCATAATGAGGTCTTTTTTCGAGCTCGACCTGCTATCGGTAATTGCATTTAGGAGTTGCTCATCTGGTATGACTCTATTGGAATTTGCAACGAATTCAGCTTTGAACACCTGATCAAAATAGGAAGGAGACATAGCTTTCTTTGCGTCTTCTATCATTTGAGGAGTAATGAACCAACAATCCTCAAGCCTCACGGAGTAGTTCCGTGCTGTCCCTGAATACCAAAGTGAAAGAAAAGGTCCCGACGTACCGAAGGGTGTCGAAACTCCTATTTCGGTTGCACCAGTGCTCTTTCCCATTTGATAGAATAATCCATAATAAGCGGACGGTCTAATTCTGGAAAGCTCATCTAAAAGAACGAGATCTGGATGATAACCGCCACGCGTCTTTTCGTTTTGTGCTATTGCTAATACACGTGAACCTGTCTTGAGCTTTATTTGTTCTTTACTGTCATAAACTATGAGAGAGCGAAAAGGAGAATTATTGACCCACTGTCGTATTCTATCTATATGCTGAACTGCAATGGGCATTGAGATAGAACCTATGAGAGTAAAGGAGTTGTCAAATAACGTGAGATTCATATAGGCAATGATATCCTCCAAAATGCTCTTGCCGACTCCCGAAGGCGCTTTGAGCAGTATCTTCTTAACACCACCAAGCCAGTCTTTAATAATTTCGTATGACCACCACCCTCTGGGATGAACAGGAAGCTCTTGGGTTGCCTCAAATATTCCGAGATGTTCTTCGGTTGCGTGTTTCTCACAAAAAATCTTTGATTTCGGTATCTTGCGATGGCAATAATAGCAAAAACCACGCATATCCTCTGGCAAGAGTGAAACTTCTATTTCTTTTGGTTTCTTGAGTTCGTCAGGAATATTCGTAGGAGGCTTCTTCGAGAAGAGGTTTTCTGCACGAGCTCGGGATAGGCACTTCGAGCAACAAAAGAAATATCTTGAGCCCTTTCTTAGTTTCTCAAAGTAATTCTTTTCTGGTATCTCAAATTTCTTGCCACAATAATCGCAAATGACCTCAATCTTAATGTCCCCTCTCGTCCTCAGCTTTCGATACCTTTTCTTTATCTTCATGAACTTTCACGGTTTTGGTTGGTGCTATATTCTTTAATATTTTTAAACGATTCTTCTTTAATCGTCCTATCTCCTCAAGGAGTCTACTTCCTGCATCAGTTTCAGCAATGTCCTTTAGAGACGTGTTTATTCTGGCAATCTTCTCTGCTATCACAGCTTTGTCCTTTGGGTCTTCAGTTTGCGCAACAGTTCTTTCTAAATCAGTGAGAATCTTAGTGAGTTGCTCTCTATGGTAGGCAAGAGTGGATGTATCTGCATCAGTTAAACAATACCGAATAGCCTCAGCCTTTTCTAATTCTCTGTCGTCTTCATCAGAATGAGCAATATAGAACTCTAACAAATAAAGGAAGAAATCATCCCAAGTCTTACGAAGCGCATTCTTTGCTTCAATTAATCTGCTTTTAGTAGCTCTGTCAATCAATATCTGAACTTTGTGTTTCTCTTTCATATCGCTTTGGAATTTTGTTTCCGCTCTAATTTATGAATCGTTTCTTCGTCAGCTCCTTCCAATATTGCTTCATATACAGGAGCTGATAGTTGCTTAAAGTTGAAATTCATTACAACATTCCTCATGCAAACTTCTGGACTTGGTTCTCTCGATAGGAATGCTTTGAGCCTTTCTCGTAACTGAACATAATTTGCTACTGCATCATTGCTCGGAAGGACAAGCCCTCCTGTTTTATTGTCCTTAACAGTTTCTAAAAGACCACCCATGCCATAACCTATAACATACTTTCCAAAGAACTGAGCTTCAAGACAATCAAGTCCCAATGGCTCAGGAATTATACATGGGTGGACTAAGAGCTTACAGGTCTGAAGAGCTTTAATCTTTTCATCCCAAGAGGCGTTAAATATTACCTGGACATTCCGCATTTCATCAGCCTTCTGTTTAAGCTTCCATGCATAAGCGGGCTCGTTTGTGAAGAGGACATCACCTAACATGAGAAAATCTTCATACGGAAAGTCCTTAGCCAATTGAAGGAAAATATGCCCTCCTTTGATGTTAGAGAATCTGCCGAGGAATAAAATTGGTCCATCAAAGGAGGGGTGGTTATTGAATGGCTTATAGTAATCCAAATTTAGTCCCGAATAAGCATAGTAAATTTTATGCCCAAGTGGAGCAAACTTATCTCGTATTGCATTGCGAAGATACTTAGAGACACACACAACATTTCGTTGTTTCGGAGGAAGTGCACTAAGGTTATTAGGATAGAAGTCCCAAGACATTACCACATTCTGCTTAAAGCTTTCCTTTGAAGCGAGGTAATTGTAATAGTGGAAGTGATTATCCTCGAGGACTGCATCACAGCTCTTTAGGATATCTAAGTTGCTCTGAATTATGTCTTTCTCCATCTCGTAGGATGAACGTTTACCATCCCAAATTGGATAGTGCCCTGTGTAAAGCATCACATTTTTCATGTTTAGTGAGGAATCATTAGTCGCAAAGACATGCACTTCGTGTCCTTTCGTACTCAAGTATTCTATGAGGGAGAGAGTTCTGATTTCCATTCCACCATAGTATTTATAGGCGTTATTTATGAACGGGAAGAATACGGAAGTGATAATTCCTATTTTCATACGCTTACCAACCCTTTGCTTGGTTCTAATGCAGCACTTATGATATGCTTAGCTTTTGCAGTCGGAAGGAATACAGGCTTGATGCCTAATTCCTCGAGTTGCACAAAGAAGTAGTAGTCCTCAGAAACTCTGTACCAATCTGGGAGAGCATCGAATTCTTGAGAGGCATATCTGAAATATGGGAATTCCATTTTCTCAAAGACATGCCTCTTTATGAGGACACATCCCAACGAGCAAAGCATGAAGCGCTTTACTGGTCGGACATCACCTTCTTTAGTAACTGGGGCGCCCCTGTTAAATGGTAGCTCGGAATGCTCTACACATGGAACACCTCCGTTAGGCTTTAGTGGCACATGTGCAACTACCACATCCTCATCTAATTGAAGCATCCGAGCTATGGTATCCTCGAACAAGATGACATCTGAATCGAGGAGCATAAGATGGGAATAATTTGTCTTGAGAAACGAAAGGACTATATTATTTCGTGCACCTGCTATACCATGAGAGCGTTGAATATCAAGCATCCACAGTTGAGGCTTCTTTGCATTTAGGAATGCTTGGCATGCTTCAATATGCCAATATGGGAATGAGGGCGAAAATATCACACCTACAAATAAAGAAGTATTCTTTTGGGTTTCGTATTCTATCGCCTGCACTTTTCTTCTTCCTATCGATCTTAGTTTATAACTAGAGGACATTAGTCTTAACATTAATTAGTAATTTTCACTCCCTCTATCTATACGTGTGGCAGAACAAAGGCAATATGCTTTTAAAACGGAGAAACGACAAAATGGAAGCAGGAGAAGGCTCTGTTCCGATGAGGCGATTACAGTAAATGTGAAAGAGTGGTTCCGAAAAGAAGGATTTTAAGAGGAGTTCTGTTCAATCTCTGCGGAGGATGCCCAAACGGAATGAGCGTTCAGCCCCGATCAGAGAAACTTGCCCAGAGCATTTTATTCGAGCTTTCTCGTGAGAGTTTTGCGCTATGTTTGCCGTTTCGCCCCGACTTGAAGTCGGGGATACCCTCCCCTCCCCTGTGGGTGTGTGCTAATGCCAAGTTTTCATGAGTAACAAATTTTTCCCGGTATGTAACATAAGGTAACACTTTTCTTGTAAAATTTATGATAACACTTTTGTGGAGGGATGTAACACTGGGTAACACTTATGGGATAGAACATAACACATTGTGATATTTTAGAAGGATATAGAGCATAAGAGGTAACACGGGAGGAGGTGATTATGGCATAATGTGTAACATTCAGGTAGGGACACATAACATGGTGTAACACAAATGTGGCAATTCTTATGATCATACGAATGAGGTTAAGAATAACACAAGATGATACTCTTGGCTTGTTTTTATGATAACACAAATGGCGAGAAAGGTAACACAAGGTAACATTCCTGGTGAATTTTGTATGATAACACGAATGTAGAGGAATGTATTATGGTGTGATATTCTTTAGGCAGAAGGTGTGATAACACAAATTAAGGCAGAAGTAACACAGAATAACACACATGAGGCAAAAGGTATGATCATACAGAACAAGCAAGATGTATCACAATGTAAGAAGAATGTATGATAACACAAATGCGAGAGGAATTATGCGGATGGTAACACAAACATCAAGGAGAATAATACGCATAAATTATATGAGGAACAGGCTAAAAATTCATAAACGCAATCTGAAAAAAATAATAGAGGGAATAGGCTCAACAATCCCATCCCTCGATCATCCTTTTAAGGTTTTCTAATTTTTCGTTGGCTTTCTTTAGCATTTCCTCTGCTTCATATATTTCAGAGAGGAGGATTTCTTTACCCCACGCTTTTTCCCAATCTCCCATCTTTTGCATCTCACATCACCTATTAATATATATTCTATACCCTATTTAAAGCTTTTCGGTAGGTTATAAAATTCTTTCAATGTAAGCATCATATTTGTAGCATTATGTATATATGTGAGGCGAGTATGAAAAGCGATAAGAGGGATAACACACGATATGTTATCTCGCCTGGAGAAGTAACACTACATAAAGAGTAACACACATTCATAGAATGCGCATAAAGATTAAGACTGGCATGGATTGTGAAATTTTATGCGCTTTTGGTTGGAATGTTGTTACCTTCAGCCTATTATCCCTGATTGCCTTATGATAAGATTTTCTTTTAAGAATTGTATGATTGCGTGACACCAAACCCATGATTCTTATGAGAGATTATGTCAAAACATAAATTTTCGCAAAGGGATAACACGAGCAACATAAGGGATGAGGGCGATATGAATTGATGATACGAATTTGGTATGAATTCACACGGGTTTAGTGTTAATGTTTATGACCTTCTCTTATGGGCGATAACAAAAGGTATGTTTATCCCTCGATCGCCTTAACATCAAATAAGAAAATGCACACATGTGGGGATTTATTGGTTAAAATTCTTTCAATTATTGAAATTTTTTTAGTTATGAAACAAAGGTATTTAAATAGGCTAAAATATAGGGTTAATTGGTGATGTGTGAGATGGCTAAAAACACCACACCACAAAAGGAAGGAGTTGAGGAAGGTGGCGTATCCTCAACACAAAAAGAGGAAAGCCAAGTAAAGAAGGAAGAAGTAAAGGAGGAAGGAAAAGAGAAATACGTGATACAGGTATCTCCACAGATTGAGGGAGAAGAGGGATGGCTCAGCGTAAAAAAGGAAGGTAAGATATTTATCTTCTCCAGCAGGCAGAATGCAGAAGAGTCCCTTAACCGAGTGATGAGCAAACACCCGGAGATGGTAAGAGGGCGAGTCATGCGAGTAGAGCAAAGAGGGGATAGACACCTGCTGATACCGGAGATAGAAATTAGCGGTAAAGAGGTAGTCGAGCATAACAAGGAAATACTACCCAAAGAAATGCAGGGATACATAAGCGAGGATATGCTGGAGTTTATGAACGAGGAGGAGATACAGGGAATCAGGTCCCTTATTGCGGACCTCATAAGGAAGAAGGAGGAAGTCGCAAAGTTCGGGAGGATAGCAGTGCAAAGGAGTGCTTTTAAGAAGGATACGAAGAGGGTTAAGAGGATGGAAGAGTTAGAAAAGAAATACCATAAGAGGAAAGAAGCGTTACAAAAAGCGAAGGAAGCTTTCGAGAGGATAAAAGAGAATGTCCACGAGTTCATAGAGGAGAATCTTAAGGAGTTCCCTGAGCTGGAGAGATGGCTAAGAGTGTCAATCACCGGAGAGGGGGGTTTACCCTCTCCGAACAGAGGACAAGGAAGAAGGAGAGTCCCGCAGGGAAAGAAGGGAATCATCTTAGCATATCTGAGAGAGCACAGAGGAGAGAGGTTTAAGGAGAGCGAATTAATAAAACGAATACAGGAAGAAGGTTTAGGTCAGGGATACAGCTGGAGTCAACAGAGCACCAATCCCAGGCTAAGAAGCATGCTAAGCGAGGGACTCATATCGCAGGACGAGGAGGGGAGGTATTACCTCCCTTAATTTATTTTTTCGGTGATGAGAAATGAGCAAGTTATTCATCAGACCAAATGCGAAGGCTCCAGAGACAGGCTCTCTTTATCTCCGTTATGATGACGGAGAAGAAGGATATCTCAGGTTTATCCCAAAGTGCGAGATGTCCCTCATAAAACAAGACGGTTTAATTACAAGGGATAGGAGGGAATGCAAATTAACCCTCCTTTCTTAATTTTTGCAATCAACAACTCCTTAGCCTCAGCCTATTGGGTGGAGGATGGGTTTAAAATTTTCCATTATAGCATCCAAATCTAAGCAATATGCAAATTTCTTATTTAGGCTTATGGTTTACGTATGCCTTAGCCTTAAATTTCAATGTGAGCCAAATACATGCAAATCATAGGAAATTCTCAATACCTCCCACACCTGCACAACAACAACAACAACAACAACAACAACAACAACAACAACAACACAAGTCTATATGCTATATCGTAGATTAGGCAATATGAGAACTCTCAGAATAACTTTAGATTGATACTTCTTATTCATCTTAGATTGATGTTCAAATTGACACTCCTCAAAACGCTTCTTAGATTGACGGAATAAGCGAAAACCCAAAGAGAAAGCGTAGATTGATAGATTGAATAGAGGATAGCTTTAGCATCCTCCCATGAAACAATGAATAAATTGAGATAGATTAAATCTTATTATATGATATAGGAAGGAGGCAAAGGAGGGAATACACAGGATACAGTGAGAACGAGAGGTTCAAAAATATTTGAATTAATAATAGGAATGATAAGGATGAACACGCCACAACTCCTTCGGGTGGTGGTTTGGTTGAAGGTCAAATAATTAGGAGGTACTCAATAAATGTATTGCATATATCGAGAGTATGGATATTTTAAGAAAGAAGGTAAAAAAGAAATCGTAGAAGACTTCGATACGGAGACGCTTGCAGTTATATCCGATGAAGAATTCTTTCAAATCGAAGATATAGAGGAATTCCTCCATCCGTATAAGGAGAAGTATGAGTACAGGGATGAAAAGAGTGGAGAGTATAGTGAAGTATGGATACAATCGTGTGATAATTGAGTATTGATTCTTAAGAAAGCAGGAATGAGAAAGGAGAATAGCGAAATGAGAAAAATTAGATTGATAGATAATGGTGTTGAGATTGATGGACAAACGTTTAAAATTGGAGAAATCATTGAAGCGAGAGATGAGAACGAAAAACTCCGATTCATGGGTCGAGTGCAATTCGGAATATATTCAGACGGAGAGGGATGTTACGATATCGAACATCTTGGTTTCTCAGTGGACAATGGAACGGAATTTTTTACGTTAATAGATTTCGTAAATATGGCAGACGAGAAGAAATGGAAAATCATAAAAAGTCATAGAGTAGTTAGGAAGTGATGGGATGAAGAAACAACAGGGAAATTCGATAATGCCTCACGAAAACGGCATGATATTTTACCGCACTTCACCGATATCTACATAACTTATCAGGGGAAACGCATGAGAATCGAAAATTGCGAAGAGTTTTTTAAACTCTCTTTGTTTTTTATTTCTTCCCCACATAGCCTATCGCCCGATAAAGGACGTAGGCGTGGAGGAAATGTTGTATCTAATAGCAGATTCAGATGGAGGAGTATCTGAAGTAATGGTGGCGAAGGATTTCTCTGAAGCGTATAGAACGATAACAGAGAATAATGGCGAACTCGTAATAGAACTCGACGAGGAAACGCTTAGTGAAATAGACAGATTGAGGAAACTGGGGAAGGAATATGAAAGAAATTGAAATAGACAATCTCGATGAAATAGCAATAGGAGTAGCAAAGTTCATAACTCGCTATCATCAATATCCAGAAATATACAATTATACATTTCGAGAGGCGTATAATCGTTCGTTCTATTTGGAATATGTTGAAATCAGTGAAGACCTTATTCTTTCCATTAAAGAGAGGATAAAAGAGATTGGATTGGATGCTCCCATTGGGAGTTTATTTCAATCCACAACTCAATGATGACAAGGTTTTGGATGGAGATGGTGAAAAATGCAAACGTTTTTGAGGTATATTAAACCAAATAAGAGTATCGTAGAGGAGAAAGGGCAACTAAAGGATATTGAAAAGGAAATAATTATCTCAGCGACTGACGGGACGCTTACGGTATTCAGGGAAGAAGCAGAAAAGATATATAATCGTTTAACTCGGCGCTACGGAGAATTCATAGATGACTACGTCAATCTCGAATTGGAGGGCAGTGAAGAGGTAATAGATGCACTTGATAACGCAATGGAGGAAATGGGATATGTACGTTGGGAGAAGCTGCGAAGGGTATTGGAGTGAGGATACCTATAATGGAGACGAGGGAGTAGACTTCTTCTCATTTTCATTTGTATTACGCTTTAGGTTATTAGAGGTGATAGAGAAATGGGAAAAGTAGCAAGATTTAGAGTGTATAGAAATGGAAAAGAAATCGGTGAGTTCTTGTACTTTAGAAGAATAGGACTAACGCTATTCAGAAATCCTCAGGGTGAGCTGGAGAAGCCAAAGTTGCCATTTGAAGAATTGTATAAACTTTATAGAAAAGCGGGATACGAGATACGGGAGAATTTCAGCCCGGTAGACGAACTGTTTATAAACGGGAGGGTAGTCCTATGATAGGAATAAGAGGCTTTAATACGAAGAAATGCAGACTTTGTGGAGAAGAGAGAGTACCAAGAGCTTATATTAAGGGATTCGGTTATGTGTGCGAACGGCATCTTTCTCTTCGACCTTATAACTGGCGTAATGATATCTCTTGGCACGGTAAAAATGTAAACGGGGATTTTTCATGGGGCACAGAACTGGAATTTCGTAAACCTATGGAACAACATCGTCCTATAAGAGAATCATTATTCGCACGACTAGCTGCGAGAGGATACGTTCCTACGGAAGATGGCACAATCGACGATACCGAATGGAAGTCTCCTGTATTCCGAAATAGACTTTCTTTCGTGAATTCACTAAGACCGCTTTTTCAAATTTATTCAGAATACTTCAAACGTTATATAGTATCGACGCACATTCATGTAGGTTCAATTCCAAGCACGTATTACTGGAAGCTCGAGGAAGTGCAACCTCACTTAGGTAATGTCTATATAGACGAAAGATTGTGGGGCAGGTCACCGAACGATTATTGCCACATGAACGAACCAAGCGATCGATACTTCTTCGTTAATCTTAAGACTGAGGACCAAGGAGACGTAGAATTTCGTTTACCAAAAATAACTACATATAGACAACTGCTCCTTCTGACGCTATTCATTAAGAGGTTCATCAAAAATCCAGATAAGTTTGAAGAGATTCAAGATAAAATGGTGAAGCGATTATGAGGGTTTCATATCTTGGAGAGTATTTGGGACTTCCCAAAGAGGAATTCAAAATCAAAATACCCGGACTGAAAGAGATCAAGGAGATTTGGCTATTCGGCACTTACGATAATGACATATTGATATCCAAAGGTTGGAAGAGAAAGATAGCGAAGAATGTCATCAACAGTCGTGTGTTCGAGATACAAACCGACGAGGATAGAGAAGATACGATAGTTCTTGGGCTTCCCTTTGAGTTCAGAGAGAAGTGGATCGGAGGAGATAAACAGAAGTTAGCACAAGCGCTCAAATGTTTATTTAAAAGAAAATGATTGAAGTAAGATGTAATCCCGGAGATGATTACTTACCAGCCGAACCATTCAAGATTTCACTACCAGCTTTGGAAACTTTGCTATACAAGAGAATCTACATCATGGGTCTTGCTTCTGCTCGAGGAGAAAACGTGATATACATCAATAAGTATCTTTTGAGAGATTTAGTAAGAAAAAACACAGTAAATTCTATTCTGATGCCTGTGGATAGTCTCGGATTTAGCAAATGGCAAAAGGAGGAGAACGTAGTCTTGGGCTTACCATGGGCGTTTAGGAGAGATTATATCGCAGGAAGGAGAGAAGCACTAAGGAATGCATTAAGGTGTTTATTTAGGATATAAAATGTGTGTAATAGCCTACTTGGAAAAGGGAGTAAAGGTAGAAAACGACGAGTTTAAGAAAATCTGGAACAACAATCCAGATGGGTTTGGACTGGCATACTGTGAAGATGGTGAGTGGAAAGTATTGAAGGGTATGATGGAAGAAGAGACGGCGTGGGAGACGCTTAATCAGATACAGGGCGACTACACAACAGTATGCCACTGGAGAATGGCATCGTGCGGATATGTGAAGCCAAAGCTCACTCATCCGTTCATAATAAAGCTAAAGAAGGGTAAACGAGCAGTACTATTTCACAGAGGACACTTGCATCACTTTGAATATGTGAATCGAAATTTAAGCGATACAGCTAATTTTGCAGGATTCTTATCATCTCTCAAGCTTAGTGAAAGACAGTTAATGTTACTAATGCTATCAAAAGAATTCCAAAGCATGTTAGGATATTCAAAGTTCGTGCTACTTATTAATGGGCGTAAGCCAATTCT
>Ga0164310_10002460_pt1 | contig 10657 bp, 7 predicted proteins | sample GuaBasSedimGuay1_FD_121795 | JGI IMG/M metagenome (GOLD analysis project Ga0164310, IMG submission 121795) | Subseafloor sediment microbial communities from Guaymas Basin, Gulf of California, Mexico - Guay1, Core 4569-9, 0-3 cm | ecosystem: Environmental > Aquatic > Marine > Hydrothermal vents >... | reverse complement strand
GTATTGGTACTGCTCTCAGACTTGGCGAGTCGCTTGGATACTCGTCGAAGGGATTGGCGTCGTACCGCGAACTTACTGACAGAATGATGCGACGAGTGCCATGTCGCAAGATCGACTGCAAGGCAGTGCTGAAAGCAATGGCTCTTGATAAAAAGCGATCATCTGCGGGGCAGCGGTTCGTTTTACTCGAGAGAATCGGATGTCCGGTGATATGTGACGGCGTTGACACTCGGACGGTACGCTCCGCACTCGAAAGCATGCTGGATGACTATCATGTTCTGGGAGGCACGGATGCCTAAGATACTCGTTGTTAATGGGCCCAATCTCAATCTTCTCGGGACTCGTGAACCTGAGAAATACGGCTCGGTTACTCTGGACGGAATTATTGCCCGGCTGAAAGAGCAGGCCGAAAAGGCGGGGGCGAAGATCCTCTCGTTTCAATCCAATCACGAAGGCGAGATCATTGATTTCATTCATAGGGAAGCACCGGACTCCGATGGCCTGATTATCAATGCCGGAGCATTTACTCATTACAGCTATGCCATACGTGATGCCGTCGCAGCGGTCGGTGTGCCGACTATCGAAGTCCATATCACTAACGTGTATGCCCGTGAGGAGTTCCGCCATCACTCGGTGATTGCCCCTGTTTGTGTCGGTCAAATCTCTGGCTTTGGCGAGGACAGCTACCGGATGGCACTGGACTATTTCATACGTGAACGGAAGGACTGAAGCAGTGCGTATTATAACAGCAACTCTGCTGGTGGGGTTAGTCCTGATGGGTGCGACTTCATGCAAGCAGGAAAACACCTCGTCAGGAATAACTGATATTCATACCGCCCTTGATTCATTGGAAGCCAAACTCAGGTGGACTGATTACCGCTTGGCTCAGGAGCAGTGGGACTACCTCACGACCGGAATATCGGACTCGCTGAAGTTCTTTCGAGAGGCTCGCTGGTCGCTCCTTTCGGATGAGCATCTTCTTAACGCTCTTCGTCGGGCACATCGTTCTGCAGACGAGCAAATCAGCAAACGCCGTATTGAGTTGATGCTCCCAAAAGTGGCGGTATCCTCTATTGACGACACGCGGGGAATTAAGCAACTTCGTGATTCGCTCTTGGTCGCATGTTCTCAGGATTGGTGCCTTATTGACGGCACCCGACAATCTATTGATTCTGTAAACTCCGCGATGATCCACGATAACAGCCGAACTCAACGTGAACTGGCCTATCGAGCGCTGTTTTCTGTTGACGGTTCGTCCGTCAGCCAGTTCAGCAGGCTTTTCCGAATGCGCAATCAGGCTGCCAGTCGGCTGGGATATCGGGACTACTATTCACTGATGTCTTCGTTGTCTTGCGGTAACGAGCAGGACTATCTCCAACTGGTTGATATAATCGATTCGTTGACCAGTCCAGTCTATGAAAGAATGTTCGACAGACGCAGAAATAACGGTAGATCAGAGGCTCTTGAACTTTGGGACTGGTGGCAGCCCTATGAGAAGACTCTCCGCGAGGTCGACAGGTTCTTTCCGGTTGACTCGCAGTTGTATTTCGCCAGGCGAAGTCTCGCAGATATCGGGTTTCGGCTTGAGCAGCTACCACTCTATCTGAATGTTGTGTCGGACAGTTCTATTTCGCATATGGCGCAGACCATTGTGGTGCGGGCACCACACGATATCAGATTAGCAGTCAATCTGACCGATGGTTTGCAGAGTATGCGTCGGCTTCTTCATGCGGTAGGTCTGGCGCTGTTACACGTTGAGGTTCGTCAGGATTCTCACTGGTTCTCGAACGTAGACGATCCCGTCTGGTCGAATGCAACCGGCTTGTTCTTTGAACGGCAGTGTCTGCAGCCGGACTGGCTCAGCAAATACGCCGCTCTTCCCGCAGAATTAATCGCCCGGTTTGGAGAGGCGGAAGAGGCCGATGAGATGCTGAAACTAAGACTCTGCCTTGTAGACGTTACTTTCGAGTATGAGGCCTACAAGAACCCGAACCGCGATCTGAACTCGCTGTACTGGGATCTCTTTACGCGATATACCATGCTTCCACGTCATGACGATCTGGCTCCCTGGGCGACTCAGGTTGAATATGTAACCATGCCGCTTGGTCGGTGTGCTCAATTATTGTCCCGCACAGCTACGGCTCAGACGTATGCATACCTGTTTGATAACTACTCAGGCGTAGTTGGCAATAAGGAAGTACGGTCGTTCCTCGTGCAGAACTATTTCCGGTTTGGCAGCCGCTATCACTGGCGGAATCTTCTTGAGAGAACCACGGGTGAGCCGCTGTCGTTCGATTACCTGGTTCACTGATTACAGCCTGAGCGCAAATCCTCGCTTCCACTGATTTGCGCGACTGCCAGGCAGAGATGTGTGGCAATGCCGCTGTCACAACTTGCAATAGAACCCCTGATTTATCTTGTTACGATACTGACCTTGTACTACTGTAGACCGAAGATCATCTCCGATGGAACTTTTGACTCTGAGAATCTACAGTGACCGCACCTGAGTCCCAGCACACAGCGAATAGTCAGATTGTTACTTCAGGTCCGATAATCCGTACTATAGTTGCTCTCGCGCTGCCGGTGACGCTTGGTATGCTCATGGAAGTCACCCTCAACATCACCGATTTCTACTGGGTCGGCAAACTTGGATCTGCGGCACAGGACGCAGTTGCCAGTTCAATGGTAATTATCTGGACTGTCTATTCTGCGGTGTCAGTTATCAGTATTGGCGTCACGGCCCTGGTCTCTCGCTACATCGGCGCCGGTGATCCAGATCGTGCCATCCACTACATCAAGCAGGCCTTGTATCTTTCGTTGATAATCGGCGCAGTATTCACAGCAGCGGGCTATATGCTCACTCCCGCTTCCATGGATTTCATGGAGGCAGGGGAACCAACACAGGCTCAAGCGATACCCTATCTGCGCATATTTTTTGTTGTCAGCATTCTTCTTTTCCTCATAGAGACGGTGTACGCTGTATTCCGGGCCTCCGGAGACACAAAAACACCTACAAAAGTAGGCATCACTGTAGTTTGCATCAACCTTGTGCTGGACCCGGTGCTCATCTTCGGTGTTGGCCCTATTCCAGCGATGGGTGTTCCGGGGGCCGCGGTGGCTACGGCGCTGGCACACCTGTATGGTGTTGTAGTTATTTCACGTTATCTGCTCAAGGGGAAACTCGGGTACCATGTCGGGCGTCTGTGGGGATCATTACCGCAGTTAGCAAGCATGCTGAAAATCGCCCGAATCGGGTTGCCGATTGCAAGTCAACAGCTCGTGTTTGTCGTAGTCTACTGGTTTCTCATCAAGTATGTGCACGAGTTTGGAGAAGCCGCCGGTGCGGCAATGGGGATAGGCAATCGCATGGAGTCTATCTCTTACCTGACGTGCTACGGTATCTCGATAGCTGCCTCGACAATGGTTGGGCAGAATCTGGGCGCCGGCAATCCGGGTCGTGCTGCCAAGTGTGCCTGGGGTTCGACCGGTCTGGGAATCGGCGTAACGCTGGTTCTCTCGGCAATCTTCATCGGTGCGCCGGGTTTGTTGGCATCAGTTTTTACAGACGACCCTGCGGTCAAAGCCATCGCTGTCGATTACCTGATTATCCTCGGACTTTCGCAGACGGCTATGGCCATTGAGATAATCCTTGAGGGCGCGTTCTCCGGTGCCGGGAACACAATACCGCCTATGACGATTCTGGTACCCGGTTCCCTGGCCCGGGTTCCTTTGGCATATTACCTGGCATTCGAGCTCGGCTGGGGGATCAATGGCATCTGGTGGACGCTCACGATTACAAGTGTGCTAAAATCGGTTCTTTTGGCTCTCTGGTTCTGGCGCGGGAGGTGGAAACTGAAGAAGCTGTGATAATTGGTTGACCATTCCTCTGTTCGCTGGTTAATTCAGTCGTATGAAGCAGATCGGACTGGCTATTGTCCCAAACGAGAAGGATCATTCGAGCCCACCGGAACATCCTGAGAGACCGGGTAAACTGGCGCTCGTTCTGGATGAGCTTAAGAAACCGAAATACTCCGAGTTGACACAGCCCATCAAGCCCGGAACATACGACGAAACACTCCTCCATAGAGTTCACAAACCTGAATACATCAGGAGACTGGCGACCTTCTCCGAGTCCGGTATCGGGTATCTGGATCCTGACACCTACCTGAGTTCGACTTCGTTTGGGGCTTCCTGTAAAGTCACATGGTCGCTATTAAACGGAATAGACCTTGCATTCGGCGATGGTCCCGCAGCTTCATTTATACTCGGACGGCCTCCGGGTCACCACACCGAAGTTGATCACGGAATGGGGTTTTGCCTGGTGAATCATATCGCGGTCGCCGCACAATACGCACTGGATCATCACAAGATTGAGCGTGTTGCTATAGTGGATTTCGATATTCATCACGGAAACGGCACACAACACATTTTCTATGATCGCGACGACATACTGTATATCTCCACTCATCAGTATCCATTCTACCCCGGTACCGGATCAGAACAGGAGTGCGGGCAAGACGCGGGTGAAGGTTTTACGCTGAATTTTCCTCTTCCGGCAGGAACAGGGGACAAGGAACTTACTCACATTGTTAACGGAAAGATGTCGTCCCGTCTGCGCAAGTTTGAACCGGACCTGATCTTGGTTTCTGCCGGATTCGACGGTCACTACCGTGATCCGCTCGGCGGGTTCAGGCTCACCGGCCAGGGCTTTTACGATATAACACGGGCTCTTCGGGAACTCGCAGGGGAACTCTGCGATGGCAGAATAGTATCCTTATTGGAAGGAGGATATGATCCTGATGGCAATCTGGATTCAATCACCAACCATATCAGAGGATTAGCCGGACTGTGACAAAGTGCTTCGTTAGATTCAGGACCAGTGAAAAGGCCCAGCCTGCCTATGGTGTGATGGAGAACAACCGTGTCATACCACTGGACAATGCCCCTTGGCTTAACGGGAACCCGGCAGGTGAGCCAATTGAACTGGAAGACATCACCCTGGTGGCGCCTGTGCAGCCATCGAAAATCGCCTGCATAGGATTAAACTATCACGCTCATGTAGCCGCCTCGCAATCGGCCGACAAGGCACCTGAATATCCCCTGATTTTTCTGAAGCCGCCATCTTCGATCATTGGCCCCAACGAAGCCATAGTCCATCCCGCACAGTCACAACGGGTTGACTACGAGGCTGAACTTGGGGTTGTGATAGGCAAAACTGCTCACAATGTGCCGGAAGAGTCAGCCGATGAGTATATATTAGGATACACCTGTGTGAACGACGTGACTGCTCGGGATCTCCAGAAGAAAGATGGACAGTGGTCGCGAGCCAAAGGGTTTGATACGTTTTGTCCGGTCGGTCCATGGATTGTGTCCGAACTTGACTATCGGGATATTCTGGTCGAAGCCATTCACAATGGCGAAACAAAGCAATCAGGGCGGACTTCGCAGATGATCTTCGATATCCCATATCTGGTTAGCTACCTCTCATCCGTGATGACACTTTCTCCCGGAGATCTTATCTCGACCGGTACGCCGGCGGGAATTGCTCCAATGAAATCAGGCGATTCCATAACCGTCAGGGTGGAAGGAGTTGGCCGACTTGATAACCATATGGCGTAGAAATATTGCCATATTTGCAGGCTTGATGCGAAAAGTCACATTCGCTGTGGCAGCTTCAATCGTGATTCTGGTATCAACTGTCGTGGGGCAGGTACCCGTGGACAGGTTCCTCAGCATTCACCACCATGATAAGATGGAGATCAAGTTTTCGAGCGTGGCCGGTGTTCCCGACACGACTTTCCTCTTTGGTTCCGTAGTGCTCGAAACTAAGACAGCCACGATCTACTGCGACACGGCTGTCTATGCCTGGGGTAGCGATATCATTCTGAAAGGCCGCGTGATGGTTGACGGTGAGGATTTCCAACTTGCTGCAGACAGTACCGTCCTGTACAATGTGCGGACCAATCAAGGTGTCGCACATGGTGATTATGTGGAGCTCTGGTCCAGGCCGGATTCGATTCTGGCCGTTGGCCGACACGCCTTCTTTGACAGAGATCGTGACTACTTCTATATGCTTGAGCGCCCGACGCTGTACCTCAACTACCCTGACAGTGCCAACATGATTGAGGTGATCGCGGATTTCATTGAACGTGATGGTGTTAAGGCGGTAGCTGAAGCAACCGGTGATGTGCGTATCAATTCAAACGACATGAATTCATCTTCGGGTTGTGCCGTAATGCGTCCTGAGCAACACACGCTCGACCTGTTCAACGATCCGATCCTCTTTCGTAAGAAATCTGAGATATCAGGTGAGTTCATTTCCATTCGAACTGATGAGGGCGTGCTCAGTGAAGTAGACGTGATCGGTTCGGCCCACGGGGAATTCGTCGAGCCGAGAGATTCCACCGACACGAAACTGGACCGTTCCATTCTTTCGGGTGAGCGGATCAAGCTTGAATTTGAGTACGGCCTGTTGAGGCTTGTGACATGTTATGATCAAGCCTACTCCTGGTATTTTCCTGCCGCCGACAGCGCCGCAGAAAAAACAGAAAACAACGTCTCCGGTGACACTATCAAGTTCTGGATCGAAAACGAGGAACTGTATAAGGTAGACGTGACAGGTGGAGCAGCAGGACAGCTCCTGTCCACTACCGAGACAGAAGTCGATTCCACGGTGCTGGCAGTGACGGATACTACTGACTACCATGCACAACAAATCGTGTATAGCCTGCGCGATTCACTGATCACTCTAAAAGGTGCTGCCAAAACAGTCTCGAAGACAGTTTCCCTGGAAGCTCACTTAATTGAACTCGACACCAAGGAACAGGTTATCGAAGCGTTCTCGGCTTCAGTAAGCGAGGACTCTTTGGCAACGGATAACTCGTTTGCTGAAAAGCTACAGCCAAATGTAATACCGGTTGTCCTTCAGGACGGTCCCGAGAGGATACTCGGTGATCACTTGCGGTACTCAATTGCTACGCAGAAGGGGCGTATTGTTACGTCCAAATCCGCGTATGAGACCGGTTATTTCTATGGTGATGAAGTTCACCGCCAAAGCCGCGATATCTATTACCTTGACGATTGTATTTTTAGCACCTGTGATCTGGATGAGCCGCATTTCCATTTCCGTTCCAATCATCTGAAACTGATCGAAGGCAATAAACTCCTGGCCAGACCAGTAGTGCTTTATATCGGACGTATGCCCATCCTGGCGGTACCGTACTACGTGTTTCCGCTCAAGAAGGGGCGTCACTCCGGGATTCTCCCATTTTCACTTGGGAACATTGAGAAGGGCGAGCGCTACATTCGCAATGTGGGATACTACTGGGCGGCATCCGAGTACTGGGACCTCAGGGCGGGTTTTGATTACTATGAAGTAAGGAACACACTGAATGCATTTGGCGCAATTACGTATAACAAGCGCTACTGTTTTGATGGTTCTCTGAAGGGCAACTACGCGCAAGAGACGATCTATGACTACACTCTTGGGCGCGAAATTGACAAAACCCGTTGGACTTTGACTGCTGCTCACAATCATGTAATCTCTCCGTCATTCCGAATAAGTGCTACCGGTCACATTCAGTCGGACCCGTCCTTTTACACCGATTACTCGGCAGACCTCAAAGAACGTCTCAATCGCACTATCCGTTCTCAGGTGAATTTCACCAAGAAATTCGGGCGTTCGGTTTCTATCTCAGGCAAAGTTTCCCATGATGACCAACTTGATGCCGAATCAAGAACCGACAAACTTCCTGAGATGAGTATCAGTCTGCCGGCAATCCATCCGTTCGGGAGCGGCAGTACAAATGATGATGGAGAGCGAAAGCGACGGTGGTATAACGAGTTGATTATGACTTACCGTCCGTATATGATCAACTACTCGGAAAGACACATTCGAGACTCTATTTGGATTGTGGACACGCTGTTTGACACCCTGATTACTGATACCTCCATTCTGGTGGACACTACCTACGCTTTGGATACACTTAGCTTCCGGAGCCGAAAGGAATATGCGCGCATTGATCACAGCATGCGTGTCAGTTTCCCCACAAAGATACTCAGTTACTTGATTTTCAATCCGAGTTTCTCCTACACTGAGAACTGGTACAAGATATTTCAAACCGATCAATCTCACAGGGCAGCGATCGATGCGTCCACGTTATATCGCGCGTATGCGTACGACGTCGGGGCGTCGCTGAAGACCAGTCTATATGGTACGGTCTATCCGAAATTCTTCGGCCTGGTGGGGCTGAGACAGGTTATCACCCCCAGCTTGTCCTACCGTTTCCGTCCCAAAATCGACAGGCACCCGGAGATTCGCAGCTATGCCGGCGGTGGAGCGGGGAGCACGAGCAGAAGTCAATCAGTAAGTTTGTCGCTCAGCCAGCTATACCAGTCCAAGGTGCGAGTCGGAGAAGTAGAGCGTAACTTTGATCTGATCTCGGTTGTTTCCAGCGTCTCCTATGATTTCGAGAAGGAATCCGCAAGATGGTCCAACGTGAGTACATCCTTTAGATCAAACCTGCTGCCTCGCATCAGCCTCTACGGGAGTATGGTGCATAATATCCACAAAGTCGGCAGTGATGACCAACTCGACATCTTAAATCCACGTCTTATGACATTCAGCTTTAATAGCAGTTTCAGATTGGTGGGACGATCCTTTCTTTTCGATGATCTTGCAGCATTGATACCTCAAGGCAGCGACTCGGCATCTGACCTTTCTATATTTGGGGAACAGTCGTCAAAACTACGTTCCGACAGACCATCCGGTTGGGATATGTCCTTTTCGTATAGTTTCAAGGAATCCGGAATTTCCACCGATGCATACTCCAAAAGCAGTTTTATCAGACTCAGCCTGAATTTTAATCTGACTCCGACAACAAGAATTGGGTACTCGCAGTCCTACGATTTCGAACGTCATAAAACTATCAATAATCAGGTCAACATAACCAAGAAACTACATTGCTGGACAGGGCTATTTCACTGGGTGCCAATCGGTTCGAACCACGGCTGGGGGTTCAAACTATTTGTAACATCACTGCCTGAGCTCAAGATCGGCAACTCCGAAAACAGCCTGAGCAGCTCCTACTTCCAGAGTCTACACTAGCCTGACAGTCCCAAAACCCTTTATTTTAGGGCTGTTTTGCTGTGCGACATGTAGTTTTTTTCTTGACGGAAGTATTGGAGAGACTATTTTTAAGTAAATCTAAATGTTAGGATTCATTAACTGTTTAGGAAGGAACACAGGGATGACAAAGGATGAGATGATCGCGATTATGGCTGAAAAGTCAGGTATCAACAAGCGTCAGGCTACAGAAGCACTGACTGCTTTCATGGACGGTGTGACGAAGCACTTGAAAAAGGGTGAGAGGGTTAGTTTTGCAGGTTTCGGCACATTTGCCGTCTCAAAACGTAAGGCTCGTACGGGACGCAACCCGCAGACCGGTGCTGCCATTCAGATTCCGGCATGCAAAGTTCCGGTATTCAGAGCTGGCAAGAATCTAAAAGAAGCCATTCGCAAGTAGTTAATTCAGACAAGTGTTTGGAAGGCAGGGTTGAAAGACCCTGCCTTTTTCTCTGTAATCTTTTAGATTGCTCTACGGCTGTAACACTACGATTTTCAGGCAACTATGGCAAAACGAAGCAAGAAGAAAACGACCGGACAACAAAAACCGGTACTTTACGGTACCGTTATCGTATTGGCTCTGTTGATTCTGGTGGCTCTGATTTCACACAGTGGGTTGGATAATGCGAGGATAACCGGAGAAATCGACGGTCATCTCGATCCGTTCGATATCCAATACCACAATCAGTGTGGTATGGTTGGCGCTTACCTGTCCTACTTCCTTTCGGTAATTGCAGGCTGGATGGCGTTCTTCCTGCCATTCGGGCTGCTTATCATAGCTTTGCGGCTGTTTTCATCAAAGCTGACTCATAAGCTTGAGATCAACGTTACTTTGCTGTTCGTTATTGCCCTGCTGGCAACTGTTGTTTATGACATCCACCTGCTTGCGAATCCCACTGTCGGTTACGAAACTGGTGCGGTCGGTGGATACCTGGCGACGAAACTCACGATATTGTCATTGAAGGTATTCGGGCAACTTGGGTCATATTTGGTCGCTGGCGGTATGATTCTGATCCTACTGCTGACGTATACGTCGTTGACACCTCTTCTCTCAATACGAGTACGGATACCGGGCGGTGAGCTGCTCAAGAGGTGTTACGTCGGAACATTTGGTGCTTTTCGCAAGTTTCTCACGCTGAAGTGGTTATTCAGTTCAGACGGTGATGGGGAAGAAGGCTCAACTGAAACGGATGATGCCTGGATGGAGGACGAAGCGCCTGTTGTTGCGCATGACGAAAGTGAGCAGGCTATCGCCCCGCATTCTTCAAAGCTGGGGAACGGATCGGGACAAGCCAGTACTGAAAAGAGAAAGGCTGTGATCAAGGGGGCCTCCGAGCCGGTCCAGATCCAGTCTATTGACTATCGCTACCCGACCCTTGATCTGTTGCAAGACAGTGTTGGTGGGCCTGCCGTATCTCCTGATGAACTCGAAATGACAGCTCGCTTGCTTAAAGAAACACTTGAGACATTCCAGGTACAAATCGATGGGCGTATAGAAACGTTTCCTGGTCCTGTCATCACACGGTTCGAATT
>Ga0164310_10002459_pt1 | contig 10659 bp, 2 predicted proteins | sample GuaBasSedimGuay1_FD_121795 | JGI IMG/M metagenome (GOLD analysis project Ga0164310, IMG submission 121795) | Subseafloor sediment microbial communities from Guaymas Basin, Gulf of California, Mexico - Guay1, Core 4569-9, 0-3 cm | ecosystem: Environmental > Aquatic > Marine > Hydrothermal vents >... | reverse complement strand
GTACGGTAAGACAGATGATTTAAATACTATCAATGTTTTCTATGAATTTTCATTAAATATAAATAAAAAGATAGAGGGTAGTAAGTACGTAAAATTGGTATTTAGATTAAAACCAACCGAAGATGAATTAAAAAGGAATGGTGATTTAAGCAAATATTATAATTCATTATATGTTACAAACCATATTTTTATAGATGATTTGTATTTTTATTATATTGAATTTGTGGATGCTACTGAAACTATTAATACTTATGAACGTAAATATGCTATATCGATAGGTACACACGGTGATTTTCCACCGCATGGGTACGAATCTACTGGGTCATTATTATATAAATTACCTAGTGACCATTCTACTGTATATCAGATGGATAGTATTTATGGAGTGGTTGGAATGCCTGGTTCTAATGGTGATCATAAAACTATGAATAAGTTGCGCGGAAGAATTATGGAGAAATGTCATGTTGATAAGGAACCTATTTCTGGGCCGAAGGACCCGCATTATTATGAAACTATACAGAAAATTATTCATGATGCAATAATTAATGAGGGTAGTGATAATTTTATTATGGAATCCTATCCTCCTCCATTTTTAAGTGAACAATTAGCAGAATTGAATATCTCATTTCCTAAATGGCAATGTGTTTTTGAGAATACATATATTAGGCCATTAGCTGAAATTATCCCATTTGCTAAATATAGTCCATGTGGGCATAAATTTATATATGATTTCAGTACATTACGTTATGTACCATGTATTTTATGTGGAAGGGGGTTTCCAGTGCCATGTGTGTGGAAAGATATTTACGATAGAGTTTTTACTCGTGCATGTGATAATAGTTATAAAAAAATTCCTAACACTGCTGTAGTTGCTTATTTTAAAGGTATAGCAAATGTTTTAATAAGGCCTTTTGAGTATTTTTTGGCACCTACTATCGAACGCTATGAAAATATTTCATCTTCATTGCGTAGTTGGCAAGGTACCATTGCTATGGATTTTCCTGAAGCAGCGCGAAATTTATATTAGGGGAGGTTTTATGTTAACAATTAATTGTGAAGTTTGTGGTGGAGAATTAATTATAGATGAACAAAAAACAATAGATGAGTATTTGAAAGATGCAGATTATTTAATAGATAAAGACAGCGGTAAATTAATTAGTAATTCTATTCAGCAATATTTAATTTATAGATGCTCTATCTGTAATAAAATTTATAGATATACATATAAAGAATGGGAGGCTAAATACAGAGAAAAATTAGCTATGCAGGTAATGGAAATACGTAAACAAAAAATGTTTGCAGAGGATATAAATCCTCAATTAATTGACCCTGATAATGGTTTAGAGTTTTGTGGCCAATGTAGCGGATATGCTGGCGATGGTTATTGTTTAGTAGATATTATAAAACAATGCACTATTCGTAAGAGGTAATATGTATAATATTTTTAAGGACGCTAGATTAATACAAAATTCTGATTATTGCCGTTTTGATTCATTAGACGGTTATTCCACCGATTTTAAATTAAATGGTGATGTTGATGGGTGGGATGTTTATTATAATGTGTATTTATATGGAAGTTGGAAAGGAGTTTTATTTGGCAATTTAAAAGATGGTAATGGGTATATAAGTAGGTCTAATCCATTTATTCCTATTGACGGTTCTGATTTTTATTATATTAGATTAATGATGAAGTATACTGTTTATGATGATAGTCGCAAACCTACTAAGGGTAAGATTCAATGGGTAAAAACAGACGATAACGTTTGGGATTCTTCGAAAGAAATAGAGTTTGATATAATAGCTGATGATAAATGGCATTTGTATAATATAAACGCAGGTCCTGCTTCTAAATGGCAAGGATTGATAAATAATTTACGTATTTATCCTGCAATAGATGGACATTATAGAGATAAATTTGCGATAAGTTTTATTAAAATAAGCTCGCTTAATAACTATAAATGCAGTAATCCACAATGCTCATATTATAGCAAGTACAAACACCCTTGCCCTGGGGCTGGAAGTAGGGGATATACCATTGCTGGCGAAGCTAAAACTACTTACACTACAATATCTGGTATAAATGATGAATTGATAATAAATATAAATGATTATGGAGACATTAAATTTAATTTAGGCACTAATGAGAATTTAAATGGGATTGAAGCAGCCAAACTTATTTCAAATAACATAAGTAAATATAATGTAGGTTCTTATGCATATGCTTTTTGTGAATATAATGATGAGAATAAACTAGTTATTTATTCTGGTTCTAAGGGCGATCATTCAAAAGTTTCTATTTCAGGAACTGCTGCTGAGGTTTTTGGTTTTACTACTTACGAATCTATTAACGGTAAAGACCCAGCTTCCGGTTTTGATTATGCATCATCTAGAATGTTAACTAGTTTAGAGATTAATAGGTTGATTGATGGTGTTTATGATGATTTTGCATATGTACATAATACCGATCAATTTGCTGTTGAAGCAGGCCGTAGGGATTTTAATCAGATTTCACCTTCACAATTGATTGAGGATGAGACTAGTTATTATTATTCTGACTTTGTAAGTAAAAATAATACTATTGTGGATTTATCACATCCAATTAATAATAATGGCAGACTTAATGTTATTTATGTTTCTGGAATTGCTACAAGTAAGTCTAAGATTAAAATTTTAAGGCCAGATGCTAATGGTGGGTTAAGAGTTATTTACACATTAGATTTTCCTGAGATAAAGAGTAATTATTTATATACGACTTTTCCTGCAGTATATAGAATAGATTGCGATGTTTTAGTAGAAAAAGGTGATTTGATAGGTATTTATGATGTTAATTTGTATGTAGGCAAAAACTTGTCTAATTTACCAGATGCTACATTTTTAATTTTTAATGGTGAAATAAATGGTTATATAGAGCGTGACGAGGCGCAATTTTATTCTTTTGGTTTAGGCGGGTTTGCTATTTATGCTAGGAGTAATCGTAGGCAAACTAATGTTATTTTGGATTTTGATTTAGGGGAGCGGGTTAATGTAGAAACTGTTGATATATTTGGTAAGGAAGAATCTGAGTATTTTGAATATAATGTAGCTTTGTGTTTGGATGTTAATTGGGAAGTAGATTTATTTAATGAGAGTCATTATCATACTGGGTTTAATTGGTGGACTGGAGAGCCTTGGTCAGAAACACATCAGAATATAGCTTATGGAATAGAATGTTTGGATGATGGTATTGTTACTGCGGATAATGGACAGTTAGGAACTGTTTATATTGATAATGGTTTAGCTACTGTTGGTCCTCATTCTTATTTTTATGTAAATGGGGATGCTGAATGGTTATATAGTTCAACTTGTGATGGTAAGCATGAATTTTGTTGGCCAAAAGTTCCTGATCAAGATGGATATGCTCTTGGTTTTGAGCGTGATCCTATAGTTTTTACGTTAAAATTTCCTGATGAATTGTCGTTGGATATACATAAAAGTGTTATTTATTTTAAAGAACGAAATAATTTTAGACAACTGGAATTATCATATTATATGGGGTTTTACGCCTATGGTGGAAATACATATGACCCTAAATATAATCGTATTCCTGAATATACACTAATTAAGATAGACGGTTTACCTCAGTATAATACTGATGATTATCCTACTGCGAAATATCTATACAATAATCCTATGGATGATACTATATATTATGAATCGCATAGAGGCACTGATTCATACGACCCTGTAAATCCTGAGATAGCGGAAGCGGCAGCAGCTAGTGATTGGCTTGTATTAGAGCACAACTTCGAACCAATTTTTTGTAAAGGTTTTAGAATTTATACTAATAAGCATTATAGTACTAAATTAACTGAAATTGAAGTTTACAGCAGGATGTTTATGAGTGCTTCTTTATTGGATAATGTTATTTTATCTTTTTCAACATATGGTGATGTTTGGAATATAACTAATTTTAATAAAATTAGTGATAATCAAATCAGTGCTTTTATAGGTGGTTCCCCTAGGTTTTTTAAGTTAGAATTAATCTCGAATGGTAAATTTTATTTAAATGAAATATCAGCTTTTGTGGGAGATCAAGTAAAATTAGATACATGTGAAGATATAGTTTTATTAGATGAAGCTAAAGGCAATTCTATAAATAATGCATCCACTTTAAAACTTACGAATATATATGGAAAAACACTAGATCTAATTGTAGATATACCAAAGGATGTTTATGATGTTAATGACGTATTATTTTGGAGTAAATTGGATTCGCAACAGTCTATAGATGAACCTGAGATAGGGCCTAAAGCTTTATTGTATAAATATGATGATTATGAAATTAGAAATGCTAATAGACAGTGTGCAATAAATATACCGGCATACGGATTGAAGAATTTAGTTGATGGTAAGGAAGCGTATTATAGTTACAATGGAGAAGATTTTTATATTTGGGGTACTCTTAGTAGCGGGATCTCAGTTAATTTCGATAATTATGAATATTGTCATTTGAAAAAAGCAGTGATTAAATTTAATCCTGTATCTGCACAATATTGGAAAATTTTAAAAAATGGTGACGCTGGATTTGCAGTTCATGATATTGAATGTTATTATAGTGGTGAACGAATTAATATTTTTGGTATTTATGGTAAGACCGACGGAGTGTTGAATAGACAGGAAAGGTTTGTTAAGTGTGATGGGATTAATCTTCCTAGTTTTTTTATATATGATTTAATAAAAAATAAGTATATTTCTATCATTTGGGAAACGCGTCCTGATTATTGGTGTGTAAATACATCAGCAATATATAGAGTAGATACTTATCATGGATTTGCTAATGTTACTTTAACTAGTAATAAATTTGATTTAGTATCTGATTTTGAAATGATGTTTGTTTTTTATTATAATCAAATTTTAGATGGGTATCTTCAACAAATTTTAATTAGTTTATACGATAACTCGGACAATGTTATATTTCAATATAATGAGTATTCAGTTAATTCGTATACTAAGTACCAGGAACTTTATGATGGCACAACTAAAATTTATAATAATGATATTAGTAGTGCTAATGGTAAACACACGTTAATTAGATTTAAACGTCAAGGTGATAATTTGAAATTTTTTATGAATGGAGTTTTAATGTATGATGGTGTTTTTAATGTTGAAATGTTTTCATATGTTAAAATATATTTTTTTTCATATGGTAGTGAATTAGTACCGAGTATGTATGCTAATAATTCTTTGTATTTTGTACCATATGTAGGGTTAGACGCTAACTTATTTCACCATGGAATTGGTTTTGCTTTATCAGCATCATTACCTCTAGACGAGATTCGTTTTAAATATACTGGTAATACACCTCAAAATTTGGATATATATGTCAGCAATACTAATGCAGATGATTATACTTATTGGTCTTCTATTACCCCTTTGTCTGAAGATAGTAATTTTTATATATATTTTGCATTAGATCTTGAAAAACGTCATGATTTGAATATTGTTAGAAATTATGGTGAGTTATCGGATAAATTATGGGTAAGTATTACTGAAAATACGGAATATTCTAATATAGATAGTTCAGATATAGTTTCTTTGGTAATAAACAATAGTGATTATCATGATGCTAGGTGGGTGATTTTAAAATTATTATGTGGTGATGGACAGTTGAAAGTTATTGATAAAATAGGGATTTACCCTAATATTGAGACGGTATTTTGTAAAGGTGGTGGGTATAATTGTGAATGGGAACCATTAGGGAAGATTTTGTCAGATTATACAAAAGAACAAAACGTGGCGTATCAGGCTACTGTGACTGGTACTAATACGTATTCATTTAATTTTTATCCTACAAATGCTGTAGACGGTGTTTCGACTGATTATAGGATGGATGCATGTTGGGGGTTTGAAAAAATTGATGGTAAAGACCCTTATTTAGAATTAGATTTTGGCCAAACATATAGAATACATAGAGTAGTTTTATATCATGGGTATGATAGTACTGATGATAATTATATGAATAAGGATTATACAATAAGTATAGCGCCCACTGTTACAGGGTCTTTCACTCAAATTATAAATGTTAGCAATAATAGTGATTTTTATAGAGAACATGAGTTTAGCCCTATTGAAGCGAGAAAGTTACGTTTAACTATAACTAATTACGATACAGTTCCAACATGGTTTTATAATGAAGAGGATAATTCTTATGAATTATTTGAAGGTAGTTTTTTAAGAGAAATTGAAGTTTACACTGTTCAAGATGAAACACATATAAATAGTGAAGATTGGCCGATAGTATGTATGAATTTATTAGATCAATTTAATATTACTGATCATCAATTAATAAATAATCTTGAAAATAACAATGATAATTGGGATAATTCTGAAGAATTTTTTAAATATTCAGATGATTTGTTTGATGACCCTAAGAAAGTCTCTTTTACTCAAGACGGTGATTATAAAATACAGTACCAAAAAATAGATAGCTCTGGTAATAGAGCTGGCGAAGAGGAATATGTTTTTGATGTTGCTGTATATTTTGATGCTGGTAATTATTATGTGGAGTGGGATAGTTATGAAGCTAATTTAGAAAATGAAGTTAGTTTAAGATTATACGGAGCGCATGTTATAGATGATTTCGCTGATGTAATAGGAGGTGGTTGGGTTCATCAGACTGGTACTATAACTGTACCAGAAGCGGGGTTTTATGACGTTAAAGCTGTTAGGCATATTGGTGGAGATATAGGTTCATCTGATGCTAGTTGGGGGGCGCGAAATCCTATTATTTATCGTCCTATAGGACTTAAAAAATGGATAGCTGTAACAAGAGACACCGCTACTAATTATTCATGGGATAATGATTCTAGTAAATATGGTAAAGATTATTTAAGTTTAATAAAAGTTTATGGTGACACTGAATATAATCCAACAGAATTTAGTTGGTGGTGGAATTCTACAATAAGCAATTTATCTAATAATAGTATTTTTGTTAAAGAAGGACGTAGATCATTACAGATTAATTATCCAACTTCATCTGGAACGGATATAATAAAATTTATTGAGGGGGATTCATTTGGTCAAGATATTAATTTTAATATCAAAGATTTTTTAACGTTTTGGGTATATATTGATGATGTCTCTAAATTGGATTTGGATTTTGGTGATATAACTTTTGGCATTATAAATGATATTAATCCTATTTATTATGGATGGAATTTAAATAAATTAAATATCAATAATGGTTGGAATTATATACGATTAAAATTTGAGGAATATGATTTTGTTTATCCTGCCAGATCTCAATTTGATGCATTGGGTGATTATTTATATGATGATTTAAATTTTAGGACAAATAATAAAGAATTTTCTTCAATTAGGATTCGTTATCGTGGTAAAGGTGAAAGTTTTACATGGTATGTTGATTCATTTAGAATTGAGCGTAATAAATTTGATGATGATGTGAAATTTGGCAAAGGCTTATGTTTAACTGGAAAAGAATATTTAGAGATACCAATTTCAAATATTAATTTAGAAAAAGGAGCAATTGAATTTTATTTAAAATTAAATACAGATACTTTTGGAGTAGATGTATTTAATCAGATAGCTTCAAGACCTTTATTTTCATTATTAAATAATAATAATGAAATTGTTTCATTATCTATTAAATCAGCTAGTTGGTTTGATGTAACAGTTGGTGATATAAGGGAAGATATGCATTCATTTAATGTTGAACTAGATTATCTTACTTCTGCTTATTTATTTAATCGTGATGATATTATTCATTTAGCGTTAGTTTGGGATAATGAAGGTATTTATATGGATAATGGAGATACTATTAGATTTTATATTAATGGTGAGCTTATCTGCGCGTCTAAGACAAAATGGAATGTGACAGATACAAAATCTGCTATTTTAAAATTAGGCGGTGCCATGCCTATTAATTCTTTAAATTATGATAGTTATTGCGATGGTATTTTTCACAATGTTAAAATTTATAATTATTGTAAAACTAATTTTGACATTGAATTAGAAGGTATTAATAAAGATGAATTAGTTTCTGCTAATAATTTTTTAGAAATATCGTCTAATGGTACTAATTTTTATAGTATTGGTTCTACTAATTTACCTCTTATTTGGAAAAATGTGGCTGATGGAGAGTCACGAACAATTTATATCAGGGCAAATAAAACTGGCATTAAGTCGTTACCTTTTTATAATGCATCGCTGTTAATTGATTGGAAGATGCCTGTATAAGGAGAGTTTAAATATGAAATATAATTTATTACGCAATTCAATTGTACAAACACAGACTAGTTCTGGAACCGGTAATGTTGATTTATCATATGATGCTTTGATGAAATTGTATGATAACAATTTAACTAGTTCCGGAGTTAGTTTGACTAGTTCTGGCATTTTATATTTAGATGTGGATTTAGGTAGTAGAATAAAAGTTGATGGTATTAGATTATATACAGACGATGGTAGTAAAAAAGATTTTATTAAATTTTATTATAAAAATTATGAAAATGATGCATATACATTATTAACTACATATAGCGGTACCGATTATTATTATACATCTATACCTACACCATCGGCGCCGCAATTTGTAAAAACTGTTGTTAGTGGAATAAATATAGAATTATATGAATTACAAATTTTTAATGATGATTATATAGTAGAATTTGGTGAAGATGGGACTGAAACTGTAAAGTATTTAGATAATGCTCCGTTAGGTATTGTTGGTGAGCCTGATACTATAGCAATTTATAATAATTCTGATAAAGTAGTTAATGCATATGTTTGTATAGATTATACATCTGCTAGCGGGGATGAATATATTGAAATAGCATCTGATATAAACGGACCATATTATGGAATTGATGATGGTATTATTATAGAAGATAATAGCAGTAGTTCAGAATATATATGGAATATGGGAGAATTTTATTCTACTAAAGTAGATTCTGATTCTATAGTAACTACCACACCATTATTTTTAGATAATATATATTTAACTACTTTACCTATGTCAAATCCATCTAATTCATTGCGTTGTGGTGATAATGCTATGACGTATGATAGATTTAATAAAAAAGTTTATATTATGGGTTTGGATGGGAACGTATTAAAATTGTGGGAGTATAAATATAAAGAAGATAGATTTAATTATATAGGAGATATTAATCCAAGTGGCACTCCTGATGCTAATTTTGCTGTAATGACGTATTGTCAAGTAAGTGGCACTAATCGTATTTATGCTATAACTACTTACTCAGGTGGGTTTGGTTATACTGATATAGATGGTACACCAAATAATTGGACAAACTTAGCTGATCCTTCGTGGAATTTTGTATTAAGTGGGGCCGATCGAATAGGCATTTGTAGCGATGGGTTAAGATATATTTATGCTATAGCTACTAATTATGGCGGTGCTGATGCGACCCAGAGGACATTTATTAGATTTGATACTGTATCGGGGACGTGGGTGGCGTTGAATAATTCTTTTGATAGTAGAGGTGCCAGTGGCGGCGGTGGTGGTTATGGACAAGCTATTTCATTAGCGTATGATTATGATAGAGATTATATATATGCTATTGTTACATCTGAAGAAGTAAATAGTTTTTATTATGTACAACGTTATATTGTTGATAGTGATGTGTGGAATACACAATATGTAAATTATGGTGCGAGTTTTAGTACTAATTATGGTTTAGTAGTAGTTAGTTATAATAATAATAATATTTATGTTGGATCTGATTATATATGGGACAATAAACTATTTAAGTATAATATCCCTACTGCGACTATAAGTATAATAGATTTAGGTTGTAGCCATTATAATGTTAATCAGAATACAGAAGGAATTCATCTTTTAGCTATTGATGGTCCGGACGATAATGACACAATATTATTGGCTAGTATTTATGATAATTTAGATAAATTTGGAGTTTATAATTGGCATTCATGCAATGTTGGTACATATATTACACCTATTTTATCTGTTAATAATGTTGATAATGTTGGTTATTTTTTGTTAGATTTTGACATTGAAAGATTTGGGAATATTAGTATGAATCCTAATATTTATAATGGTACTATGTATTTGCGAAGTAGTAATATTAAACCAATTACTGTTAATAAAATTTTATGGGTAAGTAGGGTACGTAATGATTTAGATGAATATGATATTTATACTAATACTATAACTAATCAAGTTATTTATATAGAGTTTGGTGGGTGGGGCAGTGCATATATGAGATCAGTTGTTGTAAGTAGATTTGACGGTAAGACTGCTCTTAATATGTACCATAGCTATTATAATAGATATTATGTTTATATTTATGATTTTAGTTATAATTATATAGATTATTATGGAAGTAGTTATCATGTAAGTAATTTGGATTATTTTTTTGAATTTGATAATGAAGGCGGTGTATGGGGTTATTCTGAATCAGCACATAGATTAATTAGATTAAACCCAAACTATGATAGTTTATCATGTAATATTTATACTGGTTCGGATTTTGTTTTTGATGCATGCGTGGAATGGGAACGTCCTATGTGTTGGTATACTGATCAACAATATAATGTTTTAAAACATGTAGATTATGATGGAAATATATTACATTCTGTAGTATTGCGTAAACCTCGCGCAATTTGTGCTACTAGAGATGG
>Ga0164310_10002458_pt1 | contig 10661 bp, 6 predicted proteins | sample GuaBasSedimGuay1_FD_121795 | JGI IMG/M metagenome (GOLD analysis project Ga0164310, IMG submission 121795) | Subseafloor sediment microbial communities from Guaymas Basin, Gulf of California, Mexico - Guay1, Core 4569-9, 0-3 cm | ecosystem: Environmental > Aquatic > Marine > Hydrothermal vents >... | reverse complement strand
CCTGGGAAGGAGCAGGCAGCGCTGGCTTGACGAGCACCTGAGCAGGGTGGAGGAGAACGATTTCAAGGTGGTTCTGGTGCACCACCACCTCATTCCGGTTCCGGGAACAGGGATGGAACGCAACGAGTTAATCGACGCTGGGGACGCTCTTGCAACCCTGGTGGCTAACAGGGTAAACCTGGCACTCTGCGGCCACAGACACGTACCCTACACGTGGAAGCTGGAGAACCTGATGGTGATAACCTCTGGAACCGCCTGCACCGGATACGTGAGAGCCAGAATAACCCAAGCCTACTTCATCATAAGCCTCAGGGACAAAACCATGGAAATAACACTCAAAGAGGTTGGAGGCCGAGAAACCGTGATAAGAAGCGTCTCATACTAGCCTTAAAAGGAAGTAGCATCATTTAGAGTTAAGAAACGAGAACCTCCAACGGGCCTCCTCATTAGATTCCCATTTTAGGGTTTCTTCGAAAAGGTTTCCATTCTGTGATGTTGCCGTCCGCGTTGACGGTTTTTGAGTGTGTACTGGTATCGTTGCACTTTTCAGGCTCCCAGTTGGTTTTGCCCGTTTTTCTTTTTCAACAGCAAGATTTAATACATATAAACTATACTAAATATAGACATACATTTAATATAAAATCTTTATACTTTATTGGTGGGTTTAAACCCGCTAAAAGGGAGAAAGTTGTAAACTACGCGTTAGGAGAGATGGGAAAATGCAGGAACAGGTTAAGGAGAAGTACTACAATCCGCCAATCGAAACCAAGCCGAGGGCGGAACTGGTAGAACTCCAGACTAAACTCTTGAGGAGCCAGATAAAATACGTGTTTAACTATTCGCGAATAGAGCATAGAAAATTTGTTGACGCAGGTATCACCGTGGACACGGTTAAATCCCTAGACGATCTGAAAAAAGTGCCAACAATAACCAAAGAGGAAATCAAGGAGGACATCAGTAAAACCAAGGATCCCTATGGGGGTACGAGGTGCGTGCCTGAGGACGAGCCGTGCGCTGTCAGTGAGTTCTTCGACGAGTTTCCCCCTCAGAGCGAGCCCCTGCACCACGTCCTCACGAGGGATGATTTCCTGAAAATGGTTGAAATGTTCTGCAGGTACTGCGTTATGATTGGTATGAGGAAGGGAGACCGGATGATGACCCAGGGTGTACTGGACCCAACGGACATATACATTTATCCGCTTCAGTCAATAAATCCTCTCTTCTCACCGTCTGTTACCCAGATATTCGGAAGCCTGTCCCTCGGGCTGGGGGTTGTCATGCCCCGAATGCTGGCACCCGGAGTGGACGGGGCGAAAGCGTTCAACTGGATAAAGTTTTTCGGCTGCCAGGTTCTCTTCATATCTCCGGAGCTGCTGAGACACATAGCGGTTCTCGCCGAGGCTGAGGGAATATCTCCAAAGGATATGAGGGTGAAAATAATCGTTTACCCCGACCACAAGGAGCTAATCAAACCCAGCATGAGAAAGGAGCTCAACGAGATCTGGGGGGCAGAGGTTTTCGGCATGCTCTGCCTACCCGAAGCCGGGCTCCACACCATAGACTGCAGGGAGCACCGGGGATTGCACGTCTGGGAGGACATGTTCATAGTGGAAGCCGTGGACCCCGACAGCGATGAGCCGGTCTCGCGGGGAGAGACGGGAAAACTCACAATAACCAACCTCTTCGCCAAGGGTACACCTCTCATAAGGTACAAAACAGACATCGATGTGGAGCTTGAGGATGATACCTGCGGGTGTGGAAGAACCCACGTGAGGCTGTTGTCCTCAACCTACAGGGAGGGATGAGAATGGGAGAGAGCGAGTATTGGAACCCCGTGATGGAAATCAAGCCTAAGAGTGAGCTTGAAGAGCTTCAAATGAAGAGACTAAAATCCATAGTGGCGCACGCTTACAGGAACTCACCCTTTTATCGCAAAATGTTCAGCGGTGCTGGCGTAACCCCCGAGGACGTGAAAACGAGGGATGATTTCAGGAGCAAGATTCCCCTCTTCAGGAAGGACGAGATCAGAAACCAGCGCGAAGAAACCGGAGACCCGTTCGCGAACATGCTGACAGTTGAGCAGGACCAGCTCGCAACCGTTCACCCGTCGACGGGAACAACTGGTATGCCGACCTTTACCGCGCTCTCCGCGGACGAGATAGACGTGGCGGCCGAGCCCTGCACGAGGTTCGGTTGGATGTGGAAAATCAGGCCCGGGATGCGCTTGCTCTGCGGATTGATGCTGGACAGTTTCTGGCACTGGTGGGGAACATTTCTTGGCGTCTGCATTTACGGTAGGTTGGGATTAAACTCCCAGGTCGTGAGCTACAACTTTTTGCTCCCGGTGTTTGGTGTCCCGACATCAATGATAGCGCTGGGAAAGTTTGCGGCGGACTGGGCTCTGATCTCGCCGGACGCCGCCCTTGCAACCATAACAGAGTGCTCTCGGATGGGTAAGGACCCCAAGGACATTATTCCGGGTCTCAAGTACGTCACCTCCGCTGGTGAGGCGATATCCCCCCACCACAGGGAGACCTTCCTAGAGAAGTTTGGGGTTTTGGACTGGTTTGACTCCTGGGGGTGCAGCGACCCATTCACGCTGGCGAGTGAGTGCTACGCTCACACTGGTCTGCACACGTTTTCCGACTACTGGTTCCTAGAGCTTGTTGACCCCGACACGAGTGAGCTTCTCCCACCCGGGGAGAGAGGGGAGATAGTCACCACGAATCTCTGGATGAGGTCTCTACCCTTCATCCGGTTCGGCACCGAGGACTTCGGGGAACTCAGCGAGGAGAAATGCGAGTGTGGGAGGACGCACCCAAAGGTGAGAATCTTTGACAGGACCTCCTGGGTAATCACCGTTGCGGGGAAAAAGGTTTCCCCGTACAGTCTGCGACTCATCATGGAACGGTACCCCGAGACAAGGGACGCCGCTTTCAACATCATAAAGTACGCTAAGGAGATGGACACCTTCAGGATCAGAGCGTCTTACAAGGAGGACATAACTAAGGATCCCGAGAAACTAAAGAGTAAGATAATCGCGGACATCAAAGAGGAGCTGGGTGTGGACGCCGAGATAGAATGGGTGCCCTACGAGCAGCTGGAAAAACTCCTGCACAAGATCGTGCGCCTCGTCGATCTGACCAAGGAGAAATAAGTAAGCCCTACTCCTCTCTATTTATTTTTTATTGTCTTATAGTTGAACGCCATTCGAAGTGACTGCGATAGCGGCGCTCTTGATTATTCTCGCTGTGGTTGATTCTGGTTGGATTTTGAGTTTCGTTCTTTCTTCGCTGGTTTCAGAAGTGTATCAGTTCTTGTTTCTATCCGTCCTGGTGAACTACCGTTCAATGGTGCTTGGTGTGAGTGTTAGGATTCCCTTTGGTTGATGTGGTGGGGCTGCTAATCACGCACCCGCTGCTGGTGCATTTTGAAAAGCTGTGCTGTTTTTGGAGTTCTGACCGAAAATTTTAAGACACTTAAGAAAGATTCTTCCGAAAAAATGAATCGAACTTGGGTGGTAAGTGAGATGGGAGTGCGGACTGATGAAGAGTACTTTAATTCCCTGTTGAAACCAAGCCGAGGACAGAGTTGAGAGAGTTCCAGACCAAACTCCTGAGAAAGCAGATAAATCCTTGTTTAACAATTCTCAGATTGAACACAAGAAGTTCAGAGAGGCGGGAGTCAGTGTGGACACAGTTAAGACCCTTGACGATTTAAGAATCTTTATTTCCTTGATTGTCGTACTCATGTGTAACTACATTTTCTTTTTGGAGGGTTGAAAAAGATGGAGTATAAGGTTGCTCTCGCTCAGATGAACAGTAAGGTGGGTGATGTTGAGGCTAACCTGGAGAAGATGGCGAATCTGATTGGTAGGGCTAGGGATGAGGAGGCGAAGCTCACGGTTTTTCCCGAGATGTCTCTGAGCGGCTACATGGTGATGGACGGCAAGGACTTCAAAACCTTCTACGAGTGCGCGGAGACCATTGATGGACCTTCCGTTGAGGCGATGAGAAACCAGGCAAGGGAGAACGACATGTACATAATTTTCGGAATGCCCCTTGAGAGCAGTGAGGTAAAGGGCATCTTTTACAACAGTTCGATACTGGTTGAACCCAGCGGAAACGTTCACGTGTACAACAAGGTGCACCTTCCAACAGGCAACTATCTGAATGCCACTCTCTTCGAAGGGCTTTACTGCCAGAACGGTTCAAGCTTCCCTCTCTGCGAAACCGAGATCGGAAACATAGGTATGCAAATCTGCCACGACTTCATTTTCCCCGAGGTCTCCCGCATATACACCCTCAAAGGAGCCGACATCCTGGTGAACATCTCCGCTGGCCCAGTGGAAACCAAGATCGGTTTCGACACGATTCTCCCGGCCAGGGCTCAGGAGAACGCTATCTTCTTCATCTATGTGAACGTTCCAGGCGAGCAGAGAGGAGCAAGGTTCTTCGGCCACAGCAGGATCATCCACCCAATGGGCATGCCCATAGTGGAGTGTGAGGTTGAAAAAGAAGACTTCAAGGTTGCAAGCATAAACCTCGACGAAGTCAGAAACATGAGAACACTCTCCCCACACCTAAAAGACAGAAGGAGACCAGAAGTCTACGACGAAATCCTAGAGGAGTTCGGTCGATTCTAGCAAAAACACCCCCCTATTTTTTTAAATCAGGGTCTGTGGGCCTCCTCTCTTAATCGCCTTTCATGCGGTTAGCCGGGCATCGGTGGATGGTTCGCAGCCTAGACGCTTTTAGCGCTGTGAAAGAGTTTTTGGAGGTTTTGCTCTTCTCTTTTTCTCGATGCGAGACGCCCTGTTCTCCTATGTGTCGCTGGAGGAAGTCCATCGCGTTATAAATGAAGTCCGGCAATCCGGGCACTGCTTATCGAGGTGGGCTTTGCTGAGCCGAGTCTGAACCCTTAACAGCTTCTTCATCTCATCCCTGGAGCGGTACGTGAGGGGGTCAATTCTTTGAGCCGTTCCTCCGCGATTCCCTCAACTCTGACTGGTACCAGCACTTTATCCCCCCAGATGGGGTGAGGCTCGTACTCTACCGCCCCTCTCATTGCTTGTATCAGGAACAGTTCGGCCTCCTCTATAGTGGGTGTTGTTCCGCCGACGGGTCTTCTCACCCCGTCTGGTGTGAGATCAAAGACTGGTTCCGGAACCTCGAACTCCTCTCCGTTAACCTCTCTCTCCACCCACCGATATTTTGCGCCTATTCTTCCGATGGTGTTTAGCTGATAAACTTCGACTCAGCGGTCACAGCGTTTCTGAGCGTCAGAGCCCGGGGCCCGCACAGGGTCTATGGTTTGATTCTGCCCGGGAGGGACGGTGAACCTGAAAACATCAGAGACGCACACTCCCTAGCGAAGCGTCTCAAGATAGAGTATGACACGGTGGACATGACTCCGCTTCTCAAGGGCATCGGCCTGTACGACATACTTCCAGACCGTGTGGTTAAGGAGAGGAAGGAGCTAGAGAAGAGGTTTAAAAACATCAGACGCCAGGCGGAGTTCACCCTCGTACACAGCACGAGCGTACTTGGCCTGAGAAGGTCCGAGAGACTCAAATCAGGACCCGCGATGGCCTTCACCCTCACCAAGATACGGCTGAGAAGCGTAATAGTAAACTATCACGCCCGCTACAGGAACTACCTAACAGTAGGCACCACCAACAAGTCGGAGTACACAATCGGCCACTACGACAAGCACGGCGACGGTGCCTGCGACATCCAACCCCTACTGGTACTCTACAAAACCCAGGTGAGGCAGCTGGCCGAATACCTTGACGTGCCAAGAAAAATCATAAAGAAGGCACCCAGCCCAGACGTTATCCTCGGAAAACTGATCACAGACGAATTCGTCATCGGAATGAGCTTCGAGCAACTCGACTCGATTCTATACCTGCTGGAAACGGGAATGAACAAGGGTGAAGTTGCCGAGAGACTAAACATAGAGACGTCAGAGTCGTGGAAGAAGTGCAAAAAGCAAAAGAAAACGAGAAATTCAGAAGAAAGCTCCCACTCGCACCCCCAGAAATATAGACCCAAAGGGATCGGAATTCCCTAAAGATGAGAAAAACGCCCATAAGGGCCTCACGCCACAAACGTATTGAATCTTTACTCACAACCCTTCCGGAACTTAAAAGAAGTACAGAATGAAAGTCACTTCCAAGCGGAAACCTAACAGTGGGGAATAGCTGATTAAAATATCAACATACCAAAAAAAGGTGAACGAAAAGGGGAATTGTGGTGCCGTCTTCTCCTTCTGGAGAGTCAAAACGGTTTATCCACTTTCCTTTCCGTCTCGGTGCGTTTTTGCTTGACTAGACAGTGAGCTGCTTAGCGTCGTTTTCACAATTTAGATTCTTTCTTTGTCGGGGGGTTTTCTTTCTTGTTCTTTCTCTTCTTGGCTTTCAGGCTTCTCTGCTGCTCTTTCCGGTTTGCTGGGTTTTCTGAACGCTTCTTTTCTCTCTTCCTCTTCCTCGATGAGTTTCATGATTCTTTCACTGGTTTCCCCTGGGACGCCCACGGATTCTAGGAGTTTTTCGCGCTCCGCTGGGGTTGCTGTTTTCAACTCTACTGCCAGTGCGTACGCTTCTCTTTCTCCCATTCCCGCCTCGACGAGTAGGGGTATGATTCGCTGTGCGAGTTCTACAGGGACGTACGCCTCGACTTTAGGCTCCACGCCCACGATGCTCAGTTCATCCTCCAGGATTCTGGATATTACACTCTCGCGGGTGATTGGTCTCACGGTGACTGGCTCTCCGCGGCTTATGGCTTTAATCATCTCGTTGATTCTCCGTATTATGGCTGGAATTCTCGCCCTCTTAATGTACGTATAAGTGGTGAACACGCCCGTAGGTATCGCCAAGGATAGAACAACTATGAGGAACAGGGTGAGGGGTACACGGATGTTCACGAGAGGAATCAGAACCGCCCTCTCCTTTACCTGCAGTAGGAAGAACGACTGCTGCGACTCGTAGAGGGGGGCGCTCGCACTCACAACTATCGGGTACGCCGAAGGAGGCAAACCGTAGGTGGGAATCACCACCGCGTAGACGCCACCCCCAAGGGCGATTACGGGCCACCCGCCAGCGGAGACAGAGGCGTTGGGAATCACGGATCCCTGGTACCTGAAGGTGAACACCACAAAGGGCGCATCATTCTCGACCTGTCCGAAGTTGCCGAAGAGGAATGCTGCGGGATTGTTCAGGGATGAGAAGTACACTGTTTGGAAGGAGAGAACGGTTGGAATACCTTGGACAACCAGTTGAATCGCCTTCTCAGCCACGGTGTAGTTGTCCTTGGTGGCCGTGACCTCGATGATGTAGTTACTTGGAGGAGTGGTTTCGGGTGTAAGGTTCAACAGGGCGGAGTAGGTTCCGTTGTTGCTCGTGTCTGTAAGGTTGTGAGCAAAGATTACAGTATGGCCGTCGGTGTCCTTAACAACGTACCAAACACTCGCATTCAGAACAAGTTCATTGTTGTGAGTGTCGTTTAGCTGAACACTCAGGAGCGGATTCTTATTAACAGGACTCGTAAGCACATTTACGGCCTTTATCTCAATGGGAAGCTTTTTGATATTCAAGGGAATCCAGTCTATGTGATGCTCGTAATTGGGGCTCGAGGCGCTCAGCCTGAAAACGTATATGCCTGGCCTGAGCAGGGTTGAGTTGAAAGTGCCTGTCCAGTTTCCACCAGCCGATGGCTCCAGACTGCCATAAACATTCTCATGCTCCACAAGGTAGCTCACGGTTCCGTTATTTATAAGAGTTCCATCCACCGCGTCACGGTAAATTACAGATATGCTCAACATATCTCCGTAGTAGCCTTCGACTATGGAAGAGATGATGAACTCTGTTTGCGCGGGAGATATCACAAGCTGAGTGAGGGTCTCCATGGACGTATAGTTGGTGCTTGAAACGGTGAACCTTAAACCGTAGGTTGCAGCGCTGAGGTCGGTTTCCACAACGCTGGCGGGAATCGTATAAGTGTAATTTCCTTGAGACGCATAGTTCAATTGCCCGGAGATTTCTCCGCCGGTTGTGGTGAAGGTCACAATAGCTGTAGTAACGGGTTGACCTGTATCGTTGTTGGTCACGTAAGCCCACAGGGGAATGTCCGAGTGTTTCCAGTAGTAGGGGCCCCCGAGCGAGGCTAGCTGGACACTGAAGGTTGCAGGCTCAACATCAACGAGTGTTTGGTTGGCTGATGACAGGTATGTCGTACTCTGGGACTCGGCGTTAAAGTAGATCTGGTACGTTTCACCTCCGTAGAGGAGCGTCCATGGGATGGTGGCAACATAATAGATATCGGTACCCGAACCCTGCGGTGACAGTGAAGTTGGTCCATACACGTTAGTCCCGTTAACAAAGTTCAAGGTCCAGTTTAGGGTTCCGTTAATCGTCGAGTCCGAGACGTTCAGATTGTTTCCATCCTCGTCTCTCCAGTATACCTTGAGAACAACGTTATCTCCCCACGTTGAACTCAGTGAGGTCCCATTGGTGATAATTATATAAGTGTACTTCTTCTCAGGTGCGAGAGTAACTGTGAAATTGAGGGTTGTATTGCTGTCGATAGAAACATTCAAGTAGGGATCGGCCTCGAGAGGGGTTCCGTCATCGTAGAACGCCCTAACATCATAGTTGTCAAAGGTGCTTGACCTGTTTATGTGGAACTCCACCCAGCCGGTCAGGTTGACGTGTAGCGACGCGATGACGTTTCCAGAATGATTCGCGGACAGGTTAACGTAGGCGTTCTGTATAGGGTTATAGTCCGGAGCGTCATACTGTGTCCGACACCAAAGCGTTGTAATGTTATAGAATACCAACTTTATGCTCGTGTGTGAGACAATCGTACTTTGTGTGGAGTTGTGGTATGTGGCGTAGGTTGCTCCGTTCCAGGTTGCGTTCCAGGTTGCGTCAAAGCTGTAGGTTCCCGGCTCAAGGTAGAACACCGCTTTGCCACTGCTGTTAGTTATCTTGCTCGCAACGTAGACGGAACCATTGTAGACAGTTATATTCGCACCCGCCAGAACGTTTCCATCATAGTCGGTTACGTTAAAATTCACCGTAAAGTGGACATGTTCCTGACCGGTAACATTTATCACCAGGGGAGCCGCCTGCCGCTGGATAGCACTCACTCCCTCCGCAAAACTCGTGAACTCAGAGAAATCACCTCCAGAGGCGTCCCACACGTAGAAAGCGTACTTTTCAACTATGTAATCGTTAGCATCCAGATGGAGGTTCACCCACCTCCTCTCCCAGTACTCAGGAGTGCTGCCGGTGCCGTGCAGCACGTAACTCCAACTGTTCGGTTCGCTAGGATCACTAATCGAAGGAAACATCAGATCAACTATGCCCGCGGCCCGACCTGTGCTTGAATCATAAATCGCGAACCAGTAAGGTGTACCAATGTCGTGCGGGCCGGTGAATGGTTCAATGGAATGAGTTCCAGTACCATCTTTGTAGCGAAGGCTGCCAAGCTGAGGATCAAACCTCCAACTGTTACCAATGTACGTTCCAGTATCATACCTGCAATCCCACCATCCTCCATCGGGCCACCACACTCCATAATTAAAGTCGTAGGTAATAGTCGTATTGATTTGGGTGATCCATCCCCATCTGAAAAACCTGTAGGTTACATTCACATAACCGATATTAGTTGGAGCTCCGTAGCTTCCGGATCCTACTAGGTCGGTGCCAGCTTTAAACATAACAAAGAGTGGGCCCTCCTGTGCTGGGTCAACGTAGCTGCTAGCTGCGTGTCCTGAACTTTTCCAGCTCCAGCTTTGGTCAGATTCAAAGATCAACCACCTTTTTTTGCCGTCTATGTCGTATTCGGGGCTCCAGTGGAATTCGTTGTTGTATGACCACTGGTTCCACGAGCCTGTGACGTTGTTGAAGCTTATGTATATTTTTCCTCCGTTAATGCTTGTGTTGACGCTTGCACGGTAGTATTTTCCTTCGAATGTCCAGTTTCCACTGGTTCCGCTAACACTTATTTCAGGAGTGAATGTGGGGGGCGATCCCGAGCTGTTATAGTAGACAAAGTAGGAAGCTGTTGAGAATGCTGAAACGTTGATGTAGAAGGTTATGGTGAAACCGCTGTAGAAGCTAGAAGGACTGTAGAATGTTTCGTTCCAAATCTGGTAAATGATTCCGTTCTGTGTGCCGGGGTTCCAGCTCTTGCTCGTGCTGTTCCACAACTGGACTCTTACCGAACCGTTGTAGCATGTTTCATTGGCGAAGCTTAGGTAGATGTCGACGGGCCGATTCACAACAGCGTAGGGGCTGGCGGAGTTATTGAAAATGATTTCCACCCTGTACAGGTAGCTTGTGTTCCACCAGTACGGGTAGTCCTCACTACTTGGATCCGCCTTGGCACCCACGAGTTGGTGAGTCGATGACTGCGCCGCCAGACCTGGTGCGAAGGGAGTCTGTGGAGTTATCGTTAGTATGAGAAACATGGAAAGTAGAAATAAGCCTGATATGAAGATAGCTTTCTTCTTTCTATCCATAGAAACTTCGCCCTCTTTTTCCCGTTTGATTAATTCTTTGAGTTTTTAAATCCTTTTTTGGCTTTCGTCTGTCGATTGAATTTTTCGTATTTTTAAGTGCTTCCTTACCCTAATACTGCATCCTTACTTATTGAATG
>Ga0164310_10002457_pt1 | contig 10663 bp, 7 predicted proteins | sample GuaBasSedimGuay1_FD_121795 | JGI IMG/M metagenome (GOLD analysis project Ga0164310, IMG submission 121795) | Subseafloor sediment microbial communities from Guaymas Basin, Gulf of California, Mexico - Guay1, Core 4569-9, 0-3 cm | ecosystem: Environmental > Aquatic > Marine > Hydrothermal vents >... | reverse complement strand
GCTGTTCAGACGATGTGAAAAACTGCCATAATGATTTTTGCGAATTTGCAATAGACTGTGGAGGCCCATGCCAGCCCTGTGAAACTTGCTCAGATGAAGACAAAAATCAGGGTGAAGGAAGCGAAGACTGTGGAGGTCCATGTCACATAGAGTGCCCAGAAATAATAATCTCAGATGGGGAAAAAAGAACTAAAAAAATAATTCTTCTCGTCATTCTATTCTTAATAATTGTAGTAGTTATCCAGGCGATTAGACTAAACAATGCAAAGAAAAAACTTGGGGGGCCAACAGCTCTTAAGGTGGTGCAGAAATGAGAACTCTTTTTTTGACGATAACACTATTCCTTTTACTAATCCCCTTGTCAATGAGCGCAGAAGAAGTAGGAGAAAAAACCTGTTTTCCCGAATATAAATGCAGTGATTGGAGCGACTGTGATGACCGCGGATTCCAAACAAGGAATTGCGAAGACAAAGAATGCGGAAGAAGAGACATAGTTGAGAGAAGTTTTTGCGACAAACCTGGATGTAAGCCGAGCATAGAATGTGGCGACTGGGGCCAATGCTTCTACACAGAAAAAACAGATGACTTAATCGAGGGCAAGATAAGTTTTGGAGGCTATATGATCCGCCCATGTTGGGATGCCAATGGTTGCGTGGACGGATTCACACAAGAACGCGCGTGCTCAGATGTGTCTGAGTTGAAACTCTCTCCGAAGATGGAGTGTGGTGTAGAGTTCTTAGAAGTGAGTGATTTAGCATCGGGCAAAGAGATAGCAAAGATAAGCATAGACTCCTGGAAACTTGACAAACTTGACATATCATTCGTGCAAGGAAGTCCACCATACTGCCCTTCTTGTTATAACACCATCCAGGACGAAGACGAAGAAGGAGTAGACTGCGGAGGTGATTGTCAGACGTGCAGAAAAGATAGCAAGAGCTTACTCACACTAGGAATTATCTTATTGTGGTCTCTATCGGCATTATTTTCATTCTTCTCAGTCAGAGAAGCATTCTTGATAAATAAAAAGAGGTCCATATTCATTGAAAGCAAATAAAAAAACTGGTCATAAGTTAGCAGAAAGTTTAATCCCTGCAGCCATCACAGCAGCTATATTTGTATCTTTCTTTGTATTATTGCTGACCACAACAATTCAGGCAACAACCACTGGAAGCAGCGACAGCGCAAATCTAACAGTGTATGATGATACGGACCCGGAGGGCGGCGGAGAAAGCAGGTACAGCAACCTTAACCTATCTTTCATCGCCAATTATACAAATTCTTCCGGGGAGCACCTTAATGCCACCCAAGGAAACAGCGAGTGCAGGGTCAGATTTGATTACAACAGTTCCTATGGTCTCTATTCAAACATGACATTTAATTCCACCTCTTTAATGTGGCAATACAACAGATCTTTTAATTATAAAGGCACACACCAGTTCCAAGTAAACTGTACAAGTGATTACGGGAATGTAACAATAAACGACAGTTTTGTCATAAGTAACACCGCCCCTTCAATAAATCTTGACGATGGCGGCAGCTATATAGACTTTGATGGAAATGGCTTGAACGACGACTACTGGCAATGTATTGAGGACACTTTCTGTATTTACAATTTTTCAGCCAACGTCACAGAGGTAGATCTGAATGATGTTTTGACCTTCGGTTACATGGCAACATCAAACACCACGCTGACGAACTTTACATTAAACTCTTCAACCGGAGTGTTGGAAATAAATTACACCAACGATTGGGATGTCAGCTCAGGAGACAAAAAAATAGAACTCACCGTTGTCGATACCGAGAGTTCAACGCAGACAGGATTACTCAGGGTTAACGTTACAGCTATAAACGACGCTCCAGTCTTCTTAAACCTCGGAGAAAACAGAACACTTAACAGAACGCAATTCGATTTAATCTTATTGGCATCAGATGAAGAGAACGATCTTAATCTCACTTTCAACGTGAGCTTCCTGAGTTGCAATCATACTTCCATTAACCCCCCAACTGGTCCAGATAATTGCACTCTGTTTAACTTTACATATTACAACGCTACAGCCACAAATCTCAGTTTCATGCCACAAGACAACCAAAAGGGAGTCTATGAAATAAATTTCAGTGTCATGGATGATAGAAATGCCACGCGCTCACACATATACAACTGGACACTAAGTTGGAATGATCCGCCCTACTTCATTTACACGTGCGACAACGAGATAAGTGCAACGGAAGGCACAGAGTTTAATTGTTACATAAACGCGTCGGATCCAGACGAATTATACAACCTGACATTTGATGTAAATTATACGTGGTTTTACTTTAATGGAACTTCCTCAAATTCAACAACAATAGACATAAGTGGGGGTAATGCGTCAGCATTTGTCAACTTCACACCCACAGACGTAGCGGTAGGAAATTGGTCGGTCAATGTAACTGTAACAGACACCGGAGATTTCAACACTTCTGTAAGGTCAAACTCCACAACTTTCAATCTGTACGTCTTCAACGTAAACGACAGCATCACAATAGTAGATATGCCAAACAGATCAAATGAGTATTCTAATCCATTATTCACAAGTAGTTCTTACTCCCTCCCGGTAAATGCAACCGACGACGACCTGCTTATCCAGGATTCAACGGTTTACAGTGAAAATCTGACGTTCTTTGTAAACAATAGTAATTTATTAGTTGGAGACTATCTTAAATCTGGAAATCGTACAGATGCGATGATATCCTTAAATGCCAGTCAATTAGGTTCTGGAAATCACACAATAAACATCTCAGTCCATGACTCAAACAACTATTCTATAAAATCGGACATTTTTACCTTAGAGATACTAGGAAACAACGCCCCAAGCTGGATTACTGGCACAGTAACTAATTATTTCATACAAGAAGGAGACTCATTCAATCTGAATCTTAGCCAAAATGTAACAGATTTAGATTCGGGAGAACATCTAAACTTCTCATACGTGATAAACACTAGCCAAACAAGTGGAGAGTTTGACTCTTTCAGCCTCACATCTTGGGGAATCATTAGCTTCACACCAGTCGACGAAGATATAGGTTACTGGAACACCACAATCACAGTAACTGACGGAAAAACCCCTGTGTCTCTCGAGTTTAACTTCACAATAAACAACACTCCAGATGCACCAACAATAGAGTACTTACAAATCGAGAATGGAACAAACAGCACAGCAGACCAATATTACGTACAAGAAGACAATTATACCAAATTTTACTTATTTACTTTAGATGATGATCGTTTCATAGATCAGAAAAACTTCTACAGCGAAGGACTAGTTCTAAACCTGACAATAGTGGGGCCAAATCCTTCTCTCTTCAATTTCACACAAGGCGCCTATGAAGCAGGCCAGGACAACAGGATGCAAAACAATTCTTTTTTCACCCCAGTAAAGACAGACGTGGGAGATTATAACATAACCATAAATGTAAGCGATGCCTCTGGCTTGTCTGATACGTTATATATTAATCTAACTGTTTTCGAAGTTGGACACGCACCAAATATGACTGAAATAGGAAATCAAGTCGTTTCGATACTATATGAAAATCTTTATCTTGATATCAATGCTACGGACTTAGAAGATGGAAGCGATGGAGTTGGAGGTAATTTAACTTTTAATTTGTCTAGCCTAATCACCGGAGGAGAGTTTTTAACAATTAACTCAAGTACAGGAGTTCTTAATTTCACTTTTAACGAAAGCCATGCGGGTCGTTGGGAGTATACAGTTATTGTTAATGATTCAGCGGGAGAGGAAGATTCTGAAACGTTCAACATAACGGTTTATGATTATCCAGTAATCATTTTGCCAAATCTGACAGCCACATTCAATTTTAAGGAGAATGTTACCGCCTCTATGAACTTCAGTGCAAACCACACTGTTCAAGATAATCTCACATACAGCCTCTCAATTAACGGGAATTTAAGAAACTCTAGCTCGGGGTATGGCAACGCTACAAACTTTTCTATAGACCTGACTCCAAACTTCACGGAGGAAACAGCTTGCACAGGCACTGTAAATTTGACGCTCAACGTTTCAAATAGTAAATTAAGCAACATAACGAGTTGGAGTCTCGATATAAACCACACGAATTACCCCCTTTCTCTCCCCGGCTCAATAAGCGATCAGTCAGGGGGAACACCTGTGATTATGACCCTCTCAGATTATTTTATAGATATTGACGCAGAAGATAGCTGTATCAATCAGTCAATTGGTTTTAACTATACAGAAATAGCAGGATCTGCTTCAGGAGGGGGAATAACCGTGACCCTAACCAACTGGACGAATGGCACAACGCCAACTGCAATTTTCTCAGTAGGCTCAGACGGAAACGCAAACTACACAATAACTGCAATAGAATACAATGAGACAAACACATCTCAGGCTATCAACAACATTACCAGCAATAACTTTAGTGTGTCTTTGACTACAACAACTACACCGCAGGTAATTACTAGTTCTAGTTGTTTCCCGGCAGGAACAAAAGTGTCAATGGCAGACGGTAGTTACCGAGAAATTGAGAAAATAAAAGTCGGAGATTACGTGAGGAGCTACGACGAAACAACCAACAAGATATCCCGTGGGGAAGTTAGGGAACTAGAAAAACCAGTTAGAGATCACATGTGTAAGATTATTTTTAGCGATGGCTCAGAGATAAAACTAACAAATGAACACCCAATTTATACGGACAATGGTTGGAAATCAATTAGCCCAGAGGAAACAAGAAAGGAGAACCATTTGCTAGAGGTAAATAAGCTAAAGATAGGCAATAGGGTTCTAGAGCAAGGCTTAAATTATAAGACAATAAGAGAGATAACTTGCTGGGACGAGTCAATTCAAACATACAATCTAAAATCTATTTTTCCGCACAATACATTTTATGCAGAAAAGATCCTTGTACATAATAAAGGGGGCTCATCAACAAAGATAATCTCTCTCAAAATCCTGGTTCCTGAACCAGTATCTGCAAGACAAAAAGATAGGCTGGTTATTCCACTGGGTATTGAAAACGATGGCACGATTGACCTCAACGGAATACTCTTGGATGCAGTCGTAGCAAAAGATGGAGTTCTAAGAAACGACCTAGTGGCCTCATTTGATACGTCGTTTTTTGAGGAATTAGATATCGGTGAAAGAGAGAATGTCACATTAGTTGTTGATATAGACACCACGTCAACAGGACTTTTTGAAGTCACAATAAACGCCACGGTTGAGGATCCAGAGTACGACGATTGGGCAAAGTTTTACATAGAGATCGAAGAAGAGAAAGATGTTTTGGAAAGGATAATTTTCACAGAAGAATTCATAATTGGGAACCCTCAGTGCGCGGAGTTGGTTGACTTAATAGAAGAAGCCAAGACTTTATTCTCTCAGGGTCAACCCGCAGAAGCCCTCGAAATGGCAGAAAGTTCTCTCGAAGCGTGTAAAAGGGCGATCTCACAACCAGCAAGATCAAGAATATATGAAAGGATCGGAGATAAGTTTTTGAGCTATGCAGCAATCGCCAGCCTCGGGGCCTTAGTTTTAGGGTTCGCATATTATTATTATAAAAAGATAAGGCTAAGAATGCAACTTAAGGGGTATTAGGAAAACTTTAATAGTCGTTTTGATTTAATCAGCATGTAAAAAAGAGGAGTTTGTCGATGGAAAAAAAGAGGAAAAGCAGCAAAAAAAGAAAAGCAAGAAAGGAAGTCAAAAAGAAAGCAAGAAAGAAAGTTGTTAGAAAGAGAGTTTTGAAAAAGAAGAGACTAGTTAAAGAAGGAAACCCGGAAATAATTAAAGGGGCCATTGTAGCTGGAGGGGCCGGGCCTGTTGAGGGCGAGGAATTCTTTGCTAAAGAGCCGCCGGCGAGTAATGTGTTTGAGGGAAGCCCACAGGCGGGCTATGAAGGGCCAGCAGGGGAGGCAGATGAAGAGCTTGAGGAAGAGTCTAGGGATGACTTCGAAACAGAAGAATTCTACAAAGAAGAACCAGAGGAAAGCCCACCCAAAGAGAGGTCTGTAATTGATATTTTCAAGAAAAAAGAGACCCAAACTAACCAGTTTGTCTCCGAGAGAGTAAAAAGGGCCAACGAAAAAGAGATACTGGGCGCATCTAAGTTAATCTCAGACATAAAGGGAGAGGTTGGAAAGGCATTTTTTGGTCACGAAAAGGTTGTCGAATCTTTAATAAGAGCATTATTATGTGATGGCCATGTCTTGCTTGAAGGGGTGCCTGGAATCGCGAAGACACTTGTAATAAAGTCTTTGGCGAAGATAAGCGGTTGTAGCTCGAAGAGGATTCAGTTCACAGTTGACCTTCTCCCGACAGATATAACTGGCTTAACAACTTACGATCCAAACAAGGGGTTCGAAGTCGTGAAGGGGCCAATTTTTGCAAACTTTGTAATAGCAGATGAAATAAATAGAAGCCCTCCAAAAACACAATCTGCTTTACTAGAAGCAATGCAGGAAAAGCAAGTTTCTATAGGCAAAGAAACACACAAATTACCCCCTCCATTTTTCGTTATGGCAAACCAGAACCCTCTCGAGACAGAGGGTGTTTACTCACTTCCAGAGGCCCAAGTAGATAGATTCCTATTCAAGGTAGTTTTTGGATATCCCAAACAGGAACATGAAGAAAGAGTAATGGAACAGAACGTGACTTTCAAGAAATTTGAGGATATTGACTTAAAGACAATCGCATCCCCAAAAAGAATAATTGCTATGCAACAACTCACTCACAAGGTTTACCTTGACGATAAAATAAAAAAATACCTTATGAAATTAGTTAACCTAACAAGAAACAAGAATTTTAAGTACGGGGAGTACATCGAAATGGGTGGTTCCCCAAGAGCGAGCATCAACACTTACATCTCCGCAAAAGCCGAAGCCCTACTGCGCGGTCGAGCCTATGTTCTTCCAAAGGATGTAGACGCAATTATCCACGACGTTTTAAGGCACAGACTGATACTTTCCTATCGTGCTCAGGCAGAAAACGTTACTCCTGACAAAATAATAGATGAAATGCTCAATATTGTGCGGTCTAGTTGATAAAAATGGAAGGAGAAAGATCTCTTAACGTAGATATTCCCGGGGCGATATCTGAACTGCAAGCGGCGATGAAAGAATTTCTGCTTAAGCGTAGGCTTTACCGTATTCTATTAAGGGGAAAAGGCCTAGAGTTTGAAACTTACCGGACCTATGCCCCAGACGACGACGCGAGCTCAATAGATTGGAAGGCAAGCAAGCGCTCCAACAATCTGCTCGTAAAACAATACCGGGATGAAAGAAACCTCAAGGTCGTGTTTCTCATAGACGTCAGCGAGAACATGATCTTTGGTTCTGCGGAAAGGTTAAAATGCGAATATGTCGCAGAAGTCGTCTCTGCATTTGCCCATTTAATTACTACAACTGGAGACCGGCCAGGATTTATCTTCTTCAGCGATGAAGTAAAAGATTACATGAAACCTTCCGGAGGGACAAGACACTTCAGCAGGTTTGCAGATTATATTACATCGCCATCAAACTATGGCAAACCTGCCGATCTAAAAAAAGGATTCGACTTCTTATTAAACTATGTCGGCAGCAACGTGGAATCCGTAGTGATTGTTTCGGACTTCATTTCATTTAATGACGAGGCAAAAAAGGATCTTTCTTTGATAGCTAACAAATTTGAGACAACTGTCTTAATGGTTAGAGACCCCTTAGACAACGCCCTCCCTGATTTCGCCGGAGAGGTTGTACTTGAAGATCCTCAGACCGGTCAGCAATTGCTTGTCAATCCAAAACTCGCAAAAAGAGCCTACGAAGCCCTAGCCCTAAAACAAGAAGACTTTATCAGAAAGGCCTGCATTCGAAATAACATAGACCTCTTAGAAATGATGACAAACAAACCGTTCGTGCCAACCCTGGCTAGTTTTCTAAAGGGAAGAGTCAAAAACAAGGCGAGGGTTATAAAATGATGTTTGACTTTGTTAGGCCTTCATTTTTGATCCTATTAGCCATAATTCCAGTTGTGATATTCCTCCACTTCTTCATGTTAAAAAGAAAAAGAGTTCACGCCTTACGTTTTGCTAACTTTGAAGCAATAGCCAGAGTCAAGGGAGTGGATTTACTTTCAAAAAATATTTTTGTCCTGATTCTTGCAATCTTGATAATCGCTTGTCTTGTTCTAACACTCACTGGAGTTAATATTCAACGTACGCTCTACTCAAGCTCGTTTTCTTATATTTTAGCAATAGACTCATCAAGCAGCATGGAGGCTGATGACTTTGCCCCCAACCGCCTGGAGGCAGCAAAAGAAATGGCTCAACAATTCATTGACTCTACGCCTATTGGAACAAGGATTGGAGTTGTTTCATTCTCAGGAAACTCTTTCGTTGAGCAGAGCCTAACGGCCGAAAAGGAGTTCACTAAAAAGGCAATTGGGGAGATCCCAATAAGCTCCATCGGAGGCACAGACCTCGCAGAAGCAGTCGTAACATCAACGAATTTTCTAGAAGGAGAGGAAGCAAAGTCAGTCATAATTTTGAGTGATGGCCGAATCAACGTTGGAACAATAGAAAACGCAATAATCTACGCAAACAACCACGACGTAATTGTTAACACAATAGGAATTGGCACTGAAGAGGGAGGAGTCACAAGCTATGGCTTATCCAAAATAGACGAAGACGCACTCAAAGCTTTAGCTCACAACACCCAGGGGGAATACTTCAGAGCAGATACAAAAGAGCTTCTAGGAGAATCATTCAATCAGGTAATTGATTTAAGATACAAGAAAGTAACAGTAGACATTACACAATATCTTGTGCTAGCAACCCTAATACTCTTCATGTTAGAATATATCCTAATCAACACAAGATACAGAATTCTACCTTAATCTTTTCCGAGCCCCGCGCCCCTATGGCCCTCAGCAGTCACAGACTGCCTTCTTTGCTTTATCTTAGACCTAACCCTCTCAAAATCATCTAAGTTCTCTATTGACTCATAACTCTTAGGCTCTTTCTTCGGATATTTCTTCTTCTTAATCTTTACATTCTCATTCTCATAGGGCACTACTTCAATTACCTCTGCCTTCCCGATGCTGTCTCTAGCTTCAACCTCTTTTTTTATAGCATCTAGGTCTTTATTCTTTGGTTTGAAGAAACTCGTAAGAATCCTCTTGCCTTCAGAAGTTTTATGTAACTCTCCTTTATCTTGCTGGCGGCCCCCCTTGGGCCGCGACTTCACGTCAATAACTTCCACCGGAGCAACAAGCTTAGGTTTAGCAATTACCTCTCGCCTAATTGGCACATTCACATGTCGAATAGCTATCTCGATATTATTTTGACTAAAGCCGGCCATAAGCAATTTTTCAGTTAATGAATCAATGTTGAATCCCCTCTTCAACCCCTCATTCAGGTATTTTAACACGTTTCGGTTAACGTCAGGTCCTGGCTTTCTAGTCACAATAGATTTGGCTGGAACGGTCCGCATAGTAGGTTTGACAGGCTCAGCTCTAGTGATTGGTTTAGCCGGTCCAACTTCAACTTTCTTCTCTTTAACTTCCTGCATGACTGCCTCCTTAACAACTTTCTTTTCTTGAACTGACTTAACAGTAGCCACAGGCATCGGCCTAAACTCTTTTATTCTCACCTTCTCCCTCTCCCTAATAAGGTAACTAAGCCTATTGAACAGAAAAGACAACATATCCTTACTAATCCCCTCTCCAGAATAAAGAGCCTCTTGCATGATCTCACAAAACTTAACAGTGCCACCATCTCCCTCTTTCCTAAACTTACCAACAAGGTCGGAATATCTTGCATTAGTAACTTGATATTCCTGCCTGAAAAATTCTCTAGCGACGTCATCCATGCCCGCAACAAACTTCAACGGATTCCCTCGAAGAGATTTAACCTCTTCCAGTCTCCTTCTAAAGTAAGTATCCGCCTCCTCCTTCTTCAACACGACCTTCCTATGAAGAACTCGCTCTATAACTGTGAGGGCGATTATAGCCGCCACTATCAAAATCAAAGCCACAAAGAAAACCGGCCACGGCACCACCCAGAGCGAAACGTTTAAAGCCATCTACAAACATCAAGTCTAGTACATATAAAAACTTTATTACTGGGCCAAGATGAAAATAACACACAATAAAAAGGCAATAAATGTCGAAGTCAAGAAAGTAAACACTCCTGGGAAGTTCTTCGGTTTAATGTTTCAACCAAGAAGCACACCAAATCTTCTCTTTGAGTTTAATTCAACAAAAGCATATTCAATTCACTCTTTTTTTGTTTTCTTCCGTTTCTTAGCTATTTGGTTAGACAATAGAAACCGCGTACTCGGCTCTCAAATAGTTAAACCATTCACTCCGCTCGTCAAACCAAGAAAAGGGGCGGCAAAACTGGTCGAGCTACCTTTAAATTTCAAAAATGAAAAAACAATACAATTGCTCGTCGGTAAAAGGAAACATTTAAATATCTCGCGAGATAAATCTAGTTATAAAAAGAGGATAAAAGGAGGTGAAAAATGGGTAAGGTAATTGCTAAGAATGTGGTTAAGAGGAGGCCAGGACATCTCTACTATGTTGACGGAAAAGGTAATGTATGTGAAGCTGTGATGGCTAGAGGCGGCCGAAAGAAAAAGAAGAAGGCAGTAAAGAAGAAGGTAGCTAAGAAGAAG
>Ga0164310_10002456_pt1 | contig 10664 bp, 8 predicted proteins | sample GuaBasSedimGuay1_FD_121795 | JGI IMG/M metagenome (GOLD analysis project Ga0164310, IMG submission 121795) | Subseafloor sediment microbial communities from Guaymas Basin, Gulf of California, Mexico - Guay1, Core 4569-9, 0-3 cm | ecosystem: Environmental > Aquatic > Marine > Hydrothermal vents >... | reverse complement strand
TTGAGCAATCTAAGAGCTCTGAATGATAAGAAACAGAAATTACTCAGGGATCTGGAAGAAGAAGAGAAGAAACTCGAAGAGGTCAACGTTCTGAGGGAGAGAACAGAAGTCTTTGATGAGCTGCATTCGTCCCAGAAAGAGGCGTATAGCCGCTTGGAAGATGCGGAGAGGGGAATAGAAGACCTGACAAATGAACTGAGCAATTTAAAGTCAAAAGAAGATTCAATACAATCGGATCTAAAAGAATCAAGAAAAAAACTAACTGAAAAGGATAAAATAGTTATAGAGAAAGAAAAAATTTTCAAAGAGAGACGATCCGAATGTGAAAAATCAAAAGAATTGGTAAAATTGGCAGAGAATGATTTAAAATCTACTATCGAAGAAGTGAGAATCGTAGAAGATGAGGTACAACAGGCAATTTCATCTATGCTCGCTGAGAACTCAGAAGTGGCAGCAGCAGAAGAAGAATTTGAACAAACAGCAATAGAAGAACTGGAATCCATGAAAAGCGAGCTGCAACAAACGCCCAATGGGGAACTGGAACAATTGACATCTGAACTTGAAGCAGCGCAAAGTGAGATTGCAGAGATGAGATCAAATCATGATCGCTTATTATTGGAACTGGAAACAACACGCGAGAAGCTTATCGATGCAAACAGAGAGATAATCGAATTAAAAGAGACACAGGGGGGATCAGAAAGCATACATGCAGAAGTTGATCAGGATGTTAAGGATATTCTGGTGGTTCTTGATGAACTGCTTGCGAATCTTCCGGACGATTTGATCGAAAAATTTGCAAATTCAGATGATTTTACACTGTATGAGAAGGTTCTTGAGGAGTATGGTATTTAGGGAGTTGGGTTATGGGGCTCCGGGATAAGGCAGGGAAGAGCAGGGATGAACGCACCCGTAAGAGAGGGCTTCGTGCGGCAGCAGCAGAGAAGGTTCGCTCTGAAACCAAAATATCTGCACCTGAAGAGGTGATCGGAGAAGACGAAGCAGAGTCTCTTCTTATGGAACAAATAAGAGAGATTGAACCTGAAGAGGTCGAACCCGCGCCAGCAATCACTTCTTCGGTTTCAGCGGAGGAGCTGCCAGAACTGTTCGGGCTTACAGCAGAGCAGGAAGATTCGGAGAACACAGGAAGGAAAAGGGGCAGACAGAAGATGAGAATTCTCTCTGCAATCGAGAATACTTCTGGATCCGAGGATTCTCTGAGAACGTCTGCAACATTCGATCGATTCACAAAACAGTTCCATCACTGGATACATCTGTTTATGATGGTCCCGTTCGTGGTCTTCGGCGACCGCATCAAAGCACAGAGAGAGCAGTATCACGACCTGCGCGTCAAACTGCAGCAAGCCCGCATTCCGATATCGTATGAGATGTATGTGTCGAACTCGCTCTTCTACTCCACAATCGCAGGGATCACCGGAGCAATTATAGGGTTGATACTTTCTTATATCGTTATCGAAGTCATCGGACTTCCGGAAAAGATTACAAAACTGACATTCAGCGAGCAAACAGCATGGCTGATCGATTACAAGTGGATCTTTATCTCATTGTTCATCATCGTCTTTCTCACAACCGTACTTGGTGGAATTGTGTATGCGTTATTCTTAGTGTATCCTTCGTTTAAGGCTGGCGAGCGCAAGACCGCGATCGACCAGAACCTGCCGTATGCGGTAACATTCATGTATGCACTCTCCAACGGAGGCATGAACTTAATCGAGATATTCAAATCGCTTGCAAAGTGTGAGGGTACTTATGGGGAGGTTGCAAAGGAGGTGGACAGGATTGTCAGGGATATGGAGTATTTCGGACATGATCTCAGGACCGCTCTCCAGAACATCTCCGAAATGACGCCCTCGGCCAAGTTTCAGGATCTGACACATAACCTGCTCTCGGTCATCGATAGTGGTGGCGACATTCCGAGATACTTCAAGGACAAGTCAGACCAGTATTTAAAGGAGGCGACCATCGATCAGAAAGGTTATCTCGAAACACTTGCGCTGATCGCAGAGTCATACGTGACCGCTTTTGTGGCTGGTCCCCTCTTCCTCATCATCATCGGCGTGATGATGGTGTTGATGGGATCTGGAAATGACATGATGCTGTATGCGATCATATATGCAGTGCTTCCCGTAGGTTCGATCATGTTTGTTGTCATGATTAATATGCTGTCGCCGTCTGCAAGCGGCACCCCCGCGCTTCTCACCACACGAACCAGGATTGATCACGAGGTCGTGATGCCGCATGAACTGGCAAATCTGAAGATTGACAGGAATGCACCAGTTGATCCGGAGACAGAGCAGATGCTTGCATCAAAAAAGATGTGGGATAAATTTATAAAATCCAAAAAAACGCTTGCATTCAGGCAGTTGCTCCGCGATCCGTTGAGATCTGTTAAGATACAGCCAGCCAATATACTGGCTGCAAGCGTTCCACTCGCACTGATCTTCTTTGCCATCTCATTTGCAACACATAGAGATGAGTTACTGAACTTCGACCTCACAATCAATTTCCTGGACGATTATCTCGTCTACTCGGCGTACATAGCACTCGTTCCGCTTGCATTCTTCTATGAACTGAAGATGCTGCGTGAGAAGAGGCTTCAGAAGCAGATTCCTGGCTTTCTAAGCAAACTGGCAAGCACAAACGAGACTGGTATGACGATAAGGGACTCGATCAAGCTGATGGCGAAATCCGACATCGGAGCACTCAGTAAGCAGATCAAACTGATCTGGAAGGACATCGACTGGGGGATGGATGTCAACGATTCTCTGGTGCGATTTGCAAACCGCATCAGGACGCATGTGGTATCGAGATCGGTTACGCTTATTACCAGAGCAAACGAATCGAGCGGTGACGTCGGTGAGGTGCTCGAGGTCGCTGCAAGGGACGCAGAGACCGAGCAGACACTGAAACGGGAACGGACGATGAATATGATGATCTACATTGTGGTTATATACATTTCATTTCTTGTCTTCGTTGGGGTTATCTATGTGATCACAGATTCATTCCTGACCCGGATGGCAGAAGCAGGCGAACAGATGGCATCAACAGGAGGCGGGGGCAGCGGAGGTGGATTTCTCGGATCTTTTGATCTTGATGCGTACAAACGCATGTTCTTCCATGCATCCTTAGTCCAGGGTTTCTGCTCCGGACTGATCGCAGGTGTGATGGGCGAGGGCAGTGTGCTATCCGGACTTAAACATTCCTTAATCATGGTAACGATCGCATTCCTGATCTTCAAGTTGCTGGTAGGCGGAGTGTGAGTCATTGTTGAGATTATGGCGATAGCGGCGGCATCAACAGCCCGCCGGTCTCGGGAAGATCAAACATCAGATTCATATTCTGAACCGCCTGCCCTGACGCGCCTTTGATGAGGTTATCGATCACCGATATCACAACCACACGATTTCCGCCGCATGCAAGCCCGATATCACAGAAGTTCGAGCCGCGCACATCCGCAAGATTCGGAATATCATCGCGCACCCGCACAAACGGCTTATTTGCATAAAAATCTTTGTATAAGTTTAGAATCGCATCATAATCAGATTCATCGTGCAGGATCAGATGCGCGGTGGTCACAATTCCACGAATGGCAGGAACGACATGCGGTGTGAAATATATGTTATCAAGCGAGCGATCCAGCCGTCTCAACTCCTGAATGATCTCAGGCAGGTGTCTGTGCGCGGTGATATTATAAGCACGAACGTTTTCTGCAAGATTCGGGTAATGTGATGTCTCTGACGGCTCTGCGCCTGCACCGGAGATGCCGGATTTGGAATCGAAGATCGCGTATTTGATCAAGCCTTCGCTTGCAAGCGGTGCTGCAGAAAGTATTGCACCTGTAGGGTAACATCCGGGATTTGCGACAAGATCTGCTTTTGCAACCTCGGGATGCAGTTCAGGAAGACCGAATACCGCGTCCCTCGGATCGGTGTGCATGCGTTTGTATGTGGCTTCGAATGCCTGCTGCGTCAATCGATAATCCGCGCTCAGATCGACTACCCGCGTGCCTCCTGCCAGCAGTTCCGGAACGATCTCCATTGCAGCACCATGCGGCACTGCTGTAAATACGATGTCACATGCAGAAGCGATCTCTGATGGCGATGGATCTTCAAAACGCAGATCAACCAATCCATAGAGGTGCCGGTGAATATCTGTTACTGGAATACCGGACAGACGTCTCGATGTCACGATTCTGATCGTTGCTTCTGGATGCGGCAGAAGCAGTTTAATCAGTTCTCTACCAGTATATCCGGAGCCGCCTATGATTCCAACATCTATCATGATCGTTCTGTGGTTCCGGTGGATCAAAAAGATTTTCGAGATTTGAACAGGGCACTCATGGAATAACTTTTATATCTACAGAAACCTGTTATTATCAGATAGATACAAAATCTAAAAAGATAGAGGCTACACAGAATGAACATCAAAAAGTTCCGAGGATCACGTACCTGTGGTGGAGGTACACATAAGAACCGGCGGGGTGCAGGCAACAGGGGTGGGCGCGGTAAATGTGGTGCAGGCAAACACCATGCGACGCGAGCGCTCATGCTTGGATATACGTATGGAAAGCACGGGTTTACGCGCCCTCAAAAGGCCATTGTTAGCACAAAGACCATCAATATAGGTGAACTCGATGCTAAGGTACCTGAACTGCTGCGCACAGGATTCGCCGAGCAGAAGGATGATGCAGTTCATATCGATGCTGATAGACTCGGCATCGACAAGGTTCTTGGTGCCGGCAGGGTGAACAGAGCGCTTGTTGTGAGTGCCCAGGCATTTTCCGCGAATGCGATCTCGAAGATAGAGAGTACTGGCGGTACAGCAGTTCATACGTAATCACCGGTGTCGCAATGAGCTTTAAAGAGGATATTGAGCCAATTCTTACCAGACTGCCAGCAGTCGCAAGCCCTGAAGGGCATGTGCATCTCAAAAAGAAACTTACGTGGACTGCCGGCATTCTCGTTTTATATTTTGCACTTTCAAACGTTCCGCTCTTCGGCATGTCATCTGAATCGGTCGATATGTTTGCGATGTACCGGGCATTCTTTGCAGGGCAGGGCGGATCACTGATGCTTCTCGGGATAGGTCCGATCGTTACGGGCTCGATCATCCTGCAGCTGCTGGTTGGTGCGGATGTCATACATCTCGATCTGTCTGACCCGCATGATCAGGCAATCTTTCAGGGAGCTCAGAAACTACTGGTATTCGTGATGATCATATTCGAGGCGCTTCCGCAGGTGATGGGTGGATATATCAAGCCATCTGCCGAGATTGCGAATATGCTTGGCGTTGACATATCCACAATCGTGCTCTTACTCTTCATTCAGATATGCATCGGCGGTGCGCTGGTTCTGTTCATGGACGAAGTCGTATCCAAGTGGGGCATCGGATCAGGCGTGGGACTCTTCATTGTTGCCGGCGTATCTCAGTCGATTATTACAGGCATGTTCAACTGGAAGATGGATGCAGGACTTCCGATAGGGTTGATTCCTAGATGGGTGTATCTGGCAGGGGTCGGACTACCAACTGGCATGACCAATATCCTGGTCACAACAGGAATCCTTGCGCTGATCAGTACTGTAGCCATATTCCTGATTGTTGTCTTTGTTGAGAGTACCAGAATCGAGATCCCGCTGGCGCACAGCGCAGTTCGTGGCGCAAGAGGAAGATTTCCTGTAAAACTGATCTATGCAAGTGTGCTTCCGATGATCCTTGTGCGTGCACTCCAGGCAAACGTTCAGATGATCGGAATTATCCTCTCAAATAGAGGAATCACGGTACTCGGAGGTTTCAGCGGAACCACGCCGCTCGGCGGAGTGATGTACTATCTCGCACCGCTGCACAGTCCACATGACTGGATCCCGATGCTGGTGTCGAATCATTACGCCTCCGTGGGACATGCCGCACCAGCAGTGTGGCAGATCGGAATCCGGGTCTTCTGCGATGCAACGATGCTGATTATAGGCGGCATGATCTTTGCTCTCTTCTGGATCGAGACGACTGGTATGAATGCAAAGCACGTGGCAGAGAATATACATCAATCAGGGATGCAGATACCAGGATTCAGACGGAACCCGCAGTCGATCGAGCGGGTCATGGAACGGTACATTCCAAAGGTCACGATCATCGGCGGAGCGTTCATCGGTCTGCTCACACTGGTTGCATCGCTGATGGGGACGGTTGGCGGGGCTGGCGGTACAGGGCTGCTGTTGACAGTGAGCATCGTTTATCGATTGTATGAGGATCTCGCATCCGAACAGATGATGGAGATGCATCCGATGATGCGGGCGTTCTTCGGGAGGGAGTGATTGAATATCGTACTTCTCGGACCACCTGGCTCCGGAAAGGGGACGCAGGCAACGTTACTCTCGGAGAAACTGGGAATCCCGCACATCTCCACAGGAGATATCCTGCGGAGATCGTTTGGGACAGAACAGGGAGATCGCGCAGCTGAATATATGAACAGAGGAGAACTGGTTCCCGATTCGATACTGATCTCCATCGTAAGAGACCGGCTCTCGCAGCCGGACTGCAGAGCAGGCTGTATCCTCGATGGATATCCGAGAACGATTCCCCAGGCTGATGCGCTCTCTCACATCCTTGCCGGACTGAATCAGAAGATAGATATTGTGCTTGATATTGAGGTTCCTGATTCCGAGTTGATCACCCGCCTCTCATCGCGCCGGGTATGCACATGCGGGGCAACATACCATCTGATATTCAATCCGCCGCAGAATCCGGGTGTATGCGACCGTTGTGGAAAAGCACTGTATCAGCGCGATGACGATACCGAAGAATCTGTTCGCAACCGCCTTATCGTATATAAAAAAGAGACACAGCCGTTGATCGATTATTATAAGGATCGGAAATTGCTTGTCGCAATCGATGGGAGCAGAAGCATCGAGCAGATATCTGAGGAGATATGGGCGGTTGTTTCCGAGAACAACTGACAAATCTGCAGATCCATCGATCTGTTTGTCTGCCATCAATCGAGAGAATTAGTTGAATAGAGATAGCCGGGCGTATCTTTGTATTTCCGGTACTTGTGGTACACTGTGGGATTCAGGCACAGGAGACGACGATGAGCAGAATGTGTTATTAAATTAAGACGATTAAGTAACATTAAGTAAGTACCGAAAGATATAAATATTCAATAGTCGCAGCATAACATCGATCATGACAGACGTTGCGACACTGCTGGCGTACGGAATTCCACATCTGTTGCAGCAGACAATCTCTATAATCTCAACAAACCTTCTTTACCCTGTGATGATCATCCTGATCATCCTCATTGCAGGGAGCCTGATCGAGCTTGGCGGATTCCTGTTTGAGTGGCGAAACCGGCATCGCGATCTCAGAAGGATGGAGGAGGGTGCAGTCAGGGCGAGGGTGATGCTGAAACAGAACGACATGAAAAGCGCATTCGGCATACTCGGGCAGAGCTGTTCGAATTCGTTCGTGCATGAGTTTCTGTACCGCATAACCACACTGTACAGAGCGCATCCGGATAGAGGAATGCTTGAGGCGAGACTGGAAAAGTTGCTGCAGGACCTCGATTTTGAGATGACAAAGAAGCTCGAACGCTCGAGGTTCGTCGCCAAGGTTGGTCCAATGTTCGGGCTGATGGGGACACTGATCCCGATGGGTCCCGCGCTACTCGGACTCTCTGCCGGCGACATCGATGCACTTGCCAACAACCTGATCATCGCATTCGGAACAACAGTCGTCGGAATGATGGCTGGAGCGATCGGGTTCATGGTCGCGACGATCAGAACGCGGTGGTACAGGCAGGACATGAGTGATATCGAATATCTTTCAGAGCTACTCTTCGGAGATCTCGAATCGAGCTCTGGTATTCCTGCCGATCATAGAGCGCCCGTGACACCGACGCCGGCACCGATGCCGGTTGTGTGCCCGAAACCGGACGAGAACGATCATCTCGGTATCATCGGAACGATCGTCCCGAGATCGTGGGAGTCGGTTCACTGCGCTATGATACTCACCAGATCCGGACTCATCAGTGCGAAGATCGCTGGTTCAATTCTTGCGAACCATACTCTCTGGATGGGAGTGATCGTGTCCGTGAATGCTGTGATCATCACCGCGATGATGATCCGCGGAATCGACGTGCCCTTCAATTATCTACTGGTTATTAATTTGTTTATATGTGCGGCATTCGTTGTTACGATATACTCGATAAGAGCGCGTGCAAGGAGTGAATCGAAGCGTCTTGAAAGAATGCCCGCGAATAATATCCTGGCGGACGACAGATCCAACTTTGAAGTCCCGTATTCGGATATCAAACGTGTAGAGATCGATAAATCACGAAATATTAAGATTCTTACCGAAAGCGGGTGGATTGAGATGGGGCGTGTCGAGAAATCCTCGCTCGGGAGTCTCGGAGTTCTGCATGCTGCTCTGCCGGATAGAGTTGTTGAGGTGTAAACGATTATGAAATTCATGAAACACAAAAGAGGAAGATCGGACGAGGACAGCGACCCGCTCGCAGGCGTTGCAAATCTCTTCGATGTGGCGATGATCTTCGCTGTCGGGCTCCTCGTCATGATGATGATGTACGTCAACATGCCTGAACTGCTCACGAGTCAGGATGTCACGATCGTGAAGAATCCAGGGCAGGAGAACATGCAGGTCATCATCAAGAACGAGACTGAGATCGAGGTTTTGAACATGACCGATGAGAGCGTCACAACGATGGGGAAACTGGTTGCCAGCCTGTATGAGACCGAAAGCGGCGCAACCGTGTATGTGGAGGAAAAGTGATCCGGCTGGCGCTGATCCTCCTGATATGTGTTACACTGGCAGCACTGGCACTGGTGCAGACAGCCTCCGCGCTCAATCCGGACGATGATGAGTACTGGACAGATGTCGGGAGCGCAACCCTGTATAAAGGTGACACCTATACCTTCGGGGACTACACGGTCAAGTTCGTTGATTATGAAATGGCAACCGATCCTGCGTCCATGCATCATGAGCTGGGTGGCGACCATGTCATCCTGCAGTTGAAACAGGGAGATCTCGTGTTAAACGAGTCTGTCCTCAATGCGACCTGCGCGAATGCATCAGATACATCAGAGACGGTCTGCGATGAGTTGATCTGGGAGGACGAGATCAAGATCGAGATATATACTGACCTTGACGAATACCCGCAGTCGGATCCGATACGCTGGCAGAATCCCTTCATCAACATCAATGTGCTGGAGCGGGCAAAGCCTGAGATCTCGGTTGATATCAGTGCCAGTTGCGAGGCATACACTGCACAGGACTCTGAGATCCGTGTCACCATCGATATCGAGAATGACGGCGATGCCCTGCTCAGGAACGTGCGGGTGGCAGTCGACCCTGGCGAACTGGAACTGATCCGCAGCGATCCCGTGCATTTCGGCAACATTTCGGAGGACGAAGACGAAGAGACGACGTGCTATGCATGGCTGCGGGTCCCTGAATGGATCAATGAGACCGAGGGGCAGCTCTTTACGATCTCTGCCAATGTGACCGGCTTTGACGTGGATAATGTGATGTACAGCGAGTCAGCCTCGACCGAGATTCTGGTGCTGCCGAGATGGGACCTGAAGATCAAAAAGACGGTGCCACGTTACATATCCATGGATCAGACGGTGTGGGTGAGACTCGATCTCAAAAATACCGGAACAAGAGACCTTGACGTCTGGCTGAACGATACCGTTCCGGAAGGGTTTCTGGTCTGCGGCAACGAGACTCCTGGCTGGAGGTTCAATATCACGCCGTCCGAGTCTCTGCGGTTCTCGTATCACATAAAACCCAAGAGACCTGGAGTCTTTGAGATTCCGGGTGCGGTCGCCGATTTTACGATGGATGGAGAGAACGTCAGCATCCTGTCAAACTCTCCTGTGATCACAGTGGACGGAGCATACATAATCGTGAACAAGACCGCATATCCGGACACGGTTTCGCTCGTAGGTGCGGTCACTGTTACGCTGAGTATCACAAACACAGGAGACAGGGATGCGGTCGTCGATCTGACGGATGTCATACCATCCGGGGCTGAACTGGTGTCAGGGAACAGAACGCTACATGCGGTTCTTGGCGCGAACCAGACGAATAAAACAGAATATAGGCTCAGGTTTTCAGTTCCAGGGAATGTGACGCTTGATCCGCCGAAGATATCGATTACAAGCCGCGATTACAGCTACATAACCACATCAGAGATGCCAGCGATCAGGGTGATCGGCTCACCTTCCGGAAAAGCCGGCACATCTGCCAGCGATCCGGAATCCATGGGGGGTCAGGATGGTTCTGGCACAACGAAGAGATTATCGGTGGATGCGCCGCTGCTCGAGTTGCTGCTGGTGGCATGTATGCTCGTTGTTGTGTACCTGATCAGCAGGTTCATGTAACAGGTGTTGTTTGCATCCGGATTTCGTAAGGCTTATCATGATTCTTACCAGCCATGTTACCAGATGCTATCATGCACCGTTGTAGTGTAATAAATTGCGGTAATCGACTTCCGGATACCTGCCCTGACCAGATATCCCGCTTCCGGTTGCAGGCGCCAGGGTTTCTCATGAAACGGCAAATATGAAGATACGATACCTGCTGCTCGGATTGATGATGTGTGTCGCAGGAGCTGGCACGATCGACTCGAGCGG
>Ga0164310_10002451_pt1 | contig 10673 bp, 7 predicted proteins | sample GuaBasSedimGuay1_FD_121795 | JGI IMG/M metagenome (GOLD analysis project Ga0164310, IMG submission 121795) | Subseafloor sediment microbial communities from Guaymas Basin, Gulf of California, Mexico - Guay1, Core 4569-9, 0-3 cm | ecosystem: Environmental > Aquatic > Marine > Hydrothermal vents >... | reverse complement strand
GGCTACATGTCGCCCGAGCAGATACAGGTCAAGGAGGTTGACCGGCGGTCGGATCTGTTTTCGTTCGGAGTTCTGCTGTACGAGATGATCACCAGTCGGCTGCCTTTCAAGGCCGACAATGAAGCCGCAACCATGAACTCTGTTTTGAACGATTCTCCTGAGCCCCTGTCGAGATACAAGTCGGACGTACCGGACGACCTTCAGCGAATTGTCTCCAAACTGCTTGAGAAAGATCCCGGACTGCGGTATCAGAGCGCGGCCGGTGTGATCTCCGATCTGAAGCGTCTGAGTGTCAAGGCCGCTCCAGTCGCAACAAAACCAAAAGTAGACTGGTGGAATAGATATGTCGTGCCTGGGGCGGCGGTGGTGCTCCTGGCAATGGCAGGCTACTGGATGCTCTCGGACGAGGAAACCGAGCCAACGGATGCGTCGGGGCGCATGATGCTGGCGGTGTTGCCGTTTCAGAACCTTGGTGCGCCGGAGGATGAGTATTTCGCGGATGGTATCACCGAGGAGATAATCTCACGACTGGCGGCTGTTCGCAAACTGGGAGTGATCTCAGGAACGAGCGCCTACGCATACAAAGAGACTGACAAAACGGTGCCGCAGATAGCCAGGGAACTCGGAGTTGATTATGTGCTGGAAGGTTCCATCCGGTGGGATAAGACGGGTGATACTGATTTTGTACGCATCACGCCGAGATTGATCAGGGTATCGGATGATGTACATCTGTGGGCGGATAATTTCGAAAAACCGCTCACTCAGATTTTTTCTCTTCAGATCGAAATCTCCGAGCAAATCGTGGACGCTCTTGGTTTTGCCTTGGGTACAACTGAGAGTGAACAACTCCGTGCTAACCCTACTGAGAATCTGGCAGCTTTCAGCGAATACCTGAAGGGTCGGTATCACTGGAACAAGCGCAGTTCCGCAGGTTTTCAAAAAGCCATTGAGCATTTTGAGCAAGCTATCGCAATTGATTCCGGCTATGCACTTGCCTACTCCGGACTCGCCGATGCGTACTCACTCTCTCATGGCTACGGATTCCTTCCTCTGGATGAATCGCTACCGTTTGCCGAAAAGTTTGCCCGGCGGGCTCTTGAGCTGGACAGCACTTTGGCGGAGGCTTACACGTCGTTGGGACAAGTAATGTTACAGATTGGCGCATACGATAGCAGCGGCTTGTTGCTTGCACGGGCAGTCGAACTGAACCCCAACTATGCGACCGGACACCAATGGTATGCAAACTATCTCATCCGGCATTTCGAGATTGAAAGACCAGAACTTGTCAGGGTTGAGATTGCCAAGGCGCTTGAGCTGGATCCCCTGTCACTTGTTATCAACTCTGATTACGGTTATATGTACTGGCTGACGGGACAAGTAGAGGAAGGTATCAGCCACCTTCGAAACACAATTGAAATGGCACCGGATTTCCCAAATGCTCATCATGACCTCGCCTTTGCCCTCGCCGATATGGGTCAGTATGAAGAAGCTGTTACAGAGCTACTACTAGCGATCACGTCTTGGGGGTTCGTCGATTCTGCCGAAGCCCATGCACTTCAGGAGCGATTCAACAGTTCGGGTTGGGAGGCCTTCTGGGCTGACCTTTTCGACAGAATGAATATGCAAATAGAAGCGGAGGCTTTGCCGGTCAGTAGCTGGTTATTGTGGAGCCTGCGTTTCGACTTACGTGAGCAGACTTACTATTTGCTGGAGACAGAATTGGACCGGCGTGAACCCTGGCTGCGTGATCTCGAAAACGACCCCGACTTTGAGTATCTGCACTCAGACCCGAAGTTCCAGGAGATTCTACAGAGAGTGAAGCGGGAGTTTCGCTGATAAGGGAACCTGACGGACGACTATAGATGCGAGCGGTTTTTCAACAACTCGCCAAGATACCCAGCACAATTGAATTGAAACGGGCGTCGACAGAATCTGAATAGGCATTCGTTGCAACCGGCACGCGTCCGCCGATCACCACTCCGCCTATTTCGCAATTGCCGTACAATGCCATGGCGTGGTAGATACCGCTGGCGACTTCGATACACGATGTTAGCATGGCGTCTGCCTGCCCGGCGACTTCCGATGTCGTGATCCCTTTGGAGTGTGCCGCGAACATATCCACGGCCACGTCAAATGACAGCGGTCCATCGACGAGTGCCCCCTTGATCTGGTGACGCTCAGCCATTTTGGCCAGGACTGCTCCCTCGACAGTGGCCGGCATCTGTGGATAGACGACTTCCACGGCCCCGACTACCGCGACCCTGGGATTGTTGATGCCAATGCTTTCTGAAACACGCACGAGGTTGGAAATTAAACCAAGCTTTGCTTTCAGGTCCGGTTGTGCAACAACCGCGCCGTCGGTGATCATCAACAGTTTGGGGTACCTCTCCGGTTTGAGAACGCCGACGTGGGAGACAACCTTTCCCGGCAGGCAGAAGTTCTGCTCTTTTTGAAGCAACATGGCAAGCGTCTGTTCAGATGGAACACTTCCCTGCACGATCATGTCGATCTCACCATCCGTCGCCATGCCGGCGACCGTGCGAACAGCATCACTGTCGTTGTCGGTATCAATAATCTTTGTATCCGGTATGTCGATAGAGCAGTCCGCGCAGGCTTTCTCAAGTTTGCTTTGGGATCCGATCAGTACCGGCTCAACGAGTCCTTCCGATACCGCCCGCATGAGCGCTGTGAGCGCATCGGGGGCAGAGAGTTCAAGCAGTGCCGCCCTCGGCTTTTTCTGAGCGGATTTCGTTTTGGCTCGCTGTAGAACAGCGTCATAGGAGTGAACTTCGGGAATCTGCATTTCAGGTGTCATCGTTAGTTCCCCCAGACTTTATTCTGCGTATAGTAGTCGGCGATGACACAGGCCAGGGCCAAAGACGCCTTCTTGTTTTTCACCGTGTCCGTCCGTGAGACCAGCGATACCGGTACTCGGGCGCCAACGATCACACCGGCAAAAACGGCCTGTGCGAACTGGATCAGCGACTTGGCAACGATGTTTCCTTCTTCGATGGAGTCGACCAGAAAGATATCAGCGTCGCCTGCTACTTCGCCGGATACGGCTGCCTTTTTTGCAGCCACGGGTGATGACGCCAGCTCCAACGACAGTGGTCCCTGGATTATGATATTTTCGAGACGTTCAGTCGCCAACGGGATGAGTTCACTCGTGTCAGCCACAGTGAGAGCGATCTTGACGGGAGAAAGACCGAGTGCTCGCCCAACAAGGACGGCATTGTCAAGAACCTGGTATTTCTGCTCAGGTGTCGGCTTGACGACCATGCCGCCGTCGGTGAAATTGAGTAGTTTGTGGTAGCCGGGAATATCCAGCACAGCGCAGTGTGACAGGGTATTCTCGCCGCGCAGTCCATACTGTTTGTCCAGAACGGTTTTCAGCAACGCTGATGTTGGCAGGAACCCTTTCATGATAGCGTCGGCTTTGCTGTCGGCTGCAAGTTTCACCGCCACATGAGCGGCCTTGTACACATCGGGTTCATTTACGATAGAGAGTGAGGTGATATTGATCTTGTTCTCATCAGCCAACGAGCGGATTTTAGACTCATCGCCAACGAGTATGCCGTCGAGGAAACCATCGGCCTGAGCCTGCGAAACAGCGCCAATGACATCAACATCCTGAGCGGCGGCGACCGCCACGGTTTTCTTGCGTCCTTCGGCGGCGATAGCTATTGCGTGTGCGATCAGTTCATCGGAGGAATGGATGGGAGTTTGCTTCATTGTTCCCACTTCGTGAATCGTCTCAGTATTTTTTCAGTTGTTCCTGGCCGCTCAGGAAGCGGATTCCCGCCGCCGCCAGGGCTTCCATCTCAAACTCACCGGGGACGACAGTCACTTTGCCGAGGAAAGAGACATACTTGGAGATTTCAGCCACCAGTTTTTTTGAGTGGGCCATACCGCCGGTCAGTACGATAGATTCAAACTCACCAGCCAGGACGGTTGCAGCTACGCCGATTTCCTTGGCAATCTGGTAGGCCATGGCGTTGAAATAGAGCAGAGCTTTCTTGTCGCCGGAGTCGATCATTTTCTCAACTTCGCGAAGGTCCGCCTGCCCCAGGTAGGCCACCAGCCCAGATTTCTTTGAGAACTTTGCAGTGAGTTCCTTTTCGGTGTACTCTCCGGAGAAACAGAGTTTGACTACTCCGCCTATAGGTAGTGCCCCGGAGCGGTCAGGGGAGAATGGTCCCATGCCGAGCAGGGCGTCGTTGACGTCAACAACGAGTCCGCGTTTGAGAGCAGCCACCGACACGCCACCACCCATGTGGACAGCAACGAAACTGACTTCGTCAAGTTTCTTGCCGAGCTTGGCCGCCTCGCGACGGCAGACTTCCTTGATGTTCAACGCGTGCACGCGACACTTGCGCTGGATTTCCGGCACTCCGCTGACACGGGCGATATCCGTGAAGTTATCCACGGTGATGGGGTCGGAGATCATTGACGGGACGCCAAACCGTTCACCGAGATGATGAGCGATAATTGAGCCTAAGTTCGAGGCGTGATTGGAGTACTTCGCAGTGCGGACATCCTCCAATAGTTGCTCTGTGATTTCGTACGAGCCACCTTCGAGGGGGCGTAATGGCGCACCTCGCCCCACGATTGCTTTGACCTGGTTTGCGTCGTAGTCCAGCGAATCGATCCAGGCATTGATGGCTTGCATGCGGTAATCGAACTGATCAGCGACATTGTCAAACTTGCCCAGTTCATTAGCGTCGTGTCGTACGGTTTCTTCGGCAAGCTGTCTGTTACCGTCAAAGAGCGCTGCTTTCGTTGAGGTCGACCCCGGATTGATAATGAACATCAACTCAGCCATGAATTGACTCCTAATTGCCGGACGATGTTAACGTGATCTCCCGACCACGATCGAATGCCACCAGGTTGATATCGACGAACTTCGCCTTGATTTTGGATTTCATTGTGTCAACCCACTGCTCTTTGGCGAATGGCATGTGGTTGGAAAGAATGCCCAGCAGGATGGTGTTGACAAGGCGAGGATTGCCCAACTCCGAGGCTATTTTGTCGGCCTCAACTGGAATAAGGTTCGGTGTCTTTTGCCTGATTTGTTCAATAGCGTTATCAGGATAAGAGAAGTCCTTGGACGAAGTAACAATGGCGGGGACCAGTCGAGTACGCGAAACGATTGCGATACCGTTTTTCCGCATCCAGTCAATTGCCCGGAGACCTTCGGACTGTTCAAAAGACATGAGGAAATCTGCCTGCCCGTGCTGGATCGTAGGGGAATAGACACGCGGGGCGATTTTCACATGCGATGTTACTACTCCGCCGCGCTGCGACATACCGTGGACTTCCGATTTCTTGACATCGAGTCCGGCGTTCATCGCGATATGAGAGATGATTTCAGAGGCCAGCAAAACGCCCTGTCCGCCGACACCTACTATCAGTATGTCAAATCTATCTTTGGCCATAATGTCTTACCTATGCTTTTACAAACAGACTCTTGAGAATAATTGCCTCTTCGGGGCATCTTTGCGCGCACACCGTGCAGCCGGTGCACTGTGTTTCGTCTATGATTGCTTTTGGTTTGCCTTTCTCGTTGGTTTCGTCGGAAGCCTGGATTGCCGGGCATGAGACGGCAAAACATGCCGCACAGCCATTGCAAAGTTCCGAGTCAACCACATACGGTTCATCCATGATGCGTTTCGGCATCAGTACGCATGGTCGATTGGTGACAATCACGGATGGTCCCGGTTTGCTGATCTCTTCCTTGATCGCCTTGACGCAGGCATCATAGTCGTATGGGTCGAGATCTCGGTAGTTCTTGATCCCCAACGATGTGACCAGCTTCTCAATGCTGATAATAGGGGCATCTTTGCCCATCAGTGTCTTGCCGGTCGCAGGATGCTGCTGACCACCGGTCATCGCCGTGGCACTATTGTCAAGGATGATTACAGTCACGTTGCTCTGATTATATACGGCATCCACCAACCCCGTGATGCCGGAGTGGAAGAACGTGGAATCGCCAATCACCGCCACAGTGCCCTTCTCAGAACCTTCCACTTTTTCCATGCCGATGGCGTTGCCTATAGATGCTCCCATGCAGATGCAGGTATCCATGGCGTTGAGCGGCTTGAGAACGCCGAGTGTGTAGCAGCCGATATCGCCGGTGACGGCAACTTTGAGTTTTCTGAGCGCCAGGAAGACAGCCCGGTGAGGACAGCCCGGACACAGCACCGGCGGGCGCGGGAACATGGCTTCGACCGGCGGAATCTCGGCAACTGCCACTTCGCCGATGACACCGGCTTTTTTGAGTCCGGCTGCGACACGTTGTGGTGAGTACTCACCGAGATTGCCAAAGTACTCTTTCCCACTGACCTTGAGACCAAAAACCTTGATCTGATCTTCGATAAACGGCTCAAGCTCTTCAACAACGATTACTTGTTTGTGGTTTTTGATGAACTCTTCGATCTTCTTCCGAGGAAGAGGGTACCCGAAACCAATCTTGAGGTAGTCGAAATCCGGTGCGACTTCTTTGGCGTAGTTGTACGCCACGCCACCGGTTATGATACCAATATCGGAGCCGTTGTTTTCCAGCACATTCAGGTCGGTCTGCTCTGCAAAGTCTTTGAGCCTGGCCAGACGCTCTTCGAGAACGGCATGACGAACACGGGCGTTCGACGGAATCATTACGTATTTCTGAGGATTCTTGACGAATTTGAGGGCCGGAGGTTCTTTTGGGTCTTGGAACTCAACCACGCACTTTGAGTGTGAGATGCGCGTGGTCATGTGCAGCATTACCGGAGTATCAAATTCCTCAGACAACTCGAACGCTCTGATGAGCATATCTTTGGATTCCTGGCTGTCCGATGGCTCAAGAAACGGCACCCCGGCAAATCTGGCAAAGATGCGATTATCCTGCTCGTTCTGCGAAGAGTGCATCTCCGGGTCGTCGGCTGATACAACCACAAACCCGGCGTTCACACCGGTATAGGCAAAAGTCATGAATGGATCGGCGGCTACGTTCAATCCAACGTGCTTCATGGTGACCAGCGCCCGGGCGCCCCCAATAGAAGCACCGATGCCGACTTCGAATGCAACTTTCTCGTTAGGAGACCACTGCGAGTAGATCGAAGGGCACACCGCGGCAAGAGTTTCCAGTATTTCGGTTGATGGTGTGCCGGGATAGCCGACCGCGAGTTTGACTCCGGCCTCAAGTGATCCGCGAGCTACTGCTTCATTTCCAGATAACAACGCCTTCATGTTGACTCACAATAAGTTATCAGTTCCTTAACTAACCATGTGACGGTACGCCGGGGGCGTACTATCGGTCTGAAGATTATAACTTGGTGGCTGTGCGCTGGCAACCGCTTTTTGCGCGCCGATTTGTAAGGGGAACTTCTGCCAAAAAGGTCTGTTAATGAACTCTATAGCAGCGTTGTGTTGTGTCCCGATTCCGTAGTGTGGTTTATCAACAGCCTGCTTGAGGAGATGCATCCGCAGAATCCACTTGTCGCAGCTATTGCTTTGTCCTATATACGACGGAGTGCCGTTTAGGCTGACAACAAGAAGACTCAAGAAACCTCCTTCTATGGTTCCTTGAGCAAGAAAGCAGTGAATGTGATTTGGCAGTCTCGCTAAGTGCCTGTTACCAATCAGGATTCGGTGACAACAAGGACTCTCAGGAATTGAACTGGAGATGATTCTGTGAAAGAAAAGGAATACGAGAAGCTGTTTTCGGGATTCAAAGGAATCGAGGATGATATCCTCGCGATCTTTCTTAGAGTCCAGAAAAAAGACGGCTACATTTCGGAGGAAGCAATCAGGCGTGTTTCGAGGTTCTTGAAGATATCTGAGAACCGACTATACGGCGTGGCAACTTTCTATCCGAAATTCCGATTCACCAAGCCCGGCCGGAACACCGTGAAAGTCTGTATGGGAACAGCCTGCCATGTTCATGGAGGTCAGTCTTTGAGCGATGCTGTCGGCTGGCAGCTTGGGATCTCACTCGGTCAGACCACTGATGATGGACACTTCGATTTCCAGCGTGTGACCTGTCTGGGGTGCTGCACACTGGCCCCTGTCGTGCAGATCAACGATGACATCCACGACCGTGTTTTGGTGACCGGTCTGAAGGAGACACTGAAACAGTATGAATAGCTTCGAGAAAAGACGTCAGGAAGCACAGAAAAAGTGGGATGCTCTGCAAAATAGCAGGGTCCCCGTAATCTATGTTGGCAGTGCAACATGTGGCCTTGCCGCCGGAGCGGCTGGTGTTCTTAAGGCGGTCGAGCAGACGCTGAAACGGAACCGACTCAAGGCCAAAGTAGTGCCGGTAGGGTGCATTGGCCCATGCTACCTGGAACCGCTCATGGATATTACCATGCCCGGTGAACCTCGTATCAGCTACGCCAATGTGACTCCCGAAAAGGCACAGAAGATTGTTGAGAGTTTGCTGATCGAAGGTAAACCTTTAGCTGACCTGGCTGTTGGTCATTTTGGTGATAATGGTTCCGACTTGACTACGGGAATCCCAAAGTTTTTCGACATGCCCATGTTGAAACCCCAGGTCAGGGTTGTGTTGAGGAACGCAGGTTATATTGATCCGGACGACATTGATCACTACCTTGCCAACGATGGCTACGCCGGCTTGGTAAAAGCCTTCAAGATGGGTCCGGAAGCTGTCATCGAGGAGATCAAAGAGGCAGGCCTGCGGGGCAGAGGTGGTGCTGGATTCCCAGCTTTCAAGAAGTGGGAAATCTGCCGCGGCGCTCCCGGAGAGCAGAAGTACATGGTCTGCAACTCGTCGGAAGGTGACCCTGGCGCGTTTATGAACCGGTCGTTGATTGAGTCTGACCCGCACTCGGTGCTTGAGGGTCTTCTTACGGCTGCTTTTGCTATCGGTGCCAGCTTTGGGTACATCTACATCAACACTGACTATCGTCTGGCTGTTGCTCGATTGAGAAAAGCCGTTACGCAGATGAAGGAAGTTGGACTGTTGGGCAAGAACATACTCGGTTCCGGTTTTGATTTCGAAATCAAGATAAAAGAAGGGGCCGGTGCGTTTGTTTGTGGTGAGGAGACAGCCCAGATTGCGTGTATCGAAGGTCGGCGCGGTATGCCAAAAGCACGACCTCCTTTCCCTGCAATTTCCGGTATTCATGGCAAGCCTACTATCATTAATAATGTCGAGACACTGGGTACTATCCCCAATATCCTCAGAAACGGAGCCGCCTGGTACACTCAGTATGGTATAGAGGGTAATCGCGGTACCAAGACGTTTTCGCTGGTCGGTAAGGTCAAGCGCGGTGGACTGATAGAAGTTCCGCTTGGTGTCAAGCTACGGACGATTATCTACGATATCGGAGGCGGTTCCTGGAAGAAGTTCAAAGGTGTGCAAACTGGCGGACCGTCAGGAGGTTGCCTTTCGGAGGAACACCTCGACATACCGGTGGAATACGAGTCGATGAATGCCGCCGGTTCCATTATGGGATCGGGCGGACTGATCGTGATGGACGAAGATACTTGCGCGGTTGACCTGGCGTTGTATTTCCTGCGTTTTACTCAGAAAGAATCGTGTGGCAAATGTTCACCGTGTCGCGTGGGGACATGGCACATGGTGACTATCCTTGAAAGGATCGTCAGCGGCCAGAGTCAATCAGGAGATCTCACCAAGCTTCAGACCCTGGCCGAGACAGTGCAGCACGCTTCGCTGTGCGGTCTGGGTCAGACTGCTCCTAACCCGGTTCTGACTACATTGAGGTACTTCCGATCGGAGTATCTTGAGCATGTCAATGAGAAGCACTGTAGAGCCGGGGTTTGCAAAGAGTTGATCGACTATGAGATAGACCCTCAGAAGTGCAACGGCTGTCAGCTCTGTGTGGATGTTTGTCCTACGGATGCCATCAGTGGAGCTAAAGCGGAGTTGCATGAGCTTGATCTTTCTCGCTGTATCAGGTGCAAGGCCTGTTATGAAGTCTGTCGGTATAATCCTCTGGCAGGAAACGCAATCGTGATCAAGACCAGGCGGAGTGCGTGATGAGCAAGCGAAATAGCACCGTGAATATCACAATCGATGGAAAACCGTACAAAGTTGATGCCGGGATAACTGTTCTCGAAGCTGCCCGGCAGAACGATATCTACATACCGACACTCTGTGCTCATGAAGATCTGGCTCCGCACGGAAGCTGCCGGATGTGCATTGTCGAGATTGAAGGCATACGGAATTTCCCAACTTCCTGCACAACGCCCGTCACTGACGGTATGGAAATCCAGACGCATACGGCCGAAGTCGAGGCTGTGCGTACGGAAGTTCTGCAGTTGTTCCTTAGTGAACACACGTCGAGTTGTCTCATCTGCGGCGAAAAGGAAGAGTGTAAGAAATACCTGTCAACGATCCGAAAAGCCGGGGTAACTACGGGTTGCCGGTACTGTCCCAAGGATGGGCAGTGTGAACTTCAGGATGTTACGGAGAGGATGGGTATTGAGGAACTCCACTACTCGGTTTACTACCGCAATTATCCTGTCGAGAAAGATGACCCGTTCTATGATCGGGACTACAACCTGTGTATTCTATGCGGTCGTTGTGTGCGGATGTGTCAGGATGTTCGCGGGGCGAATGTTCTGGCGTTTACGCAGCGGGGACGTGATTGCGTTATCGGTCCGGCTTTCGGACGAACGCTTGTCGATGCCGGCTGCGAGTTCTGCGG
>Ga0164310_10002449_pt1 | contig 10679 bp, 8 predicted proteins | sample GuaBasSedimGuay1_FD_121795 | JGI IMG/M metagenome (GOLD analysis project Ga0164310, IMG submission 121795) | Subseafloor sediment microbial communities from Guaymas Basin, Gulf of California, Mexico - Guay1, Core 4569-9, 0-3 cm | ecosystem: Environmental > Aquatic > Marine > Hydrothermal vents >... | reverse complement strand
CTACAGCTCACTTATCTAATGGTTAGCGTGGACGTAGACGGTGAAAAAGCTTTAGTTTTATGGGAGAAGATATATCTACCTACAGCGTTCATAGTCGGCAAATCAGACGATTTATCGTTCTACGATTATATTCGAGTTATGAAAGAGATATACCCCAGCTTTGCTCCGGCCAATGTAAACGACGAAACTCGACTAAAAGAGTTTATGGATAAGATCGTTAAGCTTGATGAAAGCAAGATAGTATCTTCTCCAATATTCCCCTACGAGAAGCCTAGGCTTGTAGGCTTGAGATTTATGGGTCAACGCTTCATACTGGACGGCTACATACACCAGCAGCTCTGCTATCCAAACCTGCCCACGAGGCTTAAGGTCAGGGGTTTAGATATTATGGCCGCGCTAGGGTCTGAGAGAGCGATGGAATTATTGGAGGAAGACTTCAAAAAATATTCAAAATTTTACGATAAGCTTGTTGAGGTAAAAGATGAAATTTCCCAGCTTAAACCGGAAAATTGGACAGAAACGCTTTACATGGGCTGGCTTTATTCCATAAAAGCCCTACTTTACGAGCCGAGCAGCGGATATCCCTCTTTTATGACTACAGAAGCTTGGCTTGACAAAAGCCTGAACACCGCCTTAGCCAGCTGGGCTCAGCTTAGGCATGACACTATACTCTATGCTAAACAACCTTACGCTGGGAAAACAGCCATACCTCCCAAGCAGCCTCATCCAGGCTACGTAGAGCCCAACCCTCTACTCTATTCAAGATTGAGAAATCTAGTGTATGCTACGAAGAAAGGGCTTGAATCGCTCGGTTTATTGGATAAGCAAGTAAGCGAAAAATTGTCTGCGTTCGCTGAGTTATTAGATAAGTTGGTAGATATCTCAGTTAAAGAGCTTAAAAGCGAAAAGCTAAGTGATGAAGATACCGCGTTTATGAAAAGCTATGGATACAGGCTTGAAAGCTTGTTATCTGTAGCTGAGCCCAGAACAAAAGATCCCAGGGTAATCGCTGATGTATTTACAGAACCTAACTCGAACACGGTGCTTGAAGTTGGCACGGGATACTTTGATAATATAATAGTAGTCTATAAAACGCCGGATGGAAAATTATATGCTTCAACCGGTTTAACGATGAGCTACTACGAGTTTTACTGGCCTCAAACAGACAGGCTGACGGATGAAAAATGGGCTCAAATGCTAGAGTCAGGTAATGCTCCTGAGCAGCTTCCATGGATTTACAATTTCAAAATTAAACCTTAATTTTGACTTTGGTAACATTTAAATGAAAGATGGTGATTACTTAGGATATGCAATATCTTAAAGAAGCTTTACTACTTTTTCTCTTTGCATCAGCTTTGATTCTTCTGGTTTTATACATGAAAATCGGAGAGAACGAGAGAAAAGTGAAAATAATCTCGTTATCTAAATCTTACCGCGATTTCCCCTGGAGTGTATGCTATTCCGGAACAAAAAGCTATCTTCTAGAAGTAGTGCCGATTGCTGAGGATTACGTGAACGTAGTATTAGTCCGCTACTGGATATGGGCTCCTCAAAATTATAAATGCCCAGAAACTTTAACATTGGAGGTTTCAACTTCAAAAGGGAAAATCTCAGAACTTCTATATTTGGAGCATGTGGGAATGTACTGCTACACTCCACTAGTTATAGTTATTATTTCAGGCGAGGGCGTAATAAGAATAGCTGATGAAGCAGTATCAATACCAAGTTGCTGGGCTGATAAGCATCCATGGCTTAACGGTGGAAAGCTCCCATCTGCAATACTGCTATCCGGAAGATTAGACGATTTAAAATGGGAGAACAAGGGAACAAAATCCTTTATCATCGAAACAAGCAAGATTTACGAAAGCACAGATTTGAAAGTATTGGCTTTAAGAATCTCAGCATTTAAGCCTTCAGGTAATTATGTCAAAAGCTTTAAAGTTAAAATACTGGAAGAAGACAGCGTTATTGAAGAGTTTGAAATACCCGCATACTCTAGAAACCTTTACTCAGAAACTAACGCCATTCTTATAGCCTTACCTCCATCAGCTAACGTTATAATGATTGAAAACAATAAAATAGAAGTTTAGCAAATATTGCGTCAAATTTTTATATTTTTAAAGTGTTGAGCTTCTATGACCTTCAAGTCTTTCTTTAAACAAGTCGGTTACTACCTAATAATAGGATTCTTATACTCGCTTACAAGCATGATATTAAGTCTCATCTTTAAAAAGCCAGTTGACATTCTCTCGCAGCTCAGCTACACTACGGTTGCAGGATTTATTGCGGCATTTTTCACTAGTTTAATTCTGCCAGGATTATATTTAGAGAAAAAAAGCTTATGCTTTTGTTGTGGTCCACAATGTACGTTATTCACGTATCAAATATAGTAGAATACTTTTTTTGACGCTCACGTTTGAAGATCTGATAATACCAGCTATTATTGTAGCTTTTAACGACGCTGTCTTATCTTATACTATAGTAAATTTATTTTATGAAGCGCCATTTTCTCTCCTAGTTTAAAGGAAGCTGTTTTAAAATTTTTAAATCAACGCCGTTATATTCTTGGGTGTTAAAATACTTGCTACTAAGCATAGTTTTTATAATCGTTTACTTCTTTTTCGGCGCTCTATCCTCTCCTATAATTCTACAATACTACAATAATCCAAGCACTGGATTAAACTTGGTAGTTCCTAGTTTTGACGTGATAATACCACTAGAATTTGCTAGGGCGATGATATACCTTTTCACGATAACGCCGATGATAGCTCTTTTAAGGAGGAAAGGCAAAACCATCCTTTTCACTTTAATGGTGTTCTTGTATATTGTTAGGCGGTTTAACGTCGCTTATAGAAGCTCCAGATTGGTCCATTGAATTGAGAATAGCTCATGGAGTCGAACTATTCTGCGACTTTGCCTTGTGGGGGTTGGTAATTTTCCGCGTGATAAGAGGATAATCCTAGAGTCTAGCCGATAAAGTGAAATAAAAAAATTTAGTGTTTTTTCTTTAGAAGAATTGCTATCACGACTATAGCAAATGCTATTGCTATGAATATTAAAATCTGGTCGAAAACGGCTTCTGTTGGAGGTTGTGGTTTTTCTTCTGGCTTTTCCGCCTCGATAGCAAACTCTTTTGTAATTTCCTCGCTCTTGTTATTGGCAAAGTCTACCGCAGTTACCTTTAATGTTATCTTACCTTGACCGGGCAGTTCAACTTTGAACAAGGGCTTTTCGTAAGTATCGATTACTCCCTCGTCTTTGTCAACAACGACTAGAGGATAAGCCTTAACCTCTTTCCATTCGCCACCGTTTACTGAAATCTTCACAGATACGTCGGCAACGCCCCAGCCTTTATCATAGGTTTCTATGACAGCATACTTAGTTCCTTCCTCATCGACCATTTTCACATCTGTAATTTCCGGCTTTACATTGTCTGGCGTTGAAGCTAAGGTAACCTTTACTTGAGATTCCGCGGGAACTTTTGCAGTGATCAAATACAATATTCCACCTTCTACCTCATAAGTTTCCACTTCATAGCTTTCCAAGCCATAGATCTTATACTCTTCACCGGGCTTCACCTTAAACTCCGCCACTATAGGCATATCCGCTTTCAATCCATTGTCTACTCTTAGCGAGACAGCGCTGGAAGAACCATCGTTAACGGGCGTGTAATAATAAGTAAGCATACCAACGGGTAAACTGTTAGGATACTCGAAGAGACCTTTTCCCTCGTGCATTATCGCATCTACTTCACCGTTTTCAGAAACGTAAATTATTCTATAAGATTGATAGTGCGCTCCCTCTCTTACGCTGCCTCCGCTAGGCTCCTTAACGAATAAGTAATGTTTATCATTTATAATGGCGATGCTGTCTCTGTGTATATGACCCGCGAGCATAAGCCTTACATCGTGCTCTATCACGGTTTTCAACAGCAAACCAGCTTCTTCTAGGTTTTCAGCCCAGCTTGGATACATCTTGTTTTTTATCTGCTCTACGTTTTCGGGGTCTACTTTAATCTCTCCACCTGGATAGTCGATTATCGGGTGGTGGAAAGCGAGTATCTTAACCTTGTCCGGATGCTCTGATAATACCTGGTCAAGCCATTCCAGCTCTTCTACAGTTGCAAATCCATCTGATCTAGTATCAATAGCCGCGATCATGTAAGGACCCATGATTGTATACCAGTATAGCGGAGTGGCGAATTTCTGATAGTTTTTAGCGTCGTCACCAGCGTGATCGTGGTTTCCAGGGAGCAGGAATATGGGAGTCTTCAAGAATTGAGATAGGAAGAAGTAGTACTGCCACGCGCTTCTTATAGTATCAACGTCTACGATATCGCCAGTAGCTATGATTATATGAGGTCTTATAATGTTGAGCTCGTAAACGCATCTAGCATAAACCTGCGCGCCTCCTGGTAAATGTATGTCGGTTATATGTCCAATAGCTAGTTTCTCAGGCCAATCTTTTAACACCCTAACGCTTCTCGGCTGGATGTGAGACTTTTCTTCTCCATCATAAAATTCTAACCGTAGATCGTAGAGAAGCGGCGGGATTTTATCTGGTATTTTAAAAGCTAAAAACCACAATCCCTCTCGATAATCAGATGACGTTAACTCTAGCTTGTAGGAGCAATGCTCGTTCTCTATATAACCAATCCAGTTTTTCGCGTTTTGCGACGCGTTAACTTTGACCAGAAGCTCTCCATTCCACACGACAACTTCGGGAAGTGATGGACGTGGATATTCAACAACTTCTCTTACGCTTCGCAGCTTTATCTTCGGTACCGCAAAGGAAATGATAGAGAAGAGAACTACGGTAAGAACTAGTATTGTAAGAATAGTTTTCGCTTTCATGATATCGCATAATATTTAACAAGGTAAATAATAAACTTGTTGAATTTCAGGTTTTGAGAATAATCACGTTATTCCAGGGTATAAAGACTTTAATCTTATCGCCAATGTTGATTTCCGTGTCGGCGTCTAAGCTTACCAGAACTCTCTCGCTGTCTACTCGTATTCTAGCTTCTACAATTCCACCGATAAACGCAAGCCATTCTACCACTCCCTCAAGCTCGTTTATTTCCTCCCCCTCCTCTACCGCCATAAAATCGTGAGGTCTAAGAACGACGTATACGTTATCTCCAACATTAACCTTCTCCTCGCCGGATACGCAACCCTTTATAAGCAGATTCCCCACCTTAACTTCGATAAAATCATCTACGGAAACTACTTCTCCCTTAAGCACTGAGCTGCGGCCAATAAACGTTGCAACAAACAGATTACTCGGCTTTCTATACACCTCGTGGGGCGTGCCAATCTGCTCTACGCGTCCGTTACTCATTATAGCTATTCTATCAGATAACACCATTGCCTCCTCTTGGTCGTGGGTTACGTAGATAGTCGTTATACCAAGCCTTTTCTGGAGATCTTTCAATTCTTCTCTCATTTCAATTCTCAACTTAGCGTCTAGGTTGCTTAAAGGCTCGTCTAAGAGAAGTAGTTTCGGTTCTATAACCAACGCTCTAGCCAACGCCACGCGCTGCTGTTGCCCGCCACTAAGCTGGTGAGGATATCGATCGGCCAAACCTTCAAGCCTGACAAGCTCTAAAACTTCGCGGACCCTAGCCTTTATCTCCGTCATTGGAGTTTTTCTAATCTTTAATCCATAAGCTATGTTATCGAAAACTGTCATGTGAGGCCAAAGTGCGTAATTTTGAAAGACCATTCCAACTCCACGCTTGTAGGACGGTAAGTCTGTAACGTCGATATCATCGAACAGTATTCTCCCCTCGTCTGGAATTTCAAGTCCAGCAATTAACCTCAAAGTTGTCGTTTTCCCACAGCCAGATGGTCCAAGGAAGGTAAAGAATTCTCCATCCTCAATATCTAGCGTTATATGGTCTGCTGCTACAACTTTGCCAAATCTTTTCGTTATATTCCGAAGAGAAACTCTAACCATATCACCACCTTATATCCCGAGAAAAGCTACACGCTGCTTCAAAATATAGTTTGACACAGCCAATGCAATCACCTGCACAGTTATCAACAATAAGCATAAGGCAGCCGCAACGCTAACCGTTCCCACGGCGGCTGTACCGTATATAACCTGGCTAATATAGAAGGTTATTGGGCCTCTATCTTCTCTTAACGCTCCCAAAGTCACGCTGGTGCTCACTTCCGACATGCTGTACACGAATGTTAGTATACCCCCTCCTATAACGTTTGCTGCGATGAGGGGGACGACGATATCAAAGAAGCTCTTAAATCTAGTCGCTCCTAGAGTAGTAGCAACCTCTTCTAAGCTTTCATGAACTCCTTGCAACCCGGCGAACACGCTGCGCGCCGTGAACGGGAGGCGTCTCACGCTATAAGCGAATATTAAGAGCAGAGCTGGATCGACTAGCGGGTCTAAAATAGTCCCCCTGAAAAAGCCCGTAAAGAACAGGAAATATCCTACGGCAACGACAATTCCTGGAACAGCGATAGGCATAGTCAGCAATGAATCTAGAACGTCAGTGCCGGGAAGCTTTGATCTTGCAATAACATAGGTTGAGCTGCTTCCTAAAATTACCGCTAGTAAAACAGCTACTCCAGAATATACTAGACTGTTTGATATCGCCCTCATCACGTTAGGATCTGTAAAAAGCCTGCTCACGTACTCGAATGTTATAGCTTTTGGCGCAAGCCCGCTGATAGCCCAATCCGTTAAAGCTAGTATTATAACTCCAATTTGCGGCATCGAAGCCGATAAGACTAGAAGGGTAAGGAATAGATAGACTGGGATTAAGCCTTTGAAGCTTAGCTTCCGTGTTCTAGGCTTCCACCTTCCACCCTTGCTTATAGTCGCGTAGGTTTTCAATGTAACGTATTTTTTGATTGCTAAGAAGCCGGCAACCGCGAAGCTGACCAGAATAACGGCGATAGCCGATGTTATCGGGGATATTGCTCCTGTTACAGCTGCGGCGAAATCGTCGAACACGTATACAGACATTACTTTGCGAGCTAGAGGATTGCCGCTGTAGCCTATAAATCCTATAGGCGCTCCAAGGTCTTCGAGGCTGAAAATGAAAACTATAGTTGCCCCAGCGGCTAGCCCCGGCATGGACAGGGGCAGGGTTATAGTTCTGAATAGTTTGAAACCTCCAGCGCCTAAAGATTCTGCCTGCTCCTCCATCGTGGGGTCCATGGTCATCAAGCTAGCGAAAACGTTCAAGTATACTATTGGATAGAACGCTAGCGTCTGGGCAACAGCTATACCTACGAGACCGTTTACGTCTATACGCCAGGGTAGTATGTGGAGAACATCATAAAATAGGAAGTTTAAAAGCCCTCCTCTAGGCTGGAAAAATTTGCCTATAACGTATGCGTTTACGAACGGCGTTGCAAGCATCGGTATTAAAACCATTACTCTGAAAATGTTTTTCCCTGGAAAATCGTATCGCGCGATGATTAGAGCAGTTAAGACGCCTATGAGAGAAGTAGATATGGTAACCGTGGCAGCTACGATGAGAGAGTTCATTATGTAGCCATGGTCTATCCCCCAGATGTAAATAGTGTCTCCGTGAACTTCAAACATCATTCCGCCTCTAGCTTTAAGCGAGAAAAAGTCCGGGTCGCTTAATACTTTTTCAAACCAGTGTAGGCTAAAACTTCCATCGTGCAAGAATGCTTGCTCAATTATGGTAGCTATGGGAAGCAGAAGGAAAAGAGTTAGGTAGGCGTAAGAAAAAATATATTGAAAGGTTATAAGAGGATCGAGAGATTTTTTTATCTCTCGCAGCCTAGTAGTTGAAAGCACCAGCTTTTTCACCCTCCTAGCTCTTCGAGCACCTTCCTATATCTATTTTCCGCTCCCTCTCGCCATGCCCTAACGAGAGAATCTCTGTAAGCTGGATCTTTCATTATTTTCTCGTTTACTTTTTGAGCGTATTCCTGCGTAAATGTAACCTCTTCTCCAGTGTCCGGGTCTTTGAAAACTAGCTTAAGAGGATTAGTTAGCTCGTCTACGAGCCTGTTGAACTCTTCCTCGCTAATTTCCCCATTTAGGTATTTCTTTGTGAGAGCCATCCAAGCTTCCTTTAAAGCTTGTTCGGCTCTTACGTTTGTCGCGTGGAAGAACCACATCAAGGAGTATTCGTAGCTTAAAGCTAGCTCGTCGCTAAATTCTATTGTTGAAGCAACCAAAGTTTTTTCATAGTTTTCCTTCAAGTCTGATCTCTCTTGTCCTTCAGGAGTATCGAAAACTTTAATGTTGATCGGTAGCCTGTTAATTGAGGGATGCAGCCAAACCTTCTGTCCTTCAGGGCTTAAAATCCAAGCAATAAAAGCTTTAGCCGCCTCTGGATGCTTCGCCGTAACTAGCAAGGCTATCGGGTCTCCATTAACCAGCGTGCCATCTTTCGGAAGCACGTATTTTGCGGTTCCCGGTGCTTCGAGTTGCGAAGTATATCCGTAGAAGTCTATAGTGATGCCGACACCTACGTCGCCTCTGACAACGGCTTCTCTCACGAGTCCTGATTGATCGTATATTCTGCTGTTAGCTGCTATGCGCGTTATCAGCTTCCACCCTTCCACCCATCCATACTTCTGCAGGATAATCTCGTACATTCTAGTGTTCGAAGTAGACTTGGTAGCGTCCGCTACTGCAACGCTAGGGGAAGGAAGCGTGACAGCATAGGCGGGGCTTCCCAAGTCGAGCCATTCATCCGGCTCGGGAAGGTTTCTCTCATTTAGAAAGTTTTTGTTTATTGTAAAACCGAAGGATGCTATTGCAGCCGCGACCCAATACACTTTTCCATCTTCACCCTTTCTTTTCATTGGAACGCCGCTGATATCATCGGGTAGTTCGGCTATAACGGCTTCAAGCTCGTCGTAGCCCTCTAAAGGAGCGAGAAGCTGGTTTTCTAGTAGGATGTCAAAGAGAACGGGGCCGCCTCCCCATCCTACGTCTACGTCTCCGCTTCTTTTTATAGTGTCAATCCATAATCCAGCTCCTACCGGCAACCATACGATATCTTTAATTTTGTATTTTTTAGCAACTTCGCTTTTCAGGAAATTTTGCTCCGTGATATCCTGTATGTCCGCACCATGTCTCGTTATAATTTTTAATACTATGCCTTCCTCCGCTGGCTTAAATGGTTGAACAAAGAACAATATGGCTCCAATGAGGATTATGGCTAAAATTAAAACTGCAATAATAACCTTTTTTTCCAACGATATCACCACTAAAAAAGTACTACATGGAGTATATGACGATTTCGCATTGTGCAGCATTATCTTTAAATAATCCTAGGATATTTTACTCTCGGTGAAGTCATGAAAAAGGCGGCATTACTTCTTTTACTGATTCTCATCAGCCTATCTCTACCTGTCTTCTATAGCACGCCGGAAAAAACTATAGCAGTCTACATGAAAGGCTTAGAAGGAGAAGACGTACTTCTTGAAGCCGCTAAAAAAGATATTTCGGCAAACTGGGTAGTAATAACCGAAGATTTGACATATGATAAAATAAAAGATGCTACAGTTCTAATAGTTATCTTCGTAGATCAGTTTGCAGGCATCACATCGGATGAGCTTTCCGCGATCAAGAAATGGTTTGATGATGGAGGAAAAGTATTGTGGGTTGCGGGAGACAGCGACTATGGAGATGATAGAAACAGACAAGAGCCAGCTAACAAGGTATTAGAAGCTGTTGGCAGCGTGTTAAGAATCGACCTATGCTCCGTGGAAGATAAGAAATCAAACGCAGGAAAAACATACAGAGTATTAGGTTTAAGCGATAAAGCAGATCCCGAGGTAAGCTTCCTTGTTTCCGGCGTCACTCGCGCGCTTTTCCATGGTCCAGGAGTAATCGCAGCCTACAAAGACGGTAAATGGATTTCCCTTAGCGAAGAAAAACCAGCAAACGTTTACCGCGTAATGTGGTCTAGCGAAGGAGGAATCATAGTGAACAACAACCCGCCAGACCCGAACGCTTATAGCGTAGGCCAGGAAGGAAGGTTCGTGTTAATGGCTATTGAAATTATGCCAGATAAAAAGAACGCTGTTATAGCTACTGGGGACGCGCCTTTCGATCACTACTGTGGAATGTATAAGCCAGAACTAAAGAGACCTGACAGATACGGCGAAAAATACCCGCAGCAAGGCGCGGTCTTATTCAAGAATATTATCGACTGGGCGTTTAAAGAGCACGAAGGCGGTGTCTGGGAAGCGGCAGGACCCAAGTATGACATGACCCTGATATTAGCAGTTGTTGTAGTAGTAGTCATCGTCGTGGCAGCGGTGGTATTACTCCTAAAACGTAAAAAATAATTTACTTTATTTTTTTACTATTTTAATTCTTATACTTTACATAATTTTTGCAAATCTCGATAATGTGCCTGTAATAAAGCTTGAAGCTTTACTAGTTAAAAAGACAGCCACGCCTTCCTACTTCATAAGGCTCAGCTATTCTTAAGTACAGGCTCAATCATTTAATATTTATAGTTCTAGGCAGTATCGCGTTTACCCTTATATTATAGGGAGCCCATTCGATAGCAAGAGCACGCGTTAAAGATAAAATACCGCCCTTAGAAGCATTATAAGACGCTACACACCAATCACTTCCGCATATGCGGAAAAGTTGATTGGCTAGCTAAAAAGCACCTTTGAGATTTACGTCAACCACCCTATCCCAATATT
>Ga0164310_10002448_pt1 | contig 10683 bp, 8 predicted proteins | sample GuaBasSedimGuay1_FD_121795 | JGI IMG/M metagenome (GOLD analysis project Ga0164310, IMG submission 121795) | Subseafloor sediment microbial communities from Guaymas Basin, Gulf of California, Mexico - Guay1, Core 4569-9, 0-3 cm | ecosystem: Environmental > Aquatic > Marine > Hydrothermal vents >... | reverse complement strand
TTTTAGGAGTATTTTATAAGAACTTAGCATTTTCGCAAATCATTTTTCATTTTAAGCTAAATAAGTTTTATCATAGGGGGATGCTTTTGGACTAGACAAAATGGAGTTTATTAGATACTTTTTAACAATTGATGAAAATAAAATTTTCACGTCATGCAAAAAGAAGATTAAAGCTTTATAAAATCTCAGAATTGGCAATTAAAGAGATTTTAACAAACATAAATCTACCTCAAGGTAAGCATGAAATAATCAGGACAAAGGAGAAGATGATGAAAATATATTATGATAATGAAGTAGACGCACTTTACATAAAATTAAGTAATAAAAAACCTGATGGTGTGGTGGAGATTTCTGAAGGAGTAAATCTAGACACTACTATAGATGGTAAGATCGTAGGGATAGAAATTCTTGATGCTTCTAAAAAGATGGATTTAAAAACCATATTAACTTACACATTAGAGATAGATAAAAAAAGGTTATTAAAAAAGATTGCTTGACAAATTTCTTTTGCTTTTTGGATCTAAATAAGTTTTATCATAGAGGGAGGGGGATAGGGCTTACCATATATTTCTCTTTTTTCTTTGCAAGCTTGGCAGAGATAATAGTATAGGACTGTGTCTTCTTTTTTATTAACGTATTTTTCAATCTTTCTTTTTAATTCTAAAATTTCTTTCTTTTTTAAAATACATTCAAACACACTGTAATTCACCCTTCTTCCAAATTGAGAAAGGATTTCACAAATTTTTTCTCTTCTTTTATCATCTCTTATGTCATAGGCAACAACAATAAATTGATACTTTACCATTTTGCTATATAGGGGCGATATTTCTTTGTCTTATCAAGCAAAAAATCAGCCATGGCTTCTGCTTGATGAGCTATAATATCTAACATTTTCATTTCTTTTCCCCTAAAGACTTCTATATCATTTATTCTTTCTAAAACCTTTTCTGTCACCTTTTGCCTTGTTTCTTTAGAAAGAAGACCATTTTCTATTTTTAGGTCTTTGCCTTTTGTAATTAAAGGAAATATTGCCTTATCTACTATTTGATGTCTAAATTCTTCAATTAGGTCAAATATAAGGGTAGGTTTGTCTTTTTGAGGTTTATGCAGGTAACTTATATAAGGATTAAGACCAGTTACTAAAATTGTATGCCATATCCGACTATAAAGGATACCATAGCCATAATTTAAGAGGGAATTAACTAAATCTGTTGCCCCCTTTCTTATTCTGCCTTCAAATTGAATTTGTTCATTAAGCAGTCTTTCTACTAATGCCCAATAATCAGTAGCTGCTCTTCCTTCAATAGAAAAAAGTTTTCCTCTTAAGATATCTAAATCTGTTTCATTTAGGCTTTGTATTTCCTTTAAAATTTTTTGCATGTGATTTATTTTTTCTGTAAATATTTCAGCAAAGTCTTTATCATGCTTTTTGCGGTATTTTGAATAGTATTTCATAAGATTTATTTGATTTTTTATCTTGGCAAAGACAAAGGTTTTGGCTAATGAGATGGCTTTACCATTTTCAAATGCCTTTAATTGAGCTAGCTGAATATCAACAATAGTAGGTGTATGTTGATAAATTTTAGCATAAGGCTTGCCTGTTAATTCAAAGAAGTCTATGGGAATGCCCCAGATAGCACAGTGATGGATTAAATCTGAAGAGATGGTTACTCCAGGGGAGATGATGGATATGTGTTTTAGATACCTTGAAGGGGTCTTATAAATCTTTTTACCTTTTTCTTTTATATAAATCATGCCCCTTCTTGCTTTACCAACAAAAAGACCAGGTCTGGTAATTATTAATTCAGATGAATGCATTTGCAATTTTTGATATTCTCTCTTTTTTTGTTTAATTGGGTCTGTTTTTTTAATTTCATAAGAAAGCTTTATTTTTTCTCCTTTCTTACAGACTTTAATAATTTTTTTGATTTCTCTATTTTTAAAAAGTTGATATTTGCTAGAGAGAAAGGGGATTTGTTTTAAAAGATTTTTGATTTCTTCTTTGCTTTGAAAGATATTATTTTGATATGCATTTTTAATGTATTCTTTAAGATTATCAGTAAGCCATTTATCCAGTTCTTCCAATATATTTTGAGGGATAAGTTTAGCATAATATCTATTAATGCCTTCTAATGTTTCGCAAAGTTTTTTGGGAAAAGGAGTAGTTTTTATAGCATTTAAAATCTTTTCTTTTAATTCAGAAAATTTTTTCTCTGAAAGTGAAATGCCATCTAGATTAAAAAATATCCCTAAAAAGTTAAATCCTTCAGAAATATTTTTAATTTGATAGTCAGGATTTAGTTTTAAATGTAATCTTTTCTTTAAAAAAGATTTAGCTATCCTTAAAGCCTTTTTTGCCTCTGTCTCTGAATAACTTAATATAATGAAGTTATCAGCATAGCGAATATAACCAAATCTTTTTTCTATCATTAATTTGTCAAAAGGATGAAGATAAAGATTAGCCAGAATAGGGGAAATAATACTTCCCTGAGGAATACCTACTTTTATATCCTTCCAATGTAATCTATCATCTACTCTGCCCATTTTTACCCAGAGTCTGATAAGGGATAAGATTCTCTCATCTTTTATTCTTTCTGCTAGCAATGAAAAAAGAATTTTGTGGTCAATGGTATCAAAGTAACTATTAATATCACAAATAGTAGCCCAACTTCTTTTTTGAGAAAAGATTAGATTTTTTACTGCTTCTATTGCTCTTAAAGGGCCTTTTTGGGGACGATAGGCAAAGCTTTGGATAATAAATTCTTTATCTAAAATGGGTTCAATGACTTCTTTTACTGCTTGTTGAACAATTTTGTCCCGAATAGTAGGAAGGCTTAATGTGCGAAATTCTTTTTCATTTTTAGGAATCTTTATTTCTTTATAAGGCTCAGGAATATAGCGATTATTAGAAAGTAAATAAGATAATTCTTCAATATTTTCACTAAGATGATTCTCAAATTTTTCAATACTTATTTCATCAATACCTCCAGCAGAACCTTTTTGTTTTATTTTATGCCAGGCACTGATTAAGGCTTCTGTACTGCATATTTTTTCATAAAGTGCTATGCTCATAATACAAGCTATATTTCCCCAAGCCAAAGGTAGTGGCTTTGCCTACATGGATAAATTCACCAATGTGTAATAAGGGTAAAAATTTCTTAAGATTGCCTTCATAGGTTATCTTTCCTATAAGACCTCCAAGTTTCATTCTACCTTGTTTGGCAGAATATCTTTCCCAATCATACCAGTAAAGGCTACTTTCTTTTACTTTTATCTTTTCTGCCCCTTTTAAAAATGTTTGATACTCTTTATTTTTGCCTCCACAATGATAATAGGTTAATAATGTTGCCCTTTCACACAGTCTTTCAATGAGGGTAATAAAGGGAATAAAGGGAGAAATTAAATTGCCGCTTCTTTTTATTCTAACAGGGGTCTCAAAGACTAAAGAAATCTCATTTAGAGGAAGAGATTTTTTTAGAAAATCATTATATCTTATGCAATTATTAATCTTTTTTAAATGATCTTTTTTAGGATCATAGATTTCCTTACAGGCATATTTTCCAAAACAGGCATCAACACTTATTACTTTAAACTTTTTTCTTCCTTTACCTATCCCTCTTTTGCCCATCTCCAAAAAACTATATATAATATAGGGTAGATAATCATTTGCTTTGCCAATAAGAGTAAAATAAAATGATAGTTTTTCGTCTTTGGTGAAATATTGTGTTTGGGTAAGCGGAGGGACGATAATATAAGGATGAGGAGCATTTTTATGTTTTCTAAAGTCTGGTTCATCTTTTGATAGATAGGTTTCAAATATGTATCCATAAGCGCATTTTTGTGAAAACTGGCAAGTATTGCAGTTTTTCTTTGGATTATAAAGACAGGCTAAATTCTTTAATACCCGTCCAAATACTCCTCTAAATGCAGAGCCTTTATATGGAGGGAGAAAAAGTGTATCTATTGGCTGTATTGTTACTTTATATCTATATAAATAAAGATTTGAAAATGGCATTAAATATTAACAATGTAATTTATCTTTTATTGTTTGTATTAAATGCTTTTTATCCCTATTTGATATATCTTTATTCTTTCCATAACTGGGCAGCTCAATAAGATAAATGTTTCTTGCTTCTGCTAGCTCTCTTAAGTTTGATAAACTTTCATCCCATTTTTGATCAACGATTAAAAATTTAGTTGTATATGTACCCAAATATTCTCTTCCTCCAGCAGTATTTAATTGGTCAATACCTTCTTTTGTTCTAGCTTTTTTTCCTGTTTTTAGTTCTGCAATGCCTACATAGTTTTCACATCTTATTATTAAATCTATATCCAAAGCACCTCCAATTTTTACGCCAGATTTTAATTCTTCTACAGATGATTTAAGTGCGTCATATACAGCTCTTTCAAAATCATTTTTAAAGTTTGTTTGATTATAATTGCCAATATGGACACGCAAATACTCATCAATGTTGATTTTTAAAGACACAATAGTAGTGTTTTTTAAAGAAGGAATTCCTTTTTTAAATTCATATTCATAAATCTTCATCTCCTTACCTTCTGTTTGCAGATATAAAAAGGGAGCATTATATTGCTGAGCTAAACTATAACCAGCAAATGCCATTGCCTTTGTTCCACCAGTTAGATTAAATATCAAATCAGCCTCATTGCTAATTTTATTCTTCACTTTCTCATAAATCTTAGAAATATCATAAGGATCAACCTCGCATTCCTCTATTTTTGTTATTTTCGACTCAACGAGTTTCTTTATATTTTCTGCCTTTGATTTTGTTAGTTTCGTAAAGACTAGAAGTGTTTTATCTGGTCTTTTAAATTTGATAGGTATCAAATTTGGTATAGGCTGTTCTCCTATAAAGGCAATCATTAAATTATTCATTCTTATAACCTCATGAAAAAAATTTACTTATATAGCCTTCCATATCTTTTATTGAAAGGACTTTTAAATATACAGGTGGTGATTTGTCACCAAACCATTGGCATATACTTATTTTTGGCTCACGAGAAAGTCCCATCCCTAAAGCAAAGGCAAAACTGCAAGGGCATAAAATGCATATTTCAATTTCATTATATTTAGCAATAATTCCTTGTGTCTTTCTAATAAAATGTTGAGCATATCCAAGCCAATCTCCTCTTGGAAGGTCGGTATCATAAACCAATCCTAAATTTTCAAATTTATCAAATTCAGGATGATTTTTAAATTCTAGATTATGTCTTCCTGAGACAAAAAGATGAAGGATAATTTTTTTATTGTTTTTAGAAGAGGGAATTGGGCGTTTTTCTTCAGGCTCATTTATATTTTTTGGCTCATATGTAAGTATGCGTGGATCAGTTAAGTCAAATACTTTAAAGAAATCTTGTGTTTCGTTATGATAGATGCATATTTTACGCCTTAAATTCACAACACTGCCAATTATAAATGCCATAGGAAGAGGCATGTGTGGATATAGATGATAGATATAGCCTTGAGGAAAAGTCCTTTGAAGTTTATTATCCAAAGAATTCCATTTACTTAAAATCTCTAAACATGCTTTTTCCCAAATTTTAGATTCTGTTTTATATCTTGGACTCTGCTGTGATAAATAGATAGATAAATCCTTTGGTTCAACCCCTCTAATATTAAGTCCTGTTTTCTTTAAAAAGCTTTCTAAAAGGTTTTTTGCTGCCAAAAAATCGTTCCTTTCAGTTAGAATTAAAGGGATTGGGACAGGCTCTGCTGGACTATAAGTAATTTCTATCATTTCTTTTTCACCTATTTCGACCACTTGCTTAATTTGTTCATAAAGACAATTCTGACAATCAATATCAATAAGTGAGGGAGGGATTTTAATATATTGTTTTGGGTCTATTTCAAAACATTGTGGTATTTTCCCCTCAACCTCCTCTATATAAGCACCCCGATAAGCCCAAATATGATTAGATGTATTTTTTATTTCTGCCTCTGCTTTATGTTGAAATCTTTTAAATTCTCTTTTACGCTTTATACAAGCAGCATCCCATTTCTTTCTTGCAGAAAGAAAATTTTCTCCTAATTTTATTTTTTCTTTATCTAGTTTCTTAAATTTACTTTTTGCCTCCTTTAATTTCTGTTTTACTCTTTCAAATTCCTCAGGATTTTTTGGTGAAGAAAAGTATGCCATTGCAGCACAGACTAAAGCGAAAAATAAATTCATAATCCAAAAGCTTAGGAAAAATAAAAGAGGGCTTATGTTAATCCCTAATATTTGAGCCATTTTACTTGCTTCAAAAAATTTTAATCTTATGTAAGAAACAACTGACAATACTAAGAAAAGACCCAAAACTAAACAAACCATCCACACAAGCTCTTTCTTAGTATGTTCTTCTTGCCTATAAATCTTTCCAAGATAGTGACCAGCAACAATTACTGATACACCCAGGGAAAAAGCCATAAGAAGAGTAAAGAAACGAGATTCTCCAAATATGTTAAATACCATACCATTAAGTATGAATTCACCACAAAAGATGAAAATAACTGCGATATGATAGATCCAAGATTTTAACTGAGGTTTTTCTAATGCATCAAAGTCTGACTGCGCTGCTTCATATGCTGATATGATTCCTTTTTCTTTATCAGTTAGTTTATCTAAATCTTCTTTTATTTTTAAATATTCACTTTCTGCTTCTTGGCATTTCTTTCTTAAAGATTTATCTAGATGCTGCCATTTTTCACTAAGACGTTCAAGGTCTCTTTCTGTAAGACCATATAACTCTCTCTCATATGGTGGGGGTTCTATAGAAATACCTTTTTTAGCATCTTTTTTCCCTCTCCTGCGAGCAAGCCAAATAGTATAAATAAACATATTTATTCCTCAAATTTTATTAATGCACTTCCATAATTCTTCTTTTCTAATATTGCCCCACATTCTTTAAAATAATTTATCCAGAAGTTTTGAATAGAAAAGAACTTTTTTTTATCCCTTGCCTGGGCACCAATTACATAAACTTTTACGCCCTTTAAGTCAGGCAGGCGTTCTTTCAATCTTTCATTTTCTATTATTTCTCTTATTCTTTCTTCATTTAGCCTTTCTTTTTCAAAGTTATAATCTAAAGAATCCTCAACCATATCAGATAAGATTACAAGAATAGGTTTTTTTTCAGGAAAATTTTTAAAAATCCTGTCTGCTACATGGAGTGAGCTCAAAATATCTGTCTTTAAGATTCTCTTTTTGGAAAAAAAGAGTTTTTCTGCATCCTTTATACATTTTTCTTTTTTTCTTCTAAGCTCTTCATCTGCTTTTTTTCTTTCCTTTTTTATTATTAAAGGATTATCAGTAGGATTTCCAAATGCATCCTTAGGAACAAATTTTGGAAAAATTTCCTTTATTGGTATTTCAGGTTCTTCTATGGAAGATTCTGTGATTTTTACTACAAAGATTGCATCTCCATGTTTGATAGACGAAATAATTTTCTTAAAGCTCTTAAGATATATATTTCTCATATTCCTTGTGCTTTCTGAAAGGTCGCATAATACTACAATTATTTTAGGAGAAGAAATTTTTTTATTTAATTTGCCACAAGATAGAATCAAGATGAAAAATAGAAAAAATATAATGAATCTGCTTTGGTAAATTGCATTTAACATAACTTAATTTTAATCTAAAGTGCCAATATAGGCAAGATATTTTTATTGACAAAGTATTTATATTATGACAATATTGAAAAAATAATGGATTGGAAGCTTAAGTTAAAGGCAATTTTACATGCTCCACCACATAAGCAGTGGGTTATAGTCAATAAGGGTCTTAAAAAAGATAGAAGTGTTGCAGAAGATTTATTTAAGATTCTTTTCCCAAATGATTATATAAAAGATGATAAGATAGAGACTGCAGATAAAATAGCCTCTGCATTAAGCAGGATAATAGTTGCCCCAGAGATTAAAAGTAAGGAATATGAAGATAGTTCTTATGTTTTATCTTGGAATGAAATTAATTTTATAGATATTTTTTCAGGGAAAAGGTATTCTTTAGAAGTCCCAGATGATAAAGAAATTAAACAAATCTTTGAAAAAATTTCTGAAATTAGTATTTTAAATGATCAAAAGGCTAAATTTTTCTTTTTATTTTTTTGGCGTTTTTATCCTGAAATCTTTTTTTGGCTAAATTTTCATCCTGCTGATAATAGGGCTCCAAATCATTCTATTTATGATCATTTGGTTCAGACTTCTGCTGTAGTTTCTGCATTGCCAAGACCAGCTTTCTTATTATTTACCATTGGGCCAGTTCAAAGCTTTATTTCAAAATCAAGAAAAACTCAAGATTTATGGGCAGGTTCTTATATGCTTTCTTATTTAACATGGGAGTCTATGAAACCGTTAATTGAGGAATTAGGGCCAGATGTTATTATTTTTCCAAATCTTTTAGGTCAGCCTTTAATGGATAATTATTTAGCAAATTTAAAATTTGATAATCATACATTTAAGGCAAAATTAAGTGAAAAATTTAATAATGAGCCATGGTTTAAAAAATTTGTAGAGAATGCATATAGTGAAAAAAAGCTTACTATTGCCAATCTTCCCAATAGATTTTTAGCTATAGTTCCTTATAATAAAGATTTGGCTAAAAGATGTGAAGAAAGATTTAAGAATAAATTAGAGGAATTGGCAAAAGAAGTAGGAAGTAAAGTTAATCAAAATGCACAAGAGATTGAAGAACATCTTTTGGCATATTTTCAAGTATATTGGGCTATTTTACCTTGGATTGAAAATAAAGATTATAGTCCTGAAGCATGTTTAAGCGATTATAAAAATCTTATTGGTGAGACTGAATTATACAAAGTTATAGAGGCTGTTAAAAAACATGCTTATTACAAACCTGCTAATGTAGGCATTGCCTATTCTTTGCTATTGGAATTGATAGAAAAGCTTCTTGGTTCAAGAAAGGGTGTGAGGGATTTTAATCCTTTAGAAGAGAAAGGAGATAAATGTACACTTTGTGGAGAATTTAATCAGATTGAGCTTAATTGGAATAAATTATTTAAAAAACATATAATTAAGGAAAGAGAAAAATTATGTGGGGTATGTCTTACTAAAAGGCTTTTCCCTGAGATCTTAAAAGAAGAACTTAAAGTAGAAATAAGGTTTCCATCAACTTCTGAAATGGCAACTATTGGAGAAAAAAGAAGATTAAATAAAAAGATTAAAGAAGATTTTAAAAATAAGTTTAATAGCTCAAATTTTTATAAAGAATGTCCCTCATCTATTAGTGTTCCTGCTCTTAAGGATGACCCTCTTTATAAAATAGATGGACAGTGGCTTATGAAGGATACTTATAGAGCAGATTATATTAAAGAAGAATGTTATTTTTGCCCAAATGAAGCAATACTTAATAATTTTTTAAATTTTTTGGATAAAAATAATATTTTTCCTTCTAAATATTATTCAATCTTAAAAATAGATGGAGATAATATGGGAAAATGGCTAAGAGGTGAATTTAATCTAGCGATACAAAAACTTATACATCCAAAAACAAAAGATGCTTTATTAACATATTCGGAGGGAGAAAATAAAAAAGAATTGCAAAGACTTCTTTGTTCTTTTCATCCTAATTCGCCTTCTATTCATCAGGCATTTAGTAGAAGACTTTCTTATTTTGCTTTAAATCATGTAAGAAAAATTGTTGAGGAAAATCATTACGGGAAACTTGTCTATGCAGGCGGTGATGATGTATTAGCCTTTTTACCAATAGAAGAGGTTTTAGATTGTGCTTATGATTTACAAGAAAAATTTAAAGAAATTTTAGGGCAAAAGGCATCCATGAGTGCAGGAATTTTGATTGTTCATCATAAATATCCACTTTATTTGGCACTCAAAGAGGTAGATGAAGAAGAAAGAAGAGCAAAAACTTATTTTAAAAGAAATGGTTTTGCTTTAAAATTGTTGCTTCATTCAGGAGAATTTAGAGAAAGCGGAGGCAAATGGGAAATAATAGATTTTTTAAATGAATTAATATGTAAGTTTAAAACAGATGAATTATCTTCACGTTTTCCTTACCAATTTCTTGAAACAATAAAAAGGCTTTTAAAAAAGGATAAAAAGATTGAAAAAAATGACAATATATATGAGATAGTAAAACTTGAATTAAAAAGGATTTATGAAAGAAAAATTGAAGATAAAAAATTTCTTGAAAAAATAATAGATTATTATGAAAAATACAATTTTAGCTATGAGAAATTTGCAAATATCTTTATAATATCAAGATTTTTAGCTTCAGAATTAAGGATATGAAATTAATCTATCAAATTGGAAGACTTGATACTAGGATGGAAAATTTAGAATTTGTAATAAACAATGAAACTTATAAAAAGCCCTTATCTTCCTTTGCTTTAAAAGAATATTCTAAAAGAGACAGTAAAGTTATTTTAATTTATCCTGTTAGTCTTCCTTTTAATAAAAATCTATATGGAAATGGATCTAAACTTAATAATGATTTAAAAAATAAAATTAAGGAAATTTGTGAAAATAAAGGAAAACGGGATAAATATTTTAGTAAGCCTAAAGATTTTTTTAAATGTCTTTATCCTGAAGATGATATTATCATAATTCATTCAATTGGAGAATATGAAGGGGTAAAATTTGGAGGAGACTTTAACGATATTGTGCTTGAAATCTTTGTTGATTTAACTGAAAGATTTATAAATGAAGAATTT
>Ga0164310_10002447_pt1 | contig 10683 bp, 10 predicted proteins | sample GuaBasSedimGuay1_FD_121795 | JGI IMG/M metagenome (GOLD analysis project Ga0164310, IMG submission 121795) | Subseafloor sediment microbial communities from Guaymas Basin, Gulf of California, Mexico - Guay1, Core 4569-9, 0-3 cm | ecosystem: Environmental > Aquatic > Marine > Hydrothermal vents... | reverse complement strand
GTTTAGGTGAGGAGGGTACAATAAATGCCACTAATTGAAAAAGCACACCTAATAGTTGATTGAGCAAAGGAAAAAGGTATAACATTAAGACTGTTGGGAGCTTTAGCGATCAAAATTCACTGTCCATCATATTCCTTTTTGCATGACAGTACAGGAAGAGTACTTACAGATATAGACTTAATCGGATTATCAAAACATTGGGGAGAGATTCAAAAACTTCTAAGGGACTTAGGGTATAAATTAAATGAAAGAGTATTATTAGAAAAGTAAACAAAATACTTGTGTAGAAAGCAGCGAATATAAAAGCACTTGCCAATCGTTTAAAACTTCTTGCGCCTTTAACTTCACCCAATATTCCCATGGCTGAAAAGACGATATATCCTAACCATGTTCCTGGCAGTGTAAATGCTGCAAAAGTCTTATATAAATCTAATTTAGGGGTAATGTAGCCTTCGGACTTGGCAGTTGTCAACACGGTGTTATAAAAGTTAGGGTCATTCAGTATTTTTTCTCCCCAAAAGTTGAACATTTGTTTAAATCCTTCTGGTGAAGTTGATATCAGTAGTGCAAATAGTACTATGTGTGATATGATGATGAATGGAACTAAGATATAGTTTTGTACTCTCCTATACCATCGCATTCCGGCAATGCTGTTAAGGAAGGCAATTACTAGTATTACTAGGGTTATTATGAAAGTTACTATTGGTGTTGATACATATACAGCCATGTTGATCCAAGATTCATTGTTATATAGATATGCTAAGTGGTATAGCAATGGTTGTAGAGCATAGTATGAAATAGCAAAGCCACCTAACACTGCTGTAATAACCCATGTAATGGAGAAGAAACCAAAGGTTATTGAAAAACCTATTGATGGATGTAAAATTCTACTCTGGTAAACATAATCACCACCACTTCTAGGCATTCCTGATCCTAGTCCAGCATAAACTATACTGATTGGTATAGCAAGTAACAAGAATCCATATAATCCTATTAACCAGAGAGAAGCCCCTGGTAGTAGTGCACTGCTAAATGGCCAGAGATATATATGGTTATAAATGTACCAGTTGCAAGTACACCATAAAGAGCTGCATCGAGAATAGACAATTCCCTTACTAGGCCCGATACTCGTCTTACAAAAACTTTCTGCTCATCTTCTCCCATGAAACCTCCACCTCTCAAACTTGATTTAATGGGTAGAATTTTTTAGTGAAAAGTGTTTTCTTCGGTTATTCATAAATTTTACTCAAAAAATAAACGAAAAAAGTTCTTAAAATGTAGTAATTGTTAGATATAAATTAATTATAGTATAAAAGGTTAGTATAAAAACAATTCTAATTTTAACTCCTTAATTTTGTCGTCACTTGGAAATCCGTCGTGATTCCATCTCCTTTCCTCATAATATTCATCTAACATAACATCTAACTCTATAATATGTCCTTTTGCAGGGCCTTCTTTTATTTCTTCCTTTATAAGCCTCTTAGGTAGTGTGTCATGCTCACGTCTAATTCCTCTTCTGTATATCATTATTCGTTCTAAATTTACTACCCTTTCTCCACTAGTTAACAGATCTTTTTGTTTTAGTTTTAATCCTGTGAATCCTTCATAAAGCTTTACTAAGTGTGCGGGTAAAATAACATGAGAATCCATGGGTGGAAATTTACATATACCTAACGAATCTATTGCTGCACTATAATCTTCTAGCCACTTTATCATTTTGCCCTTGCCTTTCACACCTAATCTTTCAATAACAGCATCATTTCCGAAAAATAGTTTTGCCAAATCTTTAAAACCATAAATTTCTATCATTGGGAAAGCTCGAGTATGACACCCCCCTCTTGTAGATACCGCATACGCTAATCCCCAGCCCTTTAAACTTCTAGGCTCTATACTAGTTATTTCGAGTCCTTTAACGTGCATTGCGAAATCCTTGGTTGATCCACCAACATTTTCAGATAAGTGTTTGACTCCTTCCGCTAATAATTTTCCGATGTTTTCTCGGAAAGCTATATTTTTAATAGCTTCTAAAACAGCATCTGAATTACCAAATACTATATCTTCGGCTCCCTTAATACGGTATCCTCTTTGATTACATTCCATAACATAGGAAAGAACACCAGCTACTGATATTATATCAAGGCCATATTTATTGCATAGGATGTTTGCCTTCAATATTTGTGTTAAGTCACTGATACCTAGCCTAGCGCCTAAACCTAAAAGACCTTCAAGTTTAATTCCTAATCCAAAGAAATTTTCGGCTTTTATATGAAAATACCCGTCACATGGAGTGTAACAGCCATAACAAGCTAATTTCTTACTTACATATTCTGATACAAACTTTTCAGTACTTATTTCCTCGGCAAAAGGGATTAGTGGAGAGGTAAAATTATATCCAGGGATACAGCCTAATTCTTGACATTCTTTTACGCCTGCTGCAGCCCAGTATCCAAATTTTTGCATATAATCATATTGTGGGGTTCTTTTAACATGCTCAATTATTTCATCGACAATGTTAAGATATTTTTCATAATCATATAGTGTTACATCGCTGCTACCTACAGCAGCTATAGCCTTTAGATTTTTCCAACCCATTACCGAGCCTAACCCTCCCCTACCGACCGATCTACCGTATTCTGTTACAATATTTGAAATTTTAACTAAATTTTCTCCCGCGGGGCCTATTGTCATAGCCTCTAAGTTGCTTCCTAAGTCTTTTCTAAGACTTTTTATAGTTTCCCAAGTGTCTAATCCCCAAATGTCTTTTGCATCTAAAATTTCAATTTTTTCGTCATGTATGTACACATATATTGGAGATTGAGACTTTCCAATTATAATAACCTGATCATAACCTGCCATTTTAAGAACAGGACCGAAATATCCACCAGCTGACCCAGTACTTAATATATTTGTTAGGGGAGACAGTGAAGTGACTTCAACTCTTCCTCCAAAAATAGATACTGAAAGCGGTCCAGATCCAAGAATTATGGGATTTCTCTCTGAAAATGGTTCTGTATCGCTACTTATAAGTTTATATAACCTAACTATGTTTAACCCTCTTCCTCCTATGAAATATTTAATGAGCAAATCCTCAGTTTCCCATATTTTAATCGTGTTATTTGATAAATTTATCAGAGCAACCTTACCATACCCCGGTATTTTCATAATATCACCTTTACTCTAGTTTTAATGCAGAAACGGGGCAGTATTTAACGCAAAAAGGTAAAATTTCACCAGCACACAAATCACATCTTGCATTATCAATTGTGATTTCGACACGGCCTTCAATTACATTTTTATGAATGTTTATAGCGGCTTTTCTTAAGCTTATTACGTGACTCAAGTGTAAGCTGCACATAATAGCACAAAGGTAGCAGCAAACACATAAAGACCTATCAAATAATATTTTTTTATCAGCTTTACCGATTAATTCCCTTAAATTTGATTCTAATTGTCTTGGATTTCCCATAATAAACACCCTCCCCGTAACTAAGAATTAAAAGGGAAAGTCCGGAGTATTTCTATTTTTCCGTTGAATTTTCCGACAATATATTTATTTTAATTTTACTCCATGTTTGCTTAACGAACCCAATTAAACCAGCAGGATATTTCAATAATGTTCCTATAATTATTGCTCCCATCACTATAAGACGAACGTTAGACATTAAACCGCCAATATGTGACCTCATATACTCATCTAAAAAAGTTAATACTAAAGCTCCAATTATAGGACCTGAGAAGGAGTATTCTCCTCCTACAACAATCATAAATATGATACTTACAAGTAGTTCAAATGATAAAGCTCCAGACGTTATTGAACCAAAGTAATATGAATAAAATGCTCCAGCAATTCCCGTTATGAATGCAGAAACTAGAAATGCCAATGTTTTATATTTGTATGTATTTACACCAATAGCCTCAGCAGCCTCTTCTGAACCAGCAATCGCTCGCAGTGCAAGTCCTATCTTAGAATTTTCAACCCACCATGTGAAGCTTACCGATAATAAAAATAGAAATAATCCTAGATAATAATGTAAGATTAAAAATGATATATTAAATAGCTTGAATTGGGGGATGAATTGTAATCCTATCGGTCCCCCCGTATAGGGAGAAAATTCTGGTAATACAACTAAATTTCTTAAAAACTCTTCTGCTGAAAATGTAAATAAGGCGAGGTATATCATTTTTAGTCTTAAGGTAGGAACTCCTATGATAATTCCTGCGATAGCGCCAGCGCATCCACCTGCAATTAATCCTAAGACTGGCGGTATACCCATCTTTAACGATAAATATGCAGCAGTATATCCACCTACAGCGAAAAAAACGAGATTTCCAAAAGCCCATATATTTGAAAAGCCTAATAGAAGATTCCAAGCTAGCGCTACAATTGCCCATATAAAGAACATAGTTAAAATAGTCATATTATAGTCTCCCACAAATGCGGGTAAAACCATAAATATACCAGCTGTAATTAGTAAGTTTTTTATGAAGGTTTCTGTCTGTTTATTCATGTTAGGCAGCCTCCCCAAATAATCCACTTGGTCTAAACAATATAGTTAACATCATAAAAAGAAAGAATATAGCGGCTGACCATCCTAAACCTAACAAATATCCAACTGTTGATTGAAATAGACCTAAGATAAACGCGGCGGCTATTGTTCCTTGAATACTGCCTAATCCTCCAAATACGATGATTACAAAAGCAAATACAAGTGGCATATCTCCTAAATGTGGTGATAAGAAATATACAGTTCCTAGAAAAGCACCTGAGACTCCTGCAAATAAACAGCCTACTCCAACGGTCAATAAATATACTTTATTCAAGTTTATACCCATAAGTTGTGCGGCAAAACGGTCTTGCGAAATAGCTCTCATTGCCAGTCCATATTTGTGTTTTTTTAAGAAAATCCAGAAGGAAATTAATATACTTATGGATAAGATTACTAAAACTAATTCATGTGTAGTCATTATAATAATGTTACTAACCTTTATAACACCTGTTGAGATATATGGTAACTTTTTGTACCTTGGGCCAAAAACTATTAATATTATTCCAGCCATAGACTCTGCGAAAGCCAAGCTACAATAAATAGTATTCATGAATTCTCCTGTTTTTCCTCTGAAGGGACGAAAGATAAAAAGCTCAAGAATAAAACCCAAAAATAATGAAAACATTATAACTATGACTAAGGACAGAACATAGTTTAGACCCACATATTGTAATCCTACCCAAACCATATATCCGCCCAATGTAATTATGGCACCATGAGCGAAATTCAATATTCCTACAGTTCCCCATATTAATGTTAGACCAGTACTCATTAATGCGTATAAAGCACCTAAAAATATGCCTGCAATCAGAAGATTAATTATGATCATTAAATCCATTATTTATCCTCCTATAAACCTAGATATGCTTTCTTAATGTGGGGGTTGTCTCTTAATTCATCAGCTGATCCGGATAACACTAATCTGCCATTTTCTATAACCGCACCTCTATCGGCTAATTCAAGTACTCTAAATACGTTCTGCTCAACCAAAAGTAAAGTAACTCCTAATTGATTTATTTCCTTAATATAACCAAATATCTTATCAGCCACTTTTGGCGCTAAACCCAAAGACGGTTCATCAAGCAGCAATATTTTAGGCACTCCCATAAGTCCTCTAGCAATTGCAAGCATCTGCTGTTCACCGCCACTTAATGTTCCAGCTATCTGATTTCTCCTTTCTTTCAATATAGGAAACAATTTGTACACAATGGACAGAGAATCATGAAAATGTTTTTCAGCTCTCTTTGTGTAAGCACCTAAGCGTAAATTTTCATAAACAGTCATTTTAGGAAAAATACGTCTCCCCTCGGGAACATGAATCACACCATGTTCTACAATTTCGTGGGGTTGCAACTTAGTCAAATCCTTTCCATTAAATGTAATTGTTCCATTGTAAGGATGAATTAAACCTGAAATCACCCGTAATGTTGTGGTCTTACCAGCTCCATTGGATCCTAATAGTACAAAGATCTCTTCTTCACCTATTTCAAATGTTATATCCCATAGCACCTGAACTTTTCCGTATCCCGCTTCTATATTTGAAACCTTCAAAAGGGACATTTCATTTCATCACCTTAGATTTTAAATTTCTCACCCAAGTAGGCTTCAATAACCTTCTCATTACTTGCTACTTCATCGGGAGTTCCTTCCGCTATTTTTCGTCCATAATGTAGTACGATTATTCTTTGTGATATGTTCATGACAGCGTGCATTACATGTTCAACTATTACAATTGTTAATTTTTTAGATTCATGTAGTTCCTTTAGTTTGTTAAGCATCTCATCCATTTCTGTAAGGTTTAAACCAGCTAACAATTCATCTAATAACAACAATTTAGGATTTGTAGCCAATGCCCTTGCAAGTTCCATCTTTTTCTGCTCAGCTACTGTCAACTCAGATGGATATAGATCCTTTTTTGACAATAACCCCACATACTCCAATGTCTTTAGTGCTTCATTCTCAGCATCTAGTAGAGACCATGTTTTTTCTTCACTTTTACCAAATATTGATGCTACAGCTACATTTTCGAGAACTGTCAAGCTAGATATGGGCTTTACCAATTGAAATGTACGAGCAATACCCATCTTACATATCTTGTATGGTCTTAAACCAGTGATTTGTTTTCCATTAAAATACACTTCGCCTTTATCCGGCTTGTATACTCCTGTAATAATATTAAACAATGTAGTTTTACCTGCGCCATTTGGTCCTATTAGACCTACTATCTCACCAGGCGAAATATGTAGAGAAACATCGTCTAGGGCTTTAATCCCTCTAAAACTTTTAATGATATTTTTAACTTTTAGTAACATTAAGTGTCACCATAAAAAATAAAAATGTTAGAACCAAGGAGGAGTCTCAAATTCCTCCTCAGCATATGGATCTGGTGCTATTGTTACATCGCTACCCTCTTTAATTTGAAAGTGCCAATGTGGTAATCCAAGTGAAGGATCGTAAACATCATCTGGATAGCATATACAATAGTGTTCATCTTTTACGAAATTATATGTACCACATACGCCTCTGTACAGCAATTTTTCTAGAACAGGTTCCATTTTAACGGGATCAATAGACCCAGTTATTGCTACAGCATTTGCCCACAGCCATATCATATCATAGCAGACAGCGGCCATTAATCCAGGTTCTTCATTATATTTGTTTTTATACTTTTGGTACCATTCTTTAGCAATTGGATCCGTGTCTAAAGGTAGCCAACCGATTACAGAGGACCATATTAGACCATTAGCAGCATCTCCGGCCAGGTCCTTAAATTCAGGTGTAGAGGGGGCCCATTGACCGTATATTAATGATTGGGTAGGGTTCTCCGTAAACTGTATCATGAAGTTTGCGAACCCTGTCGGTGACCAATCAGTATTTAATATTACATCCGGGTCTTCCTCTCTTACCTTAGTCAGGAATGGTCCAAACTCGACTGTTTCGAAACTAACTGTTTGATCCACAGCCAAGGTCCATCCTCTTCCAGTCATCTCTTCTATAAATTTTTCAGCTATTCTTTGAGCAAATACGTCTTCTCCACGAAGAACTGCGAATTTCTTATTTCTAGGTGTCCACACTTCTTTTTTAATTAGGTTGTCTATAAAAATAGAGAAGCCTATACCATAGTACAGATCATAAGCATCAGCCATCCATGCTAGATGTTTTTTATCTGGATTCTCTTTAATCCAATCAATAAATTCCGATGCAGTATCGACATGCATAAATGGGATATCATACTGTGCTAAAGTTCTATAGGTGGGAGCATATGTAGCTGTATATCCATATATAACCCAGTGGACCTGTTTAGAGGTAGCCAATGTTGTCATCACGGAAGTCATTTTCTCAGCAGACATGTCTTCACTATCTAACTCGATCCACTCTATTTCGGCTCCAAAAATTCCTCCCTGGTTATTTATTTCTTCTATTGCCATTTCAGTTCCTCTATGCATCTCACGTCCATTACTTGCATCCCATCCAGTTAATGGATGTGCAGAACCAATTTTTATTACTTCGGGAATCTCGACTTTTGTTGGTGCCTTTTCCTCCGTAATTTTTCCAGGCGAGATATAGTATCCCACTGCTCCACCAACGATTAAACCGGCAGCACTTCCAAGTGCAATCCGCAGAAACTCTCTTCTCGAAAGTTTTCTCTCCTCTCCCATACTTTTCACCCTATTTGGACTTCTTTATCCTTTTTACATCGCTGTCTATAAATTTTACTCAAAAAATATTTGAAAAAAACCACTAGAATGGAATGGTATCAGATAAAAATATCAAGCTATAGGAAACAATTTAGGATTTTTTTGATAAACTTTTTATATTTAATATTCTAGAATGTAAAAATACAATTTTTTGGATTTTTACATTCTTTCAACAACGGATATCGTTAAGGGAGGATAGAGAATATGAAGATCGCTGTTATTGGTGTAGGTACCGTTGGGAAGGTAATAATTCGTGATCTTTTAGAAAATTGGAAAGTTGACGAAATTATTGCTGTAGATTATAATTTTGAGGATTTAAAGAAATACGCTGATGCTCTCGGGGATCCTAGAGTAAAGCCGATAAAGGGAGATATAAGAGATATTGATGCTACAGCTGAGCAAATGAGGATGGGCGATGTCGTTGTAAACTCTTCTTGGTATGAGTTTAATATTCATGCTATTAAAGCCATGTTGAAGGCTAAAAGAGATATGATTGATCTTGGTGGAATGTATTGGATGACGAGGAAAGAATTAGAGTGGGATGAAGAGTTAAAAAAGGCCGGGTTAAGATTAATTATAGGCGCTGGCGATGATCCTGGAACATCTAACATATTAGCGAGATACGGTGCTGATAAATTGGATGAAATCCGAGAAGTGCACCTCAGATGGGGAGGTAAAACGTTAAAGGAAGAAGAAGCTAAAATGGCTTTTGGCTTTTCGGTATTAAGTGTCATGGATGAAGCAACTATGAATGCTGTAATATATCGGGACAATAAATACATTGAAGTTCCTCCATTAAGTGAAAAAGAATTGACATATTTCCCAGAGCCCATAGGATATCAATATACATACGCAATTATACACAGCGAACTAGCAACAATTCCATGGACACTAAAAGGTGTTAGAACAGTAACATATAAGGACGCTTGGGATGAGGAAGTGTTTCCAATAATTAATTTCTTAAGAGAAGTCGGATTGACAAGTAGAGAGGTTGTAGATGTTATGGGTCAAAAGATTTCACCAGTTAAGGTGATTGCTTCTCTCATGAAACCTTGGGAACCGGAAAGTTATGTCGGAGCCCTCAAGGTGGTTGTTATAGGTACCGAGGGCGGTGCTGAAGTGAAATACACATATTACTTGGGCCCTGTTGGATATAAAAAGGAATGGAATGCTGGAACCACAGCTATTACAACCGCTTTTGGTGCAACTGCTGCATTAAAACTGCTAGTTGATGGATATGTATCAAGAAAAGGCGTGGTACCTCCTGAACTTGTGGATAGACCTGATTTATGGTTGAAGGAACTTAAAAAAAGAGACATACCGCTGATAGAAATAAGAGAAGAGATTAGATCCTTATAAAACAAACGACATCCCTATCTTTATCATATTCGACTAAAGACCCTATTTTAAGCTAATTTCACCTAATAAATATATTCGATGACTCTTAAGGACAAAATAATTAATTTATAAGCATAATTGAAAGAAATATGATTACATACCACTTATTTAAAGACATAGGTTTGATGTTATTGTCTGATGGTTTAGGAAAATTAATAATAAGGGTAATAGTCAATATATTAGATGCATATGACTTATTGAGGGTTTGAGGGTGATGTAGGGTTGTTTGAAGCTGATATTTTGATTATTCTTAATTTTGCATTATATTTCATTGCACTTATAGCTATTCAGTACTCAGCTACTTCAAATAAGTTGACATTAACTATATTGGGGCCTTCCTTTCTAATAACGCTATACTTAGTTTATTTTTGTTTGAATTTCATGGAAGAGGTTCTTATTAGAATTTTATGGATAATTATGGTAAACTCGATATGGTATATGTCCATTCTACTTACAACTCCCTACACCTATACCTTCAGTAAGTTTATTATGGTTGATATATCCCCTGAGTTTATAATTAGAATTACAAGGGATATGGGGGAAAGTAGGAGTTGCGAAGTTTATACAGATCATAAATCTGGAACTTCTTATTTTCTTGTAAATGGTTTTGAAGTAGGAATACATGTGAAGGGGAGATCAAATAGAAGTTTTGTAGAGTTCTATGTAAGACCTCGACACGGATTAATTTACAAAACTTATCTTGTTGTCATTTTACTCTTTGCAATACCTATGTCTTTTGCAATCTACTTAGAAAACTTACTAATAAGTCTTTGGGGAGTAAATATCAACGTTTCGCTCATAGTTTTGCTACTAATTGCTTTAACATGGTACATGTCTAAATTAATTACCAAATCACTTTCTAACAGTTTAAATGACCTTTATTCTGATTTTAGTCAACGTCTTAAAAAGGTGAGAGAAGCAGCTAAAATGTTAGAAGCTACAAAAGCTGCAGAAGAACTACTTAGAAGAAAAAAGAAAAAGATGATAGAAGAAGCCATTAAAGTGGCAAAAGCCATATCAGTTGCTTTTGAAATAAAGGC